>ERZ773083.264-NODE-264-length-46127-cov-3.855183_pt1 | contig 46127 bp, 50 predicted proteins | sample MGYA00511465_ERZ773083 | MGnify/ENA primary metagenome ERZ773083 (study PRJEB29015, sample SAMEA2738001) | human oral metagenome | biome: human oral; feature: human-associated habitat; material: dental | place: China | collected 2060 ... | reverse complement strand
ATCCACGCCGTAATCCTAAAACTATCCTCTCCGATTAGATAGACCGCGAAGGATGTAAATGCGCCCAAAAAGGACGATACGGCGATACCTACGATCAGCAGAGTAGAGATCGAGCGAGTATGGGCTGTGAGCTTAAAGATCACGATCGACAGCGCGCTTGCGCTTAAAAATGCGAAAATTCCGTAAAAAACGTCGCTAAGCCCCAGCAGGTAAGCTATGACCGCGCCGAAGGTCGCTGCCGAGGCGATGCCGATGATGTAGGGATCCGCAAGCGGGTTTAAAAACACGCTTTGCACCACCACGCCCGAAGTTGCTAGCAGTGCGCCCACTAAGATGCCCATTACTAGGCGCGGCAGGCGCATTTGCAGCAAGATGAGCTGCTTGGTCTCGTCTATCTCGCCGAAGGTGAAAAATTTCGCGACATCGCCTAGCGAAATGCTCGCTCCGCCGCTACTTACGGCTACTAAAGCAAGCAATATGAAAGCTGCGATTAGAAAGAGATAAAATTTAAAGCTCATAGCCCACCAGGCGAACTATACGCGCAAATTTCGTCGCGGCGGATATTTTTAAAATTTAAACGGCGCCAGGAATTTATGCGCGCGGAATTCATGAAATTTTCACGGCTGGTGCCATCATTTTTGCAGCTTGCATAGCTTTTGATATCAGCGCGAAAAAGTACGTAGCCGCACACCTGATTCGGCATAAATTTCCTCCTAAAAGTATTCGCGATTTTTATTAAGAAATTAAAATCGTTATCATGGGATTTTATCGCTTGATTTCTTAAACCGCGATAAATTCCATAACGGCTAAAAGCTGCGGGGTTAAATTTGGGCGATTAGATATTAAAATTTCACGCGACTCCAAGCCGTCTATTTAAATTTGAAATTCAAAATTTAGGCGTTAAATTTAAACGTCGAAAGAGCTCTTTTTAATTTCGCGATTCAGCTTTAAATTATAAAAACGCCGATAAAATACGCACTAAATTTTATTTAACGAGTCCCGCTTTAAAGGCGCAAGCCGTTTTACTAAACGGCAAACTGCGCCGAAGCCGCTCGCTAAGCTTTAAGGAGTGAGCATGAAATTTTGGCAAAAGATCCTTTGGGCGGCGGTCGCCGTCATAGGGGCGTGGTGTTTCGGCATACTTGCGCTAAATAAAGGCGAGAGCATCAGCGCCGTCTGGCTCGTAGTAGCCAGCGCGTGCATCTATCTGATCGGATACACCTTCTACGGACGCTTTATCGCGTATCGCGTATTCGAGCTGGACGATCGCCGCGCAACTCCTGCAGTGATCCGAAACGACGGACGAGATTACGTCCCTACGAACAAATACGTCCTTTTCGGCCACCATTTCGCCGCTATCGCTGGCGCCGGACCGCTCGTAGGTCCCGTAGTGGCCGCACAGATGGGCTATCTACCCGGCACTATTTGGCTTTTGGTGGGCGTCGTGCTTGCAGGCGCGGTGCATGATTTCATCGTGCTCGTGCTCTCCACGCGACGCGGCGGCAAGAGCCTCGGCGAGATGATAAAAGACGAGATGGGCAAGCTCACGGGCGGTATCGCGATGATCGGGATTTTTTTCATCATGCTGATCATCGTAGCGATCTTGGCGATGGTCGTCGTAAAGGCGCTCTCTAACTCGCCGTGGGGGCTTTTTACGATCGCGATGACGATACCGATCGCCGTATTCATGGGAATTTACATGAGGTTCTTGCGACCGGGCAAGGTCAGCGAGGCATCGATCATCGGCTTTATTTTGCTGATGCTTTCGCTCTGGGGCGGGCATTACGTCTCGATCGATCCGTACTGGCACGACGTCTTTTCGCTAAAGGGCGAGACGCTCGCGCTTCTTACGATCGGCTACGGCTTTATTGCGGCGATCTTGCCCGTGTGGCTGCTGCTTGCGCCGCGCGATTATCTAAGCACCTTCCTTAAACTCGGCGTCATCATCGGTATGGCGGTCGCGATAATTTTCGTCGCACCCGAGCTTAAAATGCCCGCTACGACGAAATTTATCGACGGCACGGGTCCTGTTTTTGCAGGTCCGATATTTCCGTTTTTGTTTATCACGATCGCATGCGGCGCGATCTCGGGCTTTCATGCGCTGATCTCCAGCGGCACGACGCCGAAGATGCTCGAGCGCGAAACCCACGCTCTTTTCATCGGCTACGGCTCGATGCTTATGGAAAGCCTCGTGGGCGTAATGGCGCTTGTGGCTGCGTGCATCCTAAGCCCGGGCGAATACTTCGCTATCAACTCGCCTGCCGCGGTACTCGGTAAAGACGCGGTAAGTGCCGCGGCGTATATAAATTCTATCGGATTTAGCATTACGCCCGAGCAGATCGGCGCCTTGGCTTCAAACGTCGGTGAAACCACGATGATGAGCCGCACGGGCGGCGCTCCTACCTTTGCGATGGGGCTAACGATGCTTCTGCATCAGATCATCGGCGGCAAGGAGCTGATGGCGTTTTGGTACCATTTCGCGATCTTGTTTGAGGCGCTGTTTATTCTAACCGCGGTCGATGCGGGCACGCGCACGGGGCGCTTTATGGTGCAAGAAATTTTAGGCAACGTCTATAAGCCATTCTCCGATACCAAAAATTCCCTCTACGGCATCATCGCGACGGTGATCTGCGTGGCGGGCTGGGGCTATCTGCTCTACAGCGGCGTTACCGATCCTATGGGTGGAATTTACACGCTGTGGCCGCTTTTCGGCGCGTCCAATCAGATGCTCGCGGGCATTGCGCTGCTGCTTGCGACGGTGGTGCTTTTTAAAATGGGCAAGCAAAAATACGCCTTCGTCACGATCGCTCCTGCGATCTGGGTGCTTATAACCACGCTTTATGCGGCGATCTTGAAGCTGATGCCGGCTAACGGCGAGCGCGTGCACGACGCGGTAAGCCACGTAGCTATCGCGCAAAATACCGCCGCCAAGCTTGCTAGCCTAAGCGATCCTGCGGCGATCGAAAAGGCGCAGGCTATCATCAGAAACAACGTCATCGACGCCGTACTATGTGCTCTTTTCGTCGTCGTTACGATCATCGTCATCGCTCAAACGATACGAATGTGCCTTAAAATTTCAAAGGGCGGCGCGAACGAGGGGTATTTTAAACTGGCAGAAAGCGAGCACATAGATAGGGGCGTTTATGAAAAAACTTAAATTTAATCCGCTCGCGGCTCCAAAGGCCGTGGCGAGGTTTTTGGCGCGCGCGGATGCCGCACTTGCGCCGCTCATCGGGCTCGGCGATTACGAGGGCTATCTGCGCCATTTCAGAAGCGCCCATCCGGACGAAATCCCGCTGAGCAGGGCGGAATTTTTCCGCGCGATGCAAGATAGCAAGGCAAAAAACGTCAAGTGCTGATAGCGGCGAAAGGGCGCGGTCGCGCCGTACAAATCGTCGTTGATCTGAAATTTTAATTTGATAGGGTGCGGGCGCGCGAGTCATGAAATTTATCCCGCTGCTAGGGATAAAATTTTGCGCATGTCTCGAGCGCTTTAAATTTGCTCGTACTTAGGGCGTTGAGATTTGTCCTTGCCGTTGCGCCCTATTCATCGCCGACCCGCGATTTTTTGCAATGGTCTCACCTCTGCATGTCGTAGAATTTTTAAACGGGTATTTCCGCGTCTTGGTAGAATTCTATATAAAATTTTTGCAAAATTTTTAGCAAACCTGCCTTAATTAAAGGCGCGAAATCACAGCTGTAAATTTTAAATCAGGAATATGGGTGTGCTTGGACCATGGCTTAGATCTTATAGCAGGTTAGAATTTGCTCCGCATCCTCGTCGTAAGCGTTATCTACCAGTACCTGGCATGTGCAGGTATGCGGCTGCGTGTGCTCCTCTTTTTCGACGCCGCCTTCGGGCGCTAAATTTTGCTCGGCAAATGCGTCTTTTTGCTCCGCTTCGTATTTTGCGCTCGCAGCCCGGCAGGAAGCAGCCGTAACGACGCCTAAAATTCTCGCGCCCTTTTGTTTAAATTGATGCGTCAAAACAGGCTTTGTCGCAAGGTATTGGACCTGCTCGCCGAGTTTAAATTTAAAGGGCTCGTCGTACTCAAATTTATCCGTCGCTTCGCACCTGGATTTACTAGCCTCGATCTGCGTAAATTCGCCCGAGCCGCCGCGATTAAATTCGTCCGCTTCGTCGCATCTAAATTCCTCGGCTTTATCGTGCGCAAATTTGTCCGAGCCGTCGTGCTCGCCGCTCTCGAGGTCGCCCGTTTTGCCGTGCTCGAAGCCGCCCGCCTCGCTACGCATGAGATCAAGAACCCTCAGCTCATTCGGCTCGTTTATAAAGTGTCCGCGCCAGCCGTCCGGTCCATTCGCCGCAAGCTCGAATTTATCGAAATCAAAATCGAGCTTCACGCGGAATTTAACGTTAAAATTTGCGTCCGTAAAAACAAGCTCGTTAGCTCCCTCTATTTCGCCGTTTTCGCCCGCTTCGCCCACGCGAATGCAATATCCGCCGCTCGCGCGCTGCGCCTGCGTCATAGGGTAAGTTTTCGCGATGATTTTAAGCTCGCAACCGCTTAAATTTAAGCCGTAAATTTGACCCGAGCGCGTAAAAATCAAGAAATTTAGCTCATCCTGCTTAAAAATCGCCGTGCAGCCCTTTAATCGCTTTCGCATGCCCGCCTGCGTCTTAAAATCGTAAATAAAAAGCGTATCGTCGGTCGCCGTAATAGCCTTTTTATCGCCGCCCTTGCTACTTAGCGCGATAAAATTGCCGTATTTTAGCACGCCCTTCTTGTGCTTTGAGATGAGCGCGAGATCCGCGGCGTTAAATTTATAAATCGTGTCTATAAAGCCCAAAACTACGAGCGTGCGGCCGTCATCGTCAAAGGTCGCGGCACGGGTAAAATCGCGGAAAGGCGCGCCGGCTAGCTGCTTGCCGCTTTCGAGCGAGAATTTTCTAAGCTTCATCTGCTTTTGCTCGTCGTTATCGCCTACGTAAAATGCGCGATCGCCCTTTATCAGGACGTTTTCGCCGATATCGCGAAGTCTGTTTTGAAGCCTACTTTGCCATAAAATTTTCATCCGTCGCTCCTTCCGTCTGCGCGTAAGAACACAGCGCGATTTATTGCTTTTAATTTGCGCTAGCGGTTTTTCAGCGCGCATGCTAATACTTGAATTATTGCTTTTAAATTTACGCTATTTGCGCGGCGCTCGGTACCGATTTAATCGACATTTTAGCCGTGCTTTGCGGGCAAATTTATCCGCGTAGCGTTTGGACCGGGCTAGAAAGAAATTTAACCGCGCGCTGTTTGAGCGAAACCACAAAATTAGCCTCGCAAATTTAGATCATTTTTTCGGTTTATTTTCTTTGATATAGTCCACGGCGATACGCTGGCAGGCGATCTTGTCGTTCTTTTCGAGGCATAAAGTCTCCAGCTCCTCACGGCTGAAATTTTTGTAATCTTTGATCGTCTTTTTGCCGCCGCCTCCCATCACGAAGTATATGAGAACCGCTAAAATCGCCATCACAGCGATTAATCTAAGCATGATTGCCTCCTAAATTTCATAGATTTTGCGCCAAATGTGCGAGCGAATTCGGCGCGTATCTGTTTAAAACAAGCGGTCAAATTCTGTGCCGTTCGAATTTTGCGAGCAGCGCATTTTAAATTTAAAGCGATATCTGCTTCGGAAAGTACCTATCCAGCGTCTGCGCTACCTGCTCTAACCAGACCTTTCGCTCAGCTTCGTCGCTATCTGCGACCACTCTAAACATCAGCCGCTCAAAGGTTTTCACGCCGCAAAAATCAAAAATGCAGTTTTTCCAAATTCTTTCCAGCGGATCGCCGAATATCTCGTTTTCTCTGGCCTTGGGAGTGTTGGAGGTGTTGAAAACTACGGCGGCTTTAGCCTTTAAAAGCCCTATCGGAAGCCCGCCACCATTATCGCCCGGCGCAAAATCGTAGGCTACTCTCTGCCTTAGCACACGGTCAATCCAGCCCTTGAGGATAGCGGGCGGCTCGCCCCACCAGTTCGGATGGACAATCACGATGCCGTGGGCGCTTACGATATCTTTTTGATGCACTTTTAACAGCTCGTCGTCGCTTTCGTCGCTAACGAGCTCGGTGCCGCTAAGGATCGGGTTAAATTTCTCCTTATATAGATCGTGAAATTTAACCTCGTAGCCGCTATTTTGCAGCTTTTCTACCGCTACGTTTGCAATCGCCGCATTTAGGCTTCTTTCGTAAGGATGCGCTAAAATGATGCAGATTTGTTTCATCTTACTCCCACTCTATCGTTGCGGGCGGTTTACTCGAGATGTCGTAAACTACGCGGTTGATGCCGTCCACTTCGTTTATGATGCGGCGAGAGACGTTTTCTAGCAGGTCGTAAGGCAGGCGCGAGAAGCTAGCCGTCATGCCGTCGCTGGCGTCCACTACGCGTATGCACACGGCGTTTTCGTAAGTGCGGTTATCGCCCATGACGCCTACTGAGTGCACGTTTAGCAGCACGCAAAACGCCTGCCACGTTTTGTTGTACCAGCCGCTTGATTTTAGCTCGTCGCGCAGGATCACGTCGGCTTTGCGTAGTAGCTCAAGGCTTGGCGTATTTACCTCGCCCATTATGCGGATCGCAAGGCCAGGACCTGGGAATGGATGGCGGAAAACGACTTCGCGCGAAAGACCTAGCTCGAGTCCCAGCTGGCGCACTTCGTCTTTAAAAATTTCGCGCAGAGGCTCGATCAGTTCAAATTTCATATCTTTAGGTAGCCCGCCTACGTTGTGATGGCTTTTGATCGTTTTGCTTGAGCCTGCGACGGAGCTTTCGATGATGTCGGTATAGAGCGTACCCTGGGCTAGAAATTTTACGTTTTTGTATTTTGCCGCTTCTTTGCTGAAAACCTCGATGAAGGTCGCGCCGATGATTTTGCGTTTTTGCTCGGGATCGACCACCCCTTTTAGTCTGCTTAAAAATAGCTCGCTAGCATCGATCACGTCTAGGCTCACGCCCAGTTTGAGCCTAAACATCTCCTCTACCGCCTTGCGCTCGCCCGCGCGGAGCAGGCCGTTATCGACGAAAACCGCTATCAGGCTCTGCGGCACCGCATGCGCCAAAAGCGCCGCTACGACCGAACTATCCACGCCGCCGCTTACCGCGCAAAGCACTTTGGCGCTGCCTATGCGCTCTTTTATTTTGATCATCTGCTCTTTGGCGAAGCTACCCATATTCCAAGTGCTGGTTATTCCGCAGATCTCTTTGGCGAAATTTTTTAAAATTCTATCGCCGAACTCGCTGTGGCAGACCTCGGGGTGAAATTGCAGCGCGTAAATTTTATGGGTCTCGTCACCAAATACGCACCACTCACTTTCATCCGAGCTTGCCATCACCTCAAAGCCCTCCGGCAGGCTCTCGACCTTGTCCGAATGGCTCATCCAGACAGTAGAGTTATCCTCCACGCCGCCAAATAGCCTGCTAGCGCGAAGCAGCTTTAAAGAAGCCTTGCCATACTCTTTTTTGCCCGCAGGCACGACGCTAGCGCCAAATTTATGCGCGATGAGCTGCATGCCGTAGCAGATACCTAAAATCGGAATTCCAAGCTCAAAAATTCTATCGTCGCAAAAATACGCGTCTTTAGCGTAAACGCTAGCGGGTCCGCCGCTTAAAATAAGACCTTTGGGGTTTTTCGCTTTTATCTTATCGATCGGCGCGTCGTATGCGATCAGTTCGGTGTAAACGCCTTGTTCGCGCAAGCGCCTAGCGATCAGCTGGGTATATTGAGAGCCGAAGTCCAGCACTAAAATGTCTGCCGTTTGCATGAAATTCCTTTGTAAAAATTTTTAAAAGTATAACAAAGCAAAGCTAAAAGTAGGCTATTTATCGCGTAAAATTCTAACGCCGCCTTTCGCGTCGTTTGTTTTGTTGCCATCCGCGGCGGATGCCTTTGCATTCACGGTTTGCTCATCCGCGTCCGAGTAAAAAGGCGGTGCTTTGTATCCGCAGCCGCTAAGCAAAACTAAGATAAAAAATGCTAAAATCCGCTTATGGAAAATGCAAGAGAAATAATAGCTCATATCAGAAAAGATCCTTTATATGCCAAGATGCGAGAAAGAGGCGAGTTTTTAGCGATTTTGCCGCTTAGTTGGCAAAGGCTGATCGCTTTCATCTACGTCAAAGATGGCATTTTGATGATAGCCGCGAAGCATCCGGCGGGGCTTTGCGAACTAAAACGCGATAGTAATATAAATTTAATAAAAGACGTATTAAAGCGCTTCGTAGCCGCTAGAGAGACGGCGGAGCTTTGCGGCGTGCGCGATATAAAATTTTTCGTCGCAGATAGAGTAATGAGCAGAAGAAGGGCGCAAATTTATAAAGCTCATTTGCGCCGGGATGGCGAAGCTTTATCTTTGGAGCACGCAAAGGGGGAGTTTAAAAACAAAATCCAAGATCCGCAAATTTATAAAATTTTTGAAGAGATAAGAGGGCTGATCCTTGCTAATAGAGGAGATTAAGAGCCTGCCTGCCGCACCCGGCGTGTATCAGTACTTCGACGCCGCGGGCAAGCTTCTATACGTCGGCAAGGCTAAAATTTTAAAAAATCGCGTCAAAAGCTACTTCTCTTTCACGCCCGCTCTCGCGCCGAGCCCGCGCTTAAGCGCGCGCATCGCCAAGATGATAAGCGAGGCGGTGCATTTAGAATACATCGTAACGCCCAGCGAGAGCGACGCGCTGATACTGGAAAATTCCTTCATCAAGCAGCTCAAGCCCAAATACAACATCCTACTGCGCGACGATAAGACCTATCCATATATCTACGTAAATTTAGACGACGACTTTCCGCGCTTTGAGATCACGCGAAAGATCGTAAAGGGCAGAAACATCAGATACTTCGGTCCCTATTTTCACGGCGCGAAGGAAATTTTACAGACGCTTTACATGCAGTTTCCGCTCGTGCAGAAGAAAAATTGCGTCAAAGGCAAAAAGGCTTGCTTATTCCATCAAATCGGGCGCTGCGTCGCTCCGTGCGAGGATAAAATTTCAAAGCAAGATTACGCTCGTATCGTGCAGAGTGCGCTTGCGGCTCTGAAAAATCCGCAAAAAATGGTGCCGCAGCTTCAGGATCGGATGGCGCGGCTCGCGCAGAGCGAAAATTTCGAAGAAGCCGCGCAGATCCGTGATAAGATTGAAATTTTAAAGCAGATGAACGTAAAGGTCGAGGTCGATCTGGCAAAGCTCGATGATTTCGAGGTCTTTGCGATTGCTGCACGCGACGGGCTCGTCTGCGCCGTGCATTTTAGCATACGCGAGGGTAAAATTTCGGCTTCAAGCTCGCATATAATCAACTGCAAAGCCCCAAGCGCCGATGATATCGCAAACGCCTACAAACAGATGATCTTAAGCGCCTTTCCGGCCGCGGCTCCCGTGGCGTGCGCTAAAATTTACGTCTACGACGAGTTTGACGATGCGGATCTGGTACGTGAAATTTTATCCAAGCGGCACGAAAGAGCCTTTAAAATTTACGCGCCGAAAATCGGCGAGAAGCGTAAAATTTGCGAGATCGCATATCAAAACTGTGAGATCAATATCAAAAAGCATCTAAAAACCCACGATTACGCATTTTTGCAGGAGCTGAAGGATTATTTTAATCTTACGAATTTGCCCGTAAATATCGAAGTTTTCGACAATTCGCATATGTTCGGCGCCGCGGCCGTGGGGGCTATGATAAGCTTTCAAGACGGCGAGTTTAACAAGCAAAACTACCGCCACAAGCACCTTAGCTCAAACAACGACTACGATCAGATGCGCGAGTATCTAACTAGCCGTGCGCTTAAATTTGACGAGCTCGCAGCGCCCGATCTGTGGCTTATCGACGGCGGAACGGCTCTGCTAAACTTGGCGGAGGAAATAATCTGCAGCGTCGGAGCAAACGTCGATATAATCGCTATCTCTAAGGAAAAGATCGACGCTAAAGCTCACCGCGCAAAGGGAGCTGCGAAAGATAAAATTTGCACGAAAAGCGGAATTTTTTCGCTGCCTACGGATGATAAGAAACTTCAGTTTTTTCAGTGCCTACGCGATGAGGCGCACCGCTTTGCGATCTCGTTCCACCAAAAGAGCAAACGCAAACTCGATCTGCAAAGCTCAAAACTGCTAAGCTTGGGCGTTAGCAAGGGAAGCTTGAAGAAGCTTTTGGACTTTTACGGCGATTTTGAGAGCATTTATGCGGCGAGCTTCGATGAGATCAGATCGCTTACGAATATCCAAACCGCCGAAAAAATTTTAAACAATCATTAACGAAAACCTAACGCAAAAAGCTATATTTAAAGATTTGTTTAGTAAAATCACCCATTAACTTTGCAGGACGGCTAAATCGTCTCCGCCTAGCGTGACGGAAGCGACTTCGTTTCTCCGGTTGAATAAAATTTAACGTCGCGTAAGCTGCGCTTTGAAGGATTTTGTATGAATTTAAATACTACAAGTGCTTTGAGACTTGTTAGCGGTATCCCGTTACTTTTGATTTTCGCGTTTGCATCATATTTCTTGTTTATCTCTTTGCAGGATTACGCCAGAGTGGGAATTTTGCAGCAGCAGATTGCTAAAAACAGCAATCTCGCAGCGTTAGTAGAGCAGGTAGATAAAGAGCGCGGTATCACTTCGGCGTTTTTGGGTAGCGAGGGAAACCCCGGTATGGGAACCCTTCTATCAGGTCAACGCAAAAAAACCGACGATGCGCTTGCAAAGTATAAAGAAAGCAAAAATATTAGCGAAAATGTCGTAAAAAAGACTATTTTTGATATTTTCGCTTACGGCACCGGTAATGACGAACTTTTAGCTGCTGAGACCGATATAGACGGTTTATTAGACAAACTTCCGCAGATAAGAAGGGATGTCGATGCTCAAAGCAAAAGCTTCGGTGAGCTTTTCAGCTCATATTTTCAAAAATTCGACGATGATGTAAAAAAAATCCAACGAGTGCTAAGAGAGGGTCTTGTAAGCTCAAATATCACCGTTTGGACGGTTTCATTGCTTAATACTTATGAAGCGATGGATGCCACTGCATCAGAGCGCGACTATATTATCGAATACATTATCGGTAGCAAGGCGATGAATCAGGCGCAGCTAAGGACTTGGGCTAGCTTCAACCTATCTAGTTCGCTTCCTAATTATTACTTCTTGCCGGAATCTGATGCTAGAGCCGCGATTTTAAAAATTCTAGACGGAGAGGAATTTCAAAATGCATTAAGAGAGACTGCTAAAATTTCAGCCACATTGCAGCAAGAAGCGGATGAGGGACACTATAGCGTACCTTTTCAAGAGTGGTTTGCTTCTACTACACTTAAATATAAAAAACTAAGCGAAATTTCTGAAAAGATCAATGCTGAGCTTGCAGCGCATGCCGATACTTACTTAGCGCAAAGGCTAAGAAACCTATTTATCGCTCTTGGCATATGGGTTTTAGCGGCTATTTTGGTCGTTTTTGCCTTGGGTATTACAAGACGTTTAAGACAGAACGTTACCGACCTCGGCAACGTGCTTAGCCGAATCGGCGATTTGACGAATCAGCACGAGCATATCGACGTTAGGACTAGTGAGGGTGTTAACAAGGCATATTCGCTTATCGAGGACGCGCTCGATCTGATTGCGTATCAAAAGGGCGCTGCGGAGGATGCCAACAAGGCAAAATCGATCTTTTTAGCCAATATGTCTCACGAGATCAGGACGCCGCTTAACGGCATCATCGGCTTTACGGAGCTTCTTAAAAATACCGATTTGGATGAGGAGAAGCGCGATTACGTTGATACCATCGAAAAATCGTCCGAAAACCTTCTAACGATCATTAATAACATTTTGGATGTCTCTAAGATCGAAAGCAATAAGGTCGAGCTTGAGGATATCTTATTTAATCCTATCCAAGATTTCGAAAGCGCGGTTGAAATTTACGTTGCCAAGGCTGCCGAAAAGAATATCGACATCCTGCTCTACATCGATCCTACGCTCGTACACCACCTATACGGAGACATCACGAAGATCAAAGAGGTTCTTATCAACCTCATGTCAAATGCTGTCAAATTTACGCCTGAGCATGGCACTATCGTAGTTGAAATTTTAAGGGAGCCTAGCAAAGCTCCGGGAGAGGCGATCGTAACGTTTAGCGTAGAAGATACCGGCATTGGAATTTCTGAAGATAAGCTCGCAAATGTATTTAACGCCTTCTCTCAAGCTGACTCTACAATCACGCGCAAATATGGTGGAACGGGTCTTGGACTTACGATTTCGTCTAAATACGTAGCTATGATGGGCGGCAAGCTTCAGGTCAAATCTACCGTAGGAAAGGGTACTAGATTTTACTTCACCCTTGCTTTTAAAGAGACTCAAAAGACTGATGCAGACGCAGTATTTGAAAGCATCAAAGGATTAAATTTCGCGCTTTTAGCTGATAGCGCCGATACGATGTATAATGATATCGTTAAAAATTATATCAGCAAGCTAGGCGGTAAAATTTCGATATTTAATACGAACGCGCAGTTCCGCTCAGCGCAAAATAATAACAAATATGACGCTCTTATCACTAGATTTAAGAATTACGGCGAGGTTAGCGATATATTGAGTATGCCTACGATCTTAACTCTTAAGCCAAAAGAGCTTCAAAGTATTAGTATTTCAAATTCCAAAATTTTTACCCTCACAGAGCCTTTTAATTTAACTAAATTCGTTAAGACGCTAGATAAAATTTCAAAATCTGGAATTGCTTTAAGCAGATCGGATTTTGCTCCACAGACGCATGAGATTAAGCTGGATGCCGAGGTGGAAAAGCCTATCGCCCCTGATGAAATGATTATGGAAGAGCCGGTAGTAAAAGAAAGACCTATCATCAACAAGCTCGATGAATTACGACATGCTACTACTTCGTCGGCAGACGAGCTACGCGCTATCTTGCAAAGCAGAAGGCGTACGCATGATGCCGAGGCTCATTCTGCGCATAAAGAGGAGGCTGTTAGTAAGTCTAGTATCGCTCAAGAGCTCAAAAAAGAAGCCCCTAAGGTGGAAGAGCCGGTCATTAAGCCTATAGATATCGAGCCTATGAACGATATTAAGATTGAAAAGACAGAGCCTGAATCGCCAAAGATCGATATTGATATTCCTGAAATAGTAATCCCGCGCGCAGAAAAGCCAAAGGTAGAGCCTTCAAGCACAAAGGATGTCCAGACCGATATCGATGAGCCTATATCTTTGGAAATTCCTGATGATTTTGTGGGGCTCAAAACACATGCGGCGCAGACCCAGGCTCCTAAAGCCGAAACTCCTAGCATCGATCTTTCTGATATCGAAATAGAGCTTCCTAAGATTAAGAAAGAGGAAGAAGAAGTAAAGGCTGAGCCTGCAAAAGTAGAAATTCCAAAGGCTAAGATTGAGACGCCTAAGGCTGAGATTGAAATTCCTGATATAGATATCGATCTTTCGGATATCAAACCGAGCGCCAAGGTACAAGAGCCTGCCAAAAAGGTTGAAATTCCAAGCGTAGAAGAAGAAATTCCGGTAGCCGTTAAAACCGAGCCTGAAATTCCTATCGCTAAAGCTTCGAAGCCTGATACTTCAAGTGTTTCTGCTCATGAAGATGAAATTTCAAGTGTTAAACTTTCAGAACCTGAAATTCCAACTAAAAAGATAATTGAGCCAGAACCTATCGCTGTTGAGCCAGAGCCGATAACAATTGAGCCTGAACTAAAACCTATAGAGCCAAAACTTGAAGAGGTTAAACAGGGACCGTCAAATATCGAGTCTGAACCGGTAACGCCAGTAGTAGAACCAGCGGCTCAAAATATTCCTGCCGAAGAGCCGAGTATTGAGCCGGAGCCTGTAGATATTCCGAAGGTGGAGCCTGCTACTCAAAACGACCATGTCGAAGAGCCCGAGATCGAGCCTGTTAGCGTAAAAGTCGAACCGGTAGTTATCCCGCAGCCTGAGGAAGAGGAGATGGTCGAGGTGCCCGTCACCGTATACGAAGACGAGCAGCAGGAAGAAACTATTATGGTCGAAGAGGATGTCGAAGTCGAAGAAGAGGTTGAAGTGCCGGTAGAGCGAAATCCTGCCGATGAAAATGTACCTTTGGTCAATAGAAAATATAACGCCAAAATCCTTATTGCGGAGGATAATGAGATCAATCAAAAGCTTATGAAGCATACGTTAAATAGCTTTAATATGAATTTGACGATAGTCGAAAACGGACTTTTGGCGCTGGAAGCCAGAAAAGCCAATAACGACTATGATCTCATATTTATGGATATTTCGATGCCTGTTATGGACGGTATCGAATCTACAAAGCAGATCAAGCAATACGAGCACGAGAATAATCTCCGCCACATCCCGATCGTGGCTGTTACTGCCAATGCGCTAAAGGGCGATAGAGAGAAATTTATGGCAGCAGGACTTGACGAATACTGCACTAAGCCGATCAAAAAGGATATCTTAGCTCAAATGTTAGATAATTTTATCGGCGATAAACGATCTGATGCAGCGCCCGCCGGTGGAACTACAAAGAAGCTGGTTAAAAAGCTTGTCAAACGCCAGGTGCCTAAGACGGTCATTAAAACTGTCAAAGTGCCAAAGACAATAATGAAGCTAGTTCCTAAAAAAAGCATAGTTTCCGATGACGTAGTGAAAGCTAAGGGTGCGCGCGTGCCGACAAAAGATATACTTATATGTAAGGCAAACATTATGGAAAGTAAAATTTTTGCCAGCATATTAAAACACCAGTATAAAGACGTAGAAATTGCGGGCAATTTCGACCAGCTTATTTCTATGGCGGCTACGGGTAGTTATAAGCTTGTTTTGATTGATAAAAAGCTAGCAGGGCTAGACTTAGCGGCGTTAGAGAGCTTGCGCCGAAAAGCGTCTGCGACCAAGCTAGTTCTGTTTTCTAACGACAACGATGAAAATCCACTATTTAGCGAAGTCGCTAGTTACAATATCACCAAGTCGGGTCTTGAGAAACTCGCACAAAAATATATATAAGGATGAGGTCTTAAATGAGAGATTTGAAAGTTTTAACGGTTGATGACGACGCTATAAATTTAAAGCTACTTGAAGTTATGCTAAAAAAATACGGCAAATTCCAAACCATACTCCAAGCCAAAAACGGCTTGGACGCCCTTGCCGTACTCGAAGTTCAGCCCGTTGATTTGATTTTATTAGATATCGTAATGCCTGTGATGAATGGGCTGGAATTTTTAGATAATCTTCATGCTAGAGAAAGTATAGCTCATATCCCCGTCATCGTCCTTACGACGGACGAGACCGCTAAACGAGAGGCTTTAAATAAAGGTGCTTATGACTTTATGACAAAGCCCATCAATGACAAAGATCTTCACAAAAAACTAGACGACGTTATGAATATTATCGGCGATTAAATTGCCGATTTTTGTCCTCGTAGCTCAGTAGGATAGAGCGCAAAATTCCTAATTTTGAGGCCACAGGTTCGAATCCTGTCGGGGACACCATCTATCAAATTTTCCCCCTATTTTTAGTTTTTTGATTTTTTTGAAAGCCCTGTTTTACGGGTTTTTCAAAACGGCTTTTTCAAATTTTTTCAAAAAAATTTCAAATACTAAAAACGCTAGATTATACAGGTAGTTTAAGAGAAACTACTATATATTAAAAAATGTATAGTAGCTCTTAAGCTTGTTAAACTCTTTGGAAACTTTTATAATTTGTCCTATGAAACTATATGAAATTTTAAAGGACAAGCAGTTATGAAGGTTTTTTCTAAGATTAAAGACGATCCGGCTTTTAAAACAGACCCCGATAAAGTTATCAGAAATTTCTCCCTGCCTCATCGCAAAAACACTATGGTAGAAATGATAGATGAGCATATAGCAGTTAGATTTTACCGCTCATTTACTAAAAAGGGAGAGCAAACAATCCATAGGCACTATCACTATTGCATAGGCGGCAAGCTGATTAAGTCTTTAGGTAATGCAGATGAGATAAGCTTAAGTGAAGCCAAAGAAACTCTTAAAGGTTTAATGATAGATAATTCTGCTAAGCTGACTCCTGCTAAAAATACTCTGGCAAGCGTTTATAGACAGTTTCGCAGACATAACGGCAATGTTGCATTAGCAACCTCTAAAAGACGAGATATGAGCTTTAAAGCTTTAAAGGATATTTGCGACAAAGATATAAACAAGATAAGCAAAAAGGATATTATGCCGATACTGGATTATTATTACGATAATGAGAAGTATGCCTCCTTAGAAATTTTATTCAAACTTATTAAAAGACTATTCAGATATGCTCGCATAAGAGATATTTCCAAAAATCCATTATTTGCAGAAGAGGTGTTTAAGGACTTTTATAATATACCTCGCCATAGCGAATACCCATATATAAAAGATGACTTGGATTTAACCGTACTTATTAAATTTATCATGAACTATCCTCATCAAATAGGTGTTAAGAACGCTTTGATCTTTGGACTGCTTACGGGGCTAAGAAGCTCAAATGTAAGAAATTTAACCCATGAGCATTTAAAAATAGGTGATGATGGAGAATACTACTTACTATTTCCACAAGATGAGAATAAGGTAAAAAGCAATGGAGATGAACATCTGGGACTTCCTAGAGAAGTAGGGCAATGGCTGCAAAGGTTACACGCTCATAATAGTAGCTGCCCGTTATGCTTTGCCAATACGCAAGGAGAGGTACTAAGCGATATGACTCTAGTTAAAGCGCTTAAAACCTATGCCCCCGTAATAGCTAAGAATAGACTAGTTTTTCACTCTTTTAGAAAGATACTAGAAACCTTTGCATATGAAAAAATACATGAGAATAAGCTGGATCCTTATAGCATTGAACGTACCCTTTTTCATGCACAAAGAGAGATACAAAAGATTTATAACAAAGCTACGAATATTGAGAATACGCGTAGGGTTCTAACATGGTGGCTAGGTTATTTAAAGGGGTTGGGGTTTAAATTTTAGAAGGTAAAGGCGAGCTAAAGGAATGGCTTCTTGTGAAGTTTTATACAGTTTAATTGCAGAGTTTTATTCTAAACCTATTGAGAAGCTTGCGCGCTCCACGAACGCGATAATCCATAAATGCTATAATGCCACAAGGAGCTTAAATTTTATTCTTAAGTATAGAATTGAGCCTTAAGATCACATTTCTACTATGGATAGCGCCTTTAAGTCTATATGCCATGTGTTTTAAAAATTTCCGGATAAGCGGAAAGACGGTGAGATAGGGAGTTGAACGACACCTATCCGCAGTTTGTCATTCTATAGCTTACCGTAATTAACGTGTAAGCTATCTTTATTTTCTTCAAAAAAGCGCTGGCTTTTCCTTTCTGCATATTACTTCTTTACTACTCCTTTCCTAAGCGTTCGCCCTCATTTTAGTGCATTGCCTCCTTTTTAGCGCTCGCCTTCTTTCTTTTGATACTGAAGGCGAGTGCTTGCGAGGATAGGGCCGCGATAGCTTATATAAATTCTGAAGCATTTCTATTCTTTTTAGTTTTACGCTTTTTACTAGGAATTTCTTGCATATTGCATATATGGCTTTCATATCTTTTATGCTCGGTTTGTAGGTTGTGCTTCATTGCTCCCCAACTCTAATAGGAGGCCTACTTTAATTGCCTTCATAACTTCATAGATTCCAGGTTGCTTCATTGCCTTTAGACCCAGGTTTAATTAAAATACCCCCGTCTTTTAAAACAGCTCACACCATTTTTTTGTTTTCTAGCTATATTATTTTCATAAGGTATTTTTTAAAATATCCTTATAATGTTTTTACTAAGGAGAAAGAATGTTTTATATATTAAAAAGCTTCTTGGCTTTTTGAAGTAACCTTTAAAGTTTATATATTACGGTTTTTCGATGGGTTACGTTATCGGTAATGTTTTATTGATAAGCTTAAACACTTATCAAGCATTCTTAATCTTTAGTTCCCCGCTGGCGGTTTGGGGTAATAAGAAAAATCGCAGAGGTGCGTTATAGCTTCGCACATTAATCTAAAAAGCTTCTGTTTTAACTAAATTCTAAAGATGTAACGTCTTTTTGCCCCTAGAGTTTTTTCCCTAGATAGCCTTCTTCTTCGTTTTATTTATTGCCTAAGTGCATTAAATTTGATCAAGGGGGCTATCTGAAAAGCCGCGTGGAGGTAGCGCCTCCGTTAAAGGTTACGGGGCTTGCCTCGCTCGTCGCTAGCGGAGCATTTGCTCGTCTGCTACCGCCGTTGCGATTATTCCTTGTAGGGATATTATATTGCATAGGCGGAATTTTATATATCTAGTGGATAGAATAAATTTTTTATTTCTTTTAGGAGTATTTTTTGCCTAGTACTATATTATAAATAGTATTGATCTTAATATATTTTTATCGCTTGTGGGGGATATTATTTGCCAAAGCAGCTCTTTTATCATAGATAGAGCAACCTCTTAGCCTATCCCTTTTAAGGATATTTTATGTGTAGCCTTGCTTTTGATATTTTGGGCTTTACTCTAATAGAATGCTTGAGTATCGCAAAGATATTGAATCTATTTAGGTATAGAAGAGAGATTGAAGTATTGAGGGTGGCAACCCCTCATTTTTTAATCGCTCTCCCATATTTTAAAAGTCTTTGGCTATCTTAATACTATACAAGAAAATAGCATAGCTTCCTCTATACTTTTAAAGAAGCCTCTAAGTCTTTAGACTTTTTATATGTAAATGAAAGTAAAAGAAGAGATTAATAAATTTGAGCTAAGAAGCTTTTAAGATCTTTCTAATATAATCCCCTTGTTCATAAGGACAAAGAAGGCTTTAAGCTTTATCTGTTTTTTTATTTGTTCTCTGCCTTAAAGAATAAACATCTTACAGATAGGTGCTTAAGGCATTTAGTGAAAATGTATTAATCGGCCTCCTTAAGATTTTAAACCTTGAGCTGATACAAGGCTTAAGCTAAATTTCTTAAGGTTTGAAACTTCTTAACTCATTTTTGCTTATTATTTAAAGTTTCCTTAAAAGACGATAAATATTTTTATATAGTTTTTTTAAAAGACTATATACTAATATTCTGTAATCGAGTGTTCGGGGGAATTCTGAGGGTTGTAAAAATTCAACGCAGGACACCACTTTTATTACTAATTAAATCGGCAAATTCTATGATTTATTTTTTATATCTAAAAAGCCCAAAATAAGTAAGGATATAAAATGAAATTTTTTCTCATCATACTTAGTATATTTCTTTGTATTTATATTGTTCTTTTGGCGCTAAGTTTTTTGCCTTGTGATATTAACGATATGTTGAGGCGAGACTACAATCGTATGGAGCAAAAATGCAGACTAAAATTGATACGACGGGCTAATAATGGCAACAGCGGGGCATATAGGCGACTTTTCTATTTTTATGAGCGATATTTTTTAGATAGATATTGTGTAGATAAAAAGGCGCAGCAAGAATTAGACAAAGAAGAGCTAAATTTTATTAAAAGATTTCATTCTGGAAATTTAGATCTATGCACAAATAACGACTTTATAGTTGGTTTATTAAAAAAGTGCGTTTTGAGGGAGTGAAATTTCACATTATGTACCGAGCGGATCGGAAAGGAAAAAAAGATTAACATGGATGAAGTCATGCATCTATATGACGTAGATAGGAAGCCAAAAGAATAAGAGATTTCATGAAAAATAAGATTTACTTTATTGCCGCCGTTATAATATTATTTGCGTGGATATTTTATCTATATAAAGAGCAAAGCGCCTCTTGCGATATAAAAGATCTTTTTATGAGCGATACCGAAATAACAAAAGAGTGCAGAATTGCTATAATAAGGCAATTTGAAAAGAATGGTAACCCGCGCGCATATAAGCGATTGAGTTTGGTTTATGGAAAAATTTTAAGCGAAAGACCGACAGAAGAGGTTTTAGATGAGCTAGATCAAGAAGAGATAGAATTTTTGAAAAAATTGTATCCTGATTCAGAAATTCTATCTAAAGAGCTATCAAACAGAAAATAATAGATTTTTATAAACGCAAATTTACCATAAAGATGGCTAAATGTTTAATAGAGAATGAAAAAAGGACGGTGATTGATGGACTTAGAGCTTTTATACCAAAATTCAACGAATTCTGATAAATTCAGCATCAATTCATTTGTCGGAAATTTATCTATCAAAAAACTTGGTCGGATTGCGACTATTGGGAGTTGGATAAAACTTTAATGCAGATTTTGAGCTTTTATCATAACAAAACGCTTCCAAGAGAAATTTTCGTCGCAATACTAGGGGTATTTAATGATGTTATCGGCGTGGAGGACAAATCGGAAATTTATGTAAGCAATATATTGTGTGCGAAAAACAGCGACGGCGTAGTGCCTAGCATATATGATAGATTTGAAAGATTAAACGTTCTGTGCAACAGCATCGTATTCGAACAAAAGCTTGACAATAGCGGTTTTTGGTATGTTCCAAAGGATTAATGCAATGAATCTTGTAAATTTTTATAGAAATACCGCATTTGATGATAGATATGATGCAAATTCCTTTATAGGTATGATTTTGGATAATAATCTATGGTCCGATGATGAATATTGGAAATTGGAAGCCGATTTAAAAAAGATTTTGCGGCATTATAAAAACAAAGAGTTGGACCCGGAAATAATGCAAGGCATTATTTCTATCTCTAATGATATATTTCTAAACGGAAGTTGGCGCGACGTAGATATAGACGCAAAAAGCGAATGTTTTAAAACGTATGAATATCAAGAAGATACAAAGCCAAATATTTTCGATAGATTTCGCCGTATAAAAAGCTTATTATTGGCGGTTGCATCAGGGGATGAAAATTTTTATAAAATCAAATTTTTCTATGAAAATTGTACGCTGGAGTCTTATGCTAAAAATAGCAAAGACGGTGCGGTAGTTAAAATTCCATTAAAAGGAAATGCGGTTTTAAATGAATAAAAAGACGATTTTAACTATTTTATCGGGAATAGTTGAAGATGGCGATTATATCTCTTTATGGGAAATCGTTTGGGAATTAAATTCTATTAACATTGCCAATTCGCTTAAAGTAGCGAAAAAAATTTTATTGTCCTTATACGAGCAAGGTTATATAAGATTGTTTAGTTCAAATTGGGGTTATGATACAGAAACAAAAGAGATATGTGATAAATCTGAAATTTTAAATATTTTAAGGGATGATAAAAATTATGAGCCGGTCGGCGTAAATAGCAAATATTTTTGCGTAACAGAAACAGAGCAGGGAAAAATTTATTATGCAAAACAATACTAAAATGCGAAAAACAGTAGTTTGGACGGTATACAATGAGAATAAAAGCGCTTGATTTAAATTTAAGTCCATACGTATATTTCTTTAGCGAAGCGGAAGATTTTAGGTTTAAGATTTTTAAAGATTTTCAAGCTGCAAGCGAGAAAAGATCGCTGGATTTTTATGAGCTTGAGGCGTTTAGCCTAATGAAAAGTACCGAAGTCTATGAGACCGACTCTATCGTCAGCACATTAATTCATAATTTTAGTTTATGCGATGAGGATGTAAGAGATATTTTAATAATGCTATTTGGGCAGTTTTATCTAAATAATTTCATAGATACCGACATAAAATATAAAACTAGCGCTAATATAAATTTAAATATAAGAAAATTTGAAGAATGGAAAATTTTAAGAGAAAATTTCTTTTATAATTTAGATAAATTTATAGCTCGCCCATACGAATATCTAAAAAATCATACTCACGCAGACAGCGCCTTTTGGGAAGAGCCGAATCGGTGGTGCCATCATAATATGTATATGTTTATCACTGAATGTGACAAAAAATATTATGATGAAATTTTAATTCCTAGCCTTCGCAACAAATACGAACACATAGAGGTTGATACCGACGAAGAAGGAAATGTAACGAAGTGGTACGGGACATGAAATTTAGGAGAATAAAATGGCGAGAGGAAGAAAAGCACTTTTGCAATCACTTTTTGCTTTAGCGTCAATTGAATTTCAAACAAAGTATATTGATAATGCCGATGCAGATGCCGATGTATATACATCGCCGGAAGAATTGCTAGAGGATCTAAGCAGTGCCTGCATAGAGGCGCAATCATTTAAGGAAGAATTTACGCAAGATGAATTAGAACGATGTGAAGCAATGAGAGATAAGATAAAAAGTCTTCCCAATGAAGATATATATAAAACGCCTCTTTGGGAAAAACTACGTAAAGAAGCGAAAGATTTTTTAAATTTTATGGGTTATAATGTAAGCGATACCGACGATAGCATTTTTAAGCAATTTTAGTTGGTCGTATCAATGCGAAATAAAAGGAAACCCAAATGCAGAAAAATAATGCACAAAAGGCTTTTATCGTCGAGCCTTTATATTGTCTTGCATCGAGAAAACATCAGATTAGATATATAAATAATTCCACTATCGATGAATATGCAACACCGGGCGAATTAGTCGAATATGTATATAATCCTCTAGAGATAGCCCAGAGACCAGAATACAAATTTCTATTTACAGAAACAGAACTAAAAGCCATAGCAGAGTATAAAGAAATGATCGATTATTTTTATAGCAAATATGACTACGATGAGATATATGATAATATGCCTGAAATTTGGAAAAAGATAATGGAGAAGTCATTAAGACTACTGAATATACTTGGTTTCACTCTTGATAATTTTTATGAGCGCGGGGATTTAAAATCCAAAACCAACGAAACCCACATCCCAATAAAAGAAAACCCAAATGCAAATTAACGGAAAAGAGATATTTAAAAAGGGCGATCTTATGTTCCATTTAACTCGAATGGCTTCTTTGGAACAATCAAGATAAATATATCGTTCATACTACGGCTAAACATTACGAAAGTCCTTCGGAAATGGCGGAACTTTTATATACCGAATGCAAAAACGCTTTATTGGAGCAATTCGAATTTTGTTTCTTACCATACGAGAGGGATGCGCTAAGAGAACTTTTGGAGCTCATAGATAGATACTTTAAAGATCAAAGCTTGCTAGAGGGAGATACTTATGACTATCTAGTATATCAGAACAAATCCTGGATAGAGGTCAGGGAGCTCGCTTTGAAGACCTTGCACATTTTCGGCTACAAACCGTATAACTTTAATTATGATTAGCCCCGTATTAGACCTGGTAGAATGAAATTTATCCTACATATCTTTACTCTGTTGCTATGTATAAGCGCCTGGGTTCTGCTTGGTTGTATACAGCGAAAATAAAACCAATGCCACGCAAGCAAATAGTTTCATTCCGGTTGCGTTTAGTTGCGCTGCATCATATCGCCGCACGCCGTAACGACGCATCTTAACGCCGCTAGGCCGTGCGCTGCTACGTCGCGACGCCATACTATCGCTGCGCCTCAAACCCCAGTGCCCGAAGCGCCTAGAGCGTCTTTCCGACGAGTTTTTCTTTAAATTCTTTATAAATTTCAGGCCCCGCGTGTTTGTATTCGCTCGTCAGCTTGTTGTGAAATTCTGCCATATCGCCGCCACTTTTGCGGTAGAGCTTGATCGCGTTTCGCCTTACGGCGCCGTCTTTTAGGTCGCTATCGTAGGCGATGCTCGCGTATCGCGTCCGCGCGCCGTCCTTGATCTCGCGGTAGGCCTCGCAGCCCTTGGCTCTGCCGAGCTTTGCGACGCACGCGGCATAGAGGGCTTGCAGGCTCACGCACTGCGGGATCAGCGCCTCCGCTGCGGCAAGGTCCGCTTTGACGATTTTAGAATTTGCAGCCTTCGGCTCCTGCTTCGCGGTTTTTACCCCTTGCTTTTGAACCTTTGGCTCCTGCTTTGCAGTTTTCGGTTCCGCTTTTTGGGCTTTTTTCTCCGCCGCACCGCTTGTTTTGCCTTGCTTTGCGCCCGCTCCTGCGGCATGCGAGGCTAGGCCGATCTTTTCAAATTTCGGATTTTTGCGGTAGTTTAGATTATTAAAGAATTCTATCACGTCGTCGTAAAATTTATCGTTGCTGACGATACCGATCTTGCCCTCCTGCCCGCAGAGCTTGCCCATCAAAAACACGATGATCTTATCGGCGAAGTCCTTTCTTTGCTTGCCGATCGTAAAAACCTCGCCTATGCTAACGCCCATCTTCGATAGACGCGCAAGGGTCAAGGTGCCGATCTTTTTGGCGGTGTTGGAGACGATATTTAGCTCGTCGCCCTCTTTTAAATTTACGACGTCGAAGATATTATCTACGTCGATATTTTCGTCGTCAATGATAAAACGAGTCAAAGTTTTTCCTTTAAATTAAATTTCAATGCCCGCGCTCGCGCAAATTTCATCTCTAAAGCGCGCGAAAGGCCTCATCGCGGGCTGATTTTGCGGATGCTCGCCGATCGGCTTTTGCATCCATGCCATATCGTACCAGCGGCCGAATTTATAGGCGCAGCGCTCGAATTTGCCGACGAAGCGAAAGCCCATGCGCTCGTGAAAGCGCACGCTTGCGTCGTTTAGATATTCGTCATCACCGCAAGCGATGCAAGCGTTCATATTTGCGATGTTTTGAGCCCTGAGCGTGCGCTCTAGCGCTTCGTAGAGCAGCCTGCCTATACCCAAAAAGCGCGCACGTTTTGCGATACATAAACAGAGCTCTCCGCCGACCAATCGTATGCCGCGCGCTCTTTGAAAACCGAAGCATAGGCATAGCCGAGGATTTGTTCGTGTTTTAAATTTACGCCGCTTTGTTTTGCCGAGGCGATTAAATTTGCGCTATTTTGTTTCGCCGCAGCGCTTGCGCGATTTCGCGCCTCGTCTACGGGCAAAATTTCACTTCCTGCGCCCGCTGCGATCGCAGAAATTTTAAAATTTTCATTCCGTTCGTCGTCCGCGCATGCCGCCTCGTCGCTTACGTAGGCGAGCAGATAAGAGTATCTTTGCAGCGTCTGCTCTATGCGCTTCGCAAATTCCGCGGCGCTGGGCACGTCATATTCGAAGCTGATCGCCGTTTGTTTTACGTAAGGCGCGTAAATTTTAAAATTTAACCCGCGCCGTTTATTCGCTAAAAAGTCGCCAAAACTCGGGCGCAAATTTCGTCGGCGCAAATTCTATGATCTCGTATTTTGCAACGCCGTTTTGAAAGAATGGATCTTGTGCGATGATCTCATCAAGTTCCGCGCGGTCTTTGGCGTTGATTAAGATGATGCCGCCGGTGCGAGGGACTTTGCGTCCCGAGCAGATAAATTTATCCGCCGCGAAGAATTTATCTAAAAACGTGTTGTGCTCGTTGATAAAGCGGTCCGCTTCGCTTGCGTCCTTGACGTAGGTGAGGTTTGCAATAAACATTTTGATCCTTTGTGAGATTTGAAGCGCGATTTTAGCATAAAATTCCAACGGATAAAATTCCCGCTGGAATTTTCAAGCGTTACGTTATAAAAAATATCGGCGAAATTCCGATTATCGCGCACGCAACTGCTGCATATCGAAGCTTGATCGCAGCAAGCGCGCAGATGTTTGCAAGCGCGAAAAGAAGCGGCGGAATTTGCGCTTGAAAGCTCGGCAAAGTAAAATTTAAAAACGCAAGCAGCGGCGTATCGAGCGCGCCGCCAAGACCTAATAGATGCAAAAATATACTTAGCGGATAAAAGATCACGAATGCGTATCCTAGCGGCATGACGCTAAGCTGCTGCAGCGAGGCGGTCGGGAAGAAATAATAGACCGCTACGTTCATACTGAGCCAAACGTAGAGGTTAAAAAGTATGACGTTCTGCCAGAGCTTAAATTTAGGCGCGAAGTGGTGCAGGTAGAGGAAGATATACAGTACGCCGAGGCAGGAGAAATAAAATCCGATCGAAAAGGCTAAGTGCGGGAAAAACGCAAGCAGAAGCGCGATCGTTAGGAAGAGGTTCGTAAATTTAAGTACGTAGAAATTTCGCATCGCGAGGTAAAACCCCACGCAGCACATCGCAAGCGAGCGCAGAAAGCTCGGCGTAAAATCAAGCACGAAGAGATATCCGCTCATCAGCACGATCACAAAGACGCTAAGATCGCGCCTCGCGCTGCGGTACGGAAAGTAGCGATCCTGAAAATAGCGGTAGATCGGCATTGCAAGCAGAAAGACCGTACTAAAGATAATGCCCAGATGAAAGCCGCTGATCGAGATGATGTGCGCTATGCCCCAGTTCGTCACGCTAGCGCGCAGCGGTTTTGAAATTTCGGTCGCAAAATACAGCGCGGAGTAAAGATCCGCCGTTATCTCATCTTCGTGTTGGGCGCGAACGAAGCTTATCGCGCGCCATTTTGCCCCGGAGGGCGCGGTCTCGGCTGAAATTTTAAAATTTGGCGCGTAAAAGCGCTGCTTTAAAAAATCTAAAAATTTTACGTTTTTGGTTACGATGCCGATATTTACGCGCGCGAAGCGGTGAAATTCCCGCCCGAGCCCAGCGGTCGTGTAGAGGGTGAAATCCGCCGTTTTGAGCTTTAATACCGTGTAGGTGCGGCCGCGCTCGTTGGTTTTGGCGTAGGCGTTTAAAATTTGCGCGTCGTAAAAGGCATAGTTTTTCGCGCGGAATTCTTTGAATTCATAAAATTTTAGACCTAAATTTAGCGATAAAATTCCAAGCAAAATGAGCAGAAAGTATAAAATTTCACGTTTGCGGTAAAAGAGTTGAAGCTTCACGGACGGCATTTAAGTTCGCGCATGCGGTAGAATTTTAAAAACTTTTGTGCGGCGAAATTTTAAAATTCCAAGGCCTTATGCCGCACTGCCCAGTCAAATTTTTCGGCATTGCGGCATAAGATAAGCCCGTCTTAGCACGAATAATTCGTCGCAAACTCAAACGGCGTAGGGCGTGCCTCGTAAGGCCAAACCTGAGTTTCAAATTTAAAATGCTGATAGGTCTCGATAAAAAGCTCGCTCATTATCGGGCGCAGATACTCATTATCGCGGATCACCGCCTCTAGGCTGCCGCGAAGCGTGTGCGGAAGCTGCTCGATGCCGCGCTCGCGAATTTCATCCAGGTGCAGTTTGAATAAATTCTCATCCATCGGCCCGACCGGCTCGGTTTTGTTTTTGATGCCGTCGATTCCCGCCATCAGCATCGCCGCAAACGCCAAGTACGGGCACGCGGTGCTATCGGGGAAGCGCATCTCGGCTCGCACCGAGTGCTCGCCGCTGCCGTAAGGGATGCGGATCGAAGCGGAGCGGTTTTGGCTCGAATAAGTTAGAATGGACGGTGCCTCAAAGCCCGGGATTAGGCGTTTGTAGCTGTTGGTGCTCGGGTTCGTAAACGCCGCGACGCTGCGCGCATGCTTTAGCACGCCGCCGATATACCATCTTGCCGCGTCGCTTAAATTTGCGTAGTTGCCCTTTTTGTAAAAGGTATTTTTGCCCTTTTTCCAGATCGATTGGTGCACGTGCATTCCGCTGCCGTTATCGCCGTAGAGCGGCTTTGGCATAAAAGTCGCGGTCTTGCCGTTTAGGTGCGCGACCATCTTTACTACGTATTTGTATTTTTGCACGTTGTCGGCAGCCTCGACGAGAGTGCCGTATTTAACGCCGATCTCGCCCTGTCCTTGCGCTACTTCGTGGTGGCAGATGAAGGTCTCAAGCCCGATCTGCTCAAGTACCTTTAGCATCTCGGCGCGCAGATCGACCATCGAATCGACGGGCTGGACGGGGAAGTAGCCGCCCTTTACGCCCGGGCGGTGGCCGCTATTAAAGCCGTCTTTGTAGTTTTTGCCGCTGTTCCAATGCCCCTCTTCGGTATCTACCTTAAACATCGCGCAGTTCATATCGTCGATGATCTTTACGTCATCGAAAACGAAAAACTCATTCTCCGGCCCGAAATAGCAGGTATCTCCAAGACCCGTAGTTTGCAGAAACTGCTCGGCTTTTTTAGCGATCGAGCGCGGGCATTTTTCGTAAAGCTCGTTTTTGTAGATGTCGTAAACGTCGCAGATGACGATGATCGTAACGTCCGCGGTGAACGGATCCAAAAACGCCGTTTGCACGTCGGGCTTTAGCATCATATCGGATTTATCGATCGGCTGCCACGCCGCTACCGAGCTCGCGTCGAATGGAATTCCCTCGGCGAAGTCCTTCGGCAAGCGCTTGTAGTTGTAAGCGACGTGGTGCCAGGTGCCTTTTAGATCGGTAAATCTAAAATCCACGAACTCGACCTCGTTTTCATCGCAAAATTTAAAAAATTCCTTCACGTCATTAACAAATTTTCCCATATTTTTTCCTTTTTTCCGCCCGTATTCGGGCTAAATTTAACGGCGGATTTTAACATTATTTAGTTGAAATTCGACTTTATCTGCGCGCCGTTTTGCGCGCCGCGATTTTTAAAATTTTGCGTCGCCGAAACTTTTTAAATTTTAAAATTTGCGGCGCCGCTACTTTTAAAATTTAAAAGCGGCTGCCGTTAAAATTTACGCCAGACTTACGAACTGCCGCTCGCGATTTTTGAAAACGGCGATCTTATCGTAGCCGAACTCGCACGCTTTGGCGTAAATTTTATCGTAGTTTAGCGCTACTTGGGCAACCGAGTGCGCGTCCGAGCTAAGCGTGATCGGCACGTCTGCATCCGCTAGCATAGCCAAAAGCGCGTCGCTTGGATAAATTTCATTTGCGGGCTTGCGAAGCCCCGCGGAGTTTAGCTCCACGACGATGCCACTTTTTTTGATCGCGTTTATCGCGCCGCCCGCTAAAACTCTGATATCTTTTTTCGGGGTAAATTTAAAAATTTTAATCAGATCCATATGCCCTAAAATGTCGAATTTACTGCTTTTGCACAGCGCGCAGATCAGCGCAAAGTATTCTCGATAAACGTCGTCTATCTCGCGCCCGCTCCACTGATCTAAAAATTCCTCGTTATCAAAGCCCCAGTTGTTTAAAAAATGCACCGAGCCGATGAGATAATCGACCTCGCGCGCGAAAATCCGCTCATCCATTAGCTCTTTTTTCGTCATAAAATCGACCTCATATCCCAGCCGCACGTCGATCCGCCCGCTAAACTCATCCCGCAGATCCCTAATCATCCGCTCGTAAAGCTCCATCTGCTCGAAGTTCATTCGGTATTTTTGATCGAAGTTCATCGGCGCGTGATCCGCAAAGCCGAAAATTTCTATGCCTCGTGCGATCGCCGCTTCCAAATACTGTCGCGGCTCGCCGTTAGCGTGGTTGCAAAGATAGGTATGGTTGTGTAGATCGGCTCGCATCAACTGCTCCTTAAATAAAATTTTGGCTAAATTGTAGTAAAATCGTGCTTAAAAAATCACTAGGAATGTATTTGAAAAAACCCGAACTCTTAGCTCCTGCTGGGAATTTAACGAAACTAAAAATCGCCCTAGCTTACGGCGCGGACGCCGTGTATGCAAGCACCGGTTCATTTTCGCTGCGCCAGCGAAGCGCGAAGGAATTTAGCAAGGAAAGCTTCGCGCAGGGCGTCGCTTACGCGCATGAGCGCGGCAAGAAGCTTTATGCGACCGTAAACGGCTTTGCGACCAACGGCCAGCTAGGAAACATCGAAAGGCATTTGGAATTTCTTCGCGATCTGCGCGTGGATGGAATTTTAATCGCCACCCCAGGCGTCGCAAGCCTTGCGCGAGCCGTCGCGCCTGAGATTCCGATCCACGTCTCTACCCAAGCCAACGTGCTAAATTATCTGGATGCGCGGGTTTGGGCGGAGCTGGGCGCCGTCCGCATCGTCGCGGCGCGAGAGATGACGCTCAAAGACGCCGTAGAAATCAAAGATAAAATTCCAAATTTAGAGATTGAAATTTTCGTGCACGGCTCGATGTGTTTCGCATACAGCGGGCGCTGTCTTGTTAGCGCGGTGCAAAGCGGACGCTTCAGCAACCGCGGAAGCTGCGCGAACGACTGCAGATTTAACTACGAGCTTTACGCAAAAAATCCCGAAACCAGCGCGCTTTTCCGCTTGCAAGAGCGCGAAGGGGAGGGTACTTTCGTAATGAACGCGAAGGATCTTAGCCTCATTTCGCACGTGCAAAAGATCATGCAAACGGGCGCGATCGACAGCTTCAAAATCGAAGGGCGCACCAAGAGCGAATACTACGTCGCATGCGCCACGAATGCTTATCGCGCGGCGATCGACGATGCCGCGAGCGATAAATTTGAGGCCGGCGTTTACGAGCGCGAGATCGCGACGCTTAAAAACCGCGGCTTTAGCGACGGATATTTGATAAAGCGCCCGTATGAGCGAGAGGATACGCAAAATTTAGACCGCAGCATCGAGCTTGGCACGCATCAGGTCTGCGCGATCTCGCAGGATGGCGAGTTTATAAGCGTCAAGGATAAAATTTTACCCGGCGTTTCGTATGAAATTTTTGCTCCGCGCGGCTTTAAAATTTGCGCTTGCGATAATGAGATCGGCGAAATTTTTGAGCTTAGCGGCAAGTCGTATTTAAAATTTAAGAGGCTGCAAAGCCGCAGCGGTAAGGAATTTAGCGAGATTCACAGCGGCAATCTAAATGAGATTAAGCTGCCTGCGAAGCTCGCGGAGTTTTGCTTTTTAAGAAAGGAGATAGAATGAAATTTGTTTCTATAATAATGGGCTCAAAGAGCGATTACGAGGTCGTTTACGAAGCAGCTAAAATTCTAAACGAATTCGGCGCTGCGTACGAGATGATCGTATCTTCGGCGCACCGAAGCCCTGCTCGTACGGCTAAATACGTCGCGGACGCCGAGAAAAAGGGCGCGCAGGTTTTCATCTGCGCGGCGGGCATGGCGGCGCATCTTGCTGGAGCGGTCGCTGCAAATACGACCAAGCCGGTGCTAGGCGTCCCGCTCGGCGGTAGCGCGCTTAGCGGCGTAGATGCGCTGTATTCGACCGTGCAGATGCCTTCGGGCATCCCCGTCGCGACGCTTGCGATCGGCAAGGCGGGCGCAAAAAACGCGGCGTATCTGGCGGTGCAAATTTTAGCTTTAAGCGACGAGCTTCTAAGCTCGAAGCTAAAGGCGGATCGCGCGGCAAAAGCCGAGGCTCTAAAAAAAGACTCCGAGCAGATCGAAGTGCTGCTTGAAGATTAATCTATGAAAATTTTAAAATTGAGCGAAGGCTTTGAAATTTGTGGGCTAAAGACTCGCACGAATAACGCGGATGAGATTAGCGGACGAGGGGTGATCGCAAATTTGTGGGACGAGTTTTTAAAATTTAACGCTAGCAGAAGCAGCGCCGAGAAAAGTGAAATTTATGCTGCGTATTACGACTATGAAAACGGCGCGCAGGGCGAATACTCCGTGCTAATAGGCACTTGCTCGAAGGAAGGGCACCATAAGAAAGCCACGACGAAGCTTGCGAATCCGCAAATCAGTGCTGCAAAAATGAGCGCGATGAAACCGGCGAAAAATTACATATCGAAGCGGGCGATTACGCGGTTTTTGATTTTGCTAGCGAGCCTACGAGAGCTGGCGAATACTGGCTGAAATTTGGAAATTTTTTGAAAGCTCGAAGCTTCAAAGAGCTTTTAAAACGGACTTTGAAAAGCTCTTTGGAAGATAAAATTTAAATTTACATATCGATAAAAGGATAAAAATGACGTTTTCACAGATTATTTTGACGCTTCAAAACTACTGGCACGAGCAGGGCTGCTTGCTCGTTCAGCCCTACGATATGCCCGCGGGCGCAGGCACCTATCATCAGGCTACCTTTTTGCGCAGCCTAGGAAGCAAACCTTGGCGCGCGGCATACGTAGCACCCTCGCGTCGCCCAACAGATGGGCGCTACGGCGAAAATCCAAACCGTTTGGGCGCGTACTATCAATTTCAGGTGATCTTAAAACCGAGCCCGGACAATATCCAAGAACTCTATCTAAAAAGCCTAGAGAAGCTGGGGCTAGATCTTAAAAGCCACGATATCCGCTTCGTAGAAGACAACTGGGAGAGCCCGACGCTGGGGGCCTGGGGACTTGGCTGGGAGGTTTGGCTGGATGGCATGGAGGTGACGCAGTTTACCTATTTTCAGCAGGTAGGCGGCATCACGTGCGAGCTCATAAGCGGCGAGATCACCTACGGGCTTGAGCGCTTGGCGATGTATCTGCAAAACAAAGACGACGTTTACGACATCGTCTGGGACGACAAGGCGGGGCTCGTGACCTACGGCGACGTGCATAAAAGGGGCGAGTTTGAGTTCAGCAAATACAACTTCGAGCTTGCGGACACCGCGATGCTTTTTAATCATTTTGAAAACTGCTTCGGCGAGTGTAAAAGCATCCTAAAGCACGGCCTGGCGCTTCCTGCGTATGATTACTGCATGCTTGCGGCGCACACGTTCAACGTCCTTGACGCGCGCGGAGCGATCTCGGTTACGCAGAGGCAGGATTATATTTTAAAGATCCGCGATCTTGCCAAAAACTGCGCGCTTTGCTACGCAGATCCGCAAAAATATGTCGCCGATCTTTGCGGCACGGCGTGCAGCGATAAAAAAGGCGGCGCGGCAAATGAGAGGGAAAAGAGCGAGAAGTGCGGCGTTAAAGGGGCTGTCTCGGCGCCCGCTTCCTCCGCGAGCGCAAATTTAAAAAACGCCCACGGCAAGCAAAACACCGCAGACAAAGCGGATGAAAGCGCAAAGTGAAATTTATGAAAACGAGCGAAATTTATGAAATTTTAAACGCCGCCGCGCCTTTTTGCGACGCGGAGGCGTGGGATAATAGCAGGCTTTTGCTCGGAAATTTGGATGATGAAATTTCAAAAATCTATCTAAGCCTCGACGTTACTAGCGAGCTGGTGCGCGAGGCGGAGGCGGGCTCGCTTTTCGTGGTACACCACCCGCTGATTTTCAGTCCACTAAAATCGCTCGACCCGCGGCTCTATCCTGCAAATTTGATCTATGAGATGATCCGCAAAAACATCTCTCTCATCGCGATGCATACGAACTTTGACAAGCACGTTTTAAACGGGTTCGTAGCGCGCGAAATTTTAAAATTTGAAATTACGGATGAGCGGGAATTTTTGGTTTTCATGCGCGCGGATTTGAGCTTTGAGCAGCTGTGTGCACAGATAAAGCGCAAGCTTGGCATCAAGCATCTGCGCGCCGTGAAGACGAAAAATTTTATCCAAAATATCGCGCTTTGCACCGGCAGCGGAAGCGAACTGAACCAAAGCTTGGGCGTGGATTGCTTCATCACGGGCGATATAAAATATCACGCAGCGCTTCAAAATTTAGAAAACGGCGTGAGTTTGATCGACATAAATCATTTTGAAAGTGAGCGCTATTTTGGGCGCGCGCTCGCACCTTTCTTGCAAAAAAGCGAAATTGAAGTTATAATAAGCGAGCAAAAAAATCCATTTACGTATTATTAAAGGAAAAAGATGAACAAATATTTAAGCCAATTGGTAGAGCTTTGCGAATTCGATAAGCAGCTGGACGGATTTAAGCCTAAAATCGAGGCCGCACAGGAGAAGCTGAGTAAAAAAAGCACTGAAATAAACGGCGCAAAAGAACAGATCGAAACTCTAAATGCGGAGATCGCCGAGCTAAAATCTCAAATTTTACAAGCAAACACGCAACTTAGCGCCTTTTCGTCCAAGCTAAAAAGCACGGGCAAAAAAAGCGGCGCGGCAAAAACCGAAAAGGAGATCAAAGCCCTTAGCGTCGAAGAGGACATCGCAAAAGAGCAGCTCGAGGCCACAAACGAGGAGATCGAAAGGCTGGAAAAGATCGTAGCCGCAAAGGAAGCGCTCGTAAAAGAGCAGAGCGAAAAGCAAGAGGCGTTTGAAGCCGAGCTAAAAAGCTTGCAAGAGCAGGTGAGCGCCGAGATGGGCGAGGTCGAGGTCGCTCGCGGCGCGATCTACGCCAAGCGCGATAAGCTAATGCAGGCGATGAACCCAAAAACCGTCTCATTCTACGAAAAGATCCGCAAGTGGGCGGGCAATACGGCGGTCTCGCCGGTGCGCAAACAGGCCTGCTACGGCTGCTTTATGCGTATAAGCGACAAGACCTATTCCGCAGTCATTAAAAGCGACGACATCGTAACCTGCCCGTATTGCGGCAGAATTTTATATAAAGAAGCCGAGTGATCTACACCGCCTTGGCGTTTTTGGCGTGGCTTGCAGCTGCGCCTTTTATTTTTATCCTAAGCTTTAAAACAAAATACCGCACGAGCCTGAAAGCGCGATTTTTTCTATACAAAAACCCTAAATTTAGCCCCGCTGCGGTGCACTTTCACGCTTGCAGCCTGGGCGAGGTAAACGCTCTTGCGCCGCTAATTTCTAAATTTGAGAGCGTCGCGCTTAGCACGACCACGCAGACGGGCTTTGATGCGGCGCGCTCTCTCACGCCGAACTCTCGCTACCTGCCTTTTGAAAACTGGCTTCCATTTTGGCTTACGGGCAGCCGCGTGTTGGTGATTTTCGAAGCGGAACTATGGCTAAATTTGATCCGTTCCGCTAAGTCGCGCGGAAGCTACGTGATCCTGCTAAACGCGCGCATAAGCGACCGATCGTACGCGAGCTATCTGCGTTTTAAGTTTTATTATCGCAAAGCGTTTGAAAATATCGATCTGGTGCTTGCGCAAAGCGAGCTTGATGCGGCGCGGCTGCGGGAGCTCGGCGTAAAAAATATAAAGGTCGTGGGCAACGTGAAAAGCGCGAATATCGCCGTTGCGACGAAGGACTATTCTGCCGCGTCCGCAAATAGCTTCGTGCTTACGATCTCAAATACTCACGAGGGCGAGGAGGAACTTGTTTTATCAAATTTAAACGATTTTATAAAATTTCGCAGTTCGCAAAATATGCCCGAAAAATACCCGCGCGCAGCGAGTATCCGCGACGATAGGAGCTTGCCTGCGGCCGAGCTTCGCGACGAGCAGGGCTTGATCGAGCCGGTAAATTTAAACGAAGCTTCTTTGGATGCGGCGAGCTTAAGCGACGCTTCGTCCGCCGTGCCGAATACGGCGCCTTTAAACGGCGCGTCTTTAAATTCTACCGCACGGAACGCGGCAGCTTCAATAACTACGCCGCAAAAGCTAAAAATCATCCTGGCGCCGAGGCACCCGGAGCGCTTCGAAAAGGTATGTGAAATTTGCAAGACTTGGGCGCGCGAGCACGGGCTTAGCTTTGAGCGATTTAGCGACAGCGCAGGACTTGAAAGTGATTTTATCTTGCTCGATGCCTTCGGCGAGCTAGCGAACTTTTATAAAATTTCAAACGTCGTGATCTTGGGCGGCAGCTTTTTGCGAAATATCGGCGGACATAGTCCGATCGAGGCGGCGAGCTTCGGCGTGCCGATCATCAGCGGGCGATTTTTTCATAATCAAAAGGCGCTGTACGCGCTCGTGCAAAATATCGCTCTGTGCGAGGCGAACGAAATTTCAAGCGCTTTAAAAGAGCCGCTAAAGGGCACGCGAATAGATAAAATTTGCGATCTGCAAGAGATAGAAAATTTAATCAAGGAAAGAATTTAATGCAAGAAAAAGCCTACAAACTGCTGGCGGCGCAGGAAAACATCTCGCACAACGAAGCCAAGGCCCTCATCGACGCGGGGCTTGTGAGCGCGCGCGGCGCAAAGATCGCTCTAGCGCGCGAGATGCTCGGCGAAAATACTAAATTTAGCGTGATGAAGCCCGCAAAACCCGCGATCATTTATGAGGATGAGAACGTTTTGGCGGTCAATAAGCCGCCCTTTATGAGTAGCGAAAATTTGGAAAAAATCTATAAATTCGGCCTTCTAAACCGCCTGGATAAGGAGACTAGCGGCGTCGTGCTGCTGTACAAAAACGAGGAATTTCGCGAAGCGGCGATTTTGGAGTTTAAAAATTTGCGCGTGAAGAAAAGCTATATCGCGATTGTGAAGGGGATCGTGAGCGAAGAGATGAAATTTGACGAGCCGATTTTGACGATAAAGACCCGAAGCGGCGCGTTTTCTAAAATTTCGCCAAACGGCAAGAGCGCATTTAGCGAGGTTTATCCGCTTATGGTAAGCGGCAAAAAATCGCTCGTAAAGGTGCGGATCGAGACGGGCAGGACGCATCAGATCCGCGTGCATCTGGCAAATGCGGGATTCGGCGTAATAGGCGATGAAAAATACGCTAAAAGCCGCGCGAAGCGGATGTTTCTGCACTCGTACGAGACCGAAATTTTGGGGCTAAAATTTAAAGCTCCGCCGGGTAAAAGCTTCAACGAATTCGGCTTTGAAATTCCTAAAGAGCTCTGATATTCAATGGCTTTTAAGTTAATTTTAGGTAACATCGCAAGTTTAAAAATTTTATAAGGGATCAAAGTGTTTGAGATCATAAGCGAGTCGTTTAAAAACGCGGTCAATAAATTAAAAACAATCGACGATGAAAAAGCTTTAAAAAACGCCTTGGAGACGCTAAAAAAAGCGCTTTTAAAAGCTGACGTGCACCACAAAGTCGTAAAGGATTTTTTGGCGCTTGTCGAAGCCGATCTTCGTATCGGTACGATAGGGCAGAAGCCGTTTTTGCAGTCCATCAAGACAAATTTGACTAAAATTTTAACGGCGCCTAGAGGCAGCAGCCAGGGATTTGTATTTGCTAGCACGCCTCCTACGGTAGCTTTGATGACGGGACTTCAAGGAAGCGGAAAATCCACAAGCACGATAAAACTTGCAAACTATCTGAAACTTCGTAAAAAAAAGGTCTTGGTTGCAGCGTGCGACTTGCAGCGCCTAGCCGCGGTCGAGCAGCTCCGCCAGCTGTGCGAGGCAAATGAGATTGAGCTGTTTTTCATCGAGGGCGAGAGCGATCCGCTAAAGGTTGCCGAAAAAGCGCTAAGCAAGGCTAAAAGCGGGCTTTATGACGTACTGCTCGTAGATACGGCGGGACGTCTTGCGATAGACGAGGCGCTTATGGCACAGCTTGCACAGATGAAAAAAGCTTTAAATCCGCATGAAATTTTTTACGTAGCGGACGCCATGAGCGGTCAAGACGGCATTAAAACGGCCGCTAAATTTGATGAAATTTTAGGCCTTACGGGCGTAATCTTAAGCAAATTTGACGCCGATACCAAAGGCGGCGTAGCTCTTGGTATCGCGCAGCAGCTTGGCATCCCGCTTCGCTTTATCGGAACCGGCGAGAAAGTGGTCGATCTGGAGGGCTTTATACCCGATAGAATTACAGGTCGCATTATGGGTGAGGGCGATTTAGCGACGTTAGCCGAGAAAACAAGCGCCGTTTTCGACGAAAGAGAAGCCAAGGCTCTAAACAAAAAGATCAAAAAGGGCGAATTTAATTTCAACGATTTCGTAAATCAGCTAGAAAGCGTGAAAAAGCTCGGCAATATGAAAAATTTAATCGGCATGATCCCGGGACTTTCCGGCATGGCAAATAAGATAAAAGATATCGATTTGGAAAACTCCAAAGAGATACTTCATATCAAAGCGATGATCAGCTCTATGACGCCGAAAGAGCGCGAAAACCCCGATCTGCTAAATAATTCGCGTAAGCGCAGGCTTGCTGCGGGCGCAGGGCTTTCGCAGGTGGAAGTAAACCGCTTCTTAAAGCAGTTCGCGGGCGCTTCGAAGCTTGCGAAAAAATTTTCGGGCAAGGGCGGCATGCAGGGGCTTGCCTCGATCGCTCAAAGGCAAAATTTACCGAGATAATTTCTCGGTAGAGTTTGCAGATGTTTAAGTTTTAGCCATCTGCAAGTTCTAAAACTTACAAAAATTTAAGGAGAAAAAATGGCAACAGTTGTTAGGCTTACAAGAATCGGAAGAAAGAAGCAGCCTTTTTACCGCATCGTGGTAACGGATAGCAGGAAAAGACGCGACGGCGGCTTTATCGAGACGATCGGCTTTTATAACCCGCTAAAAGAGAGCGATAATATCAAATTCGACGCGGAGCGTTTGGCATACTGGAAGAGCGTAGGCGCGAAGTTAAGCGATAGGGTCGCTCAAATCACAAGCAAATAAAATGGTAGAAAATTTTATAAAAGAATACGCAAAGTTGATCGCCGATTATCCGCAGTCCGTCTCTACGCAAAAGCGGGTCGGTGAAAACTTTACCGAGATCATCGTCTATGCCGACAAGGCCGATACCGGCAAACTCATCGGCAAGGACGGCAAAATGATAAACGCCATAAAGACCGTCATCATCGGCTATAAAGCAAAAGATCCGATCAATTATAAAATTACCGTCAAAGCCAAAGATGCCTGATGATCTTTTAGAGGTCGCAAAGCTCGGTCGGACTATCGGTCTAAAGGGCGCGATCAAAATTTTCGATCGCAGCGACTTCCCCTCTCAGTTTAAAAAAGGCGCCAAATTTTATCTGCGAAACGGCGAAATTCTAGAAATTCTATCCTTCAACGGCGCAAATTCTAGCGCTATTTTTAAAAATTACGAAAGCGTAGAAGCGGCGGCAAATTTAACCAACCAAATCCTTTACCGTAGCAAAGAGGACACGCGGAAATTTTGCAAATTGCAAAAGGGCGAGTTCTTTTACTTTGATATTATCGGGCTTGAAATTTGCGAAGACGGCGCGGTTTTGGGGTGCGTAAAGGACATATCGCAGATCGGAAGCGGCTATCTTTTTGAGGTAGAGACGGATGAAAGCTTAATCTCGCAGGCTTTGCCGAAAGAATTTTTTATCCCATACGTGGACGCCTATGTGAAAGAAATTTCGCTTAGCGAACGTAAAATTTTTACGCAAAATGCGCGCGCGATTTTGGAAAACTCATGAATTTTATCTTCATCTCTCTATTTGAAAATCTCATCGCGCCGTATTTTGAGGACTCGATTTTAAAGCGCGCGGTCGATAAGAAAATAATCTCGACGCATTTTTTTAACCCGCGAAATTTCACGACAAATCGCTATAAAAAAGTAGATGATTATATGATCGGCGGCGGTGCGGGGCTTTTGATCGGCACGGAGCCGCTTGCCGGGACTATAGAACACGTAAGAGCTAAATTTAAAAACGCCAAGTTTATCTACCTCTCGCCCGCCAGTAAAAAATTTAACCAAAACGATGCCAAGCGTCTAAGCGGCAAAGAGAGCTTATGCTTTATCTGCGGGCGCTACGAGGGGATCGATGAGCGCATAGTCGAAAGATATGTAGATGAAATTTTTTGCATCGGTGATTTCATCCTTACCGGCGGTGAGCTCGGTGCGCTTTGCATGTGCGATGCGATAAGCCGCAATATAAAGGGCGTTTTAGGCAACGAAAGCTCGCTTGTCGAAGAAAGCTTTGAAGGCGGAATTTTAGAGGCGCCCGCATTTACAAAGCCTGATGTTTTTGAAAATTTACCTATAGTTTCAGAGTTTTTAAAGGGTAATCACGCTAAAATGCGCGGCTTAAAAAATCAAATGGCGCTATGCAAAACGAGGTTCTTCCGCCCGGATATGTACCGAAAGATCGCCAGAAATAAAGGAAATTTATGAAAAACAAGTATATCCAAGCGTTTGAGGACGCTCAGATCACAAGCAAAAGTGTGCCTGATTTCCGTGCCGGTGACACCTTAAAGGTAGCCATCAGGATCAAAGAGGGCGATAAGAGCAGAATTCAAAATTTTGAAGGCACCTGCATTGCGCGCCGTGGAAACGGTGTAAGCGAGACCTTTATCATCCGCAAGATCGGTGCAAATAGCGTCGGCGTAGAGAGAATTTTCCCGATCTACAGCGAGAGCATCGAAAGCATAGAGGTTCTAAGAAAAGGACGCGTTCGCCGCGCGAAGCTATTTTACCTACGCGACAGACGCGGTAAAGCGGCTAAAATCAAAGAGCTTCGAAAATAATCCTTTAAATTTATGCTTCCCAATTCAAAAGGAAGCTCTTTTTATAATGCGCGAGATTTTAAAAAATTTCGCGCAAAATCTACTCGCATTAAATCTAAAGTTTTACAACTTTTCCATTAAAATTTTTAATTTTAAACTGCCCAAAATTCGTCTTTCTCGATAGAAAAAGATAAAATATATCCTGATTTTATTTGCGTTTAAAAATATTACTATAAAATGCAAATTTTAATTTAGAAAGCTCGCGCTAAATTTGAGAATTCGGCCGAGTAAAATTTATTCAGTAAAGAGCGAGATGTGATTTTCTTAGGCATTGACGTAGGATCAACCACTGTTAAAACGGTAGTTTTAAACGAAAAATATGAAATTTTAAGCAAGAGCTACGAGCGGCATCTAGCAAAGCCCAAAGAGCTGGTGCTGGATAAAATTTTGCAAATTCAAAAAAGCTACGCAGGCGAGCGATTCAGCGTCGCCATAGCGGGTTCGGCGGGCATGGGTATCGCCAAAAATTGCAAAATTCCGTTCGTCCAGGAGGTTTTTGCTACCTCGCTCGGCGTAAAGCGGATGTTTCCAAAGACCGATGTCGTCATCGAGCTCGGCGGCGAGGATGCTAAAATTTTATTTCTCACGGGCGGACTTGAAGAGCGTATGAACGGCTCATGCGCGGGCGGTACAGGCGCATTTATCGACCAGATGACCAATCTTTTGCATCTGGATATCACGGAGCTCGACCGCCTAAGCTTTGCGGCTAATAAAATTTACCCGATCGCCTCACGTTGTGGCGTGTTCGCCAAAAGCGACATTCAGCCGCTACTAAATCAGGGCGTTAGAAAAGAGGATATTTGCGCTAGTATCTACGCCGCGGTCGTCGAGCAGACGATCTCGGGGCTTGCGCAGGGTCGCGAAGTTAAGGGCAATATTCTATTCTTGGGCGGCCCGTTGTTTTTCCTAAAAGGCCTTCAGGCGCGCTTTAAAGAGGTGCTAAAGCTCACCAACGAAACTGCGACCTTTCCCGACATTGCGCCTTATTTTGTGGCTTACGGCAGCGCGCTGTACGCAAAAGATACGGGCGAGACGTTAAATTTGGAAGAGACGATCGCGCTTTTAAAAAAGGAGCCCGACAGAACCGCGCTGGAAGCCGAGCCTCCGCTTTTCAAAGACAGAGCGGAATTTGACGAGTTCACCGCTCGTCACGCCCGCGCCAGCGTGCCTAAGGTGGATATCCACACCTACAGCGGAGATGCGTATTTGGGTGTGGATTGCGGCAGCACCACGATCAAAGTCGTACTGATAGGCGCAAACTACGAGCTACTCTATAAATTTTACTCCTCCAATAAAGGTGATCCCGTAGATATCCTGCTGCCGCGTCTTAAGGAGCTATACGATCTTTGCGAGGGTCGCATCAAGATCAAGGGCAGCGGTGTTACCGGCTACGGCGAGGATCTCATTAAAACCGCCTTTCGCTTTGATTACGGTATCGTCGAGACGATCGCGCATTACAGCGCTGCGCGCCACTTCAATCCGAAAGTAGATTTTATCATCGACATCGGCGGGCAGGACATCAAGTGTTTCTCCATTAAAGATGGCAATATCGATTCTATCGTGCTAAATGAGGCATGTAGCTCGGGCTGTGGCTCGTTTTTGCAGACCTTTTCAAATTCTTTGGGTTACGACATTAAAGATTTTGCAAGCTTAGCCCTTTTTGCGACCCATCCCGCCAAGCTCGGCAGCCGCTGCACGGTCTTTATGAACTCTTCGGTCAAGCAAGCTCAAAAAGACGGTGCTACGATCGAGGACATCAGCGCAGGTCTTGCTATTAGCGTCATAAAAAACGCGATTTACAAGGTCATCCGAGTGCGAAACGCCGACGATTTGGGTCAAAACATCGTAGTGCAGGGCGGTACCTTTTTAAACAACGCTGTGCTGCGCGCTTTTGAAAAAGAGCTCGGTAAAAATGTGATTCGCCTTGATATTAGCGAACTTATGGGGGCTTACGGCGCCGCGCTTTTTGCCAAAAATAACGCAAACGAGCGTACCGATATGATCAGTCGTGCAGAGCTTGAAAATTTCACTCATCGCAGCGAATTTAGTGTCTGCAAGCTCTGTACGAACAAATGCCCGCTTACGATCAGCTACTTCGGCGATACTAAATTTGTCTCGGGCAATAAATGCGAGCGCGGCGCGGGCAAGGAGATCCGCCACGATATCACGAATTTGTTTGAGTTTAAAAACGAGCTTTTGCGAAAATATCGCAAGCCGCCGAAGCAAGACGCGCCGCGGGTCGGAATTCCGTTTGTTTTGAATATGTTTGAGATGATCCCGTTTTGGAGTGCGTTTTTTGAAAATTTAGGCATGAGCGTTGTGCTGTCGCAAAAGCCGCGAAAAGAGACGCTGTTTTTAGCAAGCCAAAGCATCCCGAGCGATACCGTCTGCTACCCGGCTAAAAGCGTGCACGGCCACATCTACGATCTGCTAAATAAGAGCGTCGATTTTATCTTCTATCCGTGTATGAGCTACAGCCTGGATGAAAATATCAGCGAGAACTGCTACAACTGCCCCGTAGTCGCATACTATCCCGAGCTGATACGCGCGAACGTAGGCGCGCTGGAGGAGAAAAAATTCCTCTACCCGCACGTAGATCTTAACATGCAAGATTCGTTTTGCAAAACGATGCAGGCTGAGCTAGCGGACGTCGGGTATAAATTTCATTCTGACGCCGTGAAAAACGCCGTCTTGCAAGGCCTTAAGGAGCTGCAAAACTATAAAAATACCGTTTTAATAAAAGGCGAGGAGACCCTAAAAGAGATACAAAGCAGCGGCGCTAGCGCCGTCGTGCTCGCGGGTCGCCCGTATCATATTGATAAGACGATCAACCACGGCATCGATCGCTATCTAAATTCCTTGGGCTTTATAGTGCTTAGCGAGGACGCGCTGCCGCTTAGCAGGGTGCAGACGAAAAGCCTTAATCAATGGACCTACCACGCCAGGCTTTATAGCGCGGCACGGTTCGTCTGTAAATACCCGCGTATGCAGCTGGTGCAGTTAGTCAGCTTCGGCTGCGGGATAGATGCGATCACGGGCGACGAGGTGCGCGACATACTGCGTCAAAACGGTAAAATTTACACTCAACTTAAAATCGACGAGGTTACGAACCTAGGTGCGGTCAAGATCCGCCTGCGTAGCCTAAAAGCGACTATGATAGAGCGCGAAAGGCAAGGCGCGCAACAAGAAGCAAGAAAGGATGCGCGCTAATGTTTGCTAAATTTACAAAAGATATGAAAGCGACCCACACGATATTGATCCCCACGATGATTGATCCGCATTTTCGCTTTATGCAGGGGGTGCTGCGCGACGAGGGCTATAAGAGCGTCTTACTCGGCGAAAATCGTCAAAATATCGTCGAGGAGGGGCTTCGCAGCGTGCATAACGACATGTGCTACCCCGCGCTGCTCGTCATCGGGCAGTTTATCGACGCGCTAAAAAGCGGCGAGTTCGATACGCACAAAGTAGCGCTTCTCATCAGCCAAACGGGCGGCGGCTGCAGAGCGAGCAACTACATAAATTTGCTTCGCAAAGCGCTTGAGGACAGCGGCTTTAGCTACGTCCCTGCGATCTCGTTAAATTTCGGTTCGCTAGATGAGAATGAATTTAGCCTCGGCAAAAAATCGCTTCTAAAGCTCTTTGCCGCGATATTTTACGGCGATTTGATGATGGGGCTGTATAATCAGTGTAAGCCCTACGAAAAGATCAAAAATCAAACGAATGAAATTTACGAACTCTGCGCCGAGCGGATCAAAAATTTGACCGATCAAAGATCGTTTTTCAATCTCAAGAAAAATTTCAAATTTATCCTCTCGCAGTTCGCTAAAATCGAGCGCGACGATAAGCCGCGAGTGAAAGTAGGCATCGTGGGCGAAATTTATCTCAAATACTCGCCCATCGGCAACAACGGCCTAAACGCCTACCTCATTCGCGAAAATGCCGAGCCCGTAAATACGGGGCTGATGGACTTCGTACTTACCTGCATCTACGATGCGGTCTACGACAAGCAGCTCTACGGCAAGGGCGGCGCGGCGTATTACGGCTCGCTTGCGGTCGCTAAAGTAGTGGAATTTTTCCAGCGCATGATGATTAAGCAGATGAAGCGTTTTGGCTTTCGCGCGCCGAGCCCATTTAGCGAGGTTCGCGCCGCCGCCGACGGCTACATCGGTCACGGCGTGAAGATGGGCGAGGGCTGGCTGCTGACGGCGGAGATGGTCGAGTTTATGCGTCACGGCATACAAAACGTCGTGTGCGCGCAGCCCTTCGGCTGCCTGCCAAACCACATCATCGCGCGCGGAATGATCCGAAAGATCAAACAGAACTACCCGCAAGCAAACATCGCCGCTATCGACTACGACCCGGGCGCAAGCGCGGTAAATCAAGAAAACCGCATAAAGCTGATGCTTGCTAACGCAAATCGAAAGTAGCGCGCCGCATATCAAAAAGAGCTTTGGAATTTTAAAATTCCAAAGCCTGCCGTAAAATTTTAAAATTTAAAAGCAAGCTCGCGATGACGGTTAAATTTTGACGCGCAAATAGCTCGCTTCCTTTCGCGAAATTTTCTCGAGATTTTAAAATTTTAAATCTCGATAGCGCTCTTGTGCTTCTTTTACCTCTTCCGCGCGTTCTGGCTTCAATTCTTGCGAAATTTCATCGGAATTTTATGGAAGTCCGCGCGAAATTCTACGCGTCGCCGCCATAGAATTCCATCGCACAATCCCATTTCGCCACGTCATAAAATTCCATTCTCGTTAAGGCAAAATTTAATACAATCCGTCTTTAAATTTTTACGAAGGAAGTTTATGAAATTTTGGATTTGCGGCGCGGTTTTGACACTATGCTGTGGAGTTTTTAGCGGATGCGCGAGTAAGAATTTGCCGGGCTACATGCAAGGGCGTGAGCATATCGTCGCGATGAGCGCGACGTCTGGCGGTCAGCTGCGTATGAGCGGCGAGATTTATGATTACGTATTTGATGCGAATCTTAGCGCCGTGCGCGCCAAGGTTGCGAGTCTGGCGTCGCTAAATAAAGACGCGATAAGGCGCAACGTAAGCATGCTCACGATCGACAGATACAATGAAGGCAGCGATGCCGCATATATCCAGCACGAAATCGAGCTCGTAAAATACGATCTACCGCTATCCGTGCAGGCTAAGCTGATGGACGACCCAGAGCAGCTGGAGCCCGCGTATAGTTCTACGTTTCATTACTCTTATCTGATCGAAGGCAAATATTTTAAGCGCCTAAAAGATCACGACGAGCTACGCAGATCGCACCGCCTAGGCGTGCCGATCGAGTATCCCGCGCGTATAGCGGTCGATAGCGGGATCAAAAGCGAGCGCGATGCAAAAATGGATACCGACATACAAGGACTCATCGTAATGCCGCTAATGATGCCGGTGCTGCTTTTAGGCAGTATCCTAGGCGGCTAGAATCGACTGAACCACGGAAGTGAAATTTTATTGATTTAAATTTTAAAATAGTGGCGGACAGAGAGGGATTTGAACCCTATTTTAACCTTTAAGGGGGAGGTTAGTGCATTTCGATTTGGATTATTTTATCGGGTTCGGTGTGCAAATTCTCTAAAATCTTGCATAGTTTTAAATTTCTTTCTACCATAAAGCAGTTTTCGTTTTCTTTAGATAGGATTTGAAATTCTATTGTTTCCACCCCTTTAAATATCTCTTTTACCATTTTGCCTTGTATTGATTTTTTAGCGGCTTCGTTTATTCCTATTTTATCGTAATAGTTATCGTCTTTTTCTACCTTTACTACTCCGTTGTTATTTATGCTCCATATCATATCGGTTGGGATTTCTTTATTTTCCTCTACTTTATAAATTTTACCGCTTTTATCGAATCTCATTCTTATTTTGTCGTATCTACCAAAAATGAAATTTACGCAACATTTGGTTTCTATAGCCTCCCACGTGCCGATTAAATTTATATTTTTACCAAATTGATATTGCTTGTTGCTTGGTGATACGTTTATTTCCATGCTTTCTTTGGCTTGTAGGCTAGCGAAAGTTAAAATTGTTGCTAGTAGTAGTTTATTCATCATTTGCTGCTTCTTTCTCCATCTCTCTTTTTAAAATTTTGGTTTCCATGCTGCTTAAGTAATATCTTTTTTCTATTTCCTTGAGTTTCCTAAATTTTTGTAATAATTCCCGTTCATAAGAGCTTGTTACATCTGCTGAAAAGTATGAGATTATTATTTTGTATAAATTAGGGTTTTGCCGTTCCCAGTTATATAGGGTTTTTAGGTCCTTGCCGATAAATTTTGCAATTTCTTTTTTGTCCATTGGAAATAATTCCCTCTATTTAAAGTTATTTTAATAAAGAATTTGCAATAATTCCCGTAGAGAATTTGCAATAATTCCAAACGCAAAGTTATTATAGCAAATTTTATGTTTAATTTCTCGCACTATGCCGCGACAGAGTAAAGATGTCTAGGGTCGAAGTTAGGCGGGAATTTCACCTGAGTAAGTGATT
>ERZ773083.262-NODE-262-length-46538-cov-9.166663_pt1 | contig 46538 bp, 63 predicted proteins | sample MGYA00511465_ERZ773083 | MGnify/ENA primary metagenome ERZ773083 (study PRJEB29015, sample SAMEA2738001) | human oral metagenome | biome: human oral; feature: human-associated habitat; material: dental | place: China | collected 2060 ... | reverse complement strand
AGTACCAGAGCAAAGTCTTTAAAATCCGGTGAAACAGTATTAAAGGAAACATGTTCATGGCCAAATAACGTCAAATCTTGATGAATTTCATCTGATACCAAGATAACATGGTGTTTTTGACAAAGATGACCTATCTGTTCTAAAACTTCCCTTTCCCAAGCACGTCCCCCTGGATTGTGCGGATTACAAAGAAGATACAATTTCACATGGTTTTCAATAAGATCTTTTTCTAATTGTTCAAAATCAATTTGAAACAGTCCATTTTCCTCCTTGAGAGAATTGGATACTAATTTTCGATGATTTAACTGGACACTACGGGCGAAAGGCGGATAGACAGGAGAATTGATTAAAACAGCTTCTCCTTCTTTTGTAAAAGCCTGGATTGCAATAGAGATAGATGGTACAACTCCCTCCACAAAGACAACAGCGTCCTTATCAAACGAATACTGATGTTCATTCTTTTCCCAATCCAGCACTGCTTGGAGTAGCTCATCACTTGCATACGTATAGCCATAAACCAACTGTTCTGCATACTTATGAATCGCATTTTTTACTTCAGGCATGACTTCAAAGTCCATATCTGCAATCCACGCTGGCAGTAGTTGAGGATCATTCTCTGTCTCTTTCCACTTATAAGCGTGATGAGATAAGCGATTTGGGGCTATTTGAAAATTGTATTTGCTCATATTATACCTCCAAAGCAAATGTTAAATCTGTTATCAAATCTCAGCTATCCTCAATGCCAATGGCTAAACGTAACAAATCATCTGTTAAGACATGAGCTTACCACACGGCTGTTGGAATATCTACATATGTTTGGGTCGCAGGATAAGTAATCAAACTTTCTGCAAAGATAAAGACTTGTAGCCTATTAGCAGATACGAAAGTCTGTTTCATCTTTTACTTTAAAGGAAATCATGCCACTCTTTCTCGGATAGAGAACCTCTTTTATTGCTGGCGAATCTTTCAAGAAAGCTGCTACAGTTTGTGCATTTTTGTAGAACGCTCTATACGAAGAGACAAGGTTTTCACCCCCCAAAAAGCAAAAGATAACTACCAAATGGAGATAAAACAGCTCCCGTCATATTGAGATTGAAGTATAGATTTTCATACAGCTCCTTACCATTCGCCAGAATAGCTCATGCTAAAATATCATTGTAGCCATCTAAACAAAGGAGAGCTGTCAAGACACCTATTACTTCATCTGTTTTAATACCAGCATGAGTTAATAATGTATCTAATTGTAATTTTTTATCCATCATAACCTCTATAAGAACACAAGAAAAGCAATCAACTTTATCATTTGTAAGTGATTCGATTGTAACATCTTACGGAAAGTAGTGGGTTTTATTCTTTTCAAGAGCCAGATATAGTTTTAAATTACAGTAGCTGATGGAAGTTTATCACTAGAATAGCTATTTCCATTATAACGTAAATGTTATAAATTTTCTACAACATAAAAAAGCCTTACGGCTTTTTAATGAATATGAAATTTTTCACGTAAAGATTGAGCTTTTTCACCAATAAATCGGTCTAACAAGCGAACCCGCAAAGCCATTGCTCCATAAATGATAATTCCCAGACCACCAATCATAATTAAATAAAGCATGCTAGAAATGCGTCCATTTGGATGAAAGACGACTCCCAGTACCACTTCCACAATAGCAATTAAAAGAGACATGATAGCAGTTAAAATCCCTATCAATAAACTCCGTTTAACGAGAATTCTTTGATTGAGTCCTGTTACTTGGCGAATGTGTTGGTACATCAAAACAATTGGAACAATCAATCCGACTGTCGTTGCAAGAAGCGGACCATATGCTCTGAATAAATAAATAAATGGAATTTGCAAAATAAGCTTAACAAGAACTCCATAGCCAAAATAGATAATAGCTTTGCGATTTTGGAAAAGCGCTTGAATCATTGGCGATAAAACAGTATAAATGCCTAAAATAATTGTCTGTAACATAGCAAAAATGAACAAACCTAAAGCTAAACGATCAGGTTTCCCATAAAAAATTGTGTATAATGGACGCGCCACTAAGACAGAGCCAATTGTTGCTGGTAAGAGAAATAACAGTAACATACTTAAGTTATCTTGAACAAGACGTGCTGCAGACTTCAAATCACCTTTGACATAGTTTTCTGTTAGCAGTGGAATTCCTACACCCCCAATAGAAGTTGCTACCGCAATCAAAATCATCGTAATTTTATTGGGATTAGCAGAGAAATAGCTAAACATAACCACCAGCTGAGAATTCGTATAGTTCGTAAACCATTTCATAACATTGATAAAAGTTACTTGGTCAATAATCTGGAAAAGCTGAATGGCAGAACCAGTGATAATAAACGGAATAGCTTCCCGAATCGTATCCACTAAAAGAGCACGACTGTTAATGTTAGTGCTTGATACTGGCTTATGCAGAATGGATGACAGCAAATTCGCTTTCCAAAGGAAATAAATCAAAACCGCCATACTAGCGAACATTCCAATAAAGGCCGCAAATGTTGATTGAGTAACTGCTACAACATAATCTTTAGAGCCCCATTTCATGATAAAGAAAGTTGCAAGCAACATCCAAATAACACGAATCACCTGCTCAGCAATTTGACTGATTGCATATGGTTTTAAATTGTTAAATCCCTGGAAAAAGCCACGGATAACACTCATAGCTGGGAATACCAGTACTGCCCAAGATAGGCTTTGCATGACAGGAATAAGTTCTTTCCCAACGCCTGATACATGCGCAAAGAAAGGTGATAAGAGATACATCACCACTGCAAAAATGACTCCCAACAAGAGCATAAATTTCAAAAATTCACGAATGAGCGTAAAACTATGATCCTTTTGATCCATTGTGTTGTATTTCGCAACTTGCTTAGCGACCGCAACAGGTACGCCTGCTGTGGAAATCAGAAGAAACCAAGCATAAATATTATAACCCATTGTAAACAAGCCATTAGCTTCTGCACCATGTTTGCCCATCCAGATATACCAAGGAATGATATAAATCGCCCCTAAAAAACGGCTGATAAAGTTACTTGCTGTCAACCAAGCTGTCCCTAGAAGCATTTGTTTTTGTTGAGTTGTTGTTTGTTGGTCCATACATAACCTCTAAAAGTAGTCTTATCTTATTATAAACTTTTCCTTTACACTTGTAAAACCTCCTCATTAAGTTTACAATAGAAATAATTCCACAAAATGAAATTTCAAAAAATTAAAAAACGCCTTTAAATCTAGGCGTTTTTTGTATATTGTTTTTATATCGTTTTGCGTTGTTTTACAAACTTTTTGGGTAGTTTTTGGGTTTTAAAAAATATAAGTTGATTTAAAATCTGCATCATTCGTACAAAGGAAATTTCAGAAAATGTCCTTTTTAACGGAAATAAACTAATGGTATTGATTTAATAGATTCCGTGTGTTTTTAGGCGAGTCTCTTTTTAGTAAACTAAATTTTAATACATATGTATTACTTTTTCTTTATTTTCCATACTATACATTTGGCAAGAGTGTCTAACTAAGTCACGATAACGCCACTCTTTAATTATGTAATCCAAGACTGCTTTATCCTTGATTTCAAAATCCATAATAAGCAATAATTTGACCGTATACTCACTTTTCAGGATTGGCACTTGATAGGTTACTGCTACCCAGTGCTCATAACCCAATTCTGTATGTTCAACTTGTACTAATTCAATTTTTGAAATTTTCATTTTTTACCTCCACCTTTTCTATTCGTAATTGCTGATAAGAAATGAAAAAATAATTATATGTAATAAACTTTTGGGGAGATTTTTTAAGCTTTAAACAAAATAAAAAGCTCGGTTTTATCCGAGCAATCATGAATTTCAATCAATCTTCTAAACGAACCTTCGCTCTGCTTCAAACATACGCAACTTATTAACCGATAGCCGACTAAAGTCTGAGCCAGCAGGAGCTACCCACTAACTTCTTTAGCGTTTTGATGGCTAGGCAGGACTGGTTACCTCCAACTTTCACCCGACATTCAGATAATCAATTTAGCATATTGGTCTGATTTTATCTGCGCATTTGGGCTACTTGTACACATCTTTAGTGTCATCATAGGCTGATAGCCTACTGTAGCGCATAACGGCTTATTTTAGCTATTCTAGGTCAGTTCTTGCTGCTACGCAAGGCCTCGCTAGATTATTCTCTCACTGAGAGCGTCTATTATCGCCGCCACCGTTTGATGTTGGTCTAGGTACGTATAATCTCCACGTTGCATGCACTCTTGCTACTCTCTCATATCGCAACATCTCTCAGTCACCTAATTGATGATCTCTTATCCTGATACAGTATCCCATATCAAACGAGACGAGATTCACGCATGCAACCTTGGCAAGGTGTCAACCTATCTTCACCAAGTTATTTAAAAGATTGATTGAAACTCATGTAATACCATTATACGACATAAAGATTAAAAACACAAGAAAAAAGATACTATTCTATGATTTGAAAACAAAAAAATCAAATAAAAAACCCTAGCAAAAAGCTAGGGTTTACTTGTTTTATTTAAAAAATATTTTAGCCACGCAACAAATTGTCAACACTCCAGACGGAGAGCCAAACTCGACCGCTTGCGGCTAGCTCAATGTTACGCCAGTAATAATTGCCTGAGCCATAAGCACCATCGCCGTCAGAAACCACTTTGTTTGGATTGATGACAAATAAGCTTCCAACCCTTGTCTCTTGATCTGCTAACAAATTGCCGTTTTCGTCCACAAGGTCAATGTCTTCGCAGGCAATCCCGTTATCTGTCCAGTCAAACTCGACCGGCACAAGGTCGTTACAACGTACTTGCCAAATGTCGTCGACAAACTGCAAATCGTCTACGCGATAGATTTTTAGATTTTGTGATTTATTAGCTAACGGCGCTAGTTGCGGTGCTGCAGCTTGTCCGTTTTCGCGGAAAACTGTTTCGCGAGGTCGTCCGTTGATTTCCCAGATCTGGTTGTAATCAGTTTCTGCTATCCCGTCATAGCCATAATTGCAATGGATCATAGTTGTTGGGCTTGTCATAATCATAACGTGACCAAATGCGCCAAGCGAACTAGAGCCATCACGAGGCCCCCAAATAACTACATCTCCACGCTCAAAATCAATAGAACCGTCTACGCCATCATAAACTTGATGATAACCAATTGTTGGCAAATTAGCCTTAAGAGTTTCGGTGTTGTTGTTAAGGCTCAATCCCAAGGCTTGACTAACAGACGAGCTACAATCATACTCGATGCGTCCGTCTCCGTCTGCATCATTCCCGTAGCGGTCGCCCATGTCGTAGTGCACAGGAATTGCTTGCAACCTGCGCATCTCTGCAATACTTGATTCAATTCTACTCATGCTTATTCTCCTTTGTCTGTTTCTGTTTGCTTTTCTGTATTTTCTTCATGCGGTTCTTCGTAACCGAGCGCACGCTCTGAATCACCAAATCCAGATGTAGTAGGATCAGGAATGATATTAATAAAGTTCATAACAGCCATTACCAAGATGAATGGGTTTGATAATGCTTTAGCTATAACATCAAACAACACATTCCAACTTGTGATATCATTAACTTTAAGCCCATAATATGTAAGAATAGGAATAAATACTGCTACGAATACTCTAGTAACAAATGCTTTGTTCTTTTTAGTAAAACGGATTTTCCAGTTAATTTTATTCATTATTTTTCTCCTTTTTCTTTTAAATATTTTTTAAGCGCTTCGATAAAATCTTTAAAAAGCACTGTGTCAATACCCAATTTTTCGAAGTTTTCCAAAATGGATTTCATCTCGAAAAATAGGTAACCCATATACAAAACTTGCAACGTGCCTAGTCCTATGCCCTCGGGCAAAAGGACTGAAAGCGGGATGCAAAACGCAAGTAAGGCAATGCTAGAGATTTTCCGCAAAATCCCATTGATTCCCTCCTTACTCTTAAACTCAATTTTTGGATTGATTTTAGCGGCCAATGTGCCAGTTAAAAAATCAATCACCATAGCGCCCATGATCAAAGTTAGTGTAAACACAATCAATTTATCTTGTGTGTCTACAGCTCCTCTAAGCGCGTGAGACCACTCAAAGTCAATAACAGGCATAAATCCCCTCCTCCCTACTCAATTTTTGGCAAAATGACACTTAACACACCTTGTTGCAACATCTCTTGTACTTGTTGCCCCTTGTATGTATAACCATCGTTTTCTCGAGTTGCAAACTTAAAGATAGTTGTTGTCCCTTTTGGCCACTTTTGATTTTTATCAAACGGATAAGGCATAGCAACTATATCTCCATTTGTATAACGTTTGTCTTGCGCAAGAGGAGCTATAAGAGCAGCAACCTTGGAATATGCTGTCCTATCCATTCCTCCTTGCACAGATATAGCAATAGAGACTAACACATCTGTCAAAGTTTTAATGTCTGCCACTTTCTTCTGATTGTCTCCAACAGCTTTTTTGTTTTCTTCCAACTGCTTGTCAATTTTGTTTAGTTTCTCACTCTGCCCTTTGTCAGGGAAATTTTCCATCAAGACGGCATCCATTGCTCGTTCGTACAGTACGCCTGCTTCTTCTGCTATGGCGTCTGGAGAAAAGAATACCGGATAAATTGCTCCCTCGGAATTTCCGAGCACTACGCGAGTTTTATAAGGTTCTCCACCTTTATAGTCTAAAGACTTGCTTAAAAATTCTAATTTCATGTTTTCCTCCTAAGAGATTTTTTACGCTATTCTGCGCCAACGGTAGATAGTAACATACGGTTGTAGGTTATTATGAGGTTTATTTCCTCCTGTCCGCCCGGTTTCCATCCCTTGATCGTAGGCTTTGCCACTTCCGTCCGCATCCCAGTCCTTACGGATTGAATCATTGCCATTATTTGCAGAAACATATTGTCTGTGTGTGTGCGACGGCATTTCTTCAATCGTCAAAACATGAGTTTTTTCGCCACCTGTTCGCATGACTGTGCTAAAATCTCCATCTGCTTCGTCTACAGCGATTAGCGTCTTACCGTTGCCGAAACGTTCCCACGTGCCACCCATAAATGTGGCCGGATTTGTAGCTTCGGTGCTTTGATAAATAGAGCCGATAGGATAAAACTGATTTACACCAGGCGCAACCCAAGGCGTCCAACCATTATTGTTGACTTTATAGCGCTCAAATACTTGTCCGGATGTGTTAGAATATGTTTGCCATATCCAGTTGTCCCAGTTATTATGGGTTGGCGAATCATTACCGCCACCAGCCACAATAACTTGTAAATAGCCCCATCCTTTAATGCCATTAGGCTGGCCAGCACATCCGTTATTAAATGTATATATACCGGCGGTTAGAGTATTGTCTATACTATATGTGGTCTCACTAAAAGCACCATAAAAACCAAGCCTTGAACCATGGGCGTATATGTTCCAAGCGCTATCAATAGCATTAGGCTTCTCTGCGATCTTACCGAATCCGACGCGGTCTCTTCCCAAAGATTCTACGACCTCTTCGGTTCCGATTACTGCTTGAAACGGCGTTGAAGTAAAGGAATCTTCCAACACGCCCGCTATCTTCCATGATGTATCCGACGCATACGCACCTTGTAAATTAGCGTTTGAGTTCATAAGATTAAAAATGGTCGTCCATGTTCCAGCTGCTGGGCCTGTGTCATTGACATAGTTTTCGCTATTAACCGGCGCGACTTTAAAACTTAAAGTCATCTTATTTTTTTGGTTTCCGTCAACAATCAGAGGGGCAATTTTAGCATTGCGCGTGATGGTTAGCGTGCTAGAATTAGCGCCAGATCTAACAACATCAAAATTTAAAACTGGTGCAAAATACTCTATAACGTTAATTTGTTTCTCAATCATGTTACTGGCACGCCCGCGACTATCTGTAACACTTGCTCTGATTATTACAACGCCATCATAATCCATAATCCCTAGTGTCCCGCCATTTTTGTTGGTGGATTGGCGCTTACCTACTATCTCCGCATGATAGCTTGTAATAGTCGAACCATAAGCACCTGCCGCTTGTCCGAAGTCGACCTTAATATTAGATAAAACGGAAATAAAATCTTGTTCTCCCGGCACAATTCTAGCGGCTGCTGTATTGGTGTCTGTCAATGTAACCCCTGTTAAGTTTGGTTTGATATCATTCGGAACCGTCGCAGTAAAAGTTGTTGACTTCTCACCGATTTTCTGATTTTCGCTATATGTCTCAACTATTAATGTTCCCCAACCACTGTCTGAGTTTGGAATGTCGTTGCAAAAGTCTTTAGGGATTGCCCAGGCAAAATCTGTGTCAATGCCATTGGCAATTACTGTAATTTTCCCATACCACGCGCATTTGATCGCATGTTTAAATGTGTTAGAGTGACGTGTAATACTTATATTAACGCTTTCGCCAATTATGCCATCTTGAGCTTTTATTGAGCTGGCCCTAGGTATAGTTTGTAAATGGACATACTCACCAACAGCTGCCCACGAATAATCTAAAAAACCAATATTCAGCTCGGCACTAATGTAACCAGGAGGCGGGGTTCCATCGCTATTATGATCAACAACGAAGTCGGCACTCTTTAAATCGATGGCTTGACCCGGTCCTATACTTGCATCAACAGTATACGATTCAACTTCTCTGCCATCTATTTTTATCTTTAATAAGCTTTGAGTAGCACCATAAATATTAACATATCCATTCGCTATCAAACGAACGCCTATATTTACTACAGACCTATTTTTTTCGTAATCGGGTTTATTCCAACCGGATACTATTTCTAACTGCAGATTCCCTCCGTATTTTCCAGCAAATATAGCTCTTGCCATTATCTACCTCCTACATATCTAATTACATTCATATCAGGGTTTAAGTGATATTGCTCCTCGCGAAATCTACCAATCTGTATAGTTTTTGAAAAAATACCGTTTTCAATGAATAAAGTTCCTTGCGAGATGTACATTACTTCATTCCCTGCAGAGAAAATCGAAAAACGGTTACTAGACATCTTGGTACATGTATTCCCGTTTTTTTCGCCAAACACAATCCCTTCGTTTCCGACTTGGAAGTATCTATCAAGGAAATTCCAACGTTCGGCCATGTCCTTTAAGTTTTTTATGTTGGCAATTAATCTTTGGCTGAGGGATGCCAACTCTTTTTCGGATTGCAACTTGTCTTTGTCGTTTTGCAATGTATAACTATTGTATTCTGCCACTATTTTGTTTAGAGTATCTAAACTAGCTTTTGCTTCTAACTCCGCTTGCATAAGATTATTTTTCTCGCTCAACTTATTAAGTTGCTCTTGTGTCAGCTTGTTGTCAGCCTTCGAAGCAATCCTATCGTGTACATCTTCTGGCGCTGCTTTAGGCGTTGTGTCAATTGTTCCGTCCTCTAGTTGAGGATCTCTAATATAGATAACATCTCCGGCATTCCAACCGAAACCATAGATAACAAATGACCAATATGTGGCGAACTTAACAATAAATGCTTTTGAAACACGTTGCCACTTGTCAGACAGTTTTACACCAGACGTTATATTACCGCCAGCTTCGAAACCAATGTTGTATAAGCTGATGTCTGTCCGGTTGGACTTAACATCAACAGACCAAACCATCTGTTTTCCTTGCCACTCCTCGCCACGCAAATCAACAAGGGGCTTGTGGATACCTCCATCGCTACCTTTTACATTAGTTGCTTTTAACGCCCATCCGCTTTTTGCGGTAGGGTCTTGTATGCGCTCAAACGTCCATTCAGACCCAGCGAAGCTAAGCGGTAACAATCCATCAAAATCATAATGTCGGATATAGTTACGTCCGCCGACAGTCCCTTTAAAATTGCCATCTTTTCCCTGTAGACCCGGTTCGCCTTTTTCCCCTTTAGCGCCGTTCTGCCCGTCATTAACATTGACAAACGTCAATTCGTCTCTTGTAACCTCATCATTGCCAATGTAAGCAGCGACTGTTAGTACTTGCGTATTTGTAATTTTGCTAGCAAGTACTTTGTAAGTAATGCCCGTTGTCATTTCCTGCCCAAAATAGTAGCGATAGGTCGCGTCGTTAATCTTTTTTTGCCCTCTGTATAATTCGGGTGTTACAATGCTTTCCCCTGCGCCGTTTTTAAAACTAGTTCCTGCGCTAGCTGACGTTTTGAGCGTGTATGGCAGGCGCTCCTCAATCAGTTCAGCCATTCGCTTTCGCAACGCATCAGAAATCTTGGAATCCAATTTTACATAGTTAGAAAATGTTAATGTATTATTGTTTGGATTACTAAAACTAATCACTTGTTCCGTTACGCGGGCTTGCAAAATCAGACCACCGACAAAATTTTTATCATAGATTTTGACTGTGTCTCCCAAAACTAAATCTTGGTAGTCGTTAAGAAAATTTGACTGAATGCTAGCTGTGTAAGTAACAATTGGATAAGCGTATTGCTTAATTGTTCTAAAGGCATAAGCGGCTAAATCGTTGACGTTTGTATATTCTGTCTGAAAATCTTTCCGCGTCCAGTTGTCCCCAGATTTCATGGATGCCGGATACGATTCCATGGAAATAGGCGCATAGATCATTGTGTTCCCTTTGCGCGTGTAAAATTCTTCTCGCCCTTTAATGTCCTTGTCAGACCGTTCTACGTCTTTTAGTGTCAAACCGTCTGCACCAGTAAATTCGCCAGCGTTAAAAAGCTGCGTTTTATCTGTCGTAACTTGTACGCCTTTAACATCTTTCCCATAACGTAGCACTACGTCGTTTCTGACTTTTCCAATGCCGTGATGTTCGTTGTCTGCTTCGTGATAGATATTCAGAACAATCCGTTTAAGCGTGCCGTTATTATTTAACTCTGTGACAAACTCAAATTCTGCATTAAAACGCGACATCAGCGATTGCAAGCGTGATAACTTTGTTTCTTGCGATTCAAAGGTTAGCGTGCGTGTTTTGTCCGCAATCTCATTGACCCCAATTTCCAAAGTCGCAAATGTTAGCAATTCCATGTGTTGCAAATACCACGCTATGTTTTGCGCGCTATTGCTTGTAAATGGATTGGCTTGCTCGTTAGCAAGCTCCAAATTTGTATTGTTACAATTAAGAGTAATATTAAAATCGTTCTCTGTGATGTTTGCAACATAAAACAGATGATGCTTCCCCTGAAATTTAAAAGAAAAATAGGCTTTGTCGTTGATAAAGCCTAAATCTTCGTGTAGCCGTCCGTTATACAATTTCGGGATTGTAAAATCAAAGGTGCTTGTTGCTTGTAAAAGGTATCTATGCCAAGAATCGCTATGGAATGATAGCATGTCTGGATAGTTGTTATTTATTAACGCGACTTTTCGCATTTTGTTATCGTGTACGACTATCTGCATTAAACATACCTCTCATTCCATGCAATTTTAATATCTGGGTCTTTTGCATTCCAACTTGACAAATAAATGTCAAGCTCGCTTTCTCCAACTGGCAATAAAAGTGGCTTTGACCCGTCCGTCATCTGGTCTAAAATCGGGAGATTGTCACAATATGATTTGCTTGTTGACATATCTGTTTCAACAACCGACCCCATGCGATAGCGGTTTGGGATGTCCTCGATTTTATCGACAAAATCCTTACGATAGACAATGCTATCCAGATAAGCGTGTGTTACTTGCGGTTTATCGCCAAAAGCACCAATCGCAACGTGGATTTTAGCCGATTTGCGTCCTTTAAGCTCGGGGGCGGAAATATCTCTACGACTGCCAAACCAAAACACATTAAGCAAGTCGTCTCTGCGGATAATGTCAGACCAGCCGCGCTCAGCATTAAATGGATTTTGGTCATCTCTATGAGTGCCCCAAAAAGTCCATTGTCCGTTTGCAGGCATACGATAGCCGCCCTTGCCGTCAGAAATTAGCACATTGTATTCACAAGTCAAGCCGTATGCACGTTTAAAGGTTTCCACGCCATAGAGAAACTTGCCTTCTGTGTCCGATACCGTGATTTTTATAAATCCATATTGGTTAGCAGCTCCGAGCCAAAAAATTTGACGCCACCAGAAATACTCGTTTAATGCGCCTTTTTCCCTGTTACTATCCGCAGGGATTTCCCATGTGATAGAACCTGCATTATTTGGTCGCGGGCCACTTCCGCGGTTAGTTAAAGCGATATGTGGCCGCCCCCAAGTGTTATCTAAGGCAAGCGTGCCGTTTAGGTTTTGCCCGTTGTCGTTTAAGATAGCAACGTTCTTTTGTCCTTCCGCAAATCCTTTTGTTATCCAGTTATTAGACACATAATCGAGTAGTATTTCTGACTTTTTAACCGATTTTGTGTCAACTTCTTCGGGGTCACCTAACTCATAGACACCCGCCGCTGATGTAAAACCAATCCAGCCATTCTCCGAATTGTGCTTGATTGTGATTTTAGGTGCTGCGGGAGCTGTGCCCAGATTTTTTAAGGTCGCCTTGTAATGGCTGTTGCTGATTTTAGTTACCGTGCCATAGTCGCTCGATAAGTTATTCCCTACCGCAACTGCGTTTTTGTTTTCGCCGTATGCGCGCGGAACATCAAAAGTAATGGACAATGCGGCAGTTGGTGGCGATGTTGTATGGTCAAACGTTAGGCTGGGTGCTCCGCTAGGTACTGCTAACCAAATCTTATTAGGCTCGTCCCCAAATATCAATTCTTTTGGCGCTTCTACATTTAACAAGCCGCCCATTTTTTGGACGGCTTGATTAAAGTATGTAGGTGTTCCTGTTAGCTTGATAGAGACGGGAATTTGCTTAACTGCTAGTGTATTGTAGAGGAATTGTTGCCCATAGCGTCTAGCACCTTGCTCTTGATAGTTATTTGTAATTTGCGCGATAATTCCACGGTTAACATCAAGCGTTGTGGCACTACCGCCTAACTTACTCAGCTCTGCCAAAATATCAATCTTGTTAAATTTAATTCCTATCCCACTCAAATGATTTCACCCCTTAGCAGCGCCTGTCTGCGCTCGTAATTTGTATTTGCCGTTGCCATGTAAGGCGCCAACCCTGCGGCTATGCTTTGCCCGTCAATGATGTTGCGAAGCTCGATTGGATTTGCTCCGTTTGTTACTAATTGACTTAGTAGAGCTATCATTGTATCTAACTTATCAGATAGCGTTTTAATGGCGTTATTTTCGTCTCTAGCGCCACTTGAATTGTCCGCGGGTGATTCACCCACGAACTGACCTACAACGCGCTGTAGAAGCCGCCAAGCGCGCCCACGCTTTGCTGCGTCCATTGGTATGATATATTCTGGTTGATTACCCTCTGCAATCTCATACAAGCCATGCTTAGACACTAAGCCACCATTGGCATAGCCATAGCTTGCCACGCGATGGAAGGCAGCGTCTGATGTGCCGTATCTATGTTTGATGTAGTTAATTGCAGCCAGCAAGTTGTCGTAACCGTTTCTGATGTTGTTGTGTCCGGGGTGCTTGTAAGCGTTAAATGTAGGCCCGATTGTCTGCATAAGACCGATAGACGGGTGACCTGCTAGAGCGTTACTGTCCCAGTTATTTTGCACAGTAGGGTCGCCGTTTGATTCGCGTCTGATTGTTGCTAAAATCTTAGCCACGCGATAGCTAGTAGCTGCGATTCCGTTTGCTTCCAGCGCCCGTTCTACAAACGGACGCCACCGTTCAACGCCAGAACCACCGGGGTTTCCTGCTTGTGCTCCGCCGTCACTTGCTGTGCCTTCTTCTAGCGGTGCTAGCCATTTCTTAATCCAGTCAAACATACCGCCGGTTTGCTTCTTGATGTGCATTTGTAGCGGGCTGTTCTTGTGCTTCAGCGCCTTCTCGTCTCCGCTAGAGCCTGCTTTAACGCCAAAGTCAAGGAAGGTAGAAGCCGCTGAAATAGGACGGTTTTTGTATTGATGGTAGCTGTGATTGCCCATCCAGTTATACTCTTCACCATCCATAGTGTCGCCGTGGACTGCTGTGATAAAGTCAACGTGGTTACTTGAGATAGGACCGCCCGTATAGACACCTACCGAACCCGGCTTTGGTCTGCTTAAATGCGGCACTCTCGCAGCACCCCACTGATTCCCGTTGCCTAATCCACTAAATAGCGAAGGGTTAACCCCTAGATTGGCCAAACGTGAAGCCACAAAAGAAACGCATTCTTTAAAGAAGTAGCCCCAAGGGTCAGCTCCACTATCTGCTACTCTGTTTTTAAAACGATAGTCATCTCCAACCGCTCCCATAGCTACGCCGCCCTCGTTAGAAGCGCTCTTAGCCATGCTCCAAAGTTCTTTCCACCACGTTTTGGCTCCATTTGTTGCTGATTTGAATAGCATACCTCCGAAGTTGTCAAACATGCCAACCATGCCTTTTGAACTTGGATTAAACTTCTTCTCTAGGGTCTTGGTCGGATTAAGAACCGCTTCGCCGATAAACGAGAGCATTTTTGCGAATTTCTCAACACCATTCTTCAAACCGTCCCAAACATTGCCTGCGACTTTTGCGACACTTCCGCCAAAGTTCGTTATGCCTTTCCACAAGTTCTCAAAGAAGCCTGTACCTTTAGCAAACGCTTTTTGGTTTTGCATTGCCATCAAAAATGCTGTTTCGCTAGCGTTGAGGACTTCTGCGCCGGCCGGAAGTAACATTTTAGTATTGCGACCGGGTACGATAAAATGATTCCCGTTTGGCATGATAACCATTTCTTTATTGCCTGTTTCCGGGCTGTCATTGCCGTCGTTTAGCAGAGCCAAAGTCGGTTGTGTGATTGCGTTCCGTTGGTTACTAAAGAAACCAGTACCGCTCGCAAATTTAACATACGGTATCTTACCGATTGTTTGCTTGGGGCCTCCAAAATCGTGGATAAGGTCGTTAATCCCGTCAATACCTGCATTTGGTATCTTGATAACGGCGTTGATTCCGTCTTGGGCTAGTTTCTTCATACCATCCCAAAGTTTTTTAAATCCGTCACCTATACCTTTCCAAGTATCGTCAAATTTCTTGCCGATTTCTTTGAGGCTGTCAAATAAGATTGTAGTCAGATTCTTGCCAAATTTGTCTTTAGTGGAGTTGTTGATTTTATCCCAAGTCGAGCCTAAAAAATCTTTAGCTCCGTTCCAATGTTTATTCCACTCTTTGCCTATAGCTTTTGAGGTTTTGCCAATATTTTTGGAAATTTCATTGTATTTTTTGCTGATTTCTTTCTTTGTGGCATTCCAGACAACGCTTGTTGCTTTCTTGGTGATTTCCCAATCTTTTTTCCACTTCTTGCCAATTTGCTTAGATGTGTCAGCAATAGACTTCGCTACTTGCTTATATTTATTTGATACGCCTTTTTTGATTCCGTCAAAAGTTTTTCCTACAAATTTTCCGGCTGCACCGAAGAATTTCTTGAAACCGTCATATAAATATTTAGCAACTTTAACAAGGTTCTGGATGTATACTCTAAAAAACTTCCAATGCTTGTACATCAAAGAAAATGCGAGTACAAAAGGATTCCCGAAAATCAGGATTTTACCAACTATTTTTCCAAAATTTACTACTGCTTTTCCTGCGTCCGCTAAAAAGCGCCCAACCTTTGCTACGCCATTTGTAAACATAGCACCGACTTCAGCAATGCCGTTTTTAACAGCTTTTACCAAACCGTCGCAAAAGTTTTTAAACTTTTTGTTATGCTTGTATAACAAAGCAAAACCGCCAGCAAAAGGATTGGCAATTAAAAGCAATAGCTCTTTCCAGTCATTTTTGAAAAAGTTAACAATGCCTTTAAAGGCTTTTGTTGCCACGTCCCAAGCGTTTTTCGCAAATTTAGCAACGCCGTTAAATGCTTTTTTAGCGCTGTTTGCTATTCCGTTGCAAAAATCTCTAAATTTCTTGTTATTTTGATACAAGACTACAAGAGATGTTATTAGCGTTGTTATAGCCACAACTGCAAAACCGAAAGGATTTGATGCCATAGCAAAGTTAAGGGCTTTCTGCGCAAGAGTGGCACCCTCCGAAGCTGTTTTCCACGCCTTATACCCTTTTACAATGCCAGTGACGCCGCTAACAAAGCCAGTGATGCCGTTTGCTATTTTTGTGCTTAAAAAATAAGCAAAGAAAATTTGCCCTACAGTTTGAATTGTTTCTTTGTGCTTTCCTACTTCTTTCAGAGCGGAAGCTACAATCTTTATCGGGTCTTTTGACTTAACACTATTACCAGTCAGTTTATTAAATCCGTTAGCAATTCCGACGACTGTATTTTTTGCGGCATCCCAAACGGCGGCACCAAATATTTTAGTTATCTCAACTAAATTTCCGATAATAGAAGACACATCTTTCTGGTGTGCTGCTATATAATTCAGCAAGTTTGTAGCGTGTTGCGCAATCTTGCCGATACCCTCGCCAATCTTCGTCACTCCGTTTTGGATGGCGGGATTCTGCAAGACATTTGCTAATTGGTTAAAACCAGTTGAGGCAACACTCACTAACGGCTTCATGAGAGCCTTCTTGGTGTCTGCCCATGCTAACGTAATTTTTTTCTTTGCGCCCTCGGCTGTATTGCCGTATTTTTTGGCGTTCTCTTCGTAGTTTTTGGCGGCAGATTTTAAGATGTCATTAAATTGTTTAGAGGTCATCTTACCAGAGTTAAGCAAGTCTGAAAATGCTTTTTCTGACAATCCAGACGCCTTTTGCAATGCTTGGACTAATCCGGGCGCTTGTTTCTCTAGCTTATTTAGAGATGTAGCCGTGACTGTTCCTGACGCTTCAATCTTGCCTAACCCGCTAGCGAACGCTTCTGCTCTCTCTTGCGAGAGTTTAAGCTGGTCGGATAGACTACCAACCCCTTTTGCAAGTTCCGCTGCTTCATCTACGTTGTGAGTGATTCCGTGGAATTTAAGTACCAATTCGCCAACTGCGCCACCAGAAAGGTTGGTATTGTATTTTAGGTCTTTGACAACAGAGTTGATTCGCTTGATTTCTTCTTCCGCAAAGCCTAAGTTTTGCCAGCGCTCAGCCGTCTTAGATGCAGCTTCTGCAGCGGCATAGCCTTCTTTAGCTAACCCAATCACTTTTGAGGTGATGCTAATAATACCATTTGCAATCAGATTTCCGGTTACAAAGTCCTTGACACGGCTACCGATTTTACTTGTTTTCTGCGCTTCGCTATTAAATTTCTTGACAGAATCCCGCATGCGCGTCCAAATGGTCGGATTGAGCTTTTCCATCTCTTCGCGTGCAGCTTTCATCTTGGCTTTTGAACCTGCTAAGGCTGCCGCTGTCTCATTAACTCTTATCTTTTGCTTGCGGTAAGCCTCACTAGTTGCGCCCGCTTTATTTTTGATTTTCTCAAGCTCGTCAACTTGCGATTTGTATTGCTTACTTAGATTTTCGGTAGCTTCTTTGAGATTTTTAGCTTTTTCTTGCGCTGCTTGCCGTTTTTTGCCCTCAGCTTCAAGTCGTTTCACGTAGCTATCTGACAACTCATTCATTTTCTTGTAGTCAGTCTGCAAGCCTGCCAAACCGCTGGAATAATATTCCAACGACTGCTTGGCCTTGCTTTGCTGTGCTTCCATGCCAGCTAATTTTGTTGTCGCTTGATCAATTTGTTGTTGGTATTTTAGGTACTGCTCTGCACTTTGTTGTGTATTGCCTTTTAGCTCTGCTTGTTTTTGCTTTAAAGCATCAATCTTCGCTTGTTGTGCTTGGATAGCTTCGCCTAACCCTTTGTATTTAGTTTCTGCTGCTTGCGTATAGTCTCCAACTGCGCGCAGTTGTGCTTCTTGGGCTTTCCACGCGTTGGTTGCGTGGGAAACAACGTTCGTCAAGCTCTTAACGCTCTCCGACGCTCTGACAAGGTCTAAAGCTATTTCTGTTGACATGGTCGCTTGTACTTTTGCCAATTATTTTTCCTCCTTTCCTACAAAAATGACATAGGGTCTACTACCCTATCTTGCGGCTCTTTCGCTGATAAAATTTCGTTGAGCCTGTAATAATCTGCGTTTTCGTATTCGTCTATCGTCCAACCTAGATTGATTAAAGCTTGTTTTTCTGCTAAATCTAAGTCTTGGATAATATTTTCCAACTCAAAAGCACGCTCGCCCCAGCTTATTCTTTTGGGTTTTCTGCGTTTTCCTTTTTGATTTCTTCCAATTGATCGTCAGATAAGCCCATCAGACGACCTGATACATAATTAGCGATTTCTTGCGTGCGTTCTGTGTCTAAATCTTCCAAAATTTCCAATTGATCGTCAGATAAGTTTAAAACCGCACGAAGAAAAGCAAGGGTCGCTGTGATAACCCCAATATTCGCTTTAAATTGTTCTGTCATTGGCGCGTCTTCTTCAATGTCTGAAATTTTAGCAATTTCTAGCTGAAATTCATTCATACGGCGCACGTTTCGGTTAGATGTTAAAACCGTAAAAGATTTTTTACCTAATTCTTTGATTTTGATGTTTTTGATTTCCATTTTTTACCTCAATCATAAAAATAAAAGCTAAGCAGTTGTTACGCTGCCTAGCCTAGAACATTATTTAGCCAAGATGTCCTTCAGAACCTGCCACAGCTGTGTAACCACCGAAGACTTCTTTTAACATGTTTTCCTTGCTAAAGTTAGAAGCGCCTGAATAATAGATTTTGTGTGTTTCATCTCCAAACGCTTGCGTTGTCAAAGCGTTGTAAGTCATGTTGTCATCTTGACGAGTTTGTGCAGTATCTGTATCTGTACCTACGTTTTGAGTGGTTTCTTGGAAGATTCCATCCCCAAAACCAAAGAACACAGAATGTTTGCGATCAAGTGTTTGCGATTCAATTAAAACCGCAACGTGTGGTTTTGCGCCTTGATAAACATATCCGCCCTTGCCGTCTGACTTATAGCCTTTAACTTTTTGTTTAACGTCAAAATCAAGGTTATTAAAGTCAAATGCAATTTGCGGCGCACCGGGCGCTGTGTACACGTCTTGCACTTTGTTATTGCCGGGAACTTTGGTAACAGACCCCTCTAAGTTAGTGATGTTTGCAGTTTTAGACCCCCACATCTTGTCATCAATTTCGATGATTCCAGATTCGGAAAGTCCTTCTGATCCTTTAATCAATTTTTGGTTATCGTCAACAAGTGCCAACGTAACCATTTTTAAACCAACAATTGCCATGTATGGATTTCTCCTTTTTTAATTTAAGATTTTATTTTGTGTAACATAAAAGACCGCCGTCATCTGCTTTGTGTCGGGGTCTACTGTATGTTCTCGTATATCTGCTATCGACCAATAATTGTTTTTAAACAATTTTAAAAGTCGTAGTTCAAATTGTTCAATGTCAAAGTCGATATCCAACTTATAAAATATCTGGATTTCAACTTGTCGATTCGTTGCATAAAAGCTGTTATTGCCTGTCAAATCTAGCGACGTATTGACATCTGTTATCAAAACAAGCGTATCGTCTACATTGTCAACGACTTCTTGCGGCAGGTTGCTAGTGTAGACCTGCTGTACTTCGCTAAAATGTTCACCGTCTATCAGCTTTTTTGCTTCCAAAGTTGCAAGCATACTCTATCACCCTTTCCTTTTGATAATTTTGTCATATTCAGCCTTTTCGGCTAGCAAAACCGCTTCCTTAACCTCATCAGAATTTTGTAAGTTCGTTACGAAGTGGTCTGCGGTGTATTTTTTGGTTCCGTCATTCAGACGTCTAGCGTTATTTGCATGATAAAAGTTATCCCAGCCTGCAGTTGATTTCCCAGTCTCTCGACCGTCCACATCTTTTGCTTGTACTGTAACATGGTCTGCCATGTGTCCATATACAGGGTCTTTATGGCTAGAATAGTGCTTTTTGCGCGTTTCTTCTTCCAGACGGTCTCTAAATACCTCTGCTCCTGCTTTGGTGATTTTAGCCTGTTCTTTGGGGGTCAAATTCGCTATATTCTCAACCTGCTTTAGCCAGCTTTCGAGTTCTGCTACCATATCTGCCATATCAACTGCCTACTTTCTTCTTAGCGCGCAAAGTCAGAAAGTCATACTTACCAAAACCCGTTGATTCGTCCGGACTAATTGTTACAATGTCATACTTTATTCCTCGAATCTCGACTTGTAGTTTTTCTGTGACTTTTGGATTGTGCCGAATGCAGATATTAACTGTATCGTCTAATCCACTTTGCTTTGCTAGATAAATTTGATTTTGAGTGCGTCTGACTGGTCGATAATGTAGAATAAATAACTCTGCGAATTTTGGGATATTCACCCCCGCGGCATTCGGGGCAGATTTCACCGCCCCAAATTTTGCTTTTTGTTTAAATTCGGAGGGTAGATACTTCTTACTCATCTTCGCCCTCCATAAACACATCATAAAGACCTCTTAATTGCCCGATAATGGCATTAGAGGTCAAATTGATAGGATAGACTTGGGCGTCAGAAAGGCTCAAACGATATGTATAGTATGAGCTAGCTACTGCGATTACCGCCACATCTAACAAAGACGCGACAATTTCTCGAGCGTAAAATTTTCCTGACTTGTCCTCGCCTACCGCTGTCTTGATTGAGTGTGCAGCTGCCGCAAGATAGCCTGTGATGAGTTCGTTTTCTTCTTCCACATCATCTAAGTTCATGGCTTTCTTAAATCGTTCTACCGTAACGCCCATGATCTACCTCCTATTCTTTTGATTTGATGTTAGCTTCTTGGTCTGCGATAGTCTTAAACGAAGCTGCCACAAATGCTTCGCTGTCAGTTGTTACAACGTCGAAGCGGTCGATAACACGGATTTTAGTTTGGTCTAAACTAAACGCGTCTCCAGCTACGTTTGAAGCTTCAATTGACATGTGTTCACGGTCAAACAAAGTAACCGCTTGTTTCAAATCACCAAAATAAAGAGGATGAGCGCCTGCATTATCAGCAAGCCAACGGTCAGCGATTTCAACAATTTGTTTACCCTCAAGCAAATAGCGTTCTGGTTGCGTTGGATCGCGTTGTAGCAAATAGTCGCCCATTGCATTTTTAACTTTTGCAAGAGTAGCCAAGCCGCTTGTGTTCGTCATAAAGAATGATGTAGAGCGAATGGCAGGGTCAACACCTTTCAAAGCAAGGTCTTTGATGTCATCAAATTTAGTAATAGTTGGTTTACTTGGAAGTGCTGCGATTTTTTCCAAAATCGCTTTGTTACGAGTAACAACCACTTTTTTAGCCACCCAAGAATTGAGCCAAGCCAAGATGTTTTCGGCAGTATCTTTCAGCAGGCTGTTAGTTGCTGTTAGCATACCTGCATAGCGCTTGATAGCATACTTGATAAGAGCCAACTTAGGCGCGTCAATGTCTGCAATACTTGTAGTTTCATCTTCCAAGTTTGCAAGAGCTGTGATGTCAGACCATTTCTCATAAACTCGAGAGCCTGATGTCGTTGAAACCGATTCAACTGTTACATATTCTTGCAATGAATTGTATTGACGAACCAAACCGTGAATAGCTGTTTGAATGTCTTTTGGAATTGTCAAACCTGCATTAGTTCCGTCATCTTCCTTAGAACCAACTGCAGCGTTCCGATAAGTACCGTTCAAAAGATTCTTAAAGTCTTTGATAAAGACATTCTTTGCTGTTTCTTCTTCATCAGTCAAGGCTTCTACGTCTTTATCGTCCATTGCTGCCACCTTGGCAGCGCGCGCTTCTACTAATTGTTCACTCAAAGCGTCACGGCGTACTTTCGCATTGTCACGTTGATTCTTAAGAGTTTCGAACGCTTCGGCTGAAAAATTGTCATCATTCAAAGCGTTATTGATTTGCTCGTTGAGGTCTTCTACTCGGTGTCCTGCCTCAATCCAAAGAGCGTTTAAAGTGTTAATATCCATTTAGTTTTCTCCTTTTTTATCTAACAAAATAGCCAGCTTCTTCTCTCTTAACGAGTTCTTAGGCTGACTTGGTTGTTTATTCATTTTTTCTTTAGCAATCAAATTTTTAAATTTATTGATTGCTGCCTTACTTGGTAAAACGTGCATAGCATTTTCAAACGTTGGCTCGTCGTCTGATTCATTAAACATAATTTCATCTGCAAAGCCTTTGTCAACTGCTACTTTGGCATTCATCCAAGTTTCGGTTGCCATAAGCTGCAAAATATCAGTTTGTTTCATGCCTGTTTTAAGTTCGTAAGCCATAGCGATTGATTCATCAATGCTATTTAGTACATCTGATTCATGCTCTAAATCGTCTGAATTGCCGTATGTAGCAACAGACGCCTTGTGAATCATCATTTGACTTGTCGGTGACATTCTGACTGTGTTACCAGCCATAGCGATTACTGACGCGGCGCTGGCAGCTAAGCCTTGCACATTTACTACAATGTTCTTCTTGCTATCTTTTAGCATAGTGTAGATTTCACTAGCCGCGAAAACATCACCGCCGTTTGACGCAATATTTAGCGTGATTTCATCGTCTTCGTCATTTGCGATAGCTCGCTGAACCTTGTTAGGATATGTACTAGACATACCGAACCATTCGTAAAATTCGCCAACGTCGTTTGAAACAACGTCTCCTTTAATATCAATTTGCCCCATCTTTCTCACCCCCTTTCACCGCTTGATTCGGGTTGTTAGGCTCTGGCAGATTTTGTGGCAAAATTTCTGCTTGTTGAAGCATATATAACCCTTGATTTTGTGCGACGGTTCCATTTTTGACGAGCTCGTTGATACGTTTGATATACGTTGAGCCGGTCGGGTCAACCGCTGGAAATAAATCCGTATCAATATCATCTCCGAGCTTATACGTTAACTCGCTGACAAATGGACGAATATAGCGACTGACTGCATTAGCATACATTCCAGATATCATCTCAATTGACGATTGCTGGTCTCCTTGACCGCCTAAATAGCTGTCGGGTATTCCGTACACTTTCGCAAATTGCTTGCTTGTCCAGTCCGTCTGACTTAAGAGCTGCGCTACGTTTGATTTGATTTCAAGTGGCGTAAAATCTTCTAAGTCGTCCAGTACAAGCGGCCCGCCTTGCATTTGTCGCATAGCTTGCCTCGACCGCGACATCTTAGCTTTCATATCCAATAAACCGCCATTTTTGATTTTCAAAATACCATTGGCATTCAAGGCATTCTTAAGCGAACTCATAGTTAGCTTGTCGCTAGCTTTTTGGATATTCATTTCACGACTTAGTGCAGCTAACGGGCTAATTCCAGTCTTGCCGCCGTCAACAGACAACAATCTAAAATGCAAAACGTCGCTTTGTGGCACGTAGAGTTTTGTTGCGATTTTCGGATCTTCAAACGAGATATTATAATAAAGCCCGTTTTCGTACTCAAAGCGATTAACCGTAACTTGTGACGGCTTGATAAACTCCCATTTCACGTCGCGCCCGTTCTCATTTCTCCAGCGGTAAGCAAATGCTTCTCCGCCCAACAACAATTGAGCAAAGATAGACTGGTAGAATCCGTGCCTGCTTGCGTTCACGCTCGGATTATCTAAAATACCTTGCGTCTGCTTCTTCTTCGCTGTCAGCTTAACTGTTGCTAAGTCGCTAGACAATTGGTTGATGACTGCGAATAAATCGGAGTTCTTTAACGCGACTTTCGCAGAAACCCACTCTTCGCCCGTCAAATTAGCTTGCAGAAACTCATAGTCTTCTGTGCTAAAAATCTGTTGAGTAGGCGGACTTTCCGTCGCTTGATTTGTAAAATTAAATACCGGCAAATAGCTTCACCTCCTCTCTAGCTATCGTTTCGATTGGCTACTATCTCGGATAATAAACCAGTCAAAATAAACGTAATAGTTAAGCAGATGCCAAACGCCAACCAGCCGACAAAATACATTGTCACATTGATTGTTATAGCCGCAGCTAAAAACATAATCACATCAAAAAAAGCCCATAAAAGGCTGAAAAGTTGTTTAAAAATCGTCATAATCGTAAAAATCTTCCCCCAAAAGCCCGCTATCCGGGTTATTAAACCAATCTAAGACTGCTTGCTGGCTCATATGCTCCACTTGGTAAGTTTTATCATTCGCCAAGCCATAGTCTTCGTAGTGGTACATAGCTTGATACATTCCGTCAATCAAAGCGTCTACAACGTCCACTTTTAAAGTGGATTTCATTTTGTCAACCTGTATTCCAATGTTGTCCTCTTTGATAACTGCGTTAATCAATGCTTTTTCCATGATTTTATCATCTAAGCGAGTGACCGAACCTTCAACAAATATCTTTTGCAAAAACTTAGTCGGGTCTTTCAGTTCGCTTGTTCGCTGTCGAATTGGCATAAGCGGAAAACTAGTATTTAATTCAAGAGCTTTGATGACCTTAGTAACTCCCATGGCGTCATAGCCAAAGAAAATGACATCAAGCTGATGTTCTTCAACGTAGTTAATAATCCACTCATAGACTTCATCTTCGTTGATCAGTCCTTGCGGGTGGCTAGTGATAGTACAATAGCCCTCTTTTTCCAACTCCCGATAATTCAATCCATCTTGTTTTTCTTTGGCTTCAATGCTGCCGGCCGTTTTCCAAGGAATAAAGCTATGCTGCTCTATGTGCCACTTCTCCTCGTCGTTATACGGATATACAAACGCTATAGCTGTGTTATCGCTAAACAGCGAGTAGTCAACACCGATATACACTCGCCGATTGTTCCTTGGGAAATCATCTATAACCGCTTTTTCTATATCTTCCAAGTCGAGAAAACTATTAGAATCAGCATTCAACCAGCAATTCATGTTTTTAACTTGGAAGTCTGCCAACTTGCCCATTAACATTTTTTTATCACGTTCTGAAACCAAACCTTTCATCAGATTATCTTTCAATTCTGGATGGTTTAAAAGCGGATTGCTTTTCGCCCACGTTTCGGGTTGGAATGTTTCTTCTAGACTATCCTGCGACCAAATCAAGCAAAGCTGGTCGTCTCCTGCGCGGTCAAAGTCCCGCTCCATAATTTCAATAAGTTTCTTCTGTTCCTTATGAAATGGTACGTTAGGGACTTGATACGCTGTAGATATTTCAATAAAACGTGAACCCTCTGTATTGACTTGTCCAGATGTAATCTTGGATATTCCCTCATCACTTCGCAGCTCTCCAACTTCATCAGCCACCGCAAGTTTAAAGTGCTTACTATCAAATTTTCCTGATTCAAAAGAAATGGTTTGAATGCTGTTGCTGTCTGCGGTCGCTTTTATTTCTCTAGTATAAAGCTGTAAGCCCGCTTCGACCGCTAACGACTTAAACGGTTCATTTTCAATAATACGAGACATCATAGACTTAACATACGTATAGAGCTTCATTGTCTGTTCAAAGTTTAAGGAGCTTACCAAGAAATCTTGGTTACTTAATCCGATAGTCTCGATTAAAAATGAGTAGTTAAGACTGATTCCTGCAATCATTGTTTTACCTTGTGCACGCGCCATCGAAAGAATGATATTCACATATCTAGGCAATCCGTCCAAATCGAGCCATGCGAATAGCTGGCTGAATATAAACAACTGCCAATTCATAGGTTTTAGCTTTTGGCTTAAATCATCAACGTTAGGCACTAACGACAAGAATTTTAAAAAGCGATTGAATGCGTCAACAGAATACACATAAGGGAAGTCTTCTTGGTCTTGCCTTTGCAAATCTCGGAGATGCCGGAAACAAGCTAACTTGATATAGTAGCCAGTCACTATTTTTTCATCTAACACATCAAAACAATATCGCGTACCAGCGTCCTTGTATTTTTCTTGGACAAAAGAAAAACCGATACTTTTATAAGCACCGATTACGTCTTTTGTTTTTGTCAAATCAATTTTAGTTATGTTCCCTCACCTCCTGAAGATAAAATTTTAAACATCACTTTTAAAATGGTTCAGCGGGATTCGAACCCGCGCCTCTGGATTAAAAGTCCAGCGTGCCCCCTCAGTCACTTCGAGCCATCAGGCATTAAAACTGCTTACTCTGCCTGCACGGGTAACCCATCTCCGCAGTTTTTGGCGCATTTTTTCTGACGTCGCGACCGTCAAGGTGCCTATAAAATATTATTTTCCTAAAAATTCTTTCAGCATTTCTGCTGTTGAAACTTTGTCCTTATCTTCACTAGCGACCGCCAATAAATCCGCTCGACCTCTAGGAGTCAGCCCTAACTGGACGGCTATTTTATTTAATGTGTCGATAGCGTCTTTCATAGTTGCTACCGCTGGGTTCTTTTTATATCCCAAAAATTGCTCTCCCAAAATCTCGCCAGAGCCTTGAGCCTGAACTGGTTTTGTCAACTCTTGCTGAATACCATTCTCTTTTATATCTTCATAAGCTAATTTGTAGATTTCGTAGTTTGTGCAGTAGGTTTCGACTAACAAGCTATCAATCCGCTGTACCTTTTCTGTGCTTTCTAAAAACGGAACGATTTTGCGCCAAACCTCGCTAGCTACCTTTCCCAAGTAGTTCGGCGGGTCGCTGGGTAAACGCCCTTTGTTCTGCCGATAATAAGGATTTTTAACCAAGCGAACTCACCTCCTAACTCTGGCTCCATGACACCCCTTAAAAATCTGAAAAATTGGCGCGCGACGTAAGAAGACACCTTACCGCGGCTCTCCTTGCGCAAAAGGTGGGGCGGGGGGGTGTTTTTGCCCTCTAATTTCCTCTCTGTCGCGTTTTAATTTTGTTTTTGATAAATTATACATTCTTTATCTAAAATTGCTTAGAAACGATTTTAGAGCCATTTAACGACGCATGAGATTTGAGATGATTTTAATATCTGTAATCTCTTTTGCGTGCGTTAACTGATTGCCTTGACCTGTACCGTAATGTTCGCGTTCCCAAATGGTTTTGAGATTGTGACAATCCTTACAGCACGTCGCCAAGTTTGACAACTCCGCTTTTAATTTGGGGTTAGCTTCGATAGGCACAACGTGGTCTGCTGTCTTGCTATTAGCTGTCACCTTACCAATCGCTAAGCAGTACAAACAAATGTAATTGTCTCTCGTTAAGCAAGCTAATCTAAGATTAGACCACAGCTTCGTGCGATAGAAGTTATATTGTTCTTTCTTCTGTTCGTTTTGGTTACGCGTGTATTTATTATATCTACTTCTGCTGTATCGCTCGCGTTGTTCTTTGAATTCCTGCTCATATTGTTTATGTTTACTGCAACATAACGCAGGCCTCTCTACTAGCGCGTGACAGCCTTTATATTTGCAACGCTGGACTGCTGGCATATTGTTTCCATCCAAATAATGTGGCGCCAGACCGCAAGAAGCGCCGGTCTACGAATGGAGATACCAACTTTCTATTTTTTATAGTGCGGTCTATTTATTTTTTGATAGTACTATATTAGCACGCCACCTACTCGCATGCGTATGCAATTAACTGCTATTCGCCGGAATCATTCGCATTCATTCGCATTCATTCGCATTTTGCTGCATACTCTCAAATATGTTGCTTTCATACGCCGATTTTAACGCTTGTAATGCAGTTATTTGCTTGTTTACTTTTTCAATAAACCAATCATTGTCATCTTTTAATCTCTGCAAAAGTTTGACGGCATTTATTTGATATTCCATATCTGGGACTTGTATTTCAATTTTGGACAACATATTCAAATCCAAACCCGGCAATGTATTTCCTTTTTTACACGAAGATATGTTGCTTTCGTTTTCGCAAAACCAGTGATACAAATACATTTTATCGATCATCTTTTTTGGTTCAACGCTAAAATTCCCACTCTCTAACCAAAAAGGAGTATCGTGAAAATAAACTCTCCCAACCGTCCCTTTGCCAGTCAATCTAATTGTATTAGCCGAACAATTAAAATCATCTGTATAGCCAATCACAGAACCTGCGCCATATATTGGATATTCCCCGTCTTTTACTTTATTGGTTCTCTTTCCTTGAATTAAATCACAAACTTCTAGCAATTTATATGTCTTTACCTCTGTCATGCTTCACTTCCAAAATTATACATTAATGCGTACGTGTCTAATAACTTGTGCGCTTTAGTTATAAAAGCCAGTAAGTCAATATCCGCATTAAACATCTGAATTACTAGCAATTGACTAGCTAAATGTTTTTCTAGGTGCTTTAATGCAATGTCATCTAATTCTTTATTAACTGCATCTATATCTATCTTTTCTTTCTCTTCAACAATTCTAGGCGTTTCCCAGCTTTCAAAATATATTTTCCAATTATCTGACAAAAGACTTGATTTTGCTTTGCAGTCATAAATTTCTCTCGTGCAATCATTACTCGTTTTATTTTTATCTATAACGAGAAACAAAACATCAATGCTCGTATCGTCAAAAGCGTTCTGTATAACGTTTAATTCTGCAAGCTGGTTTCCTATCAATTCCCTGAATTTCTTTTCAGTGCCTCGATAAGCAACGCCGGGAAATAAAATATAAAACGCAAAACGCTTTGTGTACTTTAATGATTTTAATACGAAGATGTCATCGACTTTTCCCGACTTCTTCCAAGAAAACTCTTCTTGTATAGCATTCCTGTCTTCTTCTGGCAAATCCTTAAACGCTATGGAAAAAGGCGGGTTCATAATAACGCAGTCTGTAACAACATCATTGCTGTAAGTAAAGAAGCTTTGATTACTGACTTCGCTTGTCGGGAAATTCTTTAAAAAACTTTCACAAGATTCTTGCTGAATTTCAACCCCGTACACCTTCTTAGCGTGGACGTGTTGTTCTAGTTGTCCGCTGCCACATGCTCCGTCGAAAACAATTGGATTATTCCCGACGTATTTTCGCACCTTTTTTGCTACGTATTTTCGCAATTCTTGCCCTGTTATGTATTCGGCGAATTTGTTCGCTTTCAGTCTATTGTTGTGTTCCTCAAACGTCACTATATTACCTCCTCCAGTTTCTTTCTCGCTTTAGCTAACTTTCTGTAAAACGTACTCATGTCATATTGTTCTTGTTCGCATATGTCATATCTATTTATATGCTCGATATATAGCATAGATAGCAGATTTCTGCTTTGATAATCTGCTACAGCGTCTATATAACTTTCCAGCTCTGCACGCAGTCTAATAGCCTCAACGCTTTTCTTTTCGATGTCATCTTTGACAGTTATTAACTCAACATAGATGTCATCTTGTTTGCGTTGCGCACCGCCTTTGACTTTGTCTGCGCTCCATTTAGCTGTGGATAAAAGCGAAGCTTCAATCTTATCTCTGCGTCTAATCAAGCTATCAATGTATGTGTCTATGTGCTTCAAACTCGTTAAAATCGCCTCAACTTTATTCACACTCGTTCCCCTTTATGTTATAATAGTGTTGTGAATTTTATAACTAAGGGGTCGAGTGTGCGCTCGGCTTTTTTACTTTTCGTGAACCGTCATGTATGGTTTTTCTTTTTTTATACGGCCGCATTTTTTGCACTCCACATAACAAAATAGCCAACGACCATGTATTTTAACGTAATAATGCTTGCAGAAGAATCTTATTGTGTTCGTTATAATTCTTTCAAATAATAATTTCAATTCATATTTCATTTTGTCTAAAAAATCAAACATTTCTTACTTCTCCTGTAATTCTATTTTCTAACTTTACAAATCCAGCATATTCAACGCCATTAAATGCGTAAACTTTTGATACGACTTTTTCCCACTGATTCTTTGAGTATGGATAGCGCTTTGGCCTAGTCATGTATTACACCTCCAGTTCTTCTATCCTATCGTTACAGAAACGTATCCGATATTTCAGCCATCTATCTTCTAGTTTAGTCATTTTATTCCCTCCGCTCGTTTTTCTAGAAAATCCTTTGTGTTTTAATTCAATGTTATTTCGCCGTTTAATAATTTCGGAATTAGGGCATCTTTTAATTCTGCCAACAATCGATTTTCTTCGTTGTTCAGAAACATCATTTGAGTTTTCCACATATTTGCAAATACAGACATTATTTCCGGAAAGTGTTCAAAATCTTTCACTTCAATTTTAAGTTCTTTATTTCTTGTCAAAGACATGACAGAAGTCGTTTTAATATCTATACCGATTGGTTTCATCTGCTCACTGAGTGTTTTTGATATCTCCGCCCCCGCCTTGAAGTCAAGCGCTAGGTCGTACAAACCCAAGGACTTTGCCATATTTTCATTTATTGTGATTTTGATTGCATTTTTAAAATCGATAACCCGATTCAAATCTTTGGATATGTCATCAAAACTTCTATGTTGCACTTCTTTGTTTGCATGCTCAATATATCGTGCAGGGCTTAGGTTGTATTCCTGATTCCTAATTTCTTCAATTGTTACAGATTTTGATATGTTTTTTATATCTTGCTGTGTTTTGATTATTTCTTTGACAAAATCAGCGGTATTTTTTGGCAAAACATTAAATCTTTTTTTGTATACACGGGATTTTTGAAATCCAAACTGCCCTCGTTGCTCTCGTATTTCGGTTTCGGCTTTTTCATTCAAATCAATCATTGCCACTCTTGCTGTCGTTTTGTTTTTGTTAAAAATCAAAACACAGGTTGGGATAGATGTTGAAACAAACATATTATCAGGAAGCGCGATAACCGCTTCAATTAAATTCGCTTCCAAGAGATTTTTTCTGATAGCCGCTTCGTCTACCTGAGACGTTGTTAGCACGCCGTTTGGCAAAATGAATTGTGCATAATCACATCTTTCTAGAGTGGTTAAAACGAAAGTGAAGTTTGCGTTGCTTTCAGGCGGCAAACCTAAGTCAAACCTAGGCTGGGCAGAAGCAAAGAATGGATGCTCCCATTTTAAATTATAAGGCGGGTTACTAATTGCTTGTTTCAATTTTTGTCACCTTTCCATATTTTTCGCGAGGCTCCACAGTGTATACGGCAAATAAATCTTCTGACAGCACATCTTGATGTTTAACGATAGCTTTGATATTCCTAATAGCTAAATTAAATAGTAATAGTGGGATGACATTCTCATCAAATTCTATACATTCGAATTCTAAATGAGGATTTTCTACCCAAGCTTGGATGGTCAGAGCTCCACTCCCCGAGCACATATCCAATACCGTTCCACATTCAGGAGTTATCATTTTAGCCAAAAATAACGCTAAGCTTTTGGGCGTATAGTCTTGTTTTTTATTCTCGCGATCAGCTAGCCAATATTGATATATCATCTGCAGCCAATCAACATCCAGTGTTTTTACCAAATTTTCAAAAAGTTCGTATTTTGATGCGTCATCTGTTAAAACTATCTCAAGCAGAGTCTCGCTTAATTTTCCAAGGTCAGTTATTTCAAATGCGGTCTGCACCTTCTCTGTTAATTCACTTAATTCCATACATCCTCCGAATCGTCTTGCATTTCCTCAATTACTATGATGTTCTAATTTTCCTGATTCTCGCCCGCTGTTAACAAAGTACGAGCCAATCAGTATTGCATCCGCTTCATCATCTTTGACTGCTTTATTAAACTCTCGCTCGACAGTCTCGATAGATTGTTTTTTCATTGACTTTTTACTGCGGTCTTTGTAGCTAAACTTCCAATGTTTCCGCCACGTTGACACGTTTACAAAGTAAACCTCATCGGCAACTAATCTACTTAAAATCATTCCTGTTACAATCCCTATACTCATCATAGATTGTTGATTCGGACCCATTACATTGTTTTTTTCAATCACAATATAATCAAATGGCTTTTTGTAAGATTCGATAGCTCGTAGCTGAATCATCTTTAGCTCATTAGTCATCAAGCGTCCACGTTCGTAGAATGATTTTGATTTTGGCTTTATCGCTCCACTCTGAACGAGGGTTGAGCCATCAAAGACAGCCCAACCAGTCACAGATGTGGAAGCATCTAATGATAGTGTCAGATTGCTCATTCAAGTTCTCCTCTAAAACCGCATAAGTCAAAGAGGTTTTGCTTGTTATCTTCGATAAATTCAAAGAATCTCTGTAGTTCTGCTAAGCTCCGTTTCTCTCCCTTGACCCCTAAACTGGAATGGAACTCTGTAGGCTCTTTCGGTTTAGCTGTTACATCTAGCCAAAAGAGAGGTTCAAATACATCTCCGCTTGTGTCCAAAGAAACTTCTGCGTCTTGGTTTTTAAATTGCATCTGGATATCGTACTTGATTTTATTCGTTACTGTGATGACTTTATCTGCGATTTCAAGACTGATAGTTGTATTTGGTATATCGATTTTGTTTTGCATTTATTTTCTCCTTTTCAAAAACGCGACTGCCATTTTGTGAGTTTGGCTAAATACGGGCAGTCGCTCCATTCGTCCAAACGGTCACAAGACCGATTGACACACTTTCTAGTTCGCTTTTATCGTGGTTCACGGCACGTTGGTTTTTGAGTTGTTTCCAAAACGGAAATAGTTGGTTTTTGGTTATTTTTCTAAAAAATTACTACCCATTTTTCAGTAATATGATGAGTCTTTGCATATTCTTTTATAGCCATTTCTTCGGCTCGGGTACGGCTATATGCTAAAACGTGATAAAAGGCCTGTGTTTGTCTATTAACAGTCCAGTTGCACCTAATCTCATAGAATTTCAAATCTTTATCACTAGACCAAAAGTGAGGCAGCCGTTTCCCTAAGTTATAGGTTTCCCTATCAACTCTCATTATTTTAGGCTCAGTCATCGTCTTCCCCTTCCTAAAACGGCAATAATTCAACGCAAACCCAATCATCAGTGACTTCCCAAATCTTGTAAACATACGCATTAAGCAAATCACTTTCCGAGTGGAAACCTGTTCTGTTCTTAACATCTTCATTCCAGCAAAGAAATTGAGTTTCTAAATCAGGACAACCAGACCTCTCAAATAGCGCAATGCACTCTTGTTTATTTTGGTGTATCGCAAATATAATGCCATTCGGGCGTTCTGTGTTATGGGTTGCCAGTATATCTTTTACTTGCTTGTTCACAGTTACCACCCGCACTGTTCATTAAGCTGATCTTGAGTTAATGGCTCTATACGCTGATAACCGCTGACCTGATAATTTTTCTTGTGCTTAAAGCCTACCTGCTCAAGAGTATTTTTAAAAAAGTCTTTTTCAGCCGTATCCGTAAAATAAATTTCTAAAGTCATTTTTTGGGTATATCGTTTTAAGACATTTTCAGCCTCTCTGACGCTTTCTTTTTTATTTTGATATATTTCACCCCGCTCTAATATTTCGCCTGTCTCTGGGTCGAAATTTGGCGTTTCCTGACGTTCTGGCGTATTATCCTGTTCTTGCCTTTGTTGCTCGGCTATTTTTTGGAGTCGTTCAAGTTCAGCTTGTTCTTCTGCTCGTTTGATCTCTTCTTTTTGCTTTTCGAGCTCATAATCAGCTTTTACTTGCTGTAAGACTTCGGCTAGTGTCAAATCTTTAAGCATACGAATATAAGGTTGGTCTGTTAAATTACAGTCGGCACAATAACCAGAAATGGTTGCTTTAGCCTTCTCATATTCCTGCTGCTTTTGAAACTCAAATGTAACCATATCATCAAGGCTTTTCATTGTAGCTTTTTTCAAAGTTACACCGTCTGCCATAAAGTCACCAGCCTTGATATACTCAAGAGCTTTTTCGTCAAAGAGACGGGGGTCTAACATGTATTCAGCTGATTTGTTAGCTAGATAGCTTTTGACCGTGTCCAATCTCAAAGCTTTCTGGTGTTCTTCAAACTCTTTGACATCAGCTGAAATCTTGTCAATGACATTCTCTATAGGTTTGCTGGTGTCCTTGATATATTTATCAAGCTCATCAGCAGGTTGTGACAGTTCACGCTTAATCTTGATACGCTCATCAGATAACTGTTTCTTGAGTTTACGTAAACCAGCTAGTACTTGCTTATCGTCTTTGATTGTTGCAGCCGTAACTGTGTAATTTTGATATTTAGCTACAACCTCATTGATGTTCTGTTCAAATTTTTCACGGTCAATTATTTCAACTTGTGCTTGTGTTACTTTTACCTGTAATTCTTGCATGTCATTCTCCTAGTATTCCAGTTCCCCATCAAGTAGATCGTCTTGTGCCGATTCCTCTCCATTTGCAAGAGCTCCATCAGTTGGATTAGTTGTTTCAGTAAATTTGCCTTTTTTGGCTAATTTCTGTTGCTCCACTTTAGCTTCTTTGAGCCTGCGTGTTTTAACTTCTTCTTGGGTTTCTTGTGGAGTTACATCTATAGGTGTTGCTTGCTCCATTTCATCAGAAGTATATAGACCTCCTACATCTTCTGAGAACGTATCTCTGATCGCTGCCACTATTGCTACTTTCTCAATCATTTGCCCCGGAGCTTTCTGCCACCAATTCTTGCCGGTATTATATGCCGACAACTCTACTTCGCGATATACTGGACGCGTCCTATCTTTTCGATAGACCTCGCACCAGCCTCCAATTAACTTAGTTCCTTTTGGCAAAATAATTCCTCTTTTGTTTTTTAATTCGCCGTTTTCGTCTTCGTAGACAACACCACTTTCAAAACCATCATAATTAGGATTTTGTTCTGCTCGTTTCATAAAAGCGTCTTTTGACACAACAATCTGGGCTGGGTTATTCCCGTATTTTATAAAATAAACCTCTTTTGTAAATGGATTCAAATTCCTATTTTTTACGATTGCGAGCAAAGCCTGCAGTTCTTGAGGACTTGCTTGATGTTGTGGGTCAACAAAATTTCTAAGTGTTGTTCCATCAAGTTTTTGTAAGTCAGTTAAATAACCGCCTTTTACTTGTGATACTTCATTTGTCATTTTATTTTCTCCTTTTTGTCTGTTTGTAATTTTTGCGCTCTAATCTGTAAAATCATACGGATCTAAAGCTATGTAGTTAATAAAGTCTTGCCAAAGCAACTCGTTTAATTCTTTGATAGACATTTTCTTAATCATTTTCTCTGTCAAATATTCTCCATCAACTAACCCGAGAGCATCTTTTTGAAGCTCTTTTTTTAATCGCTTCCGGTATAATCGTTTTTTCATACTTCGTCACCTACGTAAATCCAGCGTCCGCTCCTGAATATCCATAAATCAGGGTCGTGCTCTTCGTGTTCTGGTTCTGGCTGTAAATAGTCACGGTCATAGTCGAAGATTCCGAATAGTCCTCTATCCATGATGTGGCCTCTTTTCAAAAAATCTGTCTACAATCGTGTTTGCCGGCTTTTTCAGCAGATAGGCGCACATACTAAAAGGGTTTAGGTGTAGACTAGCATTTGTTTGACAGGCTTCCACAAACTCAACGTATTGCCTGCGTGTCAACCGCATATTAAACCAATTCCGGAACGTGCTGCGGTAACATTCGAATAGTTCTTCGTCACTTTTGACTTCGTCATACTTTATCTTGCTCATCTAACGCTAAGAACTCCTCTCTTGTTAAAATTTTCTTCTTTCGAGGTTTATAATCCGGATGTTCTTTTGACCATGTTGGAATATTGGTTGTAGAATTGTCTGCCAACTTACCAGCTTTGCGATTCTCAAATCGTTCTTTGTCCTGCTTAACAGCTTCTACTGTTCTGATATTCTCTCGCTCATAACGAGCTAGTATTTTATTTAAATAGCGGATGCTACAGATGTTGCTTTCTACTGTTTGTTTCAACGCCTCGTTAACAATTTCAGGAGCAAATTTATCTTCGTCAATCCACTTTGAAATATCTTCGATTTCAAATGGGCTTAGTAAGCGACCCCAATTTTTTTCAAAGTTTTCAAAAAGTTCTTTTTTTGTCATTTTCCTGCCTCGTCAGTAGTAGTAGTTTTGTTTTTTAGTATTTTTTATATCCGTATTTTGTCTGTCCGTACTTTGTTATTCTTTACTTTGTATATCACCCAGATTACGTATATACGAATTTCGGGGGTACGAATTTCGGGGGTACGAATTTCGGGGGTACGAATTTCGCTAGACGATTTTTTCCGTTGATAACATTTCGCCGTCTGCCTGCTTTTCAAAACTGTCTTTAATTTGCGGATTTATTTTTTTGTCGCTGGCGAATTTAAACCATTTCCATTTTCGATACCCCAAAGAACGGCAGGTCTGATAAATATACCCCGCTTTTACAAGTTCTTTGAATGCTCTTTCTGTGGCCGATTTTGTATTTGGAGAGTTTTTAACCAACTCCTCCAAATAAATATCCCAATCGTCAGGCTTGCTTAAGATATAGAGTAGTAACCCCCGCGCTTCCCACGACAGACTTTTATCTTGGACAAAATCATTATTGACTGCCGTATATTTATCGTACGGATTTCTGAAATATTTTTTGCATTCTCTGCATACCTCCTTAATATTGCCAGCCCGGGCTTTTCTTTCTCGCTTCTGCCAATTCCCTTGCTCGCTCTCTGCGGTCGTGCTCGATTGCACAAACTACGTACATAGCTTCAAGCTCTATGCGTTCATCTTCTTTTGCTTGCCGCTCTAATTTCTTCTGCTCCTTGCGCCAATCTAGATGATTGACAAATGCGCCAGTAATGAAGACGAATGCGAGCATTGCTATTGCTCCTAAAATTTCACTCATTCGATATCTCCTCTAATATTTTCACAAAATTTACATAAGCTTCATAATGTTTGCCGCTATTTTCGCTGTCTTTATAAGCTTTATCAATCAATTCTTGACTTGTGCCATAAAAACAACCAACTCTCCACATCTTATTTGATTTTGTGTAAATAAAATAACGACCACTAGACCAATTATTTTTAAAAACAATATAATCTTTTAAGGATTTGACCTGAGCGTCGCCACTGACCCAAGAGTTGCCACCGACCCGAGCGTCGCCACTGACCTGAGCGTCGTCACTGACCCAAGCGTTGTCACTGACCCAAGCGTTGTCACTGACCTGAGCGTCGTCACTGACCCGAGCGTCGCCACTAACCCAAGAGTTGCCACGGTGGCTTAGATTACTTTCTTTTTCTATGTAGCCGCCTAGTTCACCTTCTTTAACGTTTCCAAATGTCATTTTTGCTTTGATCCTAAATAATGTTTTCCCAAAAAATGATATTGTTTCATCAGCTACCAATTCATATTTTTTATTCATTTCTATCCTCCCGGAAAGTTATCCTTACCCGTTATTTTTTTATGCTGGTACTCGTAGTACATCTGATTAAACTTGTTAATCATCACATCCTGACGCTGATTGACGTCCTTTTGCTCATTTGTCACACGCTCTAGTTCTGCTTGCAGGTCTTTGATTTGCGTCTGTTGTTTGCCATAGCCTGCTATCATTCCGATGACAAGCAGGAACATGATAAAACTCACAAACACAAGCCATAGCTGCGTATTTGCCAGACCGCGTTTTTGGACGACGCGCAATGCTTCTAAATTCTCAACTCTGTCTTTTAGGGTCATTCGTCGCCCTCCATCAGTTCCGGATTTTCGTAGATTCTCGCTCTCACAGTTGACCAATCGCAATTATAATGCAATGCGATCCAATTTATTGACTTACCATCGTTAAGAAAAGTTCTTAATTCATCTGCTGGTATATGGACACGTTTTTTCATATTCAAACCTTTCCTACTATGATTTGCCATACTAATTTTTTGCCTGTGAGATTCTGAAAAGATGCGTCCTTTGTTATGTTTGCTATTGTGAGTTTTATTCAGTACCAGAGAAAGATTTTCTTTTCTTGCATCTAACTTATTCTCGTTCAAATGATGTACGCTATATTCAAAAGGAAGCTTTGTTTTCAACCAGTACTGCATTAAAAGTCTGTGTATATGGATTTTTTTGTTATGAATCGAAACAGCAGGATAGTGCCCGTGTAAATATATCTTTTTTCTTCCTAAGGAAGGTTTTTGTTGATACCACAAAATCGCCTTTTCTAATTCAGAATAATCAACAAGACATTCACACTCATTGACAAATTCAATTTTTGTCTGCCTTTTAATTGTCAATCAAATCACCACCGTCCCATATATTTCCGATTATTTCAAACGGATATGTGTTATCTTCAACCAGCTCAGCTAAGAGTTCCTCTTCATTGTATTTTTTAGATTTAAACATAAACAAAGCATGTTTTTTATCCCAAAACACATTCACATTTGTCACTTCTTCATCAGTTTCAACTGCTAAAACATCCCCCTCGAACACCTCCACGCCGTTCTTATCTTTGATTCCTGTTGATTGTCCTACAGTTTCGGCGTCAACAGGACACCATGCTCCAATTGATATGTATTGCTCGGTCGATTCTATAATTCCATTCACAATGGATGCTTGTCGACCATCGACTATCAAGTTTCCATACACCCACTCACCATTATTTTCGTCTGCTGTTGATTTTCCTCTAAATTTTGGTATCATCTTGCACCTCCTCAATCTCAATCCCCTCGCAATCGAACACCCATCCGAAGTCTGCATCTTCTAGTTCTTTTTTTGTAAAACATCCTTTGTATACTAGAGAAAAAAATATTTTTCCATTACCATCTTTTGCAAAGCAGTGTTTTGTCGATCTAATCTTCACAAAATACCGCTTCTTCTGCTCCACCTTGTAGCCGTAAAACCAAGCTAAAGCGAGTTTTCGGGCGTTTTCATCATTATCTATCCAGCTACTGTACTCGAGTTTTGTAGATAAAGTAATATCGCTCGCTAAATCCAAAAAGTTTTTTCCAGCAATCATTTTGGCTGCTTCAAGCTCTGTTGCTATAAAATTCGGAATGACTACTTTGTTTGACTTTTCGGCCTCTACCGCACCCTCAAACTTGCCTTGTTCGTAACCCTCACGCCATTTTGCATGGCTAAAATCTAACTCAAACTCATCCATGATACCTTTTAGCCATACTTCCCTATCATGTTCTGGCAATTCTCGCAGCCGTGCTAGTATATTCCGCAGATAGAGCGGAGTTTTGTAAATTTCGTCGATTAAATCTCTAGCACCATAGTAACCTACAAAATTACCAAAAATGGTAGGAGTCTTAATTTCTTCAAGTCTCTTTAATGCTTCTTTTTTATTCATCTCATCCTCTTTTTCTAAAAATTGTCATTCTATCGCCCTCGATTTTCATAGCGCCTTTTGGCTCGACTGAAAACGTCACGCTGTCCCACTCTCTCGACAAGTTGTCTAATTCCAGCTTAACTGCTTCTACTGACCGCTTAGCGAGTTTGTTTTTGTAATTTGTTCCCAGTCTGTAATGGTCACGCTCCCAGTTCATTATCAGCCGTATTTGTTCTTGATTTTGCATTTTCGTCCTCCGTTATTCGATTGTCATATCAGTAAACTCGATTTGCTTATCTATAATCTCACTGCATACATAGACGCTTTGAAAACTAGGACTATTACGCGGTATCATTTGTTCATCGAAGAATCTCATACGCCCTTTTGGAATAAGCAATTCAAAATCATTGTTTTTAAAAAGTTCATATCTTATTCTGCTATCAAATAATCCATTTGAACTCATAATCATTGCAAAAGGTAATCCTATTTTAAATAATCGCTCAAAAATAGCGTCTCGTTTACTAAATGGCGGGTTGCTAACAATGCAATCTGCTTCAAAAGGAGGTAATTCATATTCAAAGAAATCCTGCCCTGTTTCAATGTGGCTAAAGATGACTTCAAATCCTGCCCCTCTTAATAATTTGACAAACTCGCTCTGCTCTTTATCGAACGGGCACCAAATACACTTGAAACCTTTGGCTTTTAAGTATGGTATGATAATTCTTACAGCATATGCTGGTGTGTAATATTCATCTGATTTTGATGTTCTAATTTGTTGACTAAAAGTCATCGTCCTCCTCCTATGCTTCCTATCAGCCAGTCAAGATTCTTTCTGGCTTTCTTCAAGTCCTCAACCCCGTTTTTCTTTTGGAAGCGCAGCATGTACTTAATAGCGTTGCCCCAGTAAAAACCTTGTTCAGCGGTTAAGCGCCCCGCAAAGTTTCGTATTACATCAATTGCTTCAAGGCCTTGTGCGCCTTGATAATGATTTGGTTTGTTAATGTTATCTGTTTTCATATTTAACTTTTCCTTTTTTATTTTTAAAACCTTTCCCAATTTTCGTTGTACCACTCACGCACCGCATCTCGTGGATAGCGGATTTGTGTACCGCGGCCCCTGTCGATTTTGGGGAAGTCCGCAAACTGAATGTATCGGTCGAATGTTGTTGTTGAGCAACCTAACATTTTTATAACTTGTTGTTGGGTCAGCTCTAATGGAAGAGCGTTTTCGATATCAAAACTTTGACTGATTTCAATCAGTGAATTGCGCACACCGTCTGTTATTTTATTTACAAACGTTAGAATAATCCCTTCTTCCATTTTTCCCCTTTCGTTTTATGCTACGCCGTTTTCTAACGCGATAATCTCTTTTTGTTTTTGTGTCTCGCGAATTTCAAATAGCGAAAACGCGCTGAATTGTAGAGATTTTAAGAAGTCAAATGCCTTGGTAGCGTCTGTGTGCTTAATATGCGTGTACTTCGTTACGTTGAAATGATGTTTCAAGTGCGAGTGCTGCAAGCGGATAAACTGACCTTTTTTAGATGCAAACAAATTGTCTCTTGGTGTAACTCCTGCTTGTCTGAAATATTCCTTAGCGAATGCATGTGCTTGACGTCCGATAATGCTTTTAATCTCGCTAGCTTCTGCATCGTCAATATGTACTCGCTTGTCGATTTCAGAGACTAAGTTTTCAACTTCTCCAAGTCTGCGTTTGGTAGTTGCGGCTGTTTTATCCATTTCTTCTTTTAGCCCGGTCATCTCTTTTAAGATTTCCTGCAAGGTTTCGTTTTGGTTTACAAGCTGAACTGCTTGCTCGCCTTGCATTTTTACGGTTTCCATGAGTGCGTCTGTATTATTCATTTACTATTTCTCCTTCTACAATTGTGCGCCCTTTTTCAGGGACAATCTTATTCATTTCAGACAGCCAGTTTTCTGTCAGCGTCAGCAATTGTCTGATTTTGTCAATTTGGATTTCTTTTCCAGCGCCTTGGATAAGTGCTTTAAATCGAAGCGGCGCCATCCTTTCATCAAAGAATGTTTCAAATTCTGTCGCTAGGTTGCTTAGTTCAAACACATTAGCAACGCTAGTTTCTAACTTCTGCTTGTCAGCTTTTAGATGTTCAAGCGAATCTTTCAAAACTATCGCTTCTGATGTCTCTTTTTCTAGCAACTGATAAGACGCTTCTTTGAGTTTCAGACTTCGCTTGACAGAATTCAATTCATCTACGAGGTTCTTATTCTTTTCCGAAAGCGTATTATTAAGCTGTTTAGTTGCCGTGTAGTCATCTGGCACAACCTCTTTTACAATCTCTTTAGTAACTGTTTTCTTTTCAAGTCCTTTCAAAGCCTGTTCTGCCAAACGCTCGTTCTTTTCTCGCAAGCTTTCGTTAGCTGCTCTAGCGAGATTGAGTTGCCTACGAACCTCTTGTAGTTCCCGAACTGTCGGATTGTCTCCTTGCTTGATTCGTTCAATTTGTTCTTGCTTGGCTTCGTCTGGCAAGGTGGCTATTAGGTAAAGAGCCGACATTCCTAAATCGTTCAACGTTGAACGATTTGAGATTAGCTCTTCAGCTATTGTTATCATCTTTCTGGCGCTACTTGGTTCAATATTTATTGACTTCAACCAGCTTTCAAATTGTCCGTGTGTCAAATCGTGTTCTTTTACGTGTTTTAACCTTGATCCGATTTCAAAGATTGATTGTCCTGCTAATCGTTTGAATCCGACGATTTCAGAGGCTAAAACATTCAAATTATTTGATAATGTTATCTCTTGCATACTTCCCCTTTCTTGTCTTTTGTGTTATAATCTAAGTAGTTATTTTTGTTGTGCCACTCACTTGTGAGTGGCTTTTTTGTGCTATAATTACCTCGAAACGAAACAAAATTTTAAAATGCCGTTTATTTATCTATTTGCAGACCAGATAATCGGCGTTTCATGCGGTCAACTTCCTCATCAGGAAGAGGAGTAGCCACTTTGCTCGAATCTATCGTTACGGCGATAGATTCTTTTTCTTTGGGTATAACTTTACTTTCGATTTCACCTTCAAAGTGAAATAATTCCAGTTCATGAGCTACTTCATTTAGCTCTCGAGCTTTTTGATTGAATTTTTCAATCAATGAGCGAAACTCAGCTGCATTTGCTATTTCCACAGTTACATTAATTTTATTAACTTCCATTCTCTCCGCTCCTTTCTAATCTCATCATAAGAGATATTCAAAAATTATTTTTTAATGGGATAAATCAGAAAAGTTTTTAAATTTAAGCTCTCCAATCTGATATAATATGCTCAGAAAGGAGGTGATTATATGATTTCTAAAGAGCAAATCGCTCATGATTTGGCTATTGCAGTAATTACAGCAAAGTTGACTAAAAGCACTTTTCCAAAATCAAGTAGACAACTGCTGATTGATTAGCAAGCAGAATTCAATGAGATTCTGCGTCTTCAAAAGCTTTAATCGTTGAGTAACTATCGTAGGCTTCTGATAACAGACTAAGCGTTCGGGTTCTGTACCCATCATACCTGCTGTTGTCAGAGGCTTTTAATTCGTCTACTACAGATTGCATTAGGTTTAAAAATATTTCTCTGGTTTGCATTGTTTCTCCTTTCCTTTATCAATTCCGATTTGTAAAGAGGATTCGTATAGTCTAGAATTTGAAGGGAGAAAAGCTCTATACACTTTTCAAACTCAATTCATTACATGGCTAATTTCAATTTTTGCTTTAATTATCAGCATTTTGGCTTACTTAAAAAAATAATTTATATAAAGCAATGGCAATCGCTACAATGTCAAGTGCTATAATTATTTTTTGGCTGTTTGAAAATTTCATTCTAACTCCTTAGCTTTATCAGCTAATGCCTTTTCTTTTAAAACGTTAAGACCGAATGGATCTTCTTTGATTTCCAAGCACGTTCTTTCGATTAGTTCGGCTTGGTTAATAAGTATTTTACGGTCTTCATTTCTTGCCTTGAGTTCTGCATCGATAGACTCAAGGCTTTTTGCGATGCGTTCTAATATTTCTTTCATTTCTTTCTCCTTTATATAGAAGTTAGCTAAAGTGATGAAGTGCTTTAGTTGACTTGATAAGCTCAGCGACCGCTTGAATGGTTGCTGGGTCTTTTTTGTCTGCTGTTTCTAAAACTGAAACAACGTATTTTTTGATTTTGTTTTCAAATTCTTGTGGTTTCATGTGCTCTCCTTTCTAAATTTGATATAATGAGACAAAAACAATTGGAGAATTATTGTGAAAAAATCAAAGTTCCACTATGTCGGAGACATAATTTCATTCGGTATTATCGGGCCAAACATTTCGATTTTCTTGTTTCAAAAAGCTCTTAAAAACAAAATGATTGTTTTAGATAATACTGTTCTAAGCGATTTTATAAAATCTATTTCTGCAGCTCAATTAAGCAGCGGGCTGATTCTCCTCTTTCTCTGTTTCATTTTCTTCGGCTCAATCTGTTATTGCATCCAGCTTGGAGTTTACAGAACCTTGCTACCAGAGAAAATAGCTAGGCTATTCATAGAGGTTTTAAGCGCTGTTGGTATATCAACTTACTTAGTTTTGCTAGCCACTATTGTCTTGTCCGAACTTCAACTTTCACTCTTCACCGCTTGGGTCGCTTTTACTGCATTGGTTGTTTCGTTCTTCAAGCTTTACGTCAATCCCGATAGAAACAAAATGCAAGATAATAGCAACAATCAACAAAGCGGTAAGAAAACCCAAAAAGAATAGTTCCATGTCGTCTCCTTTCTAAGCCAGTTCTTTAATCGGCGTGAACAAGTAAGTAAAATCATAGCCACGCGCTTTAAAGAAAGCTTCGTAAATTTTAAAGGCTTCTGCTGTGGTAAAAGTTCCGTTGGCGATTTTTTCGCGAACTGTTCTGTAGTTCTTGCCGATTAAATCGCCAATATCAACCAATGTGACGCCCTCTTTTTTTCGTGCACTTTCGATATTTAGCATATATACTCCTTTCTGAATATACGCATTTGCGTTTATAATGTTAAAAATTTTTCCCTCAAGAAGAGGAACGGCGGTTTAGATTAAGTGTTAGTTGTGTTCAACTCGTCCTTAACTATATTTTTATTATATACTCATTTTCGTACATTGTCAACAAAAAAATAAGATTTTTTTAACTTTTTTTGTATTGACAAACAAAATTGAGTATATTATAATGTAAGTAAATAAAACAAAAGGAGAAAATATGGAAAGGCTAGAAGATGAATTAAAAGACTTGATGGAGTTAAAGTCTGGTAGTATCAGAGCATTTGCGATAGATAACGATATTCCGTACACTACACTCACTTCTATGTTACAACGTGGCGTGATGTCAACTGGAGTGATTAACACAATCAAGATTTGTCAAGCTCTAAATATAAAACCCGAATCGTTACCAACAGGGACGCTCGAATTTTACGACGGACGTACAACGACTTTTTTGAGTGGTGAGAACAACGGCGAAATGGCTGGAAATAATCATGGCTCTGTAACTATTAACAACGGTGCGCCTACTCAAGAAACACACAATGAGAGCATGCACGGCATGAGTAAGGCGGACTTAAAACTGCAGCGCGTGATAGCTAATAAGATAGAAAAGCAGATACAAGTCGAGCAGAACATGAGTGACAAAATGGATAAAATCGCTGATAAGCTAGATACACTTATTGATTTGTTAAAAAAGTAAATAAAAAGGAGTTTTACTATGGCATTTGATTTCGGAAAATTAGTTCAAGGATTAGCTGGAAATTTCAGTCAGCAAAGCAAAGAAGAGCTGACAAAACAATATCAACAATATTTGTTAAAAGATGAGGAAATCCAAAGCGGTTATGTACTTGTTCGTGACGCTCTGATATTCACGAATATAAGAATTATATTCGTAGATAAGCAAGGCGCAACAGGAAAGAAGACATCGTTTAAATCTATCTTCTTAATGAACATCGTAGGTGTTGAAATGGAGACTGCGGGATTTGGAATAGATGACAGCGAGATTGTTATCACGTTTTTAGAAAACGTTCAGCTAAAACCGTATAACGAAAACTTACGTTCTTTAAAATTTGAATTTCCGAAGAAAACAGATATTACACCGCTATATCGTTATCTTTTTGAACTTTCTTATCAAAACAGACTGACTATAAATAATTTGAAATAAAAAAATCCCAACACGCGCACCGACCAAAGTTTGCGTGTTGGGAAAAAACGATTGTATGAGAATTAGGCTCTAATGCCTTTTTCTTATACCTATTTTGTAAAAATGAGGTATAATATGGCAAGCTACAGGAAAAGGAATAACGGTTGGGAGTATCGCGTATCTTATAAAAAGCCTAATGGCACGTATGGCGAAAAAAGCAAACGTGGCTATCGGACTAAATCCGAAGCCGAAAGAGCAGCCGCCGAAGCGCAAAGAGAACTTGCTGAATCCGTAGAGATCGACAAAAAAATAGAACTGGCTGAATATTTCAAAAGGTGGGCGGAAATCCATAAAAAGCCACATATAAGCATCGGAACGTGGAAAAGTTATCAGCAGGCTATCAGAATTGTTGCGGAGCATTTCCAGCAAACACGATTGACTTCTGTCACTTCTACCACTTATCAGCAATTTTTGAATAATTTAGGGGAGCGTTACACTAAAAACACAATTAGACAAATCCACCACAAAATAAGACGAGCTGCTAAGCAAGCGGCAGTAGATGGGTATGTAAACAAAAATTTTACAGATTTGACAAAGGTTACATCTAGCAAACCAAGCAGAAAAATAGAAGATAATTTTTTAGAATTAGACAAGTATCTTGACTTGATAGAGCGGATGAAAGCTAGACCAGATAAACGAGACTATGTTATAATTTATTTGCTAGGTGTTAGCGGTATGCGATTTGGTGAATGCCTCGGTTTAACTTGGGACGACATTGACTTTGACAAACAATTAATCAGCATCAACAAGGCTTGGGACTTTCTTTTTAAGACAGGGTTTAAACCAACCAAAAATCAGCAGTCTGTCCGCAAGATACCGTTAGCACCAGAAACATCCCTAGTCCTAAAAAAGTATAAATTAAGCGGTTGGTTCCCTAATAAGGATAATAGACTATTTTCCAAAGGAGTTAATCATAGTAATCTTAATAAGCTAGTCAAAGAGCTGACGGGTACCAATATCCACGTCCACAGCTTACGCCACACCTACGCTAGCTATCTTATTGCTCAAGATATAGATTTATTAGCAGTCTCTAGGCTGCTTGGACATAAAGATTTGACTGTCACTTTGCAAACTTATACTCACCAACTGGAAGCGAAAAAAGAGCAAGATTTTGAAGAGATTAAAAAACTTTTTGGGTGAATTTCGGGTGATGCAAAATAAAAAAGCCTTTAAAACGAGGCTCGAGAAGGGTTTACTAAAATTACAATAGAAATATGATAACATTTGAAAACGCATTAAATATTTTAAAAAATGATCACAATTTCCGCGAAATCATTCATAAGGGTGAATACAATTATAACGCTCCTGATATCACATTTGAGAAGATCAGCTATGATAGTCGCGATGTGACTGCTTCAACTCTTTTCTTTGTCAAGGGTGATAATTTTAAAAAAGAATTTTTAGAAAAAGCTGTTGTAATGGGATTGCAATTCTATGTCAGTGAGATCGATTTTGAAGTCGCTATACCAGTGATTCTAGTCAATGATGTCAAGCAAGCTATGAGCCTTCTTGCAATGGAATTTTATGGAAATCCACAAGACAAACTCAAATTGCTCGCTTTTACAGGAACTAAGGGCAAGACAACATCTGCTTATTTTGCTTATTATATTCTTCAACAAAATTATAAGCCTGCTTTGTTGTCTACCATGAACACGACGCTCGATGGAGAACATTTCTTCAAATCTACTTTGACAACACCGG
>ERZ773083.260-NODE-260-length-46825-cov-4.965769_pt1 | contig 46825 bp, 39 predicted proteins | sample MGYA00511465_ERZ773083 | MGnify/ENA primary metagenome ERZ773083 (study PRJEB29015, sample SAMEA2738001) | human oral metagenome | biome: human oral; feature: human-associated habitat; material: dental | place: China | collected 2060 ... | reverse complement strand
GCAAAACAGGGAAGAGATAGAAGATTTCAGGCAATCCTGCCGCTTCGTGGAAAAATATTGAATGTGGAAAAGGCAAGTGTGCACCGTACGCTTGAAAATGCAGAAATACGTGATATGATAACTGCATTTGGAGCTGGATTTGGCGATGATATGAACCTTGAAAAATTGAGATACCATAAAATTGTAATAATGACGGATGCCGATGTCGATGGGGCTCACATAAGAACATTGATGCTGACATTCTTTTACAGACATTTAAGAGAATTGATAAATGAAGGATATATTTACATAGCGCAGCCTCCTTTATACAAAATTCAGGCTGGAAAAGCAATCAGATACGCATATTCAGACGAACAGCTAAAAAAAGTTACAAAAGTACTGGAGAGTGAAAATAAAAAATATACAATTCAGCGATATAAAGGGCTAGGAGAAATGAATCCTGAGCAATTATGGGAAACTACATTGGATCCAGAAGTAAGAACACTTTTGAAAGTTTCAATGGAAGATGCTTCGTATGCTGATAAAATGTTTAATATTTTAATGGGTGATAAAGTTGAGCCAAGACGTAAATTTATTGAAGAAAATGCAAGTTATGTCAAGAATTTGGATATTTAAAACTGCAAGAAAATTTTGAAAAAGAAAAAGAAATGAGGTAAATAAATGTCTGATGATTTCAGAGATGACAAAGAAAAAAAAGATGAAGTAGAAAAAAATAAAGAAAACAATGAGAAAGAAGTAACTTTAGAAAGAATTTCTAAAACGACGGACTTATCAAATGAGCAAAATGTCTATATCGAAGAAGAAATAAGGTCTGCATATCTTGATTATTCGATGAGTGTCATTGTGAGCCGTGCTTTGCCTGATGTAAGAGATGGGCTAAAACCTGTTCACAGAAGAATACTTTTTGCAATGAATGAAATGGGGATGACCCATAAGACACCATTTAGGAAATCTGCAAGAATTGTCGGAGATGTGCTTGGGAAATACCATCCGCACGGAGATTCCTCAGTTTATGGGGCTATGGTAAGAATGGCTCAGGATTTTAACATGAGATATGAATTAATTGAAGGGCATGGAAACTTTGGTTCAATTGACGGCGATGAAGCAGCGGCCATGAGATATACTGAAGCTAGAATGGACAAAATTACGGAGGAATTGCTAGCTGACATAAATAAAGACACGATTGATTACAGAAAAAACTTTGATGAAAGTTTGGATGAACCAGTTGTTCTTCCTGCAAAATTGCCAAATCTACTTTTAAATGGGGCAAATGGAATAGCGGTGGGGATGGCTACAAATATTCCTCCACATAATCTAGGGGAAGTCGTTGATGGAATTGTTGCATTGATTGACAATCCAGAAATTTCGATTGATGAATTAATCGGGTACATAAAGGGTCCAGATTTTCCAACAGGTGGAATAATTAATGGAAAACAGGGAATTTATGATGCGTACAGAACTGGGCGTGGAAAACTTCGAGTGGCAGGACGTGTGGATGTGGAAACATCAAAAACTGGAAGACAGTCAATAATTGTGACAGAATTGCCGTATCAGGTGAATAAAGCAAGACTTATCGAAAGAATTGCAGATTTAGTAAAACAGAAAAAAATATCAGGAATTTCGGATTTACGTGATGAAACTGACAGAGACGGAATAAGAATCGTAATTGAGCTTAAAAAAGGCGAAGAAAGTGAGCTTGTACTGAACAGTCTTTACAAATTTACTGATCTGCAAAATACTTTTGGTGTGATAATGCTGGCATTGGTTGACAATGCACCAAAAATTTTAAATTTGAAACAAATTTTGGAAAAATATTTGGAGCATAGATTTGAAGTAATTACAAGAAGAGTTAAATTTGAGCTAAATAAAGCTAAAAATAGGGCTCATATCTTGGAAGGCTTTAAAATTGCACTGGACCATATTGAAGAAGTAATAAGAATTATTAGGGCTGCAAAAGATGCCAATATTGCAAAAATAGATTTGATAAATGCCTTTTCATTTTCAGAAGTACAGGCTAAATCAATTCTTGATATGAGACTACAAAGGCTAACTGGGCTTGAAAGAGATAAAATTAACGAAGAATATGATGAACTTATGAAGCTGATTGCAGAATTAACAGCAATTTTGGAAGATGACAGTAAAGTGTTTGAAATAATTAGGGAAGAAGCTCTTAAGTTAAAAGAAGATTTTGGTGACAAGAGAAGAACAGAAATAAGAGATGCGAGAGCTGAAATCAGTATTGAAGATTTAATCAAAGATGAAGAAGTGGTTGTGACACTTACTGAAAAAGGTTATGTAAAGAGAATAGCAATCGACACATATCGTTCACAAAAAAGAGGTGGCGTTGGAGTAAGTGCCACAAATACTGTGGAAGACGATGTGATAAAAGATATGTATATCGCCAAAAATCTTGACACATTTCTTATTTTTACAACAAAAGGAAAAGTGTTCAGTATAAAAGTGTATGAAATTCCTGAAACGGGAAAACAGGCTCGTGGAAAACTTATAGGAAATATTATAAATCTGGATAGTGACGAAAAAGTGAGCACAATAATAAAAGTTCGTGAATTTGAAAAGGATAAAAACTTATTCTTTGTAACACGAAATGGAGTTGTTAAAAAATCTGAATTGACATTATTTAGCAACATTATGAAAGCTGGAAAACGGGCAATTAGATTAAATGACGAAGATGAAGTTATGTTTGTAGGACTTACAAGTGGAAGTGGAGAAGATGAAATTTTTTCGGCAACTAGAAATGGTATTGCAATAAGATTTTCTGAAAAAGATGTAAGAAGCATGGGAACTGGAGCTGCTGGTGTAAAAGGAATAACTCTCAGGGATAAAGATAAAATTGTGGGAGCGGCGATTATTAATTCAGAAATAGATGATGATGAAATTAAAATTTTGACAATTACTGAAGAAGGTTATGGAAAACGGACTAAATTATCAGAATACAGACTGACTTCCAGAGGCGGAAAAGGTATTATAAATGCTAAATTAAATGAAAAGACAGGACTTATAATAGATGTTAAAATAGTCGGCAGTGATGACGAAATAATGCTTATAACTTCTGAAGGTACGCTTATTAGAACGAAAGTTGACAGTATTTCTACATTTGGACGTTCTTCACAAGGAGTTAAAATAATGAAAGTAAGAAATAGTGAAAAGATAGTTTCAACAGTAAAAATAACAGAAACATCTGAATTAGAAAAAAAATAAAAAATTGATATTGGGAAGTGATTGAAATGTTATCTAAAAAAATTTTATTTTTAATTACAGCAGAAAATGAAATTAAGGCATTGACACAATTTGGAAAAAAATTTAAAGAAAAGTATGATGTGCAAATGGATGTAATTTATGTAAAAGATGTTTTAAAATATGAAATTTTTCCTGTAGCAGTCGAAGGAATTGGTGTAAATGTGGGAATGAATTATTTTGTTAAGGAATACAAGGACCAGGAAGAAAAAACTTTTCAAAAAATAAAAAAACAGATGGACAGCTCTTTTGAAAAAGTTTATGCAAAAGAAGGGGAAACTGATGAAGTTGCGCTGGAAGAATTAAAAAAATACGATGCACTTGTTTTGGTAAAAAATGAAAAAGTTAGTCCAGTTTTAAAAGAACTTTTGAGAAGTAACTATAAGCCTTTGATTATTTTACCAAATGTGGAAGAATTTGAGATGGAAAATATACTTTTACTGGATGATGGCGCTTATAATGCGAATAAGACGTTATTCACATTTTTATACATGTTTGGGGAACAAAAAATAAATGTTCTTAGGGTAAATAGCGAAATTGAAAAGGAAGAAGATGGACTTGCTCAAAGATTCGGTGAAAATTATAATTTGATTTATAAAAAAGGCGAAACTTTTAAAACGCTTTTACAGGAAACTAAAAATCATGATTTCATTTTGATGGGGGACTTAAGATACACTATTATGGTGGAAAAAATTACAGGAAAATTGGGAATCAGACTTCTTGAAAATGTAAAAAAACCAATATTTATAGTATAATACTTTAAACTATATCCAAAAGATTAAATAAAAAGATGTTTATTTTGGATATAGTTTTTTTTTATGAATTTTTGATAAAAAATTTTAAATAAAAGAAAATTTTATAAAAAATAACATAAAAACAGAAAAGAATAATAAAAAACTAACTAAATTAAAATTTTGATTAATTATAATTATGACACACAAAACATGATATAAACAATTTTTCTTATCTAGAATAGTTATTTCTTTTTATTTAACAAAAAATTAATATTTTAATTGAAAAAGAAAGGAGAAACAAAATTATGAAAGCATTAATTTGCTCTGACAGCCACCAAAGACTCGATTATTTTCAACAAGTGATGGAGCTGGAAGAACCAGAAGTTGTCATATTTGCTGGAGATCACAGCACCGATGCATTTGATATGTCACTTGTATTTAGGGAAATTCCTTTTGCAATTGTAAAAGGAAATACTGATTACGATGACTTCGACACGAGAGAAACAAAAATTTTTGATTTATTTGGAAAAAAAGTTTTACTTACTCACGGACATCTTTTCAATGTAAAAACAACTCTTAAAGAACTTGAAAAAAAAGCTCGTTATGAAAATGTGGATATCTGCATATTTGGACATACTCACAAGGAATTTTTGGAAGAAAAAAATGGAATAATTTTTGTAAATCCAGGCGCATTGCAAGATAAAAAATATGTGATGTACTATGGCGGAAAAAGATTTGAACAAAAAATTTTAAAATAAAAATTTTTTTTACTAAAAATTTGCAATATAAAAAAAATGAGGTATAATTTTATTAACAAGTTCTTTTAAGAAATTTTATTTGGGTGAAAGGAGAGTTTTTATGATTAATTTAATTGTAGCAACTCATGGAAAAATGTCGCAGGAAACTGTTAATCTTACAAAAATGGTTTTAGGAGAAAGTGAACAGCTGGATTTTGTCACTTTTGTGCCTGGAGAAGGACCTGAAGATTTGATAAAAAAATATCAGGACATTATTGCAAAATATAACAGTGAAGGAACATTATTTTTGGTGGATTTATTTGGTGGAAGTCCATATAATGCAGCATGCCGTGTAGTTGCTGAAACAAAAAATACTGATGTAATAACAGGGGTCAATGTGCCTATGTTACTAGAAGTATTAGATGCTAGAGAAGAAACAGACGATGTTGCAGAATTAGTTCAAATTGCAAAAAATTCTGGAATTAACGGAATTAAGATTTTCAGTGAATTATTTGTTGACAATTCAAATGATGAAGATGAAGATTTGGATGAATTGGATTTATAAAAGTTTACTAAACATTTATGAATTGGAATATAAAATAAATGTGAAAATTTTTTAGCTGAAAATAAAGAGTGTCAATAATTTTTTGTGAATTTATAGATGAATTTAGTAAATTTAATACTTTGCTGTTCTATTTATACAAAAATTTTTACACACTCGAAAAAATACAAAATTTTAAAAATTAAGTAAAAAAATAAAAAAAAAGAAGGGAGCGTTACTGCAAACTAAATTAAAATAAAAAAAATAATTACAGAGTTTTCGGTAGCGGGAAATAGAATTATGGAATTAGTTTTAACAAGAATAGACTCAAGATTAATACACGGACAAGTTGCGACTTCATGGGTAAAAGCAACTAAACCTGAAGCAATTTTTGCGGTAAATGATGATGTGGCAGAAGATAAAATTAGAAAATCACTTTTATTACAAGTGGCACCTGAAGGAGTAAAATCATTTGTAATACCTGTTGAAAAAGCAATCGCAGTTTATAAAAACCCTAAATATGCTAAAACAAAAGTAATGCTGCTTGTTACTTGTCCAGCTGATGTTGTTAGATTAATCGAAGGTGGAGTTGACATTAAAACAGTCAATGTTGGAGGAATGACTTTTAAAGAAGGAGATAAATTAATTTCAAAAGCAGTTGCGATTAATAAAGATGACTTGGAAGCATTCAATAAATTAAGATCTATGGGAGTAGAACTTGATATGAGACAATTAGTAACTTCTGCAAAAGAAGATATTAATTCTAAACTAGATTCTATTTCATTTGACTAGTAAAAAATATCAGGAAATATAAAATTTCCTGATTTATTTAGTAAAATTAAAAATCATTGTAAAGTATAAAAACTCAAAATTTAGGAGGGCTAAAAAATGAATGTTGTTCAGTTAATTTTACTGGTATTGGTAGCAGCAATAACAGGAATGGGAAGCGTACTTGACGAAAGACAGACTCACCGTCCATTAGTGGCGTGTACTTTGGTCGGTCTTGTACTGGGAGATCTAAAAACAGGAATCATTTTAGGTGGTTCACTTGAAATGATAGCACTTGGATGGATGAATGTCGGAGCGGCAATGGCACCAGATGCGGCACTAGCAAGTGTAATTTCAGCGATATTAGTAATAGTAGGTAAACAGTCAATTGGAGAAGGAATCGCAGTTGCAGTACCGATTGCAGCAGCAGGACAAGTTCTTACAATTTTCGTTAGAACAATAACAGTATTCTTTCAACATAAAGCGGATGATTTTGCAGAACAAGCTAATTTTAAAGGGATTGAGATGTGTCACCTTGCAGGATTGGCTTTACAAGCGTTAAGAGTTGCGATACCAGCACTTCTAGTTGGTCTGATTGCGGGAACAAGTGCTGTAGAAGGAGCATTACATGCAATTCCTGAAGTAATTACCAGAGGATTGCAAATTGCAGGAGGATTTATCGTAGTTGTTGGGTATGCGATGGTTATAAATATGATGGAAGCAAAAGCTTTGATGCCATTCTTCTTCTTAGGATTCGTAATAGCGGCATTTACAGAATTTAACTTAGTTGGTTTAGGTATTTTGGGATTATGTCTTGCAATCTTGTACATTCAATTAAATCCTAAATATCACGCTTCTATTGCTTTGCCAAGTGGTGGAAATGATGGCGGTGGAGCCGGAATTGCAGAAGAAGCTGACGATGAATTGGAAGGACTATAGGAGGTAAGAAAAATGGCAGAAAATAATGTAGAAAAAAAACTAACTGATAAAGATTTGAAAAGTATGTATTGGAGATCCACTACTTTATTAGGTTCTTTCAACTTTGAAAGAATGCAGTCAATGGGATTTTGTGTAACAATGATTCCTGCAATAAAAAGACTTTATTCTAAGAAAGAAGATCAAGCAGCTGCATTAAAAAGACATTTGGAATTCTTTAACACTCAACCTTGGATCGGTTCAACTATAATGGGTGTTACGGCTGCGATGGAACAGGAAAAAGCAAATGGAGTAGATATTGATGACGCAACTATAAGTGGTATTAAAGTAGGACTTATGGGACCGCTTGCTGGAGTTGGAGATCCAATTTTCTGGGGAACATTAAGACCAGTTTTAGCGGCGCTTGGAGCTTCACTAGCTATTGCTGGAGGAAATTTATTAGGTCCATTGATTTTCTTCATTGGAATAAATATTGCAAGAGTTTTGACTAGATGGTATGGATTAAAATATGGTTATGAAAAAGGTACTGAAATCGTTGGGGATATGGAAGGTGGAGTAATTCAAAAATTAACTCAAGGTGCTTCTATATTAGGGCTTTTCGTAATGGGAGCCTTGGTTTCTAAATGGACTTCAATAAATGTTCCATTGGTGTTGTCTAAATATACTGATTCAACAGGAAAAGAAGTTGTAACTACTGTTCAAAGTATTTTGGATTCGTTATTACCTGGATTATTAGCGTTACTATTAACATTTGGATGTATGCACTTATTGAAGAAAAAAGTGAATGCTATTTGGATTATCTTTGGATTCTTTGCAATAGGAATAATCGGATTCTGGTTAGGAATTTTGGCATAATTATGTTTAAGAAAATGATTTCAAAAGTGGAAAAATTTGTAAAGGTTCCGCCAGAGGAAGGATATATTAAAAATAGTTCTATTTTAGTTACAGGACTTATGATTATTGGAATGATTTTATATCCATTTACAAAAGGTTATGGAACAATAATAGCGTTAGCAGCGGCTCTAATTGTTATGGTTGGGCAAAAGTTGCTTATAAAACAGGCTAAGAATGATTTTCGTGATATGTATTACGCTAAAGATATGTATTTGAAAACTAAGAATACTGAATATTTGGACTTTATTACAGCTCGTTCTAAACAAATGACCAATGATGTAAAAGTTTTATCAGAAAGAGCTAAAAAAGAGATAGCAGAACTTATTGAATTTGTTAAAAAATATAAAAAATAATGAAAAGAAGGGATTATCTTTAGGGGTATTTCCTCTTTTTATTTTTTTAAAGTAGAATAGAGTAAAAATTTCAAATACTCCTCTGCTTAAAAAATAATAGAAAAAAATAAGAAAAAAAGTGTCATTTTATGATATAATCTTTAAGAAAGAAAAATTAAAAAAAGGAAAATGATATGAAGATATTAATCATACATACTGCATTTATTGGCGACATTGTTTTGTCAACACCATTAATACAGAGATTGAAAGAAATGTATCCAGATTCAGAAATTGATTATTTGACTTTGCCGACAAATAAAAGCATAATAAGCAATAATCCAAATTTAAATGAGATTCTTCTTTATGACAAGAAAGGAAAAGATAAAGGAATAAAAGGATTTTTTAGAGTTTTAAAAATTTTAAAGGAAAAAAAATATGATTATGCTGTTATTCCGCACAGATTTATCCGTTCAATTGCGCTTGCAAAAATGGCTAAAATTCCCAAAATAGTTGGATTTGATGTGGCAACAGGCTCTTTTCTTTTGGATAAAAAAGTTCATTATGATATGAAAAAGCATGAAGTTGAAAGACTTTTGGATTTAGTTGAATACAGCGGGAAAAGGATTCCGATTAGAATTTATCCAAGTGAAGAAAATAAAATAAAAATTAAAGAGATTTTGAAAGGAAGAGGTTTTGACGAAAAATTTATGAAAATGATTGTCGTTGCACCTGGAAGTCAAAGGCCGGAGAAAATGTGGGCGATTGAAAAATATGGGAAAGTTATAGAAAAGTTGTCGGAAGATGAGAAGAATTTTGTTGTGATAACTGGAAGTAAAGCGGAAAAAAAATTGCCATTGAACTTTAATAAAAAAAATGTGATAGATTTGAGGGGAGAAATAAATTTATTGGAATTTTCGGCATTATTGTCGTTTGCGGATGTCGTTGTTGGAAACGATAGTTCTCCCATCCATATTGCAAGTGGATTTGACAAACCCTTTGTAATCGGGATTTTTGGACCAGGAAAAAGGTCACTTGGATTTTTTCCTTGGAAAGAAAAAAGTAATGTTATTGAGGATAATGAGTTTTATGAAAATAATATTGTGAAAATCCCTGAACATCAGCATGAATATAAAAAGGATTATTATAAAGGAATTCCTTTGATTAGTGTGGACAGAGTTTATGGAGAAATTGTAAAAAGATTGGGAAAAAATTAAATAGGAGAAAAATATGAAAAGAATAAAAAGTATAGGATATGGAATTTGTTTATTATTTGCATTGTCATTATTTTTATCAGAGAAATTTGAAAATAATGTGTTAATTCCACTGCTTTTGGTATTATTTTTAATTTCGATAAGTTTTGATAAAGATAGGGAAAATATTTTTGTTTTTAAGGAGAAAAAAATTTCTGTTGCAGTTTTTTTATTGGCATTGACGCCGTTTGTCATTGCTTTTCTGGACGGAGGCTTACATTCAAGGCTTGATAATTATAATTTCAAATATTTGTCTTTTTTTCCACTAATTTATTTTTTGGATGAAGATAAAAAGGTATTTAATTTTATAAAAGCGTTGTTAATTGGTGGAACGATAACGTTAATGTTTGCGATGCTTAATTTTATTAAAAATTTTAATGCTTGGGCGCATCCTGTAGGATTTGATTATCCAAGAGTAACTGCTATTTTGACAGTTCAGGATTTTGCTAATATTATGTGTATAATTTTGTTGTTTTTGCTTTCTTTTATACTTTTTTATAAAAATAGTGATGAGAAAAAAAACAGGATTATAAAAATAGTTTTGATTATTTTGGCATTATTAGTTACTTTTATCGTGGTTGTCAACAGATCTAAAATGGTTTATATTTCTCTTCTGCCAACTATTTTTTATTTAGTTTTTAAGAAAAATAAAAAATATGTTGTTGCACTTGTGATTGCTTGTGCGTGTGGATTTTTTCTACTTCCGACTTCGATTTCAAGCAGACTTAAATATATAGTGGATTATAAAAAGGATCCGTCAAGTAATCTTAGAGTGATTTTTTGGGAAACGGGAGTAGCGGCATTTGAGAAAAAACCGATTTTTGGGTGGAAATCGCTTGAGCGAAAAGAGTTTAATTTGGATCATTATAAAAAAACAGGAACTATGGACTATGTCAATCAATACTTTTTGAGTGGACCAAATATTAGACCACAGCACTATGTGGCTTCACATAATTCATATTTACAGTATTTATTGGATTATGGAATTTTAGGATTTGCATTTTTTATATTTTTATTTGTTGAAGTTGCAATAATATTTTTTAAGACACGATTTTCTAAAAGTGAGAAAAATTTAAGCTCAAAAATTTTGGCATTTGAACTGGCTACGAAAGTATCGCTTATTGCTTGGCTTATTCAAGGAATGACTGATGATAACTTAAATGATAAGCACATGATTTTAACTTTGACCATTTTAACCGTATTTATGTGCTATCTTTATCAAAAATGGAAAATTTTGAAAAATAATAAAAAATGAAAGGACAGATTATGAAAGAATACAAATTCACCGCTTCCACAATTTATAAATTAAATGAAAAACTAAAAAAAAAGCCGTTTAAATATATTTACAAAGAACTTATGCCAAATTTTTTGTTTGATAAAATACAAAGAGAAGTGTATTTTTCTAATCAAAAGGCTATTGTCAGTGACTGGGATAAAATTTTAGCCGATTATTTTAAAGATAAAATTGAAATAGCTAAAGTTATTCCAAAAAAAAAGTTTTTAAATGATGAAAAAATAATTTGGCAATTTTGGGGACAAGGCTGGGATTATGAAAATTTGCCAAATGTGGTAAAAATTTGTTACAGAGCGATGAATAAATATAGAGAAAATTACACTTTGATTAGACTGGATATGGAAAATATCGGCGAATATTTGGAATTTCCTGATTATGTGATGAAAAAATTGTCTGAAAAGAAAATGGGATACGCTCATTTCACGGATATTTTGAGATTTTCTCTCTTAAAGTATTACGGTGGAGTCTGGATTGATGCGACAATTTTACTCACAGATTATTTGCCGAGTGAATATTTTAAAATGGATTATTTTCTTTTTCAAAGAGATGGTGATTTCAAAAATAAAAAAGAATTTGAACTTTATGATTCGATTTATTTTTCTTGGAATAAAAAATCTAAAATAAAGATGTTAAGCAGCATAATATTTTCTCATAAAAATAATAAAATAATGGCTACACTTCTTGATTTACTCTTAGTTTTTTGGCGAGATAATGACAAGATTCCAAATTATTTTTTTATGCAGATTTTGTATACGGAATTAGTTGAAAAATATTATAAGAAAGATAGGTGTAAAATTGTTTCAGACACATTGCCTCACGAACTTTTTAAAGTGTGGTTTGATACTTATTCCAAAGAAAAATTAAAAAAAATAACTGATTCTGTGAGCATTCACAAGTTGTCATTTAAAATAGACAGCAGTAAAAAGAAAGTTGAAAATACTTTTTTTGAATATTTTAAAAATTTATATGAAATTTAAAAAGCGAGAGGAAAATTATGAAAATATTGGTTTTACACGGTCATTTGAGTATGGGAGGAGAAGAGCGAGTTTTAATTAGTGTATTAAAAAATTTAAGAGATTTAGGGCACAACATAGATTTACTTATAACTTGGAATCATAAAGAAAATAATTTGTTTGAAAATGAGATTCCTAAAGGCGTAAATTATGAATTTTTGTTTGATTTTTATGATGGGAAAAATAAACTTATAAAAGAGTTTTATAGATTTTTGGCGAAAAATAAATATTCAAAATTGATAAAAGAAAAAATAAAAAAAGAAAAATATGATGTTGTAATAGATTATTCTTCAAATTTATTAAAATATGAAAATTTTTCTGTAAATGTACCTTTGATTTCGTGGGTTCATTTTTCGCTTACTTTTGGGGAAAAATTGACGAGTAAAAAAATTGAAAAATATAAAAGGCAATATAAAAAGTATTCAAAAATTATAGCGATTACAAAAGTTATGCAAAAAGAGTTTTTGGAAAAACTTGAAATGAATAGTGAAAAAGTTGTGATGATTTACAATCCAATTGACTTGGAATTTATAAAAAAAAGAGCGGAAGATGTGGAAAAAAAATATGAAAAATATTTGAAGGAAGATTATTTTTTGCAAGTTTCACGACTTTCGGAGCAAAAGCAGCCTGAGCATTTAATTGATATTTATTATAAGTTGAAGAAAAAAGGGATAAAAGAAAAACTTTATTTTATTGGAAGCGGGATAAAAAATGAATTGCTTAGTCAAAAAATACAGGAATATAAATTGGAAAATGATGTTTTTTTGCTGGGGCAGATGGAAAATCCATATCCATTCTTTAAAAATGCGAAATTATTTGTGCATACGGCGAAATATGAAGGACTTCCTACGGTTTTAATCGAAAGTATGACATTTGGGATTCCTGTTGTCGCCTATGACTGTCCTACTGGACCGAAAGACATTTTGGGAGAAAATAGTGAATATGGAAAACTTGTTCCGTTAAATGACAAAGATAAATTTGTTTTAGATATTTTGGAACTTGAAAATAGAGAAAAGTATAGATATTATTGTGAAAAAGCGCTAAATCGTGCAAAAGATTTTTCGATTGAAAGTAACAGAAATAAATTAAAAGAACTGTTGGAAAATCTAGTTTTTGAGTAAAATCATTAAATTTGAAGTAAATTACTTTGGATAAAAAGATAGCGGGAGTAAAATAATGAATGTAATAAAAAAAATTAAAATAAAATTGACAATTTTACTGCTTGGAAATAAAAAAAAGTATAAGAATATAAGTTTAAAAGATGTAAAAACGGTACTTTTAAGTCCAAAAGATGCACTGGGAGATACGCTTATTTCTTTTAGTCACGCAAGGCAGCTGAAAAAAATGTATCCGAGTGCAAAAATTGGGATTGTTTCGACTGAGAGAAATAAAAATTTTATAGAACTTGTTAATCAAAAAGAAAAAGTAGTTGATGAAATTGTTGATAGAAAAAAAATAATTAAGCAGCGAAAAAAGTGGGACTTGCTTTTGGATTTTAAAGATCAGATTAATACAAAAAGACTTATTTGGACAAAGATACTAAAACCAAAAATAATAATAAGTTTTGGAAAAGATAAAGAGGGACATTATTTTAACAGAAATAATGTAAAAATTTATGATTTTGTAACTATGACACCAGAAAAATCTCATATTGTTGACTATCTGATGTATTCGGAACTTTCAAAATATTTTAATATTGAAAAAGAAATTCCAAGAATAGAATTAAGTCAACAAGAAGTTTTGAAAATGGAAAAAAATTGGAATCTGACAGAAAAAAAAGTGAAAATTTTAGTTGCACCGCAAGGAAATGATAGATGTATAGAAGTTGAAGAACTGGCAAAACTTTTTAATGAAATAAATTTTGAAAATGTAAAAATTGTTATGTCTAAAACGAGTGGAAGTGAAAAATATTTTGAGAAGCTAACTTCACTTTTGAAAAATGATATTGATATTTCTTTAGCTAAAGTGCTTTCAATAAAAGAATACGTAAATTTTTTGGCATCTTCAAATATAGTTGTGGGAGTTGATAGTGGAAGCGTTCACATTGCCTGTGCGCTAAAAAAGCCGGTGCTTAGTTTTTATGCAAATAATGAAGCAAACCTTTACAGATGGTCGCCTGTACCAAATAAAGGTGTCGATAATTTACAAGTGATTTCAAATATTGTCGGAACTCAAAACGATCTTTATAATTTCCCCATGGAAGATGCAGTAAAGTGGCTAAATTTTGAAATAAGTAAAATTTATGGACAAAATGAAAGGTAAAAAATAAAGAAGAAAATGAAAGAAATAAAAAAAATAAATTGGAAGTTTTACAAACCTTATAGAGATGTGTTAATTGATAAGAAAAATGATTTTTTGAGTAAAATGTTTGACAAAAAGAAAGAAAAAGTGAATCTTACACCTGATAAAATAAAAAAAATGCTGTTTATGCGAATAGATGGGAAAATAGGAGATTATATTATAAGTTCTTTTATGTTTAGAGAAATTAAGAAAAAATATCCGCATATACAGCTGGATGTAATTTCTGATAATTCTTTGGAAAATTTGTTGAAATATAATAAGAATATTGATAATTATTATGTCTTTAACAGAAAAAAGCTTAGAGAGTGGAAAGAGATGATAAAAAAATTAAAGCCAAATAATTATGATGTGATACTGGATTCTACAGAAGGGCTAAAATATAAGCAAGTTTATTTTTTGAATAAGATGAATGCTAAAGTGAATATCGGATACAATAAAGATGATTTTTTTGTTTATAATGAAAATGTTAAGCAGAGTACAACCTTGAGAATGAAAGACATCTATCGGGAAATGCTTAACTGTGTAAATATTAAAATTACGAATACTAAATATGAGGTGCCGATTTCAAGTGAGTCAGAAAAAAAAGTTGACAAATTTTTTAGAGAAAAAAATATTCGTCAAAGTGATAAAAGCGAAAGAGTGATTTCAGTAAACTTTTTTGGGGCTTCGAGTGGAAGAAAGACAAATTTGAAAAATTCACTTGTGATATTAAAAAAATTGAGAAAAAAATATCCAAATGATAAAATTGTGATACTTGATTCACCATCTGACAGAGAGCAAATTTATGAAACACTAAAGAATGTGAATGATGAGAATGTATATTTTTTTGAAGATTCAAGGACGATTTTGGATAGTATTTCTCTAATTAATCGAAGTGACTTAGTCGTTTCCTTGGATACTTCGATACTTCATTTGGGAGAGGGATTAAATCGAAAAGTGATGGCTTTTTATGGACCAAAGCTTAATAAAAATAAATGGCGGATAAAGGAAGAAGGAAATATTTTGATTGATTTTCCAGAAAAAAATATAAATGATATTGATTTTGAAAAACTTTTATGTAATTTTTAAAGAAAAATAATTTTAAAAAATGGGAGAAAGCTAAATGAAATTATCGGTTGGGATAATAACTTTTAATGAGGAAAATAGGATTGGAAAGACGATTGATGCGATTAAAGGGATTGCAGATGAAATAATTGTTGTCGATAGCGAGAGTAGAGATAGAACTGTGGAAATAGCCAAGTTTAAAGGGGCAAAAGTTTTTGTGGAAAAATGGAAAGGATACGGGCCTCAAAAAAATTCTGTTTTGGAAAAGTGCTGTGGAGAGTGGATTTTACTTCTTGATGCAGATGAGGTTGTGTCGCCTGAATTAAAAGAAAAAATAAAAATGATCATAAATAGTAGTAATCCTTCAAGTGAAGTTTATAAAATAAAACTTAGAAACATCGCTTTTGGGCGTAAAATTAAGTTTGGTGGCTGGGACGACTATGTAATTAGACTTTGGAAAAATGGGAAAGTTAAAATTAGTAACAGGGAAGTTCACGAGAAATATCAAACAAAAGAAAAAATTGAAAAAATTAATGAGCTTATAATTCATTATACTTACGACAGTATCGAAGAATTTTTGGAAAAGTTGAATCGGTATACTTCACAAAGTGCGAAAGAATATATAAAAAATAAAAAAAATCCAAGTTTTATAAAAATTTATTCAAAGATGTTGTTTAGATTTGTGAAAATGTATATTTTGCAATTGGGTTTTTTGGATGGCTATGAAGGATATTTATTGGCAAAGTATAGCTCGATTTATACTATGACAAAATATACTAAATTGCGCGAAGCTTATTACAACACTTTGGGAAAAGACACTTCTCTTGTGATTACGACTTATAATTGGCCGAAGGCATTAAAACTGTGTTTAGAAAGCGTTTTGGCTCAAACTGTCTTACCGCATGAAATTATTGTGGCAGATGATGGCTCAAGGGAGGAAACAGCTAATTTGGTACGAGATTTTCAAATTAGTAATCCTTTTGTAAAAATTATTCATTCCTGGCAGGAAGATAAGGGATTTAGAGCGGGAATGTCGAGAAATAGAGCGATTGCTAAGGCAACTGGAAATTATGTCATAATAATTGACGGGGATTTGATATTGGAGAGACATTTTGTGCAAGATCATATTGAAAAAAAAGAAAATGGCTTTTTTATTCAAGGTTCTCGTGTTATAATATCAAAAGATAAATCGCAAAAAATTATAAATGGCGAAAAATTAAATTTGTGGAAAAATTTGTTTGACAAAAATTTTAAAAATAAACTTAATATGATAAGAAATTCGATTTTATCTAAAATTTTGACAAAAAAAGATAAAAATTTAAAGGGGATTAGAAGTTGCAATATGTCTTTTTTTAAGAAGGATTTAGAGCTTGTAAATGGATTTGAGGAAAAAATTGAGGGCTGGGGTAGAGAAGATAGCGAACTTGCGCTAAGGCTTTTTAATAATGGAATTAAAAAAAAGAAATTGAAGTTTAGTGCGCTAACTTATCATATTTTTCATAAGGAAAATGATAGAAGTCACTTAAAAGAAAATGACAAATTGTTAAGTGATGCGATAAAAAATAAAAAGATGGTAGCTGAAAAAGGGCTGAATCAATATGATTAAATTATTATAGAAAAGAGAAAAAACGATGAAAAAAGAAGTTACACTTGTCATTACAAGTGCTGGAAGATTTGATTTGTTAAGAGAAACATTGGACAGTTTTTTTGAGTACAATACTTATCCGATAAAAGAAATAATAATTACGGAAGATAGTACCGAAGGAAAGAAATTGGAAAAATTGATTTCAAATTATAAAAATCAAAATTTTAAACTTATTGTAAATTCTACAAGATTAGGGCAATTAAAATCGATTGACAAAGCTTATAAAGAAGTTGACACAAAATATATCTTTCATTGTGAAGATGACTGGAAGTTTTTTAAAAAGGGATTTATTGAAAAGTCAATGGCTCTTCTTGAGGAAGACAGCTCAATTTTGATTGTCGGAATGAGAGCGAAGGAAGATTACAACAATGATTATTTTTTTAGCGAAAAAGACGATTATGTGTCAAAGTCGGGTGAGAGATTTTACAAGGTAAAAGGTGAGATTTTTACTTATAATCCTGGGCTTCGGCGAAAAAAAGACATGGATTTGTTTGGACTTCACGAAAAGCTTGAAAATCAGCGATATGAAGAAGTTTTATCAAATTTTTATAAAGAGAAGGGATTTTGTACTGTATTTTTTAAAGAACCTTGCGTGAAACATATTGGAGACAAAAGACATGTGCATTTTAGTAAAAATAAAAAAAACACAGTTTTAAGTTTTAAAATTGACAGATTTATAAAAAAAGTGAGAGCTAAATTTTTAAAAATGACTGGGAAAATAAAGTGAGGTGAAAAAAGTAATGGCTGTAATTTTAGTAGCAATTGTTATTTTGCTATTTCTAATATTTATTATTTACAACAAAACTAGAAAAAAATTTGCAATTTGCCTTATGTATCATAGCATTGATGACAAACCTGGAAAAGAAGGGATATTTGTAGATGAGTTTGAAGAGCAGATGAAACTTATTAAAGATAAGACTTCTTTTAAAATGGAAGAGTTAAAAAAGATGAATTACAAATTGCCTGAAAATTCAATACTTGTCACATTTGACGACGGCTACAAAAATAATTATACACTAGCTTATCCAATTTTGAAAAAATATAATATAAAGGCGACTATTTTTTTGAATACGAGATATGTCGGAAATAATGCGGATTATTTGAGCTGGGAAAATGTGAGGGAAATGTACGAAAGTGGCTTAGTTGATTTTCAGATGCACACACATTCACATGATTTGACAATAAAGCGAATCAAAGTTGTGGATTTTTATGAAAAAGATACTTCGCCATATTTTAAAAGAGAGAGCTACAATTTATTTTATGAAGGAAAAGATGGACATTTTAATGTGAAAAATGACAGTGGTAAATTAGATGGGCTTCCTGTTTTTAAACTGGTTAGCCAAGTGTCAGTCGCTGGATTTCGTCCAAAGAAAAATTTTGTTGAAAAGTATAGAAAAATTGAAAATTCTGATGGATTTCGGAAAAAATCTCGTAAGGAAAAAATAGAATTTTTGAATAAACTATTTGTTGAAAAAAAAGATGAGTTTTTCTATAAAATTGATGAAAATAAATTTGCAGAAATAGTAAATTTTGAAATTTTGGAAAATAAAAAGATTATTGAAAAAAATCTTCACAAAACTCCTTTTGTTTTGGCGTATCCTTGGGGACACCGTTATAAAGGGAATAGAGAAGATTTAAAAAAACTTGGCGTGGAAGTGTTTGTTACGACAAGAAAAGGAGCAAATTCGTTGAATTTGAACAAAGACTGGATTTATCGGATAAGTGGAGATGATTTTAAAAATTTATCTGAATTTAAAAAAGAAATAAATAACGGAGAAACCCCATTATACAAAAAAATAAAAAAATTATTTAAATTTTAGATTTTTAAGTTTTTAGATTTAAAAGAAAGGAAAATAAAAATGAAAGTTATTGAATCAGAAAATTATAATTCAATAAAAAAATTAAGGAAATATATGAAGCGTTACTCGATTCCTATATTTTTAAATATTTTGCTGGCAATGATTTCATCAGCGGTGTCTTCGGCACCACTTGCTCTTATAAAAAGACTTTTTGATAAGGGAATTATTGAGAGCAATGAAAAAGATATTCTTTATGCGGCAGGGTCTATGATTTTGCTTGCAATAATAGGAGCTGTGCTAGTTTACTGGAATACTGTATTTTCAGCATTAATTTCCGCTTCGATATACAAAAATATCGTCGATGATATTTACATAAAGATACAAAAACTTGATATGGAATATTTTTCTAGTGCCAAAATTGGAGAACTCATGACAAAGGTCGTAACTGACCCAAATAATATAAATAGTGTAATAAAAGAAACATTTAATATGATTCCAGAAATTTTTAAAGTTGTGATTTGTTTTGGGCTTGCACTTAGTATTGACTGGAAGTTGACTTTGGGAATTTTAATTGTTGCACCTGTTTTGATTACGGTTGTAAAAAAATATTCAAAAAAATTAAAACGTTCTGGGAAAAAAAGGCAGGAAGCGATGGGAGTAATAAATTCAAAATTGCAGGAGTCACTTTCTGGAATCCGTGTTATAAAGGCATTTGCTATGGAACAGGAGGAAATCAGAGATTTTAGAATAAAAAATACGAAGTTGAAAAGAATTGCCATTCAAACTGCGAAATACAATGCTCGCTCAAGTGCTGTTTCAGAAGCATTAAACTATATTATGATAGCGGGACTGTTACTTGCAGGAGGTTATCGTGTTTTACGAGGACATGATTTCACGCCGGGAGATTTTGTCACTATAATGGGAGCCATAAGTTCGATGTATACTCCAATTCGTCGTGCAATTACTAGATTTAACGAAATTAGCGTGGATATTCCGTCAGTTGGGAGAGTTTTTGAAATTTTGGAGGAAGAACCTAAGATTATTGATAACGAAAATAAGATTTTATTTCAATATTTTTCAGATAATATAACTTTTGAAAATGTGGATTTTAAATATAAAGATAGCGAGGAGAGAATTTTAAAAAATATAAATTTAACTGTAAAAAAAGGTGAAACAGTGGCTTTTGTAGGAAATTCTGGCGGTGGAAAATCGACCCTTGTAAATTTGATTCCTAGATTTTTTGATGTTTCAAGTGGAGTGATAAAAATTGATGGAGTGGATATAAAAGATTATGATGTGAAGTCTTTGAGAAAAAATATTGGAATAGTTCCGCAGGAGACATTTTTATTTTCTGGAACAATTTTGCAAAATATAAAATACGGAAAAAGAGATGCCACTTTTGATGAAATAAAAGAAGCCGCAAAAAAAGCTAATGCACATGATTTTATAGAAAATCTGGAAGAAGGCTATAATACTGAAATCGGTGAACGGGGAGTAAAATTGTCAGGAGGACAGAAACAGAGAATAGCAATTGCTCGTGCAATTCTTGAAAATCCGCAAATTCTTATATTGGATGAGGCTACTTCAGCTCTGGATAATGAATCAGAAAAATTAGTTCAAGATGCGCTGGAAAAATTGATGGGAAATAAAACTACATTTGTCATCGCTCACAGACTTACAACTATTGAAAATAGCGATAAAATAGTGGTGTTGCAGCAAGGAGAAATAAAAGAAATAGGAACTCACACCGAGCTTCTGGAAAAAAATGGACTTTATAGGTCACTTTATAACAAAAACTTTGATTTTTCTAAAAAAAAATAAGGAATTATTAGGAAAAATATGTTATAATAAAAAATAAATATAATTTGAGTAAGTAATTGTAAAAGTAAAAAAATTTAAGCTTTTACAAGTGACTAAAATATAATAAAAATTAGGAGAGAGCTATGAAACAAATAAAAGGAATTTTCATATTTTTAATTTCTGTCGGATTACTTGCATTCGGAAGTTTAACTGCGAAAAAGTCAAAAAATTTGAATCAAAAAACAAATATTAATCCATTTTCTGGAATTATGAATAAGAAAAAAAATACTAAAAAAGTGGTAAAAGCAGCTCAGCCGGCACCTGAAAAAGTACAGCAAACTGCGCCAAAACCTGCTACTCCACAAGAACTAGCTGCAAAACAGGCTGCTGAAAAACTTAAACAGCAACAACAGCAGCAGGAACAACTTAAACAACAGCAGTTACAGCAACAGCAACAACAAAAATCAGAACAAGAAAAAAATCTTCAAGGTCAGTCGGCAGCTAGTGTCAATGAAAAATTTGCAATGGATGTGAATGGTAAAAAGCATCATAAAAAAGGCAAGAAAAAATTTGCTGTTGAAAATGGAAATTATGCGCCTAAAAAATTTAAAAAGCATTCATCGGGAAGTTCATCTGGCAACAAAAAATCGTCTAGTTCTACCAGTAGTGAAAGCAGCAGCAGTTCATCCTCTTCTGCCAGTGGAAGTGAAAGTGGTGGAGGTAGTCAAAGCTCAGGTGCATCATCACAAGAATAAGTTAGAAAAAAACAATTATTAAAAGTTTAACAAGAAAGGTAGTGAAAAAATTTATTATGTTTAGAAGAAAAAAAAGAGAGATTAATGAAAATGTCTTTAAGACAAACATTGACATTTTTATTTCGCTAGTTCCAATATTTTTAGCGTCTTTTATTTATACTTTACAACCACTGATAACTATAATAACTTCTACTATTGGAGCGGAAGTCGTGGAATTAATTTACTTAAAATTATATAGAAAGCAGAATATCTCAGAAAGAAAGGACACATTTTCTTCCACAGCTATAGGAGTTTTAACAGGACTGATTTTACCTCCATTTGTACCATTTTATGTAGCGCTTTTTGCAGGAGCGATGGCTGTTGTTTTTGGAAAAAATGTTTATGGAGATATTGATAAAAAAATATTTAATCCAGTTGTATTGGGAAAATTATTTGTTGTGACATTTTTTTCAAAATTTCTGATTCCAGAATCTCCAGTTTGGGGATTTGATGGGGCACTTACAATACCAATTGACAATTCTTCAAAGATAATGTCGCTATTTATAACAAGTAGAGGAATGATAGGTTCATTGTCTGTCTTAGCAATTGTTATTGGAGCAATTTATTTGATCTTTCGGCAAAGAATAACTTGGCATATTCCAGTGGCCTTTTTTATAACAATTTTTATGGGATTAAATTTGGCGGCGAATAATGGCATTTTGGTGTCAACTTCACTTGGAGAGTTTTTATTCTTTGGAGTTTTTGTAATGACGGATAAATTTACAAGTCCAGAGCATTCTTTTGGAAAAATATTTTTTGGGGTTATGCTTGGAATTTCGACAATTGCTTTTTGGTTTTTGGGTGTTCAGTCAGAAGCCATCATTTACTCAATCTTAATTTTAAATATTTTCACAAGAGGAATAAACATTATTTACAAACCAAATGTGTTTGGAAATGAGACTGTTTCGATTGCGGAAATTATTCAAGGACTTGGATTTGCAATATTAATTATGATTTTAGTCTTTGTGTTCGCATTTTTACACAACAATGGATTTATACCATATTTAGTTTACATCTATTTAGTATTTGGAGTTTGGAAGTTGTACAATCAAAATAATGAAGATTAAAAATAGGGAAATAAATCCTATTCACTTTGGCTGAAAAGCCAGAGTGTTTTTTTTATATTTTAAAAGAGAGGGTGGAAAATGGAATTTTTAAATTTTTTAAAACAGATTGATAAAAGTTTTTTTGCAAAATTAAATGAGAAAGATAAAGTGTATCGAGGGGAGATTCCGTGGATTTTGCAGCAATCGAAAGCTAAAAAAATAATTTATATTTCAACTTCCAATAAAAATTTAGAAAATTATTATTCAATGCTGGATAATTATTATAATGAGAAAAATACTTTTTCTAAAAGTTCAGATAAAGATACAAAGTATATTGATATTTTTGAAAATATTTCGCAAACTAAAGAAGATATTGTCGGAATCAATGTAAAAATGCTGGATATTTTAAGAAATCAAGATAAATTTATTTTATTTATGAATTTACAAATTGCACTCGATATTTTTTTTGAAAAAGTAAATTTTTTGGAATTTAAAATTGGAAGCGAATATAAATTTGAAAAAATAAAAAAATTTTTTTTGGAAAATGGATACGAAAGTTCTTATTTAGTTGAAAAGAAGGGGCAGTTTAGCCAACGTGGGGACATTGTTGATATTTTTCCACCAGATTTGGAAAATCCTGTTAGACTTGAGTTTTTTGGCGATGAATTAGAAAGTATTAGATTTTTTGAAGTTGACAGCCAGATTTCGATTGAAAAAATTAAGGAGATAAAAATTTTTGGAAATGTTTTGAGTGGAAGCGAATATGAGCTAGTCGAAATGATTTCAGAAATAAATAATGATGAAGTTTTAATTGCTATCGAAAATAAAGAATTAATTGACTATAAAATGGAAGAATATATTTTGTTAAATCGCAAAAAAGAGAATTTGTATCGAAAGAGATATGAAAATTTGAAGAAAAAAAGTTTTTTTATTTCCACAAAAAATTTTAGTAAAGAACAGCTGGAAACTTTTAAAGATAAAGAGAAGCTGGAAAAATTGGCAAATCAAAATAAAATTTTTATTCAAACAAAAAATTACGAAAAAAAACTTTCCGAATACAATCACATTTTGAAAAAAAATCAAAATAATTTTTTTGTTTCAAATTTTGAGTTATTTGAAGGATTTTTTAGTGAAAAAAATAAAAGTTTTGTTTTGACGGACAGGGAGCTTGATGGCTATATCTATGAAAATTCCAGAAAAATAAAAAAATCTATAAAATATAAAAAGCTAAATCAAATTCTAGTAGACGACTATGTAATTCACATCCAGTATGGAGTTGGAATCTACAAAGGAATTCAGACTATTGATGACAAGGACTATTTAAAAGTAAAATATGCCGATGAAGACATTTTATACATTCCTGTTGAAAAGCTGGACAGGCTTGAAAAATATATTTCTAATGATTTGGAGCCCAAATTATTTCGTCTGGGAACTTCTGGATTCAAAAGAAAACGAAAAAAATTGGAAGAGGACATTCAAAAATTTGCAGCTGAACTTATAAAAATTCAAGCTAGAAGAAAAAGACAAACTGGATTTATTTATCAAAAAGATACGGTTTGGCAAGAGGAATTTGAAGAAAGTTTTCCATTTGAGGTTACACCTGATCAGAAAAAGGCGATTGACGATGTAAAAAATGATATGGAAAGTCCAAAAATTATGGATAGGCTCGTCTGCGGCGATGTCGGTTACGGCAAAACTGAGGTTGCTATGCGTTCAGCATTTAAAGCTATTGACAATGGAAAGCAAGTAATTTTGGTAGCTCCTACTACAATTTTGGCTCAGCAGCACTTTGAAAGGTTTAAAAAGCGATTTGAAAATTATCCGATTATCATAGAAAATTTGTCAAGACTTACAAAAAGTAAATCAGATGAAATTTTAAAAAATTTAAAAAATGGAACTGTGGACCTGGTTATTGGAACTCACAGGCTTTTGAGCGATGACGTTGTCTTTAATAATTTGGGACTTTTAATCATTGACGAAGAGCAGAAGTTTGGAGTAAAAGCGAAAGAAAAATTAAAAGAGAAAAAGGACAAACTGGATGTTTTGACATTGACTGCAACTCCAATTCCAAGAACGCTAAATTTGTCGCTATTGGGAATACGGGATATTTCAATCATTGACACGCCGCCAGTTAATAGGCTTCCAATAATAACGGAAATTTTGGAATGGGACGAAAATAAAGTAAAAATGGCAATTTTAAAAGAATTGTCTCGAGATGGTCAAGTTTTTTATATCTATAACGATGTAAAAAACATGAAAAATAAAGTGCAGGAACTAAAAGAAATCATTCCAGATTTTGTAAAAATAGAATTTATTCACGGACAGCTTCCGCCACAGGAAATTAAAGATAAACTTATTCGCTTTGAAAATGGAGATTTTGATATTTTGGTAGCTTCCACGATTATTGAAAATGGAATTGACATTCCGAACGTAAACACAATTTTAATAGAAAATTTTACAGGACTTGGATTGGCTCAAGTTTATCAGCTAAAGGGTCGTGTAGGACGAAGTAATAGACAGGGCTACTGCTATTTGTTAAAGACAAGAAACACAACAAAATTGGGAAAACAAAAAGAAGATAGCCTCTTTAAATTGGAAGGAATAAAGTCTGGCGGTTTTCAAATTTCTGTCGAAGATTTAAAAATTCGTGGCGCTGGAGAAATTTTGGGGGACAAGCAGCATGGAACAATTGAAACTTTTGGCTACGATTTGTACATAAAGATGTTAAATGAAGAAATTCAGCGTCAAAAAGGGGAATTTAGCGAAAAAGTTGAAAACGTGGAAATTATTTTATTTGACCAAGGATTTATTCCAGAAAATTATATTCAGAATGAAGAAAAGCTAAATATTTATCGTCGTTTTGCCACACTTTCATCAAATGAGGAGCTAAAAGATTTAGTTTTTGAAATAAAAGACAGATTTGGAAAAATTCCAGAAAGTTTGAAAAAGTTTATTATGAGTATAAAATTTAAGTTATTTGCTCAAAAAAATAAAATAAAGAGGACTTTGGAAGTAAAAGATGGCTATAGATTGTATTTTGTGGAAAATTGTGAAAAAGAAATAAAAAATTTGGCTGAAAAAATAAAAATAAAAAAAGTGGAAAGTTTGGAAATTTTGGGGGAAAATAAAAAAAATGTAAACGAAGAAAATTTTGTTGTAATTGAAGTTTTGAAAAAAGAATTTTTGGAAGTTATCAAAAGGGGAGAAAAGTTGTGAAATATGTAGAAAATTTGGAGAGCGTAAATAAAAAAATAACGATTTTGAACGAAGGTTTAAAAATAACAGAAGATGCAATTTTGCTTTCAAAATTTATAAAAAAATATAACAAAAAATCTGGTGAGTTTTTGGAAATTGGCGCAGGACAAGGAATAATTTCAATTTTAATTTCAGAAATTTCAAAGGTTTCAAAAATTTTTGCCGTCGAAATTCAAAAAGAGATATTTGAAATTTTGGGAAAAAATATAAAAAATAATTTTTTAGAAAATAAAATAATTCCAATAAATAAAAATATAAAAGAGATAACGAGACAATTTGATGTAATTTTTTCAAATCCGCCGTATAAAAAAATTAACAGCGGAAAACTTCCAAAAAAAGAATCGGAAAAAATTAGTAAATTTGAAATTTTTTTAACTTTGGAAGAACTTTTTTTTGAAATAAAAAGGCTGCTGAAAAATTATGGCGAATTTTTTGTCATAGTTCCAAATGATAGGCTTAATGAAGTTTTTTCATATGTTTATGCAAACAAAATGAACATTTTGGAAATAGAAATTAATAAATATAAAAATCGGGATTTGGTCATTTTGCATGGAAAAAAAGGTGGAAAAAATTCTGAGATAAAATTTTTGTAACAAAAAAACTCCTAAATTGGAGTTTTTAATTTTATTATTATTATTATTTTTTTTTATTAAACTTTAAATTTAATGTTTAAAAATCGTCAAAGCTCCGTACGAAACTAAAATCATAATAATTGCTGCAATTAATACACCTAAAGTTATATACCAAAATGATTTTTTCCTATCAAATTGAAGAAGTGCCGCGATTAATGCACCTGTCCAAGCTCCCGTTCCTGGAAATGGAATGGCAACAAATAGCATAAGTCCTATAAATTCTCCTGTTGCAAGACTTTCGCTTCTTTTCATTGCTCTATCTTCTATTTTTTTTATAATCCCAGTACAAATATTGTGTTTTTTCAAAAAGTCAAAAACTTTGACTGAAAACCACAAAATGAATGGAACTGGAAGTAGGTTTCCAATGATGCTGACAGCCATATTTAGATACCATGGAAGTCCTAAAGCCGCTCCCACAGGTATTGCTCCACGCAGCTCAATAATTGGCAGCATTGAAATAAAAAAAACTCCAAGCGCTTTATTTAAAAGTGGCGCTGTCAAAAGCGAAGTCTGTATAAATTTACTAAAATCTTCAGCTAATTTCATAATTTTTAATTTTTTCCTTTCTTTCTTTCTTTTTTTCTTATTTTATTTATTTTTATTATTATTATTTCTTTATTTACTAAACTTTACTAACTTATTAAATATTTTATTTTTTACTATAATCTTAAATTTCCATATTTATAAAATCAAAATTATTATTTATTATTCATATATTTTTTCAAATTTTTCAAAAAACATTTTTTGAATAAACGGATATTCTCCCATTCCGATAAGTTCTGTTTCAACTTTGTAGCCATTTTTTTCTAAAATTGTCTTCCAGGAATTTTCGTCATCTGACATAATGTCGTTTTTAGCATGATCTCCAGCGACAATTAAAAAAGGTTTTAGCAAAATCTTTTTAAAATTTGTGTTTTTTAATTTTTTCAAAATATGCTCAATCGTTATTTTTCCTTCGATAGTTCCAATAAAAATATTTTCTTTCCCAAATTTTTTATAATAATTTTGCAACTTTTCATAACTTTCATCAGAAGCATCTTCTGAGCCATGTCCTACAAAGACGATGGCATCATTTCTTTTTGCGTCATTAAATTCTTTATTTTCAACAATTTTTTTGAAATCAAGTTCATTAAATAACAAAGGTTCTGAAATTTTTCCAAATTTATCGCTTAATTTTTTGTATTCAATTCCATTTAAAATATGTAGCGACATTGTGAAAATTTTTTCAAATCCATAATTTTTAAGATCTTGCAACGCTTCACTTTGATTAAAAATAATCAAATTTCTTTTTATTTTGAGTTTTTCCCTAACTTTGTTGGAAGTAAAAGCTCTCTTGCAATTTTCAAATCCATATTTTTGTCCCATTTTATTTTCAATAACATCAATTGTCCTTTTTAGCGCATCTTCGTGTGTTGTTCCAAAACTTGCAATTACAATGCCTTTTTTCATACAAATAAATTCTCCCTTTTTTTATTTTACTGATATATTGTATCATTTTAATAATATTTGTCAATAAAAATAAAAAAACCACCTAAAAATAAATTATATTATTAGGCAGTTTTTAAATGTCTTATTATTTTTCAATTCTTGTGTAAGGCATTAAAGCGATTTGTCTAGCTCTTTTGATTGCTTTTGCTATTTTTCTTTGAACTTTAGCTTCTAATCCTGTAACTCTCGCAGGAGAAATTTTACCTTTATCATTCATAAAGTTTTTTAATAACTCAACATTTTTGTAATTAATATCTTCCACTTTAAATTTTACTTTTGGTCTTCTTTTTCTTCTTTTAAATTCAGTAGCTGGTTTTGCTCTCATTCGATCACACCTCCTAATTTTTTTACTTTAAATTATTTTTTAAAATGGAAACTGATCTTCATCTTCGTCATCATCATCGTCTTCATCAGCAAAGTTATTGGAATTTTTGTCATAATATATGTCTTCATCAACATCTGAATCATCATCTTCAAAAATTTCCTCTTGTTTTTTAAAAGACTTTTTTGATTTCTTACTTTTATAAGAACTTTGATATTCGTCGTCATAATTTCCATTATTTGCACTGTTTCCAGAACTTTCGATAAATTCAAACCGGTTTACTAGGACATCTGTTGTATAAATAGTTTGACCATTTTTTTCATAACTTCCTGTTCTAATACTTCCTTGTACCAAAATTCTTTGACCTTTTTTAAAATAGTCAGAAATAGTTTTTGCAGTTTTTTCCCAAGCAACACAATTTATAAAGTCAGTTCCTTCTCCAATTCGATTTATTGCTATGTTAAACCTAACAAATGCCTTTCCGCCTGAACTTCGATTTAATTCTGGATCTCTTGTCAATCTTCCCATCAATATAACATTATTCATATTACTTGTCCCCCTTGTTTTTACTATTTATTAGTCATTTTTGACAATCATATATTTTAAAATTGATTCATTGATGTTTAATTTTGATTCAATTTCTGTGAATCTTGTTCCATCTGTTTGGAATGTAGTTAATACATAATATCCATTTTCTTTTTTCTTAATAGGATAAGCTAATTTTCTGTCTCCCCAAACTTCTGTTTTTACTTCAACTGCTCCAGCAGCTTTTAAAGTGTTTTCTACAAATTCAACTCCAGCATTTTTTTCTTCTTCAGTCAATTGTGTAGATAAAATAAACATAATTTCGTAATTTCTCATTGATTTTCTCCTTTCCTTTGGCTTTTTTAGCCCTACTTCCAAATAGAGCAGGTTTCATATAATTATATCAAAAATAAATGTCAAAATCAAGAATATTTAAAAAAATTTTTTTGCAAATAAAGATTTATAAAAAAATAAGTCTAAAAAGACTTATTTAAATATGAAAATGATTAATTTATTTATAAAGATTTTATTTTTGTTTTGGTGGAAATGACGGGAATCGAACCCGTGTCCAAAATAAAAAGTCTTTACTACCTTCTACAAGTTTAGTTTATTTATCTTTTTAACTTTTAGATATTAAACAAACAAAAGTCTAAAAGCGAGATTATAAAATTTCCTCAAGTGACATAATCATACATTTGAGTAAGCCGTAAAAAGTAACATCATCTAGTGGAAAAACGGCATTTCCAAAAGTGATGAGCCGCTATCTTAGGCAGCTAATGCGTAATTATCGTTTCCGATTATATTTTAGTTGGATTTTAAAGCTCCCGCTTACTTGCTAGTAATAAGTTTTTTATCCTGTCGAAACCAAAACATTCCCAAATGTTTATTTAAATATTTTTTAAATACTTTTTTCAAAACTATATTAACATATTTTTTTTAATTTTTCAATATAAATATTTTATTTTTAAAAAAATTTTTAGTCATCTTCGTACATTGGTTCTATATGCACAAATAATGATTTTATATTAGGGTGCTGATATTTTATTTTTTTTGAAATTGTATTTATAATTTCGTGAGCTTCTTCTATTGTCTTGTCTTTTTTCATTCTTGCATCCAAGAAAATATGAATATCTTTTCCAGAAGTTGTCATTTTAAAGTCATGTGCATTTTCGATTTCTTCAAATTCTAAAATTTCATCTCTTATTTTGGAAAGCAGTTCTTCATTTTGGGAATCCATCAAGATTAAAGAATTATCTCTTATTAATTCATATCCGCTCTTTAAAATGTAAATCGCAACGATAAGTCCAATAATTGTGTCAAAAACAGGATTAATTTCGGAGCATAAAAGTCCTATTAATACTGAGATTGAGATTATAATATCGTTTTTGTAATCTTGAAGCAGTGAATTTATCAAAGCACCTCGATAATTTTTTGTCTTATTTTTCATAAAAATTAGCTGAAAAACTTTTATTAAAATAGAAATTATCGAAATTGTGATAAGAATATTGCTTAATTTTACATTTTCTCCATTTTTTGAAAAAAACTTTTCTATATTTTCTCGAATCAACTGAACTGCAGAAAGCATAATAAATGTTCCAATTATGATGCTGAAGACAGATTCTATTTTTCCGTGTCCAAAAGGGTGTTCTTTGTCTTCAGGATTGCTTCCAACTTTCAATCCGACAATTACCAAAATATTTGTAATCAAATCTGAAAACGAGTTTAATCCATCTGCTAAAAGCGACATACTGTTAAAAATTTTTCCAGAAAATATTTTTAAGAAAGCTAGAATAATATTGATAATTATTGCCACTTTTGCTACAAAAACCATATTTTTTTTCTGTTTTTGAATTTCCAGAAGTTTATCTAAAATATATCCGTCTTCTGTTCGCAAAAATTTTTGCTTTTCCAAAAAATTGTTCATCTTTTTGTGATTTGTCACAGTCAATGAATCACATTTTTCTTTAGTTATCCAATTGATTATATATTTTAGCAAAAATGTTCCATAGCCATTATTTCTATATTTTGGAATTACAAAAATCTTTTTCAGTTTTGCGTTTTTTTCCAAATTTATTGTCGCATATCCACACAACTTTTCTTCATTATAAATGAAAAAAAGTTCGTCATTGTCTAAATCTATTGAAAAATTTATATCTAGTGCTCGGAATTTTTGTAATTCTTTTGTTATATTTGACTTTTTATCCCAGTGTTCAACTTTCATTTTTCCTCCAAAATTGTTTAAATTAAAAGTATAAAAAATAGAATAGCAATTGCTATTCTTTATAGATTTCATAATTTTATTTTCAAAAAGAGCGTCATACGCCAAACAATCGAAGAAATTTTACCATCCGTTTCTTAAGATAAAGACTCAAAAACAGCTACCCCATAAACCTAGAAAAACTAACTTAGTGCTGCTTCGTTCCCGACCTGACACGGTTCGTAAGCTTCCTACAATATGGGACCATCTTCTCAACATCTTTAAAATAAGGCGTTGACACTAAAACTCCCCTCAAATTTGGCATCACCTCTACTAAAGCGGATTGTAGATACAGGGCACCGCTATCTCCCCGGCTAGTATGACAATTGTATTCTATCATTTTTTTTTGAAACTGTCAAATATTTTACTCTGTCCCAATATTTTTGGAATCTTGCATAATATTTAAAATAGTAGTATAATTAAAAAATAAGCTTTAAATTAAAAAATAGAACAAAAATTAGGAGGAAATAGATAAATGTTGGAAAAATTGGCACAGCTTCGAGAAGATGTTCTAAAAAAACTTAACGAAATAGAAAATCTTGAAGAAGTTAATGATCTGAAAGTGAAAATATTGGGTAAAAAAGGGGAATTTACGGCAATTATGAAAGAAATGGCAAATATTGCCGCTGAAAAAAGAGCTGAATTTGGAAAAACTACTAATGAAATAAAAAAAGTGCTGCAAGATAAATTTAACGAAACAACTGTCAATTTGAAGGAAATTGCAAAACAGGAAAGACTTAAAAATGAAACTATTGATATAACTTTGCCGGGAAGAGCAGCCAATATCGGTTCACTTCATCCAATTACAAAAACTGTTATGGAAATTAAAGATATTGTATCTGAAATGGGATTTGACATTGTTGACGGACCAGAAGTTGAGTATGTCAAATATAATTTTGACGACTTGAATATTCCTAAAACACATCCATCGAGGGAGCTTACCGACACTTTTTATATAAAAGATGACGTTGTTTTAAGAACTCAGACTTCGGGAATGCAAATTCGTTACATGAAAGATAAAGTTCCTCCATTTAGAATGATTTCTGTTGGGAAAGTTTACCGTCCTGATTATGATGTGTCACATACTCCTATGTTTCACCAAGTTGAAGGGCTTATGGTGGGAGAAGATGTGTCGTTTGCTAACTTTAAAGCAGTTTTGGAAAACATAGTGAAAAAAATATTTGGAAAAGATAGAAATGTGAGATTTCGTCCACACTTTTTCCCATTTACAGAGCCGTCTGCTGAAATGGATGTGGAATGTGGAGTTTGTAAAGGAAAAGGTTGCCGTGTATGTAAAGGTACAGGATGGCTTGAAATACTTGGAAGCGGAATGGTGAACTCAAAAGTTTTGGAAAATGCTGGAATTGACGCAAAAAAATATCAAGGGTTTGCATTTGGATTGGGGCTTGAGAGAATTACGATGCTAAAATATGGAATTGATGATTTGAGAGCGTTTTTTGAAAATGATGAAAGATTTTTGGATCAATTTTAGAATTTTTGAGAATCTAATGGGAGTTTTAAAGTAGAAAAATAGATAGAAAAATTTAAAAAATAAGGAGAAGAAAAGAATGCTGATTTCGTTAAACTGGCTAAAGCAATATATAGATTTAGATGGAATTGAAATAAGTGAACTAGAAAATGCCTTAACTATGATTGGGCAGGAAGTGGAAAAAATAGATGTAAAAGGGGAAAATCTTGAAAAAGTTGTGACAGCAAAAATCGTTGAAAAAGAGATGCACCCTGATTCTGATCATCTTACAATTTGTAAAGTTGATAACGGAAAAGAAGTTTTACAGATTGTGTGTGGAGCGCCTAATCACAAAGCCGGGGACAAAGTTGCACTGGCACAGATTGGAGCAAGACTGGCTGAAGATTTTGTCATAAAAAAAGGAAAAATTAGAGGTGTGGAATCAAGCGGAATGCTTTGCTCGGAAGAAGAGCTTGGGCTTGGAAGCGATTCTAGCGGAATTATGATTTTGCCAGAAGATGCACCTATTGGAATGCCGTTAAAAGAATATCTTGGAGTAAACGATGTCGTATTTGAGTTGGAAATTACACCAAATAGACCAGATTGCTTGTCTCACATCGGGATTGCAAGAGAACTTGGAGCTTATTACAACAAAGAAGTTAATTATCCAAGTACAGAAATAAACGGTGAAACTGGTGAAAAAACTGAAGATAATATAAAGGTGGAAATTGAAAATAGCGATTTATCGAAAAGATATGTGGCTAGAATTATAAAAAATGTGACTGTGAAAGAAAGTCCAGCTTGGCTTAAAGAAAGAGTTGAGTCAATTGGGATTAGAAGTATAAATAATATTGTGGATGCTTCAAATTTTGTCATGATGGAAATGAATCAGCCAAATCACACTTTTGATTTTGATAAAATTGCTGGAGGTAAAATTTCGGTTAGAAGTGCACGAGAAAATGAGAAACTGGTAACTTTAGATGAAGAGGAAAGAGACCTTGCGACAGATGACATTGTTATTTCTGACACAGAAAAAGTGGTGGCACTTGGTGGAGTGATGGGTGGTCAAAATTCACAAATTACTGAAAATACAAAAAATATACTTTTGGAAGTAGCTCATTTTAATCCAATAAACATTAGAAGAACATCTAGAAGACTTGCACTTATCAGTGATTCTTCGTATAGATTCGAGAGAAGAGTTGATAGAAGTAACGCTATAAATGTGATTAATAGACTTGCAAACTTGATTCAAGAAGTTGCTGGTGGAGAAATTTTAGCTGGAGCAGTTGATATTTATCCAGAACCTTATGCTAGAAGAGTTGCGACACTTAGTTTTGAAAAGCTTCACAGATTTGTTGGGAAAGTTATTCCAAAAGAAGAAGTTATTCGAATACTTACAAAACTTGAAGTGGAGGTTAAAGATAATGGAGATAGCCTTACACTAACTGCACCAACCTACAGAGATGATTTGGAAAATGAGCAGGATTACTTTGAAGAAGTTATTAGAATGTACGGTTTTGACAATATCGAAAATATTTTGCCAAGACTTGACATCAATCCAAAAGCGACTATGGATACAACTAAACTTTATGATAAAGTAAAGGTTATCGCTTCTCAAGCGGGGTTAAAAGAAGTGATAAATTACAGCTTTGTGCCAAGAGATGCGATGGATAAAATTAAATTTACAAAAGTTCCAAGAGAAAATTTGATAGACTTGCCAAGACCAATTACAGAAGATTTTGCAACATTGAGACCAACACTAATTTATAGCCTTTTGAAAAATGCAAAAGATAATATGAATAAAAATGTATCAAACATAAGATTTTTTGAAGTGAGCAGAACTTTTGAAAAAGGGGAAGAACTTGCTAGTGAAGAAACTAAATTGGCGTTTATACTTGCGGGGGAAAACGATAAGACTTTGTGGAATGCAAAACCTGTGCCTTACGATTTTTATGACTTAAAAGGAATTGTGCAGGAAATTTTTACAAAATTAGGATTTAAAAATTATCAAATAAAAAGAAGCGCTGCGACTGAACTTCATCCAGGAAGATCGGCAGATGTATTTGTCGGACGGGAATTAATCGGAAGTTTCGGGGAAATTCATCCAGATGTGTTAGAAAATTTTGACTTGAATAAAAAAGCTGTCTTAGTTGCAGAATTTAGTATTGACTTGATTAAAAAATATATTGGAAGAAAAACTGTTTATGAACCGCTTGTTAAATTTCCAGCAGTACCAAGAGATTTTGCTTTTGTTGTAAAAGAAGATGTGTTGGTTGGGGATATTTTGAAAGCAATTGAAAAAGTTGATAAAAAGATTGAAAAAGTGGAATTATTTGATATTTATCGTGGTGTGGGAGTTTTACCTGGCATGAAGAGTGTGGCAATTAGTGTAATTTTGAGAGATAAGAATAAAACTCTTGAAGAAAAGGAAATTGTGGAAATTTCAAATAAAATTGTGAATAAAGTTAAAAAAGATTTTGACGGTATCTTGAGACAATAAAGTCAAAAAAGTTAAATAAAAGGGGGAAAAAGGTTATGTTTAAAATTATAACATTGCCGTTTGATGAGGATATGGAAGAGTTTGACCAAGATAGGCTGGAACGGGAATTTTTGTTTGCGCTAAAAGATTCTGAAATAAAAAAGTATAAGCCAGAATTGGTGGAAATAGATGGAAGATATTACTGGACAGTTTTTGTTGAATATGAAAAAATAAAAAAAAAAGAAAGTGAAAATGTTTCTTTTCAGAAAAACGGTGAGTTTAGGAAAAATCAAAATTTGGAAAAGAAGAGTTTGCCTGAAGCAGAACTTCAAACTAAAAAGGAATTGGAGCTTTATAGAGTTTTAAGGGAGTGGAGGCGGGAACAATCGGATGATTTAGGTTATCCACCTTACATAATTGCTTCTAATAGACTTCTTGTGGAAATAGTGAAGGCTAGACCTAAAAATTCTTTGGAACTTTCAAAAATAAAAGGTATGGGAGAAAAAAAGACAAAGGAATATGGCAGGGAAATTTTGTTAATTTTAGAAAATTTTTATGAAGCTAGTGATTAAAAACTAAAAATTCTATTAAATTAAAATTAATTTTAAAAATATATTGAAAAAATGGTTATCTAGTGATATAATCCTACAGAGAAATACTAAGTTAAAATATGGAGAACGAATTATGAAAAAAAGTGATGTCTTTGCTGCTCTTTTAAAGGAAGAGAATATAGAGTTTGACAGGGAAATAATTGATTTTGACAATGTCGAAATGAACTCGAAAAAAATTAAAGATAAAGATTTATTTGTTGCGATAAGAGGTGGAAATAATTTTGTAAATGAAGCGCTTAATAAAGGTGCTTTTGTAGTTTATGATAATTCGGATATAGAAATAGACGGGGGCTTTGAAAAAAAGGCTTTTTTTGTGCATGACAGCGTAAAATTTTTACAGAAGTTTGCAAAAAAGTGGCGTGACAGCCTTAATATAAAAGTGATAGGGATTACAGGAAGCAACGGAAAAACTACGGTTAAAGACATGATTTATCATATTTTGTCTCAAAAGTATAAAGGGAAAAAGACGCTGGGAAATTACAATAATCATATTGGATTGCCTTTTACTTTACTTCGGAGCGAGACGGATGATAAATTTATTATTTTGGAAATGGGAATGAGTGATTTTGGGGAAATTGACTTACTTGGACAAATTGCAAATCCCGATATAAACGTCATAACAAATATCGGAGAATCACATCTTGAATTTTTAAAAACAAAAGAAAATGTTTTTCGTGCTAAAACGGAAATTTTGCCGTATATAAGAGATGCATTAATTATAAACGGAGATGACAAATATCTAAAAAATATAAAATCCGAAAAAATAAAAGTCGTAAAAGCGCTAAATCTACAAAAAAACGACTTTTTAGAAGATTCGGAAAATTTTTATTATGGAGATATTGAATTTGATAAAAATAAAACGAGATTTATATTGAAATATTTTGGAAAAATCTGTAAAAAAAATGTAACGAGAAATTATGAAACAAATGTTTTGGGAGAGCATAATGTTTTAAATTTGACAATGGCAATAGCGGTTGTAAAACAGTTTGGAATTGAAGATGAAGTGATTGGAGATGCCATAAAAAATATAAGTTTGACTGATATGAGATTTCAAATAATTGAAAAAGGGGATTTAACTTATATAAATGATGCTTATAATGCAAGTCCTAGTTCTATAGAAAAATCACTTGAAACATTCTCAAAAATTTATAACGAAAGAAACATAAAAAAAATTATAGTTTTAGGCGATATGTTGGAATTAGGAGAAAATGAGCTTAAATATCACGCAGATATTTATGATGTCTTAAAAAATGTGAAATTTGACTCGATTTATTTGTTTGGTGAGCGAATTAAAAGTCTTTTTGACAGGATTGAAAAAGAAAGTTTACAAAATAAAGAAGTTATTTATTTTGAGAAAAAAACTGAAATAAAGGAAAAAATAAAGGGAATTGAAGGAAAGAAAGTTGTTTTATTGAAGGCTTCGAGAGGAATAAAACTGGAAGAAATTATAGAAGAATAGAAAGGAGATAGAATTTTTAAAATTCTAAAAAAATAATGTTATATTTATTGCAAAAGTTATTCATAAACAATTTTGGAACACTGAGAATTTTTAAATCTATTATAGTTAGATCTTCTGTGGCATTTGCCGTGGCATTTTTGTTTATGCTTATGTTTGGAAAGCCGTTTATCGCTTGGCTGAAAAAGAAAAAGTATGGGGATACAGCGAGAGAGGAAGGACCAAAATCTCATTTTGATAAATCTGGGACACCTACGATGGGTGGAATTTTAATAATAGGAGCTATACTTTTTGCGACATTAATTGCTGGAAATTATGAAAATAAATTTATAATATTTTTGTTTTTTATAACAATACTATTTACAACAATTGGGTTTTATGATGATTACTTGAAATTGACACGACATAAAAATGGACTTTCAGGAAAAAAGAAAATTGTGGGACAACTTATTATAACTGCAATAACTTTTTGGTTTATTTATAAGTTTGGAATGATTAATAAAACAATTGATTTTTCAATAGTAAATCCAATAATTAAAAGTTCATATTTGTACATAACGCCGATTTTATTTTTCGTATTTATGGGTTTTGTCATAATAGGTTCATCAAATGCGGTAAATTTGACAGATGGACTTGATGGATTAGTGAGTGGACCTATAATTGTTGTAAGTATAACATTATTTATAATTACATATTTAACAGGGCATTATGAATATGCAAAATATTTAAATTTGAATTATGTCAGAGAGTCTGCAGAGATTTGTGTGTATCTCGCTTCGATTGTCGGAGCTCTAACTGGATTTTTGTGGTTTAATTTTTATCCAGCGCAAGTGTTTATGGGAGATACTGGTTCACTTACTCTTGGAGGGATATTAGGAATAGTAGTTATTTTCTTAAAGCAGGAATTGCTGCTTCCAATTGCAGGATTTATATTTATTGTGGAAGCGTTGTCCGTTATGATTCAAGTTTGGCACTACAAAACTTTTGGAAAAAGAGTGTTTAAAATGGCGCCAATTCATCATCACTTTGAATTATTGGGACTTCCTGAAACGAAAGTTACGATAAGATTTTGGATAGTTTCAATTATGACTTGTCTAATTACATTTTTAATTTTGAAAATGAGATAAAAATAATTTAAAATAAAAAAGCGAAGGATGATTTTTTCATCCTTTGCAAAAAAATAAAAAAATTGTATTTTTATTTAATTTTTTTAATAAAATTTTGTTATAAAAATAAAATAAGTATATATGAAAAAGAGAGGAATAATCATATGGATAAAGCGATAGTTTTTGGAGCGGGACTAAGTGGTCACGGAGCGAAAGAATTACTTGAGAAAAAAGGTTACAAAGTGTATTTAGTGGATGATAAAGTGGCTTTGAGCTCAGAAGAAGGAATAAAAATTTTAAATGAAGAAGATATAGAGTTTGTTGTAAAAAGTCCAGGAATACCTTGGAAAGCACAACTTTTAAAGGTTGCAAAAGAAAAAGATATAAAAATAATTTCAGAAATTGATTTGGCGTATAAATATGTTAACAAAAATATAAAAATAATTTCATTTACGGGGACAAATGGAAAGACAACAACTTGTACAAAAATGGCAGAGCTTTTGAATTTTGCAGGATTTAGAGCAAAACTTGCTGGAAACGTCGGCTTTTCATTTGCAAAGCTTGTGGCGGATGAAACACCGCTAGATTATGTAGTTTTGGAGTTAAGCAGCTATCAGCTGGAAAATAATCCACAAATTCACTCACATATTGCTGGAATTATAAATTTAACGCCAGATCATTTGACAAGATATGCCACATTGGAAGATTATTATTCGACAAAATTTGATATTTTTACGAAACAGACAGCTGATGATTTCGCAATTATAAATTTGGACGATGCAGAATTTTTTGAACTTTGTGAAAAAAGAGAAAATTTAAAAGATAAAATAAGAGCAGAAAAAGTTTATTTAAGCAAAGAGACAAAGGGGACAGCGTTTATATATAAAAATAATATTCGCATTATGAGGGATTTGACTAAAAAAGTTGATGAAAATAATATTTCCGATGAATATGTCGAAAAAAATTCTGAACTTTTGATGAATGTTGGTGAAATGTCGCTAAAAGGAAAACATAATTTGGAAAATATGCTGTTTCTAATTTTGGCTGCAAAAATCTTGAATGTTTCAAATGAAAAAATCTCTGAGTTTTTGAAATCTACAGCACCGCTTGAACACAGACTTGAGAATTTTTTTACAAAAGGGAATACAGCTTTTATCAACGATTCAAAAGGGACAAATGTGGAATCTACTTTAAAAGCGATAGATTCTTTTGATAATAAAATTGTGATGATTTTAGGTGGAGATGATAAAAAAATTGATAATATGCCACTTATAAAAGAAGTTAGTAAAAAGGTGGACTTTGTTTATTTAATTGGGGATAATGCACAAATTTTGATAGATGATATGGAAAAAGTCAATTACAAAAACTACAAAAATTTGAAAACTGTTGAAAATGTACTTTTGGATTTAAAAGAAAATTTAGATTTTGAAAAAAATCAGACTGTACTTTTTTCTCCAGCAACTTCAAGTTTTTGCCAATTCAAAAGTTTTGAGCACAGGGGAAAAGTTTTTAAAGAATTGACTGTAAAAATTTTAGGAAAATAAAAAATAGGAGAAAATAAATTGTTTAAAAATAAAAAATTTTTAGGGACAGCATTTATAATAGTTATTTTATTTCTTTTGGCGGTGAGCCTTTTGACGATGGCGAGTGTCAGTTATCCAATTGTACCAAAAGGTCAGTCAGATTTTTATTATTTATATAAACAGATGCTTTGGATGATCGGCGGTTTGGCTTGCTTTTCTTTTGCGGCTATGATGAACTACAAGAGATATAAGGAAATTAAGATTTTTTCAGCTCTTTATATAATAGGAATAATAGGGCTTATAGCGGTATTGCTTTTTGGAAGCAAGTCAAAGGGAGCGGTTCGTTGGATTGATTTGTTGGGATTTAGAATACAGCCGTCAGAATTTTCCAAGTTAATAATAATTATAGTTGTTTCTGTGTTAGTTGAGCGGTTAAAAAAGAAAAATATGATAGCTACAAAACCTTGGATTTCGGCACTTATAATTTTAGGAGTAACAGGGGTTTATTCGTTTCTTATTTTTGCAGAAAAATCATATACGAGTATGATTCAAGTTGCAGCTATTGGAATTTTAATGTTATTTATTTCGGGCATTAATTTACCAATTTTTTCGATAATATCCTTATTTTTAGTGATTCTCGGAAATATTTTATTAATGAGAGATAAATATAGAGTTGATAGAATAGAAGGTCACAAAAATACTCAAGTAATTCCTTTTCAGGTACAGCAGTCATTAATAGCGATAGGAAGTGGGAAATTAACAGGAAGAGGTTATGGAAATGGATTTCAAAAATATAAATTTCTTCCTGAGATTCACACGGACTACATACTTTCTGGATTTGCTGAAGAAAATGGATTTATAGGGGTTTTGTTTTTAATTTTAGTCTATGTATTTTTACTTGCTATAATTTTGATGGTCGCCTTTAAAATTAAAGATATGTTTGCAAAATATTTGCTTATCGGAATTTTTGTGATGTTTGCAACACAGATATTAGGGAATATTACTGTTGCAACTAATATGCTTCCTTCAACTGGAATCTCGTTGCCACTTATGAGTTATGGCGGAAGTTCCATATTTGTCAGCATGTTTGCATTAGGAATAGTTTACAATGTCATAAGGGCGCTCTATAAGCAGGAGATGGGCGATGAATTGGACGAAATTAATGAAGTGGAATATATGATGTAAAAAAATTTTTGAAAATGAAAGGAAAGAAAATGGAAAAAGTAGTATTTACCACCGGTGGTACAGGTGGGCATATTTATCCAGCTCTCGCTATAGCAAAAGAAATGAGAAAAAAAAATATAGATATTTTATTCATAGGGACAAAGCATAGAATGGAAAAAGAAATAGTCCCTCGTGAAAATTTTAGATTTATTGGACTTGATGTGTTGCCGTTAAATTCAGTGAAATCTGGAATTAAGATGTTAAAAGCGATTTTTAGCACAATAAAGTTATTAAAAAAAGAAAAGCCGCAAAAGATAATTGGATTTGGAAATTATATTACAATTCCAGTTTTAGTAGCTGCAAATGTTTTAAAGATTCCATATTACTTGCAGGAGCAAAATCACACAATGGGACAAGCAAACAGATGGTTTTACAAAGGTGCCAAAAAAGTATTTGTCGCATTTAAAAATACAATAGACAGTGTAAAAGAAAACCAGAAATCAAAATTTATTGTGACAGGAAATCCTTTAAGAGAAGAGTTTTATACAAAGGATAAATTTGAGGAAAGAAAAAAACTGGGAATAGCTGACGATGAGCATGGAATACTTATCATCGGTGGGAGTCTTGGAGCAAAAAATATAAATGAAGCGGTTTCCAAAAAATGGAAAAAGATAATGGCTGACACAAAGTTAAAATTATTTTGGGCAACTGGAAAAGATAATTTTGAGGAAGCAACTTACAGAATGAGAGATTTTGGAAAAGCTGTCGTAAAACCTTATTTTGAAAATGTACCGCAGTTAATGGCAGCGTGTGATTTAGTCATTTGCCGGGCTGGTGCTTCGACAATTTCAGAATTGATTGAGTTGGAAAAACCGTCAATTCTGATACCCTATGATTTTGTTGGGCAAAAAGAAAATGCAGATGTCTTGGAATTTGAAAACGCAGCTAAAATTTTTACGAATGAAACTGTGGAAGAAGCTATTGACGAAGCGTTGTCACTTGTAAAACAAAAGACAACTTTGGAATTTATGAGTGGAAATATAAAAAATTTGAAAAAAGGAAATGCGTCAGAATTAATAATAAAAGAAATGGGACTATAAAAAATGGAGGAAATAAAATGTTGACAAAAGTAAATAATATATATTTTAGTGGAATAAATGGAGTTGGAATGAGCGGACTTGCAAGAATACTTGCAGCCGACGGATTCAATGTGGCAGGTTCAGATTTAGTGAGAAAACCTGTAACTAAAGATATGGAAGATTTGGGAATAAAAGTTTACATTGGACAAGTTGAAGAAAATGTAAAAGACAAGGGGATTGACTTATTTGTCTATTCGACAGCAATAAGAGAAACCAATCCCGAATATAAATATATCGTTGAAAACAACATAAAAAAAATAAAAAGAGGGGAATTGCTGGCTGAAATAATGAACCGTTTTGATGGAATTGCAGTTGCTGGAACTCATGGAAAGACAACTACAAGCTCAATGTTAAGCGTGGCGCTTTTAGAAAAAGAACCATTTATTGTAGTTGGTGGATTTATACCAGAAATTCAAAGTAACAGTAAAATTGGAAATTCGGAATATTTTATAGCGGAAGCCGATGAGAGCGATAACTCATTTTTATACATAAAACCAAAATATTCGGTTGTTACAAATGTAGAACCAGACCATCTTGACCATCACGGAACATTTGAAAATATAAAAAAATCGTTTGAAAAATTTATTGACAGCACTGAGAGAATTGCAATTTTATGTAAAGATACAGTTGAGAAAGTAAATTTGAAACTTACAAATAAAAATATCGTCTGGTACAGCATAAAAGATGAAACAGCCGATATTTACGCTAAAAATATAAGAGTAGAAGATGGAATTACAAGTTTTGAAGTTGTGAAAAAAGGAGAGAATCTTGGAACATTTAATTTGAGTATTCCAGGAGAACATAATGTTTCAAATTCACTTCCTGTAATTTATTTTGCACATGAATTTGGGTGTAATATGAAAAAAGTAAAAGAAAGAATTTTAAAATTTAAAGGGGCAAACAGAAGATACCAAGTGATTTATGATAATGGTATAAGAATAATAGACGACTATGCGCATCATCCAACAGAAGTGAGAGTTACAATAAAAGCGGCGCATAAGACAGAAAAAGGAAAAGTTATAGTAATCTTTGAACCACACAGATACAGCCGGACAAAATTTTTCTTTGATGATTTTGTGGAGGCTCTAAAACACGCTGACGACTTGATACTGCTTCCAATTTATGCGGCAAGTGAAGACAATGTTTACGGCGTAAGTTCAGAAATGCTGGCCGAAAAAATTGGTGGAAATGTGAGAGTTCAGACAAAAGAAGAGATTGAAAATCTTTTGAAAAGCGGAAAAGACAGCGGAAACACTTATGTATTTATGGGTGCGGGAAGCGTTTCAAAGCTAGCTCATGAAATAGCGCAAGATTTAGAAAAATTATAAAATACTTTTGAGAAAAAGCGAAAGGAAGTTTTATGGAAGTTATAAAAAATGCACAAATGAAAGAATATTCCAATATGAAAGTTGGTGGAATAGCCAAAGAATTAATTTTTGTGGAAGAAAAAAATGAATTAAAAGAAATAATAGATACAAGAAAAAACATTTTTATTCTAGGAAATGGAACAAATACTTTAATATACGACGGAAATCTGGATATAAGTTTTGTTTCACTAAAAAAATTGCAAAAAATTTCTGTTGAAGAGAAAAATAAAAATTTTGATTTGGTTAGAGTGGAGTCTGGATTGGATTTGGATGATTTAATTAAATTTATGGAAGAAAATAACTATACTGGACTTGAAAATATTACAGGAATTCCTGGATCTGTCGGAGGTCTTGTCAATATGAACGGTGGAGCTTACGGAACTGAGATTTTTGACTGCATTGAGGAAGTAGAAGTTTGTAAAAATGATGGTAAAATAGAAAAAATAAAAACAAAAGACTTGCATTTTAAATACAGAACTACTGAAATAAAAGAAAATAGATGGATTGTTATATCAGCACTATTTAAATTCAAATTTGGTTTTGATCATGCTGCTTCAGAAGACAAAAGAGAGCAAAGAAAAGTAAAACATCCGCTGGACTTGCCAAACTTGGGAAGTACATTTAAAAATCCTAAAGGAAAATTTGCTGCAAGATTAATTTCAGATGCTGGGTTAAAGGGTTATCAAGTGGGAGGCGCAAGAATCTCTGAGAAACATCCGAACTTTGTCACAAATGTTGGAAATGCCACTTTTAACGATGTAATTTCCGTAATTGAGCATGTAAAAGAAGTAGTTTTTGAAAAATTTAATATAGAATTAAATACAGAAATTATTATCCTAAAATAAAATTAAACAATTTAATTTTTTTGGCAAAAAAATTGAATAAAATTGAAAAATAGTGTATAATAATATTAAAAAAGTGGAGTTAAAGTTAAGAATGAAAAACATAATTAAAATATTGGTTATATTATTTTTACTGTTAGGAATTATATTTTTTTGCAAAAGATTTATTGATTCTGACTATTTCAAAGTTCAAGAAGTTGTTGTAACTGGAAATACAAAACTTTTGAAGAGAGATGTAACGGAACAAGTTGAAAAAATGAAAGGGAAAAATATTGTTTATTTGAATACTAAAGAAATTGAAGATTTTTTAAGAAATGATGTAAGAGTAAAAAAAGTTTCAATTACAAAACAGTTTCCGAGCAAAATATTATTTAACATTGAAGAGAGACAGCCTTATGCATATGTAAGAAAAGGGGAAAATTTATTTTTAGCGGATAATGAATTAAATATTTATGGAGATAAAATAGAAGATTTGCCAAAGAGCATGCCAATTATAGATTATACAGATGAAGCGAGTTTTGAAGGAATTAAAACTATAGTTTCCAGAATAAAAAACAAAGATCTTTATTCTATGATTTCAGAAATAAGGAAAACACCCAAATGTTATGAAATATTACTTGTGAATGGTGTGGTATTTAAAACAGATACTGATGTAACTGAAGAGAAATACAATGACGCATATAAAGCGTATGACCAAATAATAAGAAAAGAAGGACCGTTGACTTATATAGAATTAAGATATAAAATTATTTATAAAAAATAATCTTAAAAGAATTTAAAGAAAGGAGATGCTATTTTTAAAATTAAAATAAGATTTTTAAGTAGCAAGTAAATAATGGAAAATTTAAATAGTACTGTAAAATTAAAAGTAGTAGGAGTAGGTGGTGCTGGTGGTAACGCAATAAACGATATGATTGAAAGTAACATAACAACTGTAGAATTTATAGCTATAAATACGGACCAGCAAGATTTAGATAGATCAAAGGCAACATCAAAAGTTCTTTTAGGAAGAGGAACAGGAGCAGGAGCGGATCCTGAAAAAGGTAGAAGTGCAGCAAGAGATTCTGAAGATAAGATAAAAGAAGTGCTGGAAGGTACAGACATGTTATTCATTACAGCAGGAATGGGCGGAGGAACAGGAACAGGAGCTTCTCCAATTATAGCTGAAGTGGCAAAGTCAATGGGAATTTTAACAGTTGCAGTTGTAACAAAACCTTTTAGTTTTGAAGGACCTATCAAAAAAAATAACGCGTTGGCCGGGATTAAAAATTTAAAAGAAAATGTCGACACGTTAATTGCTATACCAAATGATAAATTATTTGAAATTCCAGGAATGAATATCACTTTGTTAAATGCTTTTAAGGAAGCAAATGGGATATTAAAAATAGGTATAAAAGGAATTTCTGACTTAATTATGAAGCAAGGAACTATAAATCTTGACTTTGCAGATATTAGATCTATTATGCAAAATTCAGGTATTGCTATGCTTGGTTTTGGGGAAGCAAATGGAGATGAAAAAGCAAAAAGTGCTACAGCTCAAGCATTGAATAGTCCATTATTGGAAAAATCAATAGAAGGGGCAAGAAAAATATTGATAAACATTACAGGTGGACCAGATGTTTCACTAAATGAAGTAAATGAAGTTGCAAATACAGTAACAGCAAAAGCTGGAAGTGAACCTAACTTAATTTGGGGATATATTTTGGATGAAGAATTAGAAGGAACAATTAGTGTGTCAATTGTAGCAACAGATTTTCAAGATAATCTTCATTCAAATATACAAGAAAATAATAATTCAAAAACTGTGAGATTTGCTCCAGAAATAAAGAAAGAAGAAATTAAACCATTATCATCAGAGGAAGAAAAACAGCAAAAATCAGATATTTTTTCAGAAAAGGATGAGAATCAAAAAAAAGATTTTGACGATGAAGATGAAGACGATGACGACAGTATGTCTGATTTTGTCTTACCACCATTTTTTCAAGAATAAAAAATAACTTTTGATATTGAAAATTTATTAAAAATGTGTTATACTCAAAGTGTAATAAATATATTAAACTTTTAATATATAAAATTTTTAGGAGGTATTATTAAAATGGCAGTTAAAGTAGCAATTAATGGATTTGGAAGAATCGGGAGATTAGCATTAAGATTAATGTCTGAACAAACAGATAAATTTGAAGTTGTAGCAATTAATGACTTAACAGATTCTAAAATGTTAGCTCACTTATTCAAATACGATTCATCTCAAGGAAGATTCAACGGAACTATCGAAGTTGAAGAAGGAGCTTTCGTAGTAAATGGAAATGAAATTAAAGTTTTCGCAGAAGCTGATCCTGAAAAATTACCTTGGGGTAAATTAGGAGTAGACGTAGTATTAGAAGCAACAGGTTTCTTTGCAACTAAAGAAAAAGCTGAAAAACACGTAAAAGCAGGAGCTAAAAAAGTAGTTATTACTGCACCTGGTGGAAACGATGTTAAAACTGTAGTTTACAACGTAAACCATGAAATCTTGGATGGTTCAGAAACAGTTATTTCAGGAGCTTCTTGTACAACTAACTGTTTAGCACCAATGGCTAAAGCATTAAATGATAAATTTGGAATCGTAACTGGAACAATGACAACTATCCACGCTTACACAGGAGACCAAAATACATTAGATGCACCACATAGAAAAGGTGATTTAAGAAGAGCAAGAGCTGCTGCGGTAAATATCGTACCTAACTCAACAGGAGCTGCAAAAGCAATTGGATTAGTAGTACCTGAATTAAACGGAAAATTAGATGGAGCTGCTCAAAGAGTACCTGTTCCAACTGGTTCATTAACTGAATTAGTATCTATCTTAAACAAAAAAGTAACTGTCGACGAAGTAAATGCAGCTATGAAAGAAGCATCTACTGAATCATTCGGATACACTGAAGAACCATTAGTATCTTCTGACATTGTTGGAATCCACTTTGGATCATTATTTGATGCAACTCAAACTAAAATTGTTCAAAATGGAGATG
>ERZ773083.259-NODE-259-length-47114-cov-4.211840_pt1 | contig 47114 bp, 38 predicted proteins | sample MGYA00511465_ERZ773083 | MGnify/ENA primary metagenome ERZ773083 (study PRJEB29015, sample SAMEA2738001) | human oral metagenome | biome: human oral; feature: human-associated habitat; material: dental | place: China | collected 2060 ... | reverse complement strand
TACGAGGTGCTTTACCAGTACCGTGACGGCCACCGTCACCACCACCGTGTGGGTGATCTGTCGCGTTCATGACAACACCGCGGACGGTTGGGCGGATACCTTTACGACGAACACGTCCAGCTGAACCGATCTTGATATTTTGATGTTGAAGATTGCCTACTGTGCCAATTGAAGCTTCACAGGCGGCAAGTACTTTACGAACTTCACCTGAAGGCATACGAAGGGTTGCATAATCGCCCTCCTTAGCCATTAGTTGCGCTGAACTACCTGCGGCGCGAACCATTTGAGCACCACGTCCTGGGGTTAACTCGATAGAATAAACCATTGTACCGACTGGAATATTATTGAGTGGTAGACGGTTTGATTCTTCAATTTCAGATTCTTCGCCTGTTTGGAAAGTCTTACCTTTAAACATCTTTGAATCTGCAAGGACGTAGTAGAAAGTATTGTTCTCGTCTTTGATGCGAGCAATGCGAGCACTACGGTTTGGATCGTATTCAATTTCCATAACTTCATAGGTCATATCCTTTGGAAGGTTATGGGTTACTAAACGATAGTGGCGCTTGACACCGCCGCCACGATGGCGGACTGTAATGCGTCCTTGACTATTCTTACCAGCATTTTGTTTTTTAGCTTTGAGAAGGGACTTCAAGGGTTTTCTGGTTGTGATTTGATCAAAATCTTGAGTGGTCTTCTGACGCTGTGCTGGTGTGGTAGGACGATAAGCTTTAATGCTCATTATTTTTTATCTCCTTCCTCAACTTTTTCTTCGTCGAAAATGCGAATTTTATCACCAGCTTTTAAAGTAACATAGGCTACTTTATGATCGCGACGAAAAGTCTTACCAGGATAAGCATGTTTGCCTTTTGAAAAACGGGTTGCTTTTCCTTTTCTTAATAAGATACGGATATCTTTAACGGTGACATTATATTGTTCTGCAACTGTTTTTGCTACTTCTTGTTTTGTTACATTAACTGGAACATAAAAGATATAAGTGTTCTTGGTTTGTTCCGTGTAAGCTTTTTCAGTTTTGCGTGGAATTACTAACATTAAGCTTCCTCCTTTTTGGTCAGCCAATTATCTAAAACAGAGAGAGCGTCTTTGACAATAACAATCGTATCTGCATTCATAATATCGAATACATTTAGATATGTTGGTCTGACTAATTTTACGAAAGCAAGATTATTTGTTGCCCTTAATGTGAGCTCGTCTTTTTCGGAAACAACAACCAATACATTCTTTGGAGCGATCTTCTTATCTTCTAGAGTTTTGATCACTTCTTTAGACTTACCATCTTTAATGCCTAAAGTATCTATAACTTGGATTGCTTTTTCGGTATTTTTCATAGACAAAGCTTGCATGATGGCTATTCTTTTAGCGTTCCTGCTAAGTTTTTTAGTAAAGTTTTCTTCACCTGTACGTCCACCAGCTACTCCACCGTGACGCCAGATAGGGTTTCTAGTCGAACCAAACCTTGCACGACCAGTGCCTTTTTGTTTCCATGGTTTTTTGCCACCGCCACGAACTTCTCCGCGTTTTAAGGTTTTTGCGTGTGATGTGCGTGAGTTAGCTAGATAAGTATCATAAGCTAGCTTGACTAGTTCATGATTTGTAACTTCGAGATTGAAGATTTCTGGATTTAAATCTGCCATATTACTCCTTTCCCTCCACGGTTACAATTCCTTTCTTAGGACCTGGGACTGCACCCTTTAGGCCTAAGATGTTATTTTCTTTGTCGATGTAAGCTACGACTAAGTTCTTTACGGTAACTTGGTCATGGCCCATACGACCTGGCATACGCTTACCTTTGAAAACTTTTTGTGGGTACATCGAGCCGATTGAACCAACTTTTCTGATGTCGCCCTTGAAGCCATGCGTATTGCGTGATTCTTGGAAATTCCATCGTTTGACAGTACCAGCAAATCCTTTGCCTTTTGAAATACCAGTAACTGCAACCTTATCTCCTAACTCAAAATTTTCTACAGTGAGAGTGTCACCGAGTTTAAGTTCGTGTGTGGAATCCGTACGAAATTCCTTTAAGATTTTAGGACTTAATGTTTCGCCAGCTTTTTTGACATGTGCTGATACCGACTTGCTCAGATTCTTACCCTGACCGTATCCGAGCTGCACAGCATTATAACCATCGGTTTCGACGGTTTTTATCTGAGTCACTGTGGCTGGTCCGGCTTGAAGGATGGTAACAGGAGTTACTATTCCATCTTCACCGATGATCTGGGTCATACCAATTTTGGTGCCGAGGATGACTTTCATCTTTTCCTTTCCTTTAATGGGACACTCTTTTAGCTAGACTTTTAGAATAGTTCCGTAAATTTTCTCTGCTTGGCCTATAGTTTTTAAAACTATTGCAGTCGGAAAATCTAGGCTTTTTCTTTTGTCTAGTTAGTCAAATGTCACCTTGATAAACTTACAGGGTAATTTTATCATGATTATTATGATTCTTCAAGATAGGAATTTATTCTATCGATTTTTCCGAGTCTGATTCTTTCTGTCCTTTTTGAATTTTTTTATTCAAAGTTGTATTTTCTAGTTTTGTTTTTGAAATTTTTTCATAAAATATTGGCTTCCGGAGTGCTACAAGAATGAATGTTGCAACAAGATAGAGTAAGTAGATTGAGATAAAAGCTATAGCGATGACAGTTACAGCGTCTTTGTTGAGAAGATTATTTAGGTAATAGTAGTCGATGAACATAATAAATAATAGTGGGATGATAATAAATTGTAAAATAAAGAATAGATATCTAAGAAAGAAGTGAAAAAGGAGTGATAAGAAGCTCGAACTTACTTCTTTATCTAGTTCAACTTTGAGATTAGTCATAAAAAAGCCAAGTGATCGACCATTGAATAATGTTGTAGTGATTAACATATAACAAAGTGTGCCGACTTGTAGAATAATGAATGGTGAACTGATTGAAAAATGTCTAAATATTGGTGATACAACGACAAAAGAAAATATTGACCCGGTGATGATATCAAAACCCATAGCAACTAGGCGTCTTAAAAGAGAGATTTTCTTACTGCGATCAAGGCTTTTTTCATCAATTTCTTCTCGGGTCGGTAGGATTCTTGAGAGTGTAGTTGCCAGTAGAAAACCAAAGATTCCACCAATGGTATTGGTAATTAAGTCATCGACATCAAATAACCGATAGTTTCCACGATAAATAAAATAGAGACCGCTTAACTGGGTAAGTTCAAAAAACAACGATAGAAGAAAAGTTTTGAGAATCACCTGTTTCAGATTATTTCTAAAGTAATATTTCAAATAAAATCCAAATGGTAAAGTCATAAAAATATTGAAAATTGTGGTGAGAAAGGCCCAGTTGTTTATAACTGTCAGATATGACTTTGGATTTGAAACCTGTACATGAGATCGCGAAATTATATCAGCAATGAAGTTAAATGGTATTAATTGTGTATGGTAGCCGTTTAAAGTTTGAGCTTTTTCTGGAGTAGGTAACGGTAGGACAATTAGACAGTATGTGCAGATTAAATATAAGATAAATGAATAAATGATCCAAATCCTAAGACTCCAAATTGAGCCATATTTCTTGTAATTATAGATTAAATATGGAATGGTAAAAACAATTGCGATGGGCGGAAAAATTATACCAGCTTGTTTAATTGTATCGATGTAAGTATGCATGCAATTATTGTATAACAAAAAAAGAATAGCTCAATTTTTTGAGCTATTCTTTTGGATCCTAGAAGTCTTCGTCTTGAATGATTTTAAAATCACCAAATTTATTTTCTTCGTCTGGCTCCTCATCACTTTCTCTTAGTTTGCGGACACCTGTTCCAACAGGAATCTTACGACCAATGATGACATTCTCTTTTAATCCATGAAGCTTATCAACTCGACCATTGATGGCGGCATTAATTAACACCCTGGTTGTATCTTGGAATGATGCAGCTGAGAGGAAGGAATCTGACCAGATCGAAACCTTGGTGATACCTAGTAGAAGTTGCGTATATTCGGCTGGAGTACGACCTGTAGCAAGACATTCGCGGTTAGCTTCTTCAATGGCATTTACAGAGGTGATATCGCCGGCAACAAAGTTTGTATCGCCAGATTCTTCAACCATTACGCGACTAAACATTTGTCTGACAATAACCTCAAGATGCTTAGCAGAAACATCGTTACCGTTGGCGGCATAGACTGCCATAATATCATTCATGATATAACGAGCAGTAGCCTCGACGCCTTTATATTTTAGTTGGTCTTGTAAGTTTAATGAACCAGTTGTAAGGCGATCTCCCGCTTGAACTGAATCATTGCTTTTAACTAGCATCTCAGCGTCATTTGGAATTTCTACGCGAACTGGACTGTTTGCACTTTCAGTGATAATTACAGCTCCGTCGACAATTTGAGCATTACCATCAAATGGGGCAATGATTGGTTCCATCCCCTTTGCCTTAGCCGCAATGATATCACCTGTCTTAACACTTGCGCCATCCTTAATGGTGATTTTGCGACCATCGTTAATTTCGATTCTTTCAGTTTTACCGGAAGTCGGTGTAATTTGAACAACAAAGTGGTTACCATCCTCCCAGACTTCACAAAGCCCTGCAATTGGTGCGATCCAAGCTTGACCTTTTGGATTTCTAGCTTCAAGAAGCTCTTCAACACGAGGAAGACCACGTGAGATTGCACCAGAACCTGCAACACCAGAACTGTGTTTGGTATCAAGAGTCAGCTGTGTACCAAGTTCACCAAGTGATTGAGCAGCAATAACCCCAACTGGTTGATTTGGTTCAACAAGCTCACGCGTTGCCATATCGACACCATAGGCTTTTTGTGGAACCCCGTCAACTGATTTTGTAGTTAGAACTGATTGTATACGGACAGATTCAATTTTTTCGTCTGCAGTAATTTGTTCAGCGATTTCGCGGCTAATTAATTTATCATTTTCAATATAACCTGGAACTGCTTCAGCGGTATAACGACCAGCAATTCTTTGGACAAAATCGATACCAGTTTGTTTGGTTTCATATTTATACACTTCAAACCCTGGATCCTCTGCAGTTTTATCTGTTGTGAAGACATCTTGTGCTACATCGACTAGACGACGAGTAAGATAGCCAGAATCGGCAGTACGAAGTGCGGTTGAGACCTGACCTTGACGTGCGCCACGTGTGGCAATGAAAGATTCAAGTGTATTAAGACCATTCTTATAGCTTGATTTGACTGGCAACTCAATTTCACGGTTATTAATATCAACCATGATACCGATAGCGGCAGAAGCTAGTTTGATACCAGATACGGAACCACGTGCACCAGAGTTTGTCATGACTGCAATGTCTGTATCCATTGTTGATAGCTTTTGTTTTAAGAAACTGGAAATTTCGCCGTCGATTTCACGCCAGTTAGCGACTGTCAAGTTATATCGTTCGTTGTCGGTTAATAATCCTTGGTTATATTGATCCTGAATTAGAGCTGTTTTTGCATCACCTTTAGCAATAAAGTCAGCAATTTCTGGATATGTTGGGTAATCATCTTTACATGTTGAAATTGAAGCAATTGTTTCATACTCAAAAGCAAGATTTTTTAGTTTATCGGCTACCTCAACGGTGACTTTCGCTCCGTAATTATTGAAGATGTTCGCCATAACTTTCTTGAGATGCTTTGATGTCTGAACACCGTTATCGTATGGATAATCGACTGGAAGAATTTCATTAAAGATAACTCGCCCAAGAGTGGTATCACGAATTTCTTTCTTAGAGAAGACGCGAATTGGGGTCTGCAAAGCAATATCACCTCGATCATAAGCCATTTCAGCTTCGTAAACTGAGCTGAATGCCAGTGGTTTATCCGATTCAGTGCCTGGTTTATCATAGGTTAAGTAATAGCTACCAAGTACGACATCCTGATAAATTGCTAAGACTGGTGATCCATCAGCTGGTTTTAGAAGGTTATTTTGTGCAGTCATTAATTCTTTGGCTTCTTTTTGTGCTTCATCAGAAAGTGGTAAATGAATAGCCATTTGGTCGCCGTCGTAGTCAGCATTGAAGCCGGCAGCGACTAATGGATGAAGCTGAATTGCCATGCCATCAATTAATCTTGGTTGGAAAGCTTGGATTGATAGACGGTGAAGAGAGGGAGCACGGTTCAAAAGTACATAACGTCCCTTAATCACTTCATCAAGCGCGTCCCAAACAATAGATTCATGTGCTTCAATCATGCGTGAAGCAGCACGAGAATTTGGTGCGTATTCGTTAAGGAGCAACCAAGAAATGACAAATGGTTTGAATAATTCAAGTGCCATTAACTTTGGTAATCCACATTCGTTAAGTTTGAGATCTGGTCCGACCACAATGACTGAACGACCAGAGTAGTCTACACGTTTACCAAGGAGGTTCTGACGGAAACGACCTTGTTTACCTTTTAAGAGATCTGATAAGGATTTAAGTTTACGACGACCATTTTGTGAACTGGCAAGACGTCCATGTGATGCGTTATTGTCAATAAGAGAATCAATCGCTTCTTGCAACATACGCATTTCGTTATGAACGATGACTTCTGGTGCATTGAGATCAAGCAGTTTCTTCAAACGGTTATTACGATTGATGACGCGACGATATAGGTCATTCAAATCGGATGTAGCGAAACGTCCACCTGGTAATGAGATCATTGGGCGAAGATCTGGAGGAATGACAGGAATTACTGTAAGGATGAGGTCAGTCGGTTTAATTCCAGCATTCTTAATTCCTTCAAGAACTTTGATGCGTTTTGTTAATTTACGTTCTTTTTGCCCTTTTGCTTCTTTCGCTTGTTCCTTGAGGTCGTCGATCATCTTGTCCATATCAATTTCGTCAAGGATCTTTTTAATGGCACCTGCTCCCATCTCAGCAGTGATGAGTTCTTCATATTCTTCTGGAAGATTTCGATAATCAATTTCGGAAATCACGGCTCCCTTTTTGAGACCTTCAAGAATACTTTTGCGGTTTTGGAAGTCTTTATCAACTTCTTCAATCTCTTTAGCTTGTTCATTAGCTAATTTTTCTGGGTTAGCATTTGCGTCTTTAGCTGCTTCGCTATAACGAATTTTAATAGCTTGTAAGCTGGCATCGTGTTGAGCTTTAAGATCATTCAAAGTTTGCTCAATTTCAGATTCCTTAGCATCAATAATGAGATATGATGCAAAATAAACAACTTTTTCAATATTTTTGACTGTTAAATCAAGTAATAAGCTGAGAGCAGAAGGTGTACCGCGCATAAACCAAATGTGTGCGACAGGTGCAGCTAGTTTAATATGACCCATACGTTCACGTCTAGCAATTGATTTAGTAACAAGGTTACCCTCTTTGTCTACGGCAGCTTCACGTGAGCGTACGCCTTTTAACTTGCTGTCGTGTGGATTAATATCTTTAACTGGACCAAAAATTCTTTCACAGAATAACCCATCACGTTCTGGTTTTTGGGTACGGTAGTTAATTGTTTCTGGCTTCAATACTTCGCCATAGCTCCAACTCAGAATATCTTCAGCGCTAGCGATGCTGAGTCTAATCGAGTCGAAGTCACTGGCGGAAATGTAGTTGTCCGTCCAAGCCATTAGAGCTCCTCTCCGAGATCAAGACTATCGTCATTGTCTCCTTCTTTTATTGTAATTCCTTGAGCGTCAAGCGATTCTTCAACTTCTTCATCTGAGAGGTTGATTATATCGTTGTCGTCATCATTCATATGTACATTGTGTTTTGCATATATCAAACGATCATCTTGAGACTTTTCGATTTCTCTTGATGTATCTTCAATCACGCGATCTGCGTCCCTAGCCTCACCATTATCAAGAAGGTCAACTTTGAGACCGAGACCTTGTAACTCTTTAACTAGAACATTGAAGCCCTCAGGAAGCTTTGGTCCTTGAATTGGTTCGTGTTTGATGATTGATTCGTAAGCTTTTGAACGACCATAGACATCATCAGATTTGATGGTAAGCATTTCTTGTAGAATACTGGCAGCACCGTAAGCTTCAAGTGCCCAAACTTCCATTTCTCCAAAGCGTTGACCACCGTTTTGGGCTTTACCGCCAAGCGGTTGTTGAGTAACCATAGTATATGGACCAGTCGAACGAGCATGGATTTTATCTTCAACCATATGATGAAGCTTAATCATATGCATGACACCTACAGAGGTTTTTTCGTTAAATGGTTCACCAGTTAAACCATCAAAGAGTTGAATACGTCCATTGTGTTCAATACCGGCTTTCTTTAGTTCATCTGAAATCACTTCATCTGGAATACCATTGAAAGAAGGGGTGGCAACTTTATAGCCAAGAATGCGGGCTGCCATACCAATGTGAATTTCATAGAGCTGACCAAGATTCATACGAGACGGCACGCCCATTGGAGAAAGAATGACGTCAATTGGAGTACCATCTGCCATAAACGGCATATCTTCAACAGGTAAGACGCGGGAGACGACGCCCTTGTTACCGTAGCGTCCTGCTAATTTATCACCAACTTGAACTTTACGCATTTCAGCCACAAAAATTTTAATTTGCATTAAGACACCAGCTTTTAGCTCATGACCTTGCTCTCGAGTATAAATGCGAACTCCAATGACTTTACCTGATGTTCCACCCGTCATACGAACTGAGGTATCACGGACGTCTTTGGCTTTTTCACCGAAGATGGCACGGAGTAGACGCTCTTCTGAGCTTAGCTCTTGCTCACCTTTTGGTGTGATTTTGCCGACTAAAATATCACCAGTTGTTACTTCAGAACCAACAGTAACGATACCATCTTCGCCAAGATGGCGTAAGGCATGTTCGGAAACATTTGGTATATCACGAGTAACTTGTTCAGGTCCGAGTTTTGTTTCACGTACTTCAACATCAAAGTCTTTAATATTAATTGAAGTTAAGGTATCGTCTTCGACTAATTTACGTGAGATAACAATGGCGTCATCCATGTTGTAGCCACGCCATGGCATGAAAGCTACTAATAGATTACGACCAAGAGCAATCTCTCCGTCGTCGATTGATGCGCCTTCGATTAAGATATCTCCTGCCTTAACTTTTTGACCACGTTTTACCATGCAGCGTTGGTTGTAACACTGGTCTGAATTAGTTTGCTCAAAGTGTTTAACTTGATATTCTTTGGTAGTACCATCTTCATAATCGACAATAATTGAAACACCGTCGGCTTTTTTAATAGTACCGTTCATTTTTGCCGTAACTAGTTGAGAAGTATATTTTGCAATATCGGCTTCTACACCAGTACCAACGGTTGGTGCTGTGTTCTTTAAAAGTGGGACTGCTTGTTTCTGCATAGCGCAACCCATAAGAGCACGGTCAACACGGTTTTTCTCAACAAATGGAATAAGTGATGCTGAAGCACCGAGGATTTCCTTATGAGCAGCATCGACGTGGGTTACGCGAGACGACTCTACCTGTGCTGGCTGACCATTAATACGAGCAGATACGCGTTCATCGATGAAGTGCCCATCTTTATCAAGTTTGGCTGAAGTATCTGCAATGATCATATCTTTTTCTTGGCTAGCGTCAACATAGATAACTTCATCTGTAACTTTGCCATTCTTAACTACACGGTAAGGAGCTTCAATGAAACCATATTCGTTAATACGGGCATAAGTAGCAAGGTTTAATACTAGACCGACGTTGCCACCTTCTGGGGTTTCTACTGTACAAATACGGCCATAATGTGTTGGGTGAGTATCACGTACATCAAATCCGGCACGTTCACGAGTAAGTCCACCTGGACCCATTGAGCTTAGACGACGCTTATGTGATAGTTCAGAAAATGGGTTGTAAGAATCCATAAGTTGAGATAATTGTGAACTGCTGAAAAATTCTTTAACAGCGGCTACTACTGGTCGAGAATTTAAGAGCTGTGATGGGGTGACTTCTTCTGGATTAGCCATTGACATACGGTCTAGAATGTTACGCTGCAGGCGAAGCATACCAAGACGAAATTGTCGTTGAATAAGTTCACCAACCATCTTTACGCGACGATTGGCAAGAGAGTCGATATCATCAGCTGGTTCTTGTGTATTGTTAAGACGGATAATTTCATGAATGATTGCAATGACATCTTTCATCTGCAATGTTCGATGTTGACTATCATTTGGTGTATCAAAACCTAATCTTTGATTTAATTTGAAACGACCAACGCGTGAATAATCGTAGCGTTTATAGTCAAAGAAAGTGCGTTCGACCATTGAACGTGCGTTTTCTACAGTGGCGAGATCCCCTGGACGAAGTCGTCGATATACTTCAAGGAGAGCTGCGGCTTGACTTGTTGTTGGATCTTTATCAAGAGTACTATCAATGTAATTAATCGGCCCGTTATCAACATCTTCAAACAAGGCTTTAATCTCTGAATTCTTGGTAATGCCTAGTGCTCGAAGAAAGGTCGTAACTGGAATTTTACGACGACGATCAATCTTAACATTAATTGATCCGTTAACTGCTGTTTCGAACTCTAGCCAAGCGCCACGACCTGGAATTACCTTTGCACCATAATAGCGTTTCCCATTAAGAGTTTCAGCAATAAAGAAGACACCTGCTGAACGGATTAGCTGGGAGACAATGACACGCTCGGTTCCATTGATAATAAATGTGGCTCGGTCGGTCATCCATGGATAATCGCCGAAATAGATATTCTGCTCTTTAACCTCGCCGGTAACTTTATTTGTTAATTCTGCTTTGACGTGTAGTGGAGCTTCATATGTTTCTAGATTATATTTGGCTTCTTCAACGGTACGTTTTGGAGCTTTAAATTCATAATCTTTAAATCTTAGAGATAGTTTTTGACCTGTGTAGTCATCAATCGGGTTTAATTCGGTGAAGACTTCACGGAGTCCAGATTTAATAAATTCTTCCCAAGAATCTTTCTGATGTGCAATCAGATCTGGGATTTCAAGATGGTCGCCTTCCGTAAAAAAGACACGTTTACCACTTGTACTGCTATTCTTAGTACTCACTTTTTCCTCTATATTAGTGTTAATAATCTTTAGCGCCGAAGATTACTGACAATTGACAATATTTTAAGTCGCCAGCTTAAAAATACTCTCGTAGCCAATTGACACACCACTTCTTGTCGTTGATTTTATCATAAAGATCTATTTTTTCAATAACTTTACTTATTTTTTATTTGAAACAGAATTTTTTTATTTTTGTATCAGGCACCAAAAAACCACCTTATCGGTGGACTTTTTTGAACATATAAGCTCTCAACTTTATGTAAGCTGACTCGCAGTTAGCTTAGTTCAACTGAACTGTTATTAGTATAAGAACTTTAGAATAAAATGTCAAGCAGATTTTTAGATTTGGTTTACATGAATTGTTAGCTAAACATACTTATGAAAATTTCTTCAAATAGTTAATCTCTCTAAGGATAAATAGTTAGAGTTGATAACTAAAAAGTTATGATAATTAAAAATAACCCCAAACTGGGGCTATTTTTATCTTGTATCAAATACTTTTTTCAGATAGCTTGGCGTGGTAAATATTACTAGATATCGAGATCGTCGAGATCAGCGAGCTCAGCACGTGTATCTTTTGTAAGGCTTGATTTGTCATCTTCATCATCAGTGTCTTCAACAGACCTAGCGGCAGTAGGTTCACCTGTAGTTTTTAGATTACCATTTTCATCAGTGTTGACAATCTTCAAATTATAACGTGCATCATTTTTTGTGCCTAATGCACGAAGAAGAGTGCGAATTGATTGTGCAGTAGCGCCACGACGACCGATGACACGTCCGACATCCTCTGGATCTACGCTAAGTGATAATAATACACCTTTTTCATCAATTGCTCGTTCGATTTTGACCTTGTCTGGGTTATTAACAAGAGTTTTTACAATATATTCTACGAATTGTTGGTCAATGGTTGCCATAGGATCTCCAAGTTATTTTGTTCAACATAATTATAACATAGTGGTTGCGGTTTGAATATAAAAATAAGGCACTTTTTCGTGCCTTATTTTTATCTACTATTCTGTTTGTGCATTATCTTCTTTGGGCTGATTTTTACGTAATTTATCAGCATGTTTGGCTTTTTTGGTCTTTGGTTTTGGTTGTTTATACCATTCAGGAAGTTTTAGACCATCTTTCTTGAGAATAAGTGCTACACGTGAAGATGGCTGAGCACCGTTTTTAAGGTAGAACTCAATCTTCTCCTTATCAAGAGTGGTTTTTTTGGTTTCTGGATTGTAGTTGCCGACCTCAGCCACAACGCGTCCAGAAAGTGGATGACGCTGGGATTCTTGGACGACTAGTCGAAAAGTTGGATAGTGAGTTCGACCATTACGCTGCATTCGAATCGCAAGCATGTTTTGCTCCTTTTATATTATTATTTTTTTATTCTAAACTATTTTATATCTTTTTTCAAGTTTCATTTGACGAGCTTTAGGGGATTTATTTTACAAGTGAAAGCTTGCCGGTGATAGGTATGTTGTCTTTAGTTTGTTTTTTATAATATTTAATACCTTCTGACGCAGCGGCGGATTGGGCTTCTTGTTTACTATGCCCAGTTCCTGTACCCCTGATATGGCCTGCAACCACTACGTTAATAGTAAATAGTCGATCGTGGTCTGGTCCCTCTTCTTTGATTACATGATATTGTGGGGTACTGTTTTCGAATTTTTGAGCAAGTTCTTGTAGATAGCTTTTGGCGTCTCGCCAAGATTCTGACAAAATTATTTCATCCATCTTACAGATAATATGTTTATAAATAAAGTCTTTTGCAGCTGCAAAACCTTGATCAAGATAGATAGCTCCTGTAACCGCCTCAAAACAATCTGCAATGATAGAGGCATGAGTTCGACTGGATCCCAACTTTTCGCCTTTTGATAGGCGAATTAATGAAATATAGCCAATTTCATGCGATGCGGCGCCAATTGATTCAGTCCGCACAAGAGCAGATCGCCATGCCGTCATAATTCCTTCCGGTTCATAAAAATTCTGATAGAGAAAGTCGGAAACAACAAGCTCGAGAATAGCATCTCCTAAAAATTCAAGACGTTCATTATGTTCAACGGTATATTTTTTATGTTCATTAACATAACTTCGATGCGTTAAAGCGGTGATGAAGAGTGTAATGTCATGGAACTTAATGCCCATCTTATCTTCAGCAAATTTACTGTAAGTTTCGAGCATGTCTTTTGTAAAAACTTCTCTCGTTTTCTGCTCTGTACTATTTTTTTTAACTGCAACTTCGTCAATATGTTGTTTTATTAGGGCAAGGTTAATATTGTATTTTTTAAGATCTATGTTCATTATTCCCTTTCTGGAACTCAGATCGATACTAGATTTATCTAGTATCTTGTGAAATCCCGAATTTATTATTTCTATTTTGTTTCACCTGCACGAATTCTTTTTTTAGCAATTAGCATTAATTTTTCGATGTCGTCATATTCGATTGCATTAAGAGCATCTTTAAAAGAAAACCATTTAATTCCGTTCATCCATTTTTCTTTAGTCGGTTGTTCTTTGCCATCCAAAGCGCGTACGAGGTAGATCTGGGTGGTCATTAAAACTAATTTGTCAACTCGACGATATTTGAAATGGATTTTTCCAAGCCAAGACAATACTTTAATGTGAATCAAGCCTGCTTCCTCACCTATTTCCCTAATAGCGGTCTGCTTAGCCGTTTCACCTGCCTCGATATGCCCCTTCGGAATTGTCCAACGATTTTTTGAATCTTGGATTAAGAGGATTTCAATATCATTTTTTTGGTTATTATAACGAAAAACAATACCGCCCGATGTCGGCTCACGTACAATTTCTTTGATAGTTGGTTTCTTCTTGTAGTTTTTTTGATCTTCGTTTTTACTGGATTTGTTAATATGGGATTTTGAAGATTTTTTATCAAATCTATGAGCTGAAGAATCTTTAGCTCTCGTAATCTTATTTGTTGGAAGTGGTTGACTCAGGTTTAACTTGCGATTCTGTTCCTTCATGTTCCTTCTCTTCATTACTCAATCCAAGCTGTTTGAAGGCTGTTCCTAAGACACCGTTAATAAACTTTGAGGAGTTGTCTGAGCCAAAAGCTTTGGCTAACTCAACCGCTTCATTAATGACTACTTTCGGGGGGACAATCCTTGTCTCAAGTTCATAGAGGCCGATACGTAGAATATTTCGATCGATTGCAGCAATTGTGTCTAAAGGCCATTCTGGGGCTAGAGGTTGTAATTCACGGTCAAGTTTGGCTTGATTTTTTATCACGCCCTTACCAAGATTAAAAACAAACTCAGTGTCTCCAAGAGCTTTGGAATATGGTTCAATATTTTTTGCGATGATAGATTCAATTTCGGCTGTAGCATCGCCCGCCTTTGCTCGAAACTCGTATTCATACAAGCTTTGTAATGCAATGATTCTACCAAGATGCCGATTACTTGCCATTTATTTTTCGCTTTTCTTTTGTTTATTGACGACTTTTTTACTATTTTTAACTGTTTTCACCTTCAAATTTGGTGTCTTTTTTGATGTTTCAAAAGCTTTGATTGGCGATTTTTTATTTACAGCACGCGCTAATACTAAACGCAAATGACTTCGACGAAGTCCTGTTTTTCTCGGGCTGCTTTGTTTTTTAGGTTCAGGCATTAATTGCTCCTTGTTAGTAATTTGAAAATATTTAGGTTATTATACGTCAAAAAATAGTTTAATTCAAGTAAGAAACTCTCGAGATTTTTAGCTAATTTTTCTAGACTACAATGTTGATTAATTTTGCTCCATTCGGAATAATAATCTTCTTAGGCTGACCGTTTAGATATTTTTGGACATTGTCTTGAGTTAAGGCTAATTCTTTTAATTTATCTTGATTATTTAGGTCATTCACGCTAATTTCAAGCTTTGCACGAACCTTGCCATTTACTTGGACAATGAGCTGAGTCTTTTCTGTGGTTAATAGATTCTCATCATAGGTCGGCCAGGTATCGTCAGCTTGTTGTGATTCTAGAATCTCAGATGCAAGATGTGGTGCAAAAGGTTTCAGCAATTTTGCCAATACGGTTATATCATTACTAGCTGCTCCTATCTTATATAAGGCGTTCACATACTCCATTAGAGCGGCAACTGCGGTATTGAAATTATTATTTTGAATATCTAAAGTCACTTTTTTGATAGTTTTATTGCGAACCTGTGCTGTGCTTTGGTCGGTTGTTAATAGATTGGACTGATTAAAAGCTAGGTTGAAACAACGATTAAGGAAACGATAAACACCACCGATCGCAGTTGTACTCCATGCCGCATCTTCATCGTACGGACCAATAAATAGTTCATATGTTCTTAGAGTGTCTGCGCCATATCCTGAATCAATCACATCGAGAGGATCGATCACATTGCCTTTAGATTTTGACATCTTTTTGCCATCTGGGGCATTAATGTAGCCATTATAAAGTAATTTTTTGATTGGTTCACGGAATGGTAGATATCCCTGGTCGGCAAAAAATTTACACCAAAATCTCACGTAGAGTAGGTGAGCTACTGCGTGGTCTCCTCCACAATAAATATCCAGTGGTTCCCAATATTTAATCGCTTGAGGATCCCAAGCAGCAATTTGATCATGTGGTGAAGCATAGCGCCACAAATACCACGAAGAACAGGCATAGCCATCTAAAGTATCAGTTTCACGTGTCATTTCTTCGCCATCGATATTCACCTTTAACCATGACTTTGCCTTTGCGAGTGCAGATCGACCACTTTTGTCTGGACGATAATCGGTTACTTCTGGGAGAAGAACTGGTAGTTGATCCTCAGGGATGGCATGAGGTTGTCCATTTTTGTCATAGGCGATCGGAATTGGACAACCCCAATAACGCTGTCGTGAGATTAGCCAATCACGCATACGATAGGTAACTTGCTTTTTTGCTATTTTTTCTCCAAGGATCTGAAGAATTTCCTGTCTTGCCTGACTCGAGGTAAGACCATTTAATTTACCTGAATTAATCAGTTCACCTTCACCAGTGAGACAAGTATCCTCTTTGTTTTGTGAAACTTGATTTTGGTTGCCGATTACTTTGATAACTGGTTTGATATCTAGGTGATATTTTTTTGCAAAAGCAAAATCACGTTCATCATGTGCTGGAACTGACATAACAGCCCCGTCCCCGTAGTTAATTAACACGTAATCCGAAACCCAGATAGGGATTTTTTGTTGAGATAGAGGATTTATTGCATAGCTTCCAGTAAAAACACCTGTTTTTTCTTTATTCTCCTGACGTTCGATTTCTGATTTTTTGATAGCTTCGGTACAATATTTTTCTACTTGGTCTTTTGTTTTTTCATTTATTAGTTGTGGAATTAAGGGGTGTTCAGGAGCAAGAACTAAGAATGTTGCACCACAAATTGTATCTAGACGAGTTGTAAAAATGTCGATCTCTATGTCTTTGCTTTGAACTTTAAATTTAACATTGGCACCCTCTGAGCGACCGATCCAATTCTTTTGCATGGTTTTAATCTTTTCAGGCCAGTCAAGTTGATCAATTTCTGCTAACAGTTCATCGGCATATGCAGTGATTTTAAAAAACCATTGCTTCATTTTCTTCTTTTCAACTTCTGCCCCACAACGCCAACAATGTCCGTTTTCAACCTGTTCATTAGCTAAAACTGTCTGGTCATTTGGACACCACCACTGGTAACTTTCTTTTTGATAGGCTAAACCTTTTTTATATAATTGCAAAAAACACCACTCAGTCCAACGATAATATTCGGGATCTGATGTGTTTAACTCACGTGTCCAATCAATGTAGTAGCCCAAACGTTTTGCTTGTTTACGAAAATTATTAATATTTGTTTCTGTAGCTTCTTTTGGAGAGATACCGGTTTTAATAGCATAGTTTTCAGCTGGCAAACCAAATGTATCATAGCCGAATGGACGTAAAACATTTTTACCATTTTGTGCATAGAACCGTGCAAGTACATCAATTATGGAAAAATTACGAACATGCCCAACGTGTAAACCCGCCCCTGATGGATACGGAAACATTTCTGCTAAAAACATCTTTTCTGTATCAGATTCTGTAGCTTTAAATGTTTGCTGGTCTTCCCATATTTTTTGCCACTTAGCTTCTATCTTATTCGGATTATATCTTTCCATAAATACTCCCTATCTTTTCAATTATATCAGAGTTTTTTGAGGAGTTTATAAACTCTCTGATTGATAACGTAGATAAAAAAGAAGGATGGCTGTGGCAACTGAGACATTAAATGATTCTTTCTTTCCATACATTGGTATTTCTAAAAAAAGATCAACTAGCTTATATAATTCTCTTGAAATACCTAGAACTTCCTCTCCCAAGAGTATGACAACTTTTGACTGAAGAAGCTGATTTAGATTTTTTTCAGTGAGGAGATGGGAATTTGGTTCATCAATATTATTCTCAAGTCCGATGATCTGATAACCAGCTTTTCTTAAACCAGTGAGTGTTCCGATGATATCATTTGATAAGGTACTTTGAAGTGTTGTTTCTGCACCAAGCGCTGTTTTATGAATTTGAGTTGTAACTTTATTCGCCAGATGAGGTAGCATAGTCGAATATGGAAGAGGTACAGGAGTGTAACCCGAATATATCACTTGTTTAACACCAAACCCATCCGCTGTACGTAATATTGAACCGACATTATATGTAGAACGTATATTATGTAGGACTAGAACAATTTCCATATGATATATTTTATCACTCTTTTATAGATGTTATTTGTTATAATATGGTTATGGATAAAATTACTGAAGAATGGCTAAATGAATTAAAAGTTAATAAAATTTCAGGTCCTGATGTTGAGCGTTCTTTAGCTTATGCAAAGGATCTATTGCATGGTTTGTCAACTATACGTAAATTTTCTCAAGGTGTAACTATTTTTGGCTCAGCGAGAACCCCTGAAACAGACAAATACTATATAAAATCACGAGAACTAGGACGTTTACTTGCTGAGAATGGTCACCCAGTGATCACTGGTGGAGGTCCGGGAATTATGGAAGCTGCAAACCGTGGTGCTTATGAATATGGTGGGAGAAGTGTTGGTCTTAATATTAAATTACCTTTTGAGCAGCATGCAAACCCATATTTAACAGATGAAATGGAATTTCATTATTTCTTTGCACGAAAAGTGATGCTCGTAATGGCAAGTAAGGCTTACGCGTTTTTTCCTGGCGGGTTTGGCACCTTGGACGAGCTTTCAGAGGTTTTACTATTAATTCAAACTAACAAAATGCCAAAAATGCCTTTCTTCTTCATTGGAAAGTCATACTGGCGACCACTAATTAAGTTTTTCAAAATTAGTATGGAAAAGAACCATATGATTAAAGAAAAGGATCTTAATTTATTCTACTTAACAGACGATATCACCGAAGTCGTTATGGCGGCAAATAAGATTGGTCACATCAAGATAGATGAAAATATCTATGACAAAGTAAAATCTGTGTAATTACAAGTTTATTTTTTGGATTGGCATGGGGTGAAGTTTTTCGTTAGCCGAAAGGATGCCTTTTTTGGGTCCGATATGTGAGATCACTGAGGTAGCATTAGCGGCAGCTGCGATTAGACTATCTTTAAAGTTATATCCATCAAGAGTAGCAGCTAAAAATCCTGAACCAAATGCATCACCTGCACCAGAATAATCTACAATCTTTTGAGCTTCATATTCGGCTAGACGGTAGGTCTCACGACCGTTAGTGGCGATTGACCCCATTGATCCGGCAGTAATGATGACGGTTTTAGTGTAAGCGGCTAGATGGGTAATTAATTCTTCGAGAATTTCTCCTTGAACTAGGAGTTTAGCTTCTTTTTGATTCAAAATCAAAACATCAATGTCTGGCAGGATCCCCAAGACTTTTTTCTGTTGTTTTAATTCCGCAATACCTGGATTCCACATAATTTTTATCTGACTAGCTTTTGCTTGTTCTATAAAATCAAGAAGAATATTCATGTCGCCATTTAGGCTGGTTATATACAACCAATCTGGATTCGCAAGGTTTAAATCGGAAGCTGATAAATTATTGTATTTTGAAGATGCGCCGAGACAGGTCATAGTGGTGGCATTAGCTGATTTAGAATCTAGCAAAACAACTGAAACTCCAGTTTGGGATGAAACTTGGTTTAAATAGCTAGTATCAACATTCTCATCTATCAAAAAGTCTTTGATTGCTTCCGCGGCTTGATCGTCGCCTACATTACTAATTAAGATCGACTGATGTCCGTGCCTAGCAAAAGTAACTGCGGTATTTGTGCCACTACCACCGATTTGATATGAAACTTGATCGATGAGAACTTTTTCACCAATGGATATATTGTTATTTTTGAAGTTAAAATCATCATGATCTATTAAGTAAACCTCTTCCATTGAATAACCGAGACAGACAACACGTGCAACTGGTTGATTTTTACATTTTTTTGTAATTTTAGTTATATCGACAGTTTTCATTATCAAAGTATGCCTCGTTTTTTTGATTCTTCAACTAATTGCTTATAAGCATCTGCAGGATCTTTTGTATTTGATATGGCTGAGCCAACGTTAATTACGTTTAAATCTGCGTGTGCTAGCGCTCGCACATTTGATAGATTTGCTCCACCATCCCAACCAATTTCAAGTGCGGGATTTAATTTACGGATAATCTTTATTTTTTCCATCTGCAAGAGATCAGCCTGTCCTCCCTGTTTGCCTAATGATCCCGCGAAAATAAGAGCGTGATCGACTACATCCAGATAGGGCTTGACTAACTCAGGATAAGTGCCTGGCAACATGGCAACCCCACTTTTAATACCTGCTTTTTTAAACTCACTAAAGAAAGGCAATAGATTTTCATTTGCTTCAGCGTGAAGAATACACAAGGCTGGTTTTAGCCTAAGGATCTGGGTAAGATGATCACTCGGTTTTGCTGACATGAGATGGATATCAATCTTTATATTTGTGGGTAGTTGAGCAATCGCAGCTTCGGATAGACTTTTGTTTGCAGTAAAAGTTCCATCCATGAGATCAAGTTGTATTCGCTTTGCAAATTTTTGATAGGATTCTAATTGATTAGTGAAAACTTGTGGATCACTTGTTAGAATCGCAGGTACAATATATACATCCTCACCCATAATACCTCTATTTAGTAAATTGCTTCCTCATCTAGCCGTCGATTACGTCTAATATATCTTTCTTCTGGAAGAAAATCTGTTTTTAAAAACATATCAATTGATTGGTCGATACTTTCATCATTCATAAAATCAGATGAAAGACACAAGATATTTGCGTCGTTATGCATACGACCGAGTCGTACTAGTTCAGGAGTGTAGCCACAAATTGCACGAATCCCCTTAAAACGATTTGCTTGCATTGCAATACCGTGAGCAGAACCACAGATTAAAATACCGCGAGATCCATCCGTCTCTCGTACTGCTCTAGCGACAGCGATTGCATAATCATTAAAATCATCATCTGGACGCATTGTTTCTGGCCCTAAGTCAACAACTTCGTATGTTTCACTCCATGCTGAATTTGATAGACTAGCTAGTATTCTTTGTTTTGTAACGAACCCACGATGATCTGATCCTAAAAATATTCTTTGCATAATTAATTCTTTCCAAAATCTGCTGCAAGTTCGACAAGACGATTCGAATAGCCCCATTCATTATCGTACCAAGCGACAACCTTTACTAAATTTTTATCAACTACATTAAGGAGTGGTAGATCAACAATACTCGAATGAGAATTTCCTCGATAATCAATTGAAACAAGCGGCTCTTCTGATACGCCAAGAATACCTTCATAAAATGGTTCTTTTGCAGCCTTCTGAAAGACGTTTTTTAGCTCTTCGATTGTCGTATCACGTTTTAAAACTGCAGTAATGTCAGCTAAGGAAACAACTGGTGTTGGAACACGGATTGACAAACCATCAAATTTACCTTTTAAGCTAGGAATGGTAAGGGCAGCTGCTTTTGAAGCGCCGGTTGATGTCGGAACGATATTTTCAGCTGCGGCTCTCGCTTCACGTAAATCTTTCGCTGGAGCATCAAGAATGCGTTGCGACGCAGTGTATGAATGAACCGTAGTCATTAGAGCTTTTTCTATACCGAAATTATCCTCAAGTACTTTCATAACTGGTGCAATACAGTTTGTAGTACATGAAGCATTTGATAAAATTTTATCATCTTTTGTTACAGTGTCTTCATTGACACCAATTACGACGGTTTTTGCGCCTATTCCTTTGGCGGGAGCTGAAATTACCACTTTTTTGGCACCGGCATCGAGATGCTTCGCAGCTTTTTGGGGATCTGTAAAGAAACCAGTTGATTCAATAACAACATCAATTTGTAATTTTGACCAAGGTAAATCTTTTGGTTCTTTTTCAGAGAAGACCCGTATTTTTTCACCATCAACGATGATATTTTGATCATCAAATTTTACTTCACGATCATATGTGCCGTAAGTTGAGTCATGTTTTAATAAATGTGCGAGTGTTTTTGTATCTGTAAGATCATTTATTGCCACGATTTTTATATCGTGACGTTCGAAAGCAATCTTGAAGGCATTACGACCGATGCGACCAAAGCCGTTAATTGCGAGTTTTATCATTTTACCTCCTTAGTTTAGTTAATTATAGCATATAAGGAATGAATAAAGATCAAAAAACACCACTTTAGAATGGTGTTTTTTGTTTTTAGACTAACCTCTAGCAAAGTGAGCAAAGGCGCGGTTTGCTTCAGCCATGCGGTGAGTATCCTCTTTCTTCTTGAAGGCTGCACCTGTGCCGTTAAAGGCATCAACAATTTCAGCTTCCAAACGACGTTCATATGGCATACCTTTGCGAGCACGTGCCGATACAACTAGCCAAGAGAATGCAAAGTGCATCTGTCGATGTCCAGAAATTGGAAATGGAATTTGATAGTTTGCACCACCCACACGACGAGATTTTACTTCAAAATCTGGTGAAATGTTTGCGATTGCTTTTTCAAGCACCTCAACTGGGTTTTCTGAACCAAGCTTTTTGGCGGCACCCTCAATTGCTGAATAGACAGCACGTTCGGCAACTTGTTTCTTACCATTAAGCATGGATTTGTTAATCAAACGTTGAACAAGAATGGATTGATAACGGCGATCTGGATTAACTTTACGCTCAAGTGATTTAGTAGTTTTACGTGGCATAATTACTTACCCTCCTTTTTGGCACCATATTTTGAACGGCCTTGCTTACGTCCATTTACGCCTTGAAGATCAAGGGTACCGCGGACGATATGATAGCGGACACCTGGAAGATCAGGCACACGACCACCACGAACGAGAACAACAGCGTGTTCCTGCAAGTTGTGACCTTCGCCGCCAATATAAGCCCAAACTTCCTGACCATTCGTAAGACGAACGCGAGCGACTTTACGAAGAGCTGAGTTTGGTTTCTTTGGAGTCTTGGTGGTCACTTTGATACAAACACCACGTTTCAATGGAGCAGGTTGTTCATAGTAGCGAGTCTTCAAAGTATTCACGATACTACCAAGAGCTGGTGATTTTGACTTCCTTGCAGCCACTTTACGTGGTTTTCTAATCAACTGATTGATTGTTGGCATTTTATCCTCTTATATTAATTCTAATTAATAATTTACCCTTTAAAGGCTGGTCTTTGACCTATTTTTGCTTCATCTTTTACAGCAATAAGAATCAGCTTGAAACTCTTTTCACATTATACTACTTTATAGTTTTGTCGTCAATTCTTCGATCTAGCGAGATCTTCAATCCTTTTTATTTAGAAAGCTGATTTTTGGGTTTTTCTAAAAACAATAAATATTAACTCAAGCGTCTATCTATTTTTTACTAGTTTTATTTTTTTCGTTATGCTTATCTGATTTGATTGTTTCTTTTGTTTTAGTATCTTCTCTGTTCGATTCATCAAGTAGCATTTTGACTAATGCCCAGACAATCATATTTGCTGAAAACGCTAAAAATGCAATAAATGGAATAATTAACAGCGCAACACCTAATGATTGATTAAGTAAAGCAATAATTGCTGCAACCAAAAAAGCAATCACTGCGATAACCAGATAGGTGATTTCAAGGATAGTGAGTTCTCTTTTATCTTTATATAACTGCTTGATATAAGAGATAAATTTCGATTGCGACATGTTTATATATTAACATATTTCTTATATTTTGCAACTTTTTTAATGATTCTCTTTTTACAAAAACATATGGCCTAATTCGTTTTAGATTAGAATATATTTAATCAAGGCAAGATTTTTTTATGAAGATTATTCATCAATAAAAAGAGCCCTAATGGACTCTTTTTTAAAAAACTTTTTTATCGCTACTTCTTCTTCGTACTGTCTTTTGTTTCTTTAGCTGATTTTGCTATCGTTTTTGCGTTCTGATTCGCTCCGGAATTTTGTTCCACAAGATAATTCAAAGTCTTTTCAATCACCATGCGATTTTTAATATCTTGGCGAACATTGTTGTCTTTTAAATTAGCGAGAGCTTCTTTTGATTTTTTATAGACCTCTCTTAATTCATTGAGTTTTGCATCGACGATTTCATTATCAACATCAATTTTCTCTGTTCGAGCGACCATTTGTAATGCAAGTGAAGCCTTAACTCTTGTTTCTGCTAATTCTCGAATTTGTTTTTTCCATGCCTCTTCGGTTTGACCCGTTTGTTTTAGATAGTCTTCAAATGACAGACCTTGGGTTTTGGCATTAGCTTCAATGTCTTGTTTAATAAAGCGAATTTGATCCTCAACTAGCACATCGGGAGCTTGAATCTTACTCTTTTTGATCAATTCATTGACTAAATCGTCTTTAAATTTTTCGTTTGACTTGACCTTATTTTGCTCTGTGAGATTTTTTTCAATATCAAGACGTAAGTCTTCCATGGTCTTGAATGGTCCACATTTTTTTGCGAAATCGTCATTTAATTCTGGTAATTTAAACTCACTAACTTGTTTTAATAGGACGTTGAAAACTGTTTTTTGTCCTGCAAGTTTTTCTACATGATAATCTTTTGGAAAAGTTAGGTTAAGATCAAAACGGTCACCAACAGAATGTCCAACTATGCCTTCTTCAAATCCTGGGATAAATTGATGAGAACCTAATTTAAGTTTAAAATCTTTTGCAGCACCACCGTCAAATTTCTCACCATTTAGGCTACCCTCAAAATCGATCACTACTTCGTCATTAATCGTGGCAGGTCTTTTTACGACTTGTTTTTCGGCATAAGCACTACGTACTCTCTCTATTACATCATCAATATCGGTTTTTGAGACTTTAAAATCCTGACGTTTAACTTTAAGATTTTTATAATCACCGAGTTTAATTTCAGGAATAATTTCAGCAACTGCTTTGTATTCCAATGTTTCATTTGGAACATATTTTACGATATCGACATTCGGAATGACCAGTGGAATATTCTTGGTCTGGTCAAAAGCTTGTGGAACTGTGCGACGAACCGCGATATCTGCGGTGGTACTAGCTAAATCATTTGGATTAATATTCTTTTTTGCAATTTCAATAGGGACTTTGCCTGGACGGAAACCTTGAATCTTAACTGTTTTTGATAAACGCAAAATTGCTTGTTCTTCGGCGACTTTAAGATCATTTTGGTCAAGAGTGACGGTCACTTCGACCTTAGTGTCAGATAAATTCTTTGTTGTAACTTTCATAGCTTCATTATAGCATGTCTATTCGTTTTCGGATTAACAGAGAACAAAATTTTTATCCTGAGCAACTAAATTTTGAAATTTAACCTGCTTAATCTTGCCGAATTAAGCCAATTTGTGGTGATGTACGCATAAAACGAACCACATTGGCAAGAGTTGCATGCTGTTTGATTTTTGGATTTAGAATATTATTTGGGTCGAAAAGATTTTTAATATCATGATATAAGGCTCTGGTTTTGGCTGGTAAATCTTGGTTTGTCATAATCGCTTGAACTAATCCTTCGGCTGAGCCTCCACAAAAATTGCCGTTAGAGTCAATAATTAGTTTGCCATACTGTTGCATAAACCTAAGTAATCGCTTGCGTTCCTCAACAAATGATAAGTCAAAAACAGGTCGCACAGAAAATAGACCAGTGGCAAATGACCCAAAAATTGGTAATTCCTGTTCAAACATTTTTTCTAATGTAGTCAGACTATCGATAAAAGAAGCTAGCTCTTGCTGAGGAATATATGAACGATCTGCAATTATTACACGTTCTGGATATTTAGCATCGTTACGATATGATTCCATGGATTTGGCAATTTGCTCAAATTGTTCAACTATATCAAGTTGATCAATTAAAGATTGACAGTTGTGATCGGTGATTTGACGTAACTTTTTTAGATTACTGTGATTTTTAAAATATGAATCATCAAATTCAGTGGAGATCAAAAAACTCTGAGTATTAGATTTTATAAAACTAGTTTTTGCTTTATGACTTGGTATTGTTTTAAAAATTCTTGTGTCATAAAAATCAATACGCAGTGGCTGGAGCTGCTGAAGTTTGGTCATAAATTCAATTGCGGGTTTTATTTTCTCGAAAATAAATAGCGCTTTTTTAGTTGGTCTCGACAATGGAACCACTCGTAAAATTAGTTCAGTGATAACACCAAGACTTCCTTGCGCACCAAAATATAACGGTAGAAGATCAAAATCATGTTTCTTTGAATAAACTTCTGAAATCATATGAAAACCAGTACGTGAATGATTATCAGCTTTCAACATTTCGACCTGTTCTTTGTTTTTTGTAAGAATTTCTTCAACTCCTTGATAAAGATGACCAGAAAGACCAGTATAAGATTTAGCATTCCGTAATCCGTGAGGGGTTAAACTTTGTGATTGAAACAATTCGCCCGAAGATAAAACGGCTTCAATTCGATCAACGTAGTAGTAGATGCTACCGTATTTCTTTGCAATTTTATCAGTGTAGAAATTTGAGACTATACCACCAATGGTTTCTCGCTCATCTGCCTCAACTGGAAGTCTTAGACCAAATAGAGCAAGAGCAGAATTTAGTTGCCCTAAAGTCACACCAGCTTGAACGCGGACTAGACGTTCTCGATCATCAATTTCTTGTATTTTATTTAGTTTTTCAGTGGACAAAACTATCCCCTCCGACAGGTCAGCACCACTCTGGTCAAGCCCAGAACCCCTAACCGAGATTGGTAATCGATAGCCTTTTTTCGCTAGTTCATCGACAAAGCGCACAATGTACTGGATATCTTCAACAGTCTGTGGTAGGCAGAGGAGCTTTGGCATAATCTCTAGAATACTGGCGTCTCTTGAATATGCCGCTAAAATTTCTGGTTTATCAGTTACTAAACCAGAAATTCTTGCGTTCAGAAAATTTGCTATTTTATTCACTTCCCACCTTCTTTTGATTTATTTTAGCATAAACTTTTTTAAAAAACTATTTTAATACTACCGATGATTCTCCGACAAGATGCTTTAAAGGATCAATTAACTCACTTGTTGCGTCAATTTTAAATGGCATACGTAAAGGTTTTTTACCATTTTCGTCTTTTAAAACTAAAATTATTTCTTGGAAACCGGGGTTCTCGTCGCAGAGCTGACGGATCTTAGTCAATTTGGTGGTATCTTCTGGATCTTCAATTAACACAAATAGTTTCTGTGATCTTGGATCAGGCGGTGGGGTAATTCGATGTATTGTTTTTTCGTTAGTCTGATTATTTTGAGATTCCTCGTCTGTTTTAGATGTATTTTGACTATTTTTCTTATGTTCGGTGGTTGCCGTTACAGTACTAGTAGTTTTCTCTGTCTTACTGATTGTATCATCCTGCTTTTTGGTTCTTAGGGGGTTATTTTCTAAAACAGAATTTGTTTTCTTACGTTTATATTCTTTTCTTGGTGCATCTTTAGGCTCTTCAAGTTTAGTACCAGTTGGCTGATAGTTTTCAAGTTTATCATCAGAAACAATGGAGAATGAATCGGCAATAATCTTCACTTCACTAGTAATATTACCTTCTTTATCACGAGCATTAACTCTTCCAACCACCTTCACTATGCTATCAATTGCTAATTTTGAACCTTCTTGTTCATAAAGGGACGGAAAAACGATAAACTCGACTTCTGAAGTTTTACTCTCGATTTTTACAAAGGCCATTTTAGTGTTGGATTTTGTTAAAATTGTACGAATATTAGTGATGATTCCACCAATAATAACTTGTTTACCGTCATTCTCAGCATTGACCACGGAGAATGGATGAGTATTCTCTTCGAAATAGACATCATATTTATCTAGCGGATGCGCTGATAGATACAGCCCCATTAAATCTCGTTCCCAAAGTAGTTGTTCTTTTTCGGAAACTTTGGTCGGAGCGGGTTTTATTTCAGGTTCAGGTATCGCTCCGGCATCTCCCATTAAACCAAATAGATCAGTTTGACCAGAAGCACGATCTTTTTGAACTTTACCACCATAACTTTGAATTTCTTCTAGATTAAATAGTAAATCTGATCGATTAGCGAAACGGTCAAAAGCGCCGGTTTTGATGGCAGATTCCCAAGATTTTTTATTGAATTTTGTATTATCAACACGGGAAGCGAAATCACAAACCGACTTAAAGGGACCGTTTTTATCGCGTTCAGGGATAACAATTTCCTCAATTAGGGCTTTCCCCATACTTTTAATAGCTGCAAGACCAAAGCGGATAGTTTTTTCACCACCAACAATAGCAAAATCAGCATAGGACTGATTGATGTCAGGTCCAAGTACTTTGATGCCTAATCTTTTACATTCGGCAATTTCAATGGCAAGACGATCGGTCCAGCGCATGTCTGACGTCATGAGGGCTGCCATAAATGCATCTGGATAATGCGCTTTAAGATAAGCGGTCCAGTATGCCACTAGTCCATAACAAGCAGCATGAGACTTATTAAAACAGTAGTTAGCAAATTCAAGCAGTTGATTCCAAAATGTCTCCGCTTGTTCCTCAGTAGCCCCGCCAACTGCCTGCGCACCCTTAATGAATTCCGGTTTAACTTTATTCATAAGAGCCACTTTTTTCTTACCAACAGCTTTACGTAAGGTATCCGCCTGACCACCTGTAAATCCACACCACTCCTTAGAGATCTGCATGAACTGCTCCTGATAAATCAAAATTCCGTAAGTGGATTTCAATGAATTCTCAAGTCCTGGGTGAAGATAGGTGATGGGCTCCTCGCCGTGCTTTCTACGAATAAAAGAATCAATAAATTGCATTGGTCCTGGGCGATACAAGGCGACCATAGCGATAATATCTTCAAAGCTGGAGGCTTTCAGGTCTTTTAGATAACGTTTCATACCAGCAGACTCAAGCTGGAAAACCCCTGTCGTTTCAGCGTTTTGTAATAACTGATAAGTTAGTGGATCATCAAGTCTAACATTATATAGATCGATATCATCATGATAAACTTTACGAATCATACGCAAAGCATTATTGATGACTGACAGGTTAGAAAGTCCTAAAAAGTCCATTTTAAGAAGCCCAAGTTCTTCTACTTGTGTGGATGGATATTGTGTAGCAAGTGGACCTTTAGCGGAAACTTCAAGTGGGAGAAATTTAACTAGATCATCAGGGGCGATGACAATACCGCAGGCGTGTACTCCATGAGAACGAATAGTCCCCTCAAGTTTTGAAGCATAATCAATTACCTGTTTAGCAGTTGGATTATGCTCATACTCATACTTTAGGTCAGGTGTATTAACGATGGCATCTTTTAACTTAACATGGTGCCCCTGTATAGGATCTGGAACCAATTTCGCAATACGGTCCGCTTCTGCATAGGGAACTTCAAGTACTCGAGCGACGTCGCGGACCGCATTTTTTGCCATCATTTTACCAAAGGTAACGATGTTTGCTACCCGACCTTTACCATATTTTTCTGTACAATAATCAATTACTTCATCGCGTCTAGTATCTTGTATATCCGTATCAATATCTGGCATAGAAATACGATCTGGATTTAAGAAACGCTCAAAGAGTAAATCATACTTCATCGGATCAAGCTCGGTGATACGTAAGGCATAGGCGAGGATTGAACCTGCTGCGGATCCTCGACCTGGACCATAAATGATACGTCGAGTTTTTCCCCACATAATAAAATCTTGGACGATCAGGAAGTATCCGTTATAGCCCATCTTATCAACAACAGATAACTCGTAATCAATACGCTCTAAAATTTTATCTGAGAGTAGCTTGCGACACTCTTCAATCGAAAGTTTTTGCGCTTCTTCTTGAGTAACTCCGCCATATCGGAAAGCTAAACCACGAAAAACTAATTTATCTAGATAGCTTTTTTCAGACTCACCATCCGGAATTGGAAATTTCGGTATCAGAATACGCCCTAATTGGATTTCAGTATGACAACGTTCAGCGATCTTGCGAGTATTTTTAATAGCATCAGGAAAATCCTTGGCCCAACGGTCAATGATGTCTCGTGGCGGGATGACATGGAGCTGAAAGTCTTTTAAAGTCATTCGATTTTGATCGGACAAATTGGCCGCCGTACCGATACACAGTAGTATTTCGTGAGCATCTTGATCTTCGTGTTTTAAATAATGTCCATCACAAGTTACAACAAGCGGTAGGCCTGTCTTTTTCGCTATCTGCTGTAAACCGATATTAATGCGATTTTGAACATCCCAGTGAGTTGGCGAATCTGGATGTCCATGATCTTGCATTTCTAGATAAAAACGGTCTTTATAGACATTTCTATACCACTCGACAAGTTTTTCGGCACCTGCCATATCGCCATTTTTTAAACGAACTGAAATTTCCGAACTAGCACAACCTGATAGGCAGATAATACCTTCGTTATATTTCTCCATAATCTCGTGATCGATACGTGGTTTATAATATTTACCGTTTATTTCTGCTTCTGTGGCAAGTCGACAGAGATTCTCAAAACCTTTATCATTCATTGAGAGTAAGGTGATGTGATAACGTACTTTGTCGTATGCTGGATCACGATCCAGTCGTGACCTCGCTGCCACATAAGCCTCTAAACCAAGAATTGGTTTAATATCGGCAGCTTTAGCTTCTTTGTAAAGCTCAATTAGACTAGACATCGTGCCATGGTCTGTAACCGCCACAGCCTGCATGCCCTGTTCCTTGACATAACTGATCAGATCAGGAACCTTAGTTAAACCATCAAGAAGACTATAGTGGGTGTGGTTATGGAGATGAACGAAATCACTGGGACTAATTTGATGATTTGGATCATCAATTTTCTTACAAAAATCTCGATATTCTTGTTGCCACTTTTCTTCTTTTTCTAATTGTCCTACCTCACTTGACATATATATATTTTAGCATAAACAAAGTATTTGGAACTTTTTACAAGGATATTTATTCTTCAAATCTATTCTTCAGAGGTTTCTGATTCTTGGTTTTGTTCGTGATCCGAATCATTAGCTAAGGCAATATTTTGATTAATAATCGATTCGTCCTCTGTCTCATCATAATCTTCAGTATCTATATTTTTACGGAACACTTTATCAAATAATTTTTGTCCCTCTTTTTTAGCACTGTGATAGATTTTTTTGCCGGCAGTCTTTGTATTGTTTATGACGTCTTTGCTCTGTTTTTTAAACTCTGCACGATTCTCTTTGCCAGATTTTGGCGCGACAAATAGACCTGCCACGACACCAAAAGCTGCACCAAGAGCCATTCCTAAAAAGAATTTATTTTTCTTCATTTTGAACTCCTATTTAGTTACTTCTATTATAGATGATTTTGCCAAAAATTATTTCTTTTTGGCCCTATTTATAGATTGTGATCTTTTTTGGGTAGATTTTGTTTTCTTTATTGATTCTTGTTTTAGGTTAGAAGAATCTTCGTCCTCAAATTCTTGAAATACTGATTTTTTAGGTTTGTGATTAATTTTTAGTAAATTATATAGTTTGCGACCGATATATTCTTTAACGAAGCCACGTGCTAATGGACCAACAGAAGTCAAATCTTTGATATTATCAGCCACGTCATCCGCCTTATCAAAGATTGATTGACCGGTTTGCACCATGATTTCAATTTCTGAAAGTAAACTAGTGAATTTAACGATAAAAATTATACCGACAATTAAGAAAACCAGTAAGGTAACTGCTAAAAACATAACTATAATCCATTCGGCAAGATTCATCTTATCTCCGTTTTCTGATAACCTTTATGCTTTTATTGTAATACAGTTTGTTTTAAACAACAACACTAAATTTGTTTGAGAAAGTCGATTAAATCCTGCCCGTAATCTTCATATTTGGTTGCATAATAAAGACTGGCTAGGCTATAGTTTTTAGGATCACCAGTAGTCATCCAGCGCCCTTCTGTCTTTTCAACGTAAACATTACCATCGCCAACCATCTTAGTGATTGCATCAACGGTCCATAATTCGTTGTCTAAACCGATATTTTTAGGATCAAGATATTGAAAGACTTCTGGGGTCAATAAGTAACGTCCATAAGAGGTGAGATTTGAGGGGGCTTCTTCGATTTTTGGTTTTTCAACAATATCGTGGAGCGCCATTTTCTTTTCATCCTGCAAGCGAATAATGCCGTATTTATTTAGAACTTTTTTAGGCATTTCTTGAGCAATAATAATAGCTTTAGCGTCTTCGTGTTTTAAAAATGAATCTTTTAATGTTTTAACATCTGAAGCACCGAAAACGACGTCATCAGAATATGCTACAATAAAGGCTTCGTCATCACGTATATACTTCCTAGCTGAAGCAATTGGAGATCCATTGCCATATGGATACGATTGGTCTTGTTCGATGACGATAATCTTTGGATAATCAAGAATTTTCTGGATTGGGTTGTAGCGGTCAGCCTTACCCTGTGATGTCAACTGTTTTCTTATGCGGTTAACTGAATTATTAAAATAGTCTTCATAGATAGGTTTGCCTTCAGGAGTAGCAACAATAATAATCTCAGTTATCCCTGCTGTAATACACTCTTCCACAACTAGCTGCATGATTGGTCGATTACCAAGTGGCAACATCGCCTTAGGAATTGTCTTTGTAATAGGTAAAAATCGACTAGCAAAACCAGCATCAGTAATGATAGCCTTGGTTGGCATCTTATATTTCATAATATCTCCTTGAGACCATATTATATCATAGATATAGAAAATCTCTGTTATTAAAACAAATTTTACAAAATCTTACCCCACAGAAGATGTGTTTTTTGATTAAAGCGAGTAGTAATAGTCTTTTATTAGCTTCGTCATTTCAACTCTGCGTTTTTCTAAAAAGTCAGCATAGTTCGAGACATCATATTGTATAACTTCCAAAGGTACTGCATTTTCTTTCAAGTTTTGCACTAAGGTGTCTCTGTCAGAAATTTCATTATTAAACACGCCATCAAATTTCATTATTTTTTCAAAGTAAACTCTAGGAGCATCATCGTCCAATTTTTTGTTAATATCATCACGGAGATATACAAAATTTGCAATTTTATTATATTCATCTTTATCTTTATTATGTGCAATGAGATAACTTTTCGGAAAGATGTGATGGATATTAGGGGTAGTCATATCGCCTACTTTTAGTTGTGGAGTTAGAAAACCATGATAATTAAGCTTTCTTTGAGCGGCTACGAATACATTCCAGAACTGGTTGCTGGTATTTGTTTTATCAAACTCATCTGACAATGTTGATGTCCAATAAATGTCCGTAAGTTCCTGCATTTCCAAAGTGTCAACAATTCTGATTAAATCTCCTGGCTGTTTTATCCTCTTAAAATCTTCACTAAATGCCAACGAAGAACCTGTTAGACGTGATTTTAGAAGCGATATGACAAATAATCTTCGAAGCTTACTTAAAGTCAAAGCGCTAATATCATTAATATCGCGAAGTCGAAGATAAATACCATAAATATAATTAATCACCGATTTTGCAGTCAAAATTGATTTATCACTATAGCCACTTGACTTTAAAATATCTTCAATAAAGTGTTTAAAATTGTATTCACGAGTATATTTAAAAATACCATCCTCAAGTTTCGCAAATGAATCATCGACAATTTCTTTAAAATCTATTCTCTGTACAAAATCACGGCCAGAAAGGAGTAAGACAAGGTCGCCAAGATTACTACGATCAAACTGAAGTGAGAGAACTGTTTGCAAAATATCACTATAATCTGGATCATATAGATCTGATGTTTCATTTTTGAGCCATGCAATATGCTGATAGTATTTCGTTGATACAAACTTAGTATCATTCTTCTCGATTTCCTTATATTGCATCGGTTCGACAGCCAAATTACAAAAATAATCGAGAAACTTGCGTAAATTCATACCATATTCGTCGCCCTTATCACGTTCATATACAGCAATCTTACTCATGACAAAATCAGCACTAGAGAGCTTTGTGCCTTTTTGGTTAATACGAATAAAAATATCATTTACAATATCAATTGGTAGTTCAGATGAAAGCACTATGTTACCGATTTCTTTATTTCTGATTTGACGAAGATTTGTTAGATTACGATCAACCAAATCGAGATCTGCATCATTAAATCGTTTCTTCTTCTCACCATCAATTTCTATATTATTTTTATCATCATATTCAGCTATGAAACGACGACTGCTAAAGTCATCACCCATAACCTCTGATATATCTGCAATCCACTCTGAACCACGACGAGTACTACTATCTTGAACCTTGAACTCTTCTGTATATGGATTAAAAGAAATAGCTATCTTTTCTTCTTTATATTTGTCATTAATAACAGGAAGACCCTTAATCGCGGCACGCAATGCTGTGATACGTTGTTGACCGTCAATTAAAATCTGCTTACCATGCGATGACGTACCATCTTTCAGCCTTACTGATGGATTTTGCCAAGTGATAATATAGCCCACTGGATAACCATTATAGAGGGAGTCAATTAAATCTCGCACCTGAGATTTTTTCCAAACAAAAGGACGCTGAATTTCTGGAATCGCCACAATTCCAGATTGAACCCAACCAAGCAGAATATTTACTTTTTCATTATTGATTGAATATTTTTCCAAGATAGTCCTTTCCTATATTAAAAGCACATTACATACCGATCGAAAATCCGCATATTTATATCCGAGAAACGTTTTCTTAGATATAAAAGGTATACAATATCACTTTAAAACGCCTGTTTTTTTATTAACCCTACTTATATCTCTATTATATCAATAATTCCAAACCCATGAAAATCAATATCCCCGTATTTCTAATATATAGACAGTATTTTTAAATACTGCACCCTTATTTCTTTTTGACAGACTTCTTTACAGTCTTGGTTTTACTGGCTAGTTTTGCCTTCTTGTTAGCAATTTTTTCTTGCTCATAGTCATTTGACTGCTCACGATTATGTACAGAGTAAATGAGATTAACTATACCGAAAATCATCATATATGAACCAAAATATTTAATAAAATGTATTGTTCCTAGTCGACCAGCGTTCAGGATTACGATACCCATAATACAACCACAGATACCTGCAAGAACCCAGCTGAATTTATCCGTCGTATCATCAATCGAGTGAAGTCCCAGTATGATTTCAAACAAACCACGTAAAATTGTGTAAACTGCAATTACTACAAGGTGCCAAGTAACATTTTGCTCGTAGGTGAATAGTAGAGCAAGTGCTGCGCCAATTTCAAGCACCGCCATGAGTAATGAAATTCCCCAAGTATTTCTTGCATGAGTACGAATTAGGAGATTAATTAATTCAATAATACCGAGACTTAGTAGAACTGAGCCAACAACGATGATCAACGTTTGAATATCACTCGAACCAGTAAATAATGCAAACCAGCCAAACAATAGTGCAACGATACCTTGTAAGGCAAAGATTCCCCAATGACTATCTATATATTTAAGTTTAGTGGACATTATTTCTCCTTTTTTATAATTCTTACGTTTATTTTAACATAGATGAAATGATTAGGCGGTGATTGATGTAAGTCTTTGTGCTACTTTCTTCTCCTGCAATCCCAATAGACTATCTGGCATAATTTCAGCAATTATTGCGTTTGATTCATATTGATAATCTTCGATTTTTTCTTTAATCTTGGGACCTTTTTCTTTAGGATGGTATTGCGCAAGATATTGGTTATATTCTATTAATCCAAGTGCAACTTCAGCTTGATCTTTAGTCATCCCTGTATAACGAGCAACGATTCCGGAATCCGTGAAGTCTAATGGATGTTTTTCATAATATCGATCAAGATATGCTGTAACAGATGACTTATCGATCAAACCTGCGGATTCAAATACCCGTTGATCTTCAGAGTAACGAGAGAAATATTTTGATTCTTCGCTTAAACAATTTTCGCCAGTAGTCCAACCAACATTTGCTGCCTCTGATGCGTCAAGGACACCTTGAACGGTTGAACCGATTAATGGTATACTACCAATAACTGCGCCTGTAATATTTTTAATTGCGCCTTTACCAACACCTATACTTCCTCCTGAAACTGCTTGTGCTATATTGCTATCTGCGACTCCAAAGTGAGATTCACGGACTGCACATGATAAAGTCCATTTTGCGAGATTTGAGCCATCCTTGATCTCTGGATTACCATTATTGACATCCTCTTTTATATTATCGATATCTAAGTTATCACGTCCAACTTTATCGATGATTTCATCTGGAGAGATTCGAATAGTTGAGTAATCTGACGTAATGTAATGATTGCAGAAGGCATCCATAGCCAAGGGTTTATTAAAGGCATTTGCAGAAGGACAGTTTTTATTTATAGAAGTTTTTATCTTGCTCATACCATCGGCTGAGGCAGTTGGCATTAGACTTTTGACGGATGAACCAACTACACTACTAATCTTTGAGACGGTTTGTAGAGGCGAAGCAATAGTCGATGCAACTGGAATTAATGTATTCATAATACTACCTAGGAAAGTATACGGTGAAGTAATATCGAGCGGACTTTTAGTCTCTCTTGCGTATCTTGACTCACTAGCTATTACTTTTTCATTCTCTTCATACTGTGCAAGTAAACTCTCCTGTGTTGCAGGTAGTCCGGAACTAGTTTGCTGCTGTTTGCCAGCATACATATTAAAGCCACTATTAATTGCATAACCGGCATCTTCACCTACCATGTTTTTAATTAAGTTCTTTGAAAGGGTTTTAGAAATGGTCGGGACAATGAAGGAAATAATACCACCAACCGCCGCGGTAATAGCTGCTGCCTGTGCCACACTAATGAATCCAGATGCAATATTCTTGACTATTTCCGATACACCACCAGATGCAATGGCAGCCACCACTTCAAGTACTCCACTAAAAACACCTAGTACATCACCTGTTAGCTGAATCGCTACACACCCCTTATAGGTATTTAAGCTACCGGAAGCCTTACTTAGAACCGAGCCAAGACTCATAGTAGCCCCTCCTAAATCACTTGAATCCACCTCATCGCTATGATAAACAGCTTGTTGCATTGCTAATTCTGAATTGTATTTTTTTGCAGCTGGATCACTAGATTTTACTTTCAATTCCCCATTACTGAAAAATTGTAGAATAGCGTCACTCATCCAAGCAGAAGAGCTTTCTTTGCCTGGAATAATATCACCTTTCATGTCCCTCGTTGGTCCGCGCTGATTCAGACCGTTCATATAATAGTGTAGTTCAGTTGAGCTGTCTCCTGATTTCGCTTTATCAACTACTTCCAAAAAGCCAGTAGTATAGTTCAGAATATGTGCACGCTGTAAAGCGCCAACGGTTTGCGAGATAGTGTTGATTACCTTCATTAGAGTACAGGCGTATCCAACTGTTGTTGTAATGGCTGAGGCCTTACCCACAGCAGCTGCCGCTTTTTTGGCTCTTGATGAAAGAGCTTTAGTGGCAGATTCTGTGTCCATACCTGGTTTTATTTCGTCAGGACCATCATCGACGGGGGTCGTCTTTGTCTCATCAGGATTATCAGGATCTTCCTCTTCCACACTAACCTCACTTTTAGCATTTTCGGCTTCCTCTTTTAATCCGTCAGTTTCAGCGTTTTTCTGAATTTCTTCATCCGAAGCACCTTTTTGTGTTGAACCTTGACGATTACGTCCGTGATTGCCTAACATGGTATCGACTTTTTCAGCAATTGAATCGAACCATCCTGCGATATGCCCTTTAAGTGTTCTTGTTGATTTTTCTTCTGCCTTAAAGAACCCTTTTTCTTTTGACATGGCGTCATTGAAATTCATTTTGTTATTTGAGTCAATTTCAACTTTAGTGGAAGTATGATTGCCCTGCGCATCCACTTCTGTCGACGGAAGGTCTATCGAATCTGGAATACGCGTTTTATCACCATCATACGCAGCTACCGCCATTGGTTTACCGTCTGGACCGTTTTCGTAATATAGGAGATTGAGTGGTTTGCCATCAGTGCCTGTTGTTTCAATATATTTAATGCCATTCTTGGCTAATTTTTTTGACATTGAGTCAGAAATTTTGAATTTTTCTGAACCCAAGCCAAAGAGACCTTTTGATGTAATTTTTGAATTTAATCCACCATGCAACATACGTGGCATAATATAGCTCGAACGAGTATTCATACTTGTTCGAAGTGTATTAAACTGCTCAAGGCCATTAGCGACTAAGCCGAAGGGAGCCAAGACTGTTGAACTAGACAGAGCTACGATTATGGTAATTAATATGCCTAAAACGGCAGCGAGCGGACTATATTTTTTGAATTTACGCTTTCGTTTTTGTTTTTTATCGTCTTTTTCATCTTTACTTCTATATAAGCTTTGCTCGAGACCGTTTTCTTGCGGATTTTGTTCAGCGATTTTTGCATCATCTTGCATATCTGGTTGCATCAACGCAGTCTGTTCAGCATCTCTTGCATCTTTTTGTGCCTTAGTTTGTTCCGCTAATTTCTTTGCTTGATTATTACCCCAGCTATCTTCATCATTTTGACTATAATCTTGAGAACCTGCATCACGATTTATGAGCTGTTGGTTAGAGTCTTGCTCGGATGGATTTTGATCATTTTGATAGTATTTATTTTCATTGGAAGAAAAAGCTTGGTTACCGAAAGAATTCTCACCAGAACGACCAATATTCTCATCCATACTGCTTATGATTATACTACAAAACTAACGTTTTTATATAAAAGTCTTCGTCCTGCACTAATCTCTAATTTAAAATTAGATACTAAACATGACGAATTTTACGCCTTATGGTTTCGATTGGATGAGTTTTTAGGTAGTAATCTAGTTTATTTACAACTAGATCTTGTGCCGGTAGATATTTTAGTTCCGTTACACCAAAGCCACGCTTAAAAACAGAGACACCATAGAATCGGTGTTTAGTTTCATTTTCCCCAACGATTCCCCAAAAATTATAACGACCAATCCCTCGCTTTCTGGCATCCCTCATTGCCTCCATATGAAGTAGAGGTGCACCAGAATACTTTGTACCTAGCTCAGATGAGACCCCATAGTGATAGGAAGCTTCGTTGCCATAGAAAATCATAAAATTTTCAGCAAGAATTTGCCCATCTTTTTTTGCAATATACAGCATTGCTTCATGGTTTTTTGCAAATGCGGCAAATTGATTTGTTAAAAATTTCTCTGAAAAAGCATAGAATGAATGTCTTTTTGCGGTCTGCAGCTCAATCTGATAGAATTCCCTAATCGCTGATTGGTCTGTCGTCTTTTCGATAGTAATTTGATTTTTTTCTGCTTTTCGAAGCGCACGACGTAAACGCTGGCGCATACCAGCTAGTATCTCTTCTTCGGGTTTTGATAAATCAAGTATGCCTGCATACTCAGCAGAAAGATACATTGGTGCTTTTTTAAAATGATGTGTTCTAAAAATTTGTTCAGCGTTTTTCGTAAACTCTAGCTGTGGTCGAACTCTGACGAAGCTACAGTTTAGTTTTTGTGCTACTTCTTTCATATCCTGAAATATCAGATCAACCAAATCTTGTTTCTGCCAGTCTAAAATAGGTCCACCCGCCACCGCTAAATGTCGACCACGCTTTGCTGGTTCAACTTCACCAGCATAGGCTGCAATAATTTGATGATCTTGTTTAACAATTCGACGGACGATTTGGTGGTTAATATTTTTATAGAATTCGTAAAAATCCCAAGACTGTAAAAAGTTTGCATCTTTGAAACTAGTAACAAATTGATCCCATTCTTGCTTTGAACAGGCATCTTCTATCTGGTATTTTTGAATTTTTCCTTGTTTTTGCATTTTCTTTTCCTAATTTAAGTGACGATGTCTTTTACGTAAACTTTCTATAATACGATTGACTTGATAATGGCTTTTCTTAATTGGTATGTCTTGAGCATGCATATATGTGAATCTTTGATTAGAGAAACCCGTTTTAAATGTTGTTACTCCAGCATAGCGATGGTGGGTCTGACCAACTGGAGCAATACCCCAAAGATTATATCGCTTAATACTTTTTTTCTTCAAATCCTGAATTACTTGCCATTGCAAGGCATAAGCACCTGGCAATTTCTGGTTAAGTGGTGTACTGGCTGCTTCATAATAATCCGCTTCCACTCCATCTATTAGTATTAGACCATAGGCAATCGGTGCTTTTTGATCGTTATAGGCAACATATATTTTAAGATCATTTCCAAAACTCTTTTGCATACACTTTAACTCATTGAGTGTTGGTGGGATAAAATGTTGTCGTTTTGCGGTGGCGAGCTGCACTGCATGAAATTCTTCAAGTATGTTAGAATCTTTCTTCTCTTTAACAGTAATTTTTAACTTAGCTGCTTGACGTACTTCATACCTAGTCTGTCTACGAAATCCAGATAATAATTCACCTTCAGTTTTAGTTAAATCTAAAAACACAGTATGTTCAGCATTGAGATGGAATGATGCGGGGATTGATTTAATTATTTTTAAATAATTTTGGTTCTGCATGGTATCTTCAAGCGCTGGGCGAAATCTTATAAAAACACATCTTGCCTGTTTCGCAATTTGATAGATTTTAGCAAATGTAAAAGTAACAAAGGATATATTAGACCAATCGATTAATGGACCATTAGAAATCTCAAGATAACGACCACGTTTTGCATCTTTTACGATCATTAATGCTTGTTGATGATTTTGTAATTGTAGATTTATTACCTTACGTCCAAGTAACTCATTATACTTTTGCCATTTTGGGGACTGGAGGAAATTTGCTAATGGGTACTGTTTTGAGTTTTGAATCCAGAGCTCTTCTTTATCCTTTAAACTAGTTTTATTTTCAATCAGATATTTTTCATCTTTAATTTTTGGCTGATGATTTTTATCAACTTCAATACTAATTTCTGACTCGGCAATGATCAATCTAGCTTCGCTCATTTCTGCTAGAGAATAATACATTGGTAAATTTACAAGATGTTTAGAGACTAGGTCGGCAATAGGACAGGTTTTTGGATTAAACGCAGACTTTTGATAATATCTTTCAGGCGAGACTGGTAGGCAATACCAGATTTCGTCAAAATAATACCCTGATTTTTTAAGTTTATTGAGAGTTTTAGAACGATTATCGACAAAATAAGGTTGTCTAATCAGTGAACTTGTAACTTGATTATGTGATAATTCATGAACAATATAATTTGCCTGCCAGAATGTTAATCGGTGCGCAAAATCTAACTCTGCGTCAGCAGAACGTTTGATGAAGTGAATTTTTACGAGAAAAGAAATAAAAAGCTGCCCTAGATTATGTCTCCCTACGGGAATATAGGATAAAATTCTTGAAAATAAACCAAATAATGGATAGAGTCGATCGCGCAGGCTATCTGAAATTTGAGGACGTGAGTTTGCAATAGTTGGATCTTCTAGTAGTTGATTCTGTGGCTTTTTTCGCATAATCAATGCTCCCCCTGAAATGGCGTCAATAGCTTTACCCTTACCAAAGGATAGAATAATAGCATCACCAAAACTACCAGCAGGAAGTGTTGCACTATAATTAATTCCAAATGAATGAGCAAGATCTTCGATTAACATTAAATGATGAGCTTTTGCCACCCGACTAATCTCCAAGATATCTGACGCAATACCAAGATTGTTTTGCACCACAACTGCCTTAATATTAGGATGTTCTTTAAGCGCTTTAGTGAGAATTTCACCATTAAAATGAAGAGTTTTAGGATCAATATCAAGATAAACTGGCTGATAACCCGCAGTTTTTACAGCCTGAACAACCGCATGACAGGTTAGCGCTGTAATTGCAACTTCTGGCAAATCCTGCTTCGATTGCATTTTGTCATTAGTTTTTATTTGTCTTTGCGACTTTACAGAAGGAATTTGCGATAATAGCGCAAGAGCTAAGGCTGTCCTTCCTGAATGAAAAAGATATACTTGTTTCTTTTCTACATTATATCGATCAGCAAGAATTTGTTTTAACTCTTCAAAATCTTTTTTTGTACCAAAGCTAAATAAAAAACGAAATGTTTTTTTAACACCAAATGCGGCAGCTTGCCCTAAAAAATAATGCTTTCTCATTATTTTTCATCCTTCATTACTTGGCTGATTACATGAGCAAGACCTTCTGGATCGCAAATATACGGTGCGTGCGTCCAATTTGGGAAGATTTTTAAGCGGCTACCTTTAATACTGGCGTGCATTTTTCGAGCTTGCCTAGGTGGTGTTATTTTATCTAGTTCTCCCCATAAAATATCAGTTTCTACTTTTATCTTTGTTAAATCTAAGTCTTTATCAGAATCTAGCATATTCGTGAGAGTTTTCTTCATATTTTCAGGAGCACGTTCATAATCTGATGCGCCAATTATTTTATGAATAATTTTGCGAAGAGGTTTTATCTGTTTTAATGGTGAAAAAAATTGACTGATTTTTCTTAGTAAATCACGTTTTTTCGACGGTTCATATACCCCAGCTGCATCTAGAAGAATTAAATGCGACATTCGGTTTTCATTCTCTTTCTTTGATAGTAAATTTAGGAGTATACGCCCACCGTTACTATGTCCTAATACAACTGCATCTTCAGGCAATAGAGAATCCGCCCATTTGACATATTCTTTAATAGTCCAAACTTTTTTACTTGGATCAGTTAATCCTGGTACATGCAACATCTCAACTTTTATTTGATATTGATCTTTAAGAATTTTTATTGTTTTATTCCATGGCTCAACTGTGTAGGTCCATCCGTGGATGATATATAATGTCTTCATTAGTACAATCCTCGCTTCTGCCTACGTTTAACTGCAGCTTTTTCGCGTCTCGGTAGCTTTTTGGCGTCTGCAGGATTTTTTAAAATTTTCTCAATGATCCATTCCAGATACTGAGATCCTTTAAAAAGTAGCGTTTCCTGACCTTTGATATGTTTTTTAATATATTCCAAAGCTTCTCTAGGATCGAGGGTACTATAGACTAATACTCCGGCTTTTTTTAGAATGGGTGCAGTGTATTTTCTTGTTCGACGACCAATGAGAATAACACATTCTGGCTGTACTTTAATAATTTCTACTGCTAGTTTTTGATGTTCTTGCCCCTCAATGCTACCTTGGTCAACAATATCACCAATAATTAACCACTTATGCGGAATGTGCATTGATTTAAACATTTCAAGGATAGACTTAACAGAGATTAAGTGCGCGTTATAACTGCTATCTATAATTTTTATACCATCAATTCCTTCGAAGAATGAGTTACGTCCGGGGGCTAAATTGATATTAGAAAAATCAAGAGGTAGTTTAATTTTTAAATAATCAGCAAGAGATTCTAGCATTGAAAGCTGGATCGCAAGATCTTTCTGCACCGGTCGATTAAAAACATACTGTTTAGACTCTTGATCATTAATCCGTTGAACTAAAAAAAGCGTATGGTTTGGGGTTACTTGATATTTTTTCAGCGCATTTTTATAACATTTGATAACTTCAGCATCCGTTAATCCCTTGTTTTTTATACTAGCGAGGGCTTTATTCATCAATTCAACATCACCATCGATGATAACCAAACGTTTGGTATATTGAGGTAACATAGCAAATTCATGGGTAATCGCCTTATCCAGGTTTTCAAATACGCCGTCTTTGACTTGTTGTTCAAACTGGACTGCATGTGAGAGACCAAGTGAGATCCATAATGTAACTTCAGGTTTTAGCCAAGAAGCAAGAAACTCTGTCTCGTGAGGTCTCTCACCATCAATTTCTACCACATAAAACTCTTCTTTATGATGATAAAATATTGACTTAATCGGGACAGCAATAAACAAGTAAATCCAACGAAATTTCGAACCAGTAACTCCTCTTAAATTAAGAAGGTCAAAAGAAATACCAAAAGCCGAATTTGCATCATGCGAATAATGCGCTCTTTCACCTAAGGTATACTCAACAAGGTTTAGCATTGTTGTTTTACCGACTGATCCAGTGATGGCGATTACACGGGGATGCCAACGTTGAAAGGCAAAATTTGCAAAAAATCGAAAATAAGATGCAACAAGAAAATAAAATCTCTTTTTAAATTTCATTACCGGAGTCATGCTTTAATTTTACCATAAAGATGACAGTTGAAGATATTTTTCAAAAAAAAGAATAAACTTTTTATTTTGCCATCGCAAAAAAGCGTGCCGCACGCTCTGTCTTCGGATGGTCCATAACTTGTTTTGGTGTACCATCTTCAATAATTTTGCCATGGTCTAGGAAGATCATCCTTGTTCCCACTTCTCTAGCAAAACTCATCTCATGAGTAACGATAACCATCGTGAGTCCTTCTTTTGCCAAATCGCGAATTACATCAAGCACTTCTCCAATCATTTCTGGATCAAGCGCTGAGGTTGGTTCGTCAAATAAAATAGCTTCTGGATGCATGGCTAAAGCTCTAGCTATCGCAATACGCTGTTTTTGTCCACCAGAAAGAAAACGAGGCATCATATCGGCTTTATTTAATAGACCAACTCTTTTCAATAACTGTTTAGCCTCTTTTTCTGCAACCTTATCTTTAAGATGAAGAAGTTTTTTAGGTGCTAATTTAATATTTTCAATTACAGACATATTTTCAAATAAATTAAAACTTTGAAATACCATACCAACTTTTCGTCGAATCCGATTTAAATCCACACCTAGCTCTGTGATGTCTGTACCGTCTATAAACACACTACCAGAAGTTGGAGTTTCGAGTAGATTCAAGCATCTTAAAAAAGTTGATTTGCCTGAACCGCTAGAACCGACCATCACAACAACTTCGCCATCATTAATGGTTAAATTAATTCCCTTGAGGACGTGATTTTTATCAAAATTTTTATAAATGTTCTTAGCTTCAATCGACATTTAATTACTCTCTTCGTTATTTAATTTCTTTTCTAGCTTAAACATGACTTTTGAAAAAATGGCGGTGATAACAAGATATATAATGGCAGCAGCAAAAAGCGACTGAAAAGCTGTAGCTGTAAGAGAGCGAATGTCGTCTGCGCCTCGCATAATGTCGCCAAGTCCAATCCATCCCACAATAGAAGTTTCCTTAAACATAGTTACCCCTTCGCCAATCAAGCCTGGCATTGAATTTTTAAGTGCCTGTGGCATCACTACATAAATCATGGCTTTGGTATGGGAAAAACCTAGAGAACGGGCTGCTTCTAATTGTCCTTTGTCAACGCTTTCAATACCGCCTCGAATAATCTCGGCAATATAAGCAGCACTATTCATGGCAAAGGCGATGGCGGCAATAATCAATTTTGGCATTGTTCGCATTGATCCAAAAACCACATAGTACATAATCAAGAGTTGCACAAGTGTTGGTGTGCCACGGATTATGCTTATATAAAACTTTGCAAAAGTTTTTAACGGATTGAAATTGTAGACGGTTTGCAATATTTTTGATTTATTGTAGCCTTTAAAGCTCTTTATAAACTTAAATGGCTTGGCAATAGATGTTCGCATTAAAGATATAACTAGACCTAAAAGCAGTCCTGCCAATACAGAAATGGTAGTGAGGACCATTGTCACTTCGAAGCCATGCCAAAAATAAATCCAACGACCATTGCCAAAAATCACTTCAAAAAAGTCCATTAAAGTTGTCCCTCCGTTGTTCCAAAATGCTTCATGAGCAATTTACGCATTCTACCATCTTCTTTCATCTGCGAAATAACGTTATTTACTTTGTCTAGGAGATCCTGATTACCTTTTTTCATAGCAATCGCATATGATTCCCGACTGAGTGGTGTCTCTAGAATCTTGAGACTCGAATAGCTAGAAACATATTGTGCGGCTGGCGCATTATCAAGAATTGCAGCATCGACACGCCCGCTAGTTAGTTCTTGTAAAACATTGGGGACGGTTGGGAACTGAACAACTCTCGAATTATTGATCTTTTGTGCCATTTGGTCCCCAGTCGTGCCTAACTGCACTCCGATACTTTTACCAACTAATTCGTATTTATTTCGAATAGAGCTTTCATTTTTTACAATAATTTGTTGCGAGGCAACATAATACGAATCTGAGAATAAAGCGTTTTTAGAACGATCTTCCGTGACAGACATACCAGCGACAGCCATGTCGATTTGTCCACTTTCTAAGGCAGGTAATAAACCATCGAATGACATATCCTCAATTTTTAATTCGGCACCTAAGCTCTTAGCTATTTCCTCCGCTAGATCTACATCAAATCCAACCACTTTTCCATTATCCTTGTATTCAAAAGGCTTGAATGTGGCATTGGTCCCCATTACTAGGACATTAGTATCCTTTGAAACTACCGTCTCTCGACTCATAATATCTTTAAACATCCAGCCAATTGCTAGAAGATATAGAATCACTAAAAAAATGGAAGAAATTTTCTTTATCAGCACATTTTGTTGCTTCATGTTTTAAGTATACTATGATTTTTAGTTTTTCATAAGCTTTTTCATATAAAAAATAATAGTAGTTTTTTCTACTATTATTTTTAAAATTGTTACATCTTGATTTCTGCGTCAACACCAGCTGGTAAAGAGAGATTCTGTAAAGCGTCGATGGTTTTTGGGGTAGCATTAGTGATATCAATCAGACGTTTGTGTACTTTCATCTCAAATGCTTCACCACCTGTCTTATAGACATGTGGAGATTTAACAACAGTAAAAGTACTGCGCTTAGTTGGTAAAGGCACTGGGCCAGAAACGTTTGCTCCTGTACGGATTGCTGTATCAACAATCTGTTTCGCGCTTTGATCGATCACGCGGTGGTCATAAGCCTTAAGACGGATTCGGATCTTAAGACCTTCTTTTTTGGATTCAACCATTTTATTCCTTCTAGCTCTATAACTTCAGATATACCTAGACAGTATGTCGATGAGTTTTTAGGGCTCAATTATTTGATATGATTGAATAATAATATAATTTAACATTTCCGTCAAGGAAACGTCAAAAAATCGGATTATCAACGATAATCCGATTTTCTAATTTTTGCCGAAGCTAATTATTTGACGATTTTGGTAACAACACCTGAACCGACAGTACGACCACCTTCACGGATAGCGAAACGGTCATTGTTATTCATAGCAATTGGAGCTAAGAGCTTAACGGTGAAAGTAATAGTATCACCTGGCATAACAATCTCTTTATCAGCTGGAAGTTCTACTTCACCAGTAACATCGGTAGTACGGAAGTAGAATTGTGGCTTGTAACCCTTAGAGAATGGAGTGTGACGACCACCTTCCTCTTTCTTGAGGATGTAAACCTGAGCTTCAAATTCAGTGTGTGGGGTGATTGAACCTGGTTTAGCAACAACCTGACCACGTTCAATTTGATCACGTTCAATACCACGAAGTAAGAGACCTGCGTTATCACCAGCTTCACCTTCATCAAGAGTTTTATGGAAGGCTTCAATACCGGTTACAACAGATTTCTGAGTTGGACGAAGACCAACGATTTCTACTTCGTCGTTTAGTTTTACAACACCCTGCTCGATACGTCCTGTAGCAACGGTACCACGTCCTTTGATAGAAAAGACGTCTTCAATTGGCATGAGGAATGGTTTGTCAAGATCATGTTCAGGAATATCAAAGTAATCATCCATTGCATGGACAAGATCCATGATACGATCTTCCATCTCTTTATCACCCTCAAGAGCTTTTAAGGCTGAACCTTTGATGATTGGAGCGTTATCGCCATCAAAACCATATTTATTAAGAAGTTCACGTACATCCATCTCAACGAGCTCAACGAGTTCAGGATCAGCAAGATCCATCTTGTTAAGGAAGACGATGATTTTTGGAACGTTCACCTGGTGAGCAAGAAGAACGTGTTCACGAGTCTGTGGAAGTGGACCAT
>ERZ773083.258-NODE-258-length-47175-cov-16.937182_pt1 | contig 47175 bp, 45 predicted proteins | sample MGYA00511465_ERZ773083 | MGnify/ENA primary metagenome ERZ773083 (study PRJEB29015, sample SAMEA2738001) | human oral metagenome | biome: human oral; feature: human-associated habitat; material: dental | place: China | collected 2060 ... | reverse complement strand
GACCTATCAGGTCCTCTCTAGATGTTAGCTTTTCGTCACCCACTACAGTTGACAAGGAGCGACTCTTTTTAGCTTATTTTGCTTTAACTTCGAAACCTTCTGCCACACCTTCAGCAAAGTTTTCTTCGATAATGCTAGCACAGTGATCACAGATAGTCGCGTTGTAGCTACGTTCTTTAGTAGTTGGATCAATACGACGACAACGGTCGCATACTTCACCTTCAGCACGTTCTACTGTGAATGAAACACCTTGGAAGCTTACAGCAGATTCAGGAACATCTTCTTCAGCAATTGTTAGAGCTGAAACAATCAAAAGTTGAGCAAGGTTAGTATTCAAACTTTCAAGAAGTTCTTTAACTTCAGCATCTGGATAGATAGTTAAATGAGCTTCAAGCGATTTACCAATAACTTTCTCATTACGAGCTTCTTCCAAAGCTTTTTGAGCTTGTCCACGGAAGTCCATGAAGGCATTCCATTTTTCAAGAAGTGCATCTTGATTTGCAAAATCTTCTGCTTCTGGCAACTCTGACAATTGAACATAGTCTTCATTTTCAAATTCAAGATATGACCAAATTTCTTCTGCAGTATGAGGAAGGATTGGAGTCAAGAGTTTTGTAATCTTAACAAGAATATCGTAGAAGACTGTTTGCATTTGACGACGTTCAAGTGATTCAGCGCTCTCAATGTAAACGACATCTTTGGCAAAATCAAGATAGAAGGCTGACAATTCAACATTAATAAAGTTAACCAAAGCTTTGTAAATAGTCAAGAATTCAAAGTTTGCATAGGCATCACGAATAGTCTTAACCAATTGGTTGAAACGAATAGTCATATATTGATCGACAGAGCGCAAGTCTTCGAAGGCTACTGCATCAGTTGTTGGATTGAAGTCAGAAGTATTAGCAAGCAAGAAACGAAGTGTGTTACGAATCTTACGATAAGATTCTGATACTTGGCTAAGGATATCCATTGAGATACGAACGTCATTGCTAGTATCTACACTTATTACCCAAAGACGAAGAATTTCAGCACCAAATTGTTTCTCAACATCACTAGGCGCAATGGTATTTCCAAGAGATTTAGACATCTTTTCACCCTTACCATCAAGTGCAAAACCTTGAGACAAGAGTTGTTTATATGGTGCAACACCATGATTGGCAACTGAGGTGATAAGTGATGAGTTGAACCAACCACGGTATTGGTCTGAACCTTCGAGATAGAGATCAGCTGGATATGTTAACTCTGGACGGTTTACAACAACACCATTCCATGATGATCCTGAGTCAAACCACACATCCATAATATCATTTTCTTTAGTGAACTCACCATTTGGTGAACCTGGATGTGTAAAGCCTTCTGGAAGAAGATCTTTGGCATCACGTTCCCACCAGATAACTGAACCGTGCTCTTCGAAAAGTTTAGCCACATGTTCAATCGTTTCTTCAGTCATGATTGGTGTTTTATCTTCAGCATAGAAGATTGGGAGTGGTACACCCCAAGCTCGTTGACGAGAGATTACCCAGTCACCACGGTCACGAATCATGTTGTAGAGACGAACTTTCCCCCACTCAGAATGGAATTTAACTTTTTCAATCTCATCCAAAATCTCTTGACGGAATTTAGAAACAGAGGCAAACCATTGCGGCACTGCACGCCAGATGATTGGTTTCTTCGTACGCCAGTCAAATGGGTATGAGTGTGAGATTTCTTCTTTCGCAAGAAGTAAATCGCCGAGTTTTTCCATAACAATTGGTGCCACTTTATCGTAGAACTGACCTTCAAAATCAGGACCAGCATTTTCCATCATGATACCACGCTCATTAACAGTTACCGCAACTTCAAGGCCATTAGCGATACCTACATTATAGTCATCCTCACCAAAACCAGGGGCCGTATGGACGATACCTGTACCAGAATCTGTAGTAACGTGGTCACCAAGGATAACAAGCTCATCAACTTCTGTATCCCAAGGGTGTTCTGTAACGATTTGATTTAATTCATCACCACGGTAAGTATTAAGAACTTCTACTTCAGCCCAACCAAATTTCTCAGAAAGACTATTTAGTAATTCAGAAGCAACAATAAACTTACGAGTCTCTCCAGCAGGTTTTACAAGAACATACTCAATATCTGCACCTACAGTCAAACCACGTGAAGCTGTCACTGTAAATGGTGTTGTAGTCCAAACAACAATATAAGTATCAGTATCTAAAACACCTTTACCTTCTTTAACCTTATTGGCATAGTAAAGAGATGTTGAAACCAAATCATGATATTCAATCTCTGCTTCAGCAAGTGCTGATTCTGATGACCATGACCAGTATACAGGTTTCGCACCTTGATAGATATAACCCTTTTTAGCCATTTCACCAAAGACACGGATTTGGGCTGCCTCATAATCTGGTGTCAAAGTAACATATGGGTTATCCCAATCAGCCGAAACACCAAGACGTTTGAAATCTTCACGTTGTTTGTCAACTTGTGAAAGTGCATAATCACGACACATCTTAAGGTATTCAGCACGATCAAGTTCTTTACGTTTCACACCTTGTTTTGCCAACACTTGTTCAATTGGAAGACCATGCGTATCCCAACCAGGAACGTAAGGAGCATAGAAACCAGACATTGATTTTGAACGAACAATGATATCCTTAGAAATCTTATTCATCGCATGTCCAACGTGAATATTACCATTGGCATATGGAGGTCCATCATGAAGAGTGAAGTGAGGTTTACCTTGGTTCAACTCTTGACGACGTTGATACATCTTAGCATCTTCCCACTCTTTTTGCCAGAGTGGTTCTTTATTAGGAAGTCCAGCACGCATTGGAAAAGCTGTCTTACCTAGATTTAAAGTTTCTTTAAGTTTCATTATATCTCCTCTTTAATTTAATTCTACTAAATAAAAAGAGCCTTCATCAAAAAAGGACGAAAGCTCGTGGTACCACCTTAGTTTAGAGCACGTAAAATTGCTCCCTCAAATGTCCGTAAGGAGGACCTCCCTTCTAGCTTACTTATTTCAGTTAGAATGCTTGAAAATGATAACTATCCAAATAGGGAATGTGGGACTCACACCATCTCCCACTCGCTGTTAATATACTTGGTAAGTTGTATTTTTCTTATTCGCCAATATTTAATTTAAAAGTTTGTGTTTCATTAAGGTTGATTTCAACACTTGCTTCTGATTGCAAATCAATGTCCTCGTCTACAAGTGTAGAAGTTGGAAAATCAGCTACTTCACTTTCGAATGAATCTGCAATACCAAAATCTACTGGAATTGAAGTAATATCATTTGTTTCGTCAATATCTGGATTAGAGAAATCTTCAACTTGTTTATTGCTTTCAGCAACGCGACGTTGAAGTTCAGCCATTTCGTCAGGAGTGAATTGACGAGTTGCATCGAACGAAGCAGCATCATTTGAATCTGGAACATGTTCATCCAGCACTTTTTCAACAACTTCTTTAAAGGCAGCATCTGAGTTTTGAAGATAAATAGCTGTTGGTTGCAACAATTCCCCCCACTCTGGAGCATTTGCCAAGTTAAGTTGACCTTCAACTGCAGCCAAAAGACGTTGGTGGAAAACACGACTTTGACGTTTAAGTTCTTCAGTTTCAATGGCAACACGTTTTGCTTCATCTGTAGCATCACGAAGAATTTCAGATGCCTTAGATTTAGCTTCTTCAATCAAGTGTGTCGCATTAAAGTTGGCCTTGTTAATCAAGTTAGCTGATTCATCTGCTGCTGAAGCTTTAACTTTTTCAGCTGTTTCTTGAGCCAAGATAACTGACTGGCTCAATGATTCTTTCATTTCGTCAAAATAAGCCAATTTTTCTTCAAGCTCTTTTACACGAGTAGAAAGTTCACGATTGTCACGAACTAAATCTTCATAATCATCTACGATAATATCAAGAAATTCATCTACTTCTTGTTCATTGTATCCACGAAATTTAGTGGTAAACTGTTTATCTTTAATATCAAGTGCTGTGATTGCCATTACAGGCCTCCTTTATTTTTTTACCATTTCTTCAAACTCTTTTACATGAGCAACAAGTTCACGATTTCCATGAACTAAATCTTCATAACTATCTACGATAATATCAAGAAAATCATCTACTTCTTGTTCATTACAGATCTCCTCAAGTTTCATTAGCATCTCTGATGCTTTTCAATTAAATACCTACTTTTGTCGTCTTAGAAGACTGTCGATGACGACCTTAGCTTTTCCTGATTTAGAAATTCCTTCTTGTTGAGCTAGACGAAATCGGCCAAAACCTCTAACTGAAATCATATCACCAATAGATATTGTCTGATCAGCTTTCTCAATTTGCCTATAATTAAGTTTGACTTTTCCTGAAGCAATTAGCTTTAAAGCATTTGAACGTGATATTTTTAATACTGTAGCTAACACATTATCAAGACGCATACTAGAAAGCAAGACAAAAGATTGAGAATATTTTTCTTTATTTGAAATCCAATCATCTTTACTTGCTTCTCTAAGCGTAACCGAAACCTTACCGATTTTAGTAATAGACATTATTGCATAGCTGGCTAGATGAGAAGCAATATTAAATTGAACTCGGCCTTCTTCATCAAGAATGATATCTCCAAATACTTGACGTTCAAGACCAAGTTGATTGATCAGTGCGCCCAAAATTTTGGGGTGTATCAATTTATTAAATTGTCTAGCATAAGAAATTTCTAATCGTTTAATTTCAAAGTCATCTTCATCAAGCTCATAATAATCCGGTGCAAGAATCACTCTTCCATACTCTTCGTTATCAAAAGTTGAACTTACAAAGAATTTTAAATTATAGTAATTTGCTAAATCTTTGACAATCTGGATTTCACGAGGATTTAAGAAATCAGTCAAATAGGGGCTATACCGATCTTCAACTAATTGACAAAATCCCCTAACCTTTTCTAAAAAAAGACGTTCTTCTAACGAGTAATGCTGTTCAATATTTTTTTGTTCAAACATCAAAATAGGACAACCTTAAGAATACTAAGAGAGAAATTTAACAAAAGTATAATTGCGATAATTGAAAAATCAATACCAGCAAAAACCAAATTCAGCCTACGAAATGGCGCAAGAATTGGCTGAACAATTTGTCTAATAGTCTTCCCAAGAGCTGTATCATAAGCTCCTGGAAACCAAGATAACAAAGCATAGATTACAAGGAGTATCTCTACTAAGTTAACAATACGTGCCCAAATAACATATAGTAATACAGACATGGCTTAACGTCTCTTCATGTCGAAGTCGAAAGTAGCTTCTTGATTTCCATGAGTCAAACCAATCTCTTCGATGTCAACAACAACGTTGATTGGTGTGAGCAAGTACATGGAAGAACCAACTTTTTGTAAGTTTCCTGTAAGTACCTTACTAGCACCATCAATAAAGTCTAAACAACGACGAGCTTGTGCTTCTAACATATATTGAAAATCAATTAAAACACATTCATTTTCAATCAAAAGTTCTACAATTTCTTGAGCATCTTCATATTTTTTAGGATATTTAATTGCAATTGTAGTTTTAGTTATATTCATTTGTTGGGATCCCTGATTAGCTTGTGATCGACTCAAAGGTAAACTACGAAGGACTTGAGTTTCCTGTACGTCTGAATTGATATGTTGGCGACGAGGAGAGACTGTTGCCTGAGGACGCTCAGGTTTACGTTGCTGTCGAGGGGGTGGTGTATGCCCAGTTTTCTGTACTTTAACTGGACGTTCTTTAGCCTCTTCTTTAGCAACATCTTCATAATCTGTTACTTCGTCGGTATCAAAATATGAAACAATTTTATCAATTGCATCTTTTATTGCCATAAGGTTATTCTCCGTTCTCTTTAAAGAATGCACTGCCTATTCTAACAAAGGTTGATCCATTCTGAATAGCCATGTCATAGTCTCGACTCATCCCCATGCTTAGTTGATCACAAGGAACATTCTTTATTTTTTTATCTTGAATTGATTGTCTAAGTTCATTTGTCTCAGCAAAAATCTTATCAAGTTCTTGAGCATTCGCATCAATTGGAGCCATAGTCATTAGCCCTACTATACAAATTTTATCAAGATTTGCAATGTGATTTAGAACTGTATCAAGTTCTTCAGGTGGAAAACCATGTTTCGACTCCTCACCTGAAACATTAACTTGTAGGAAGCAATTAATGGTATGATCCGCACGCTTTTGAATTTCCTCTGCCAATTTAACAGAATCCAAAGCATGAAAATAATCAACTAAATTAATAACATCCTTTACTTTTCGACGTTGTAAACTACCAATAAGGTGCCATGTCAAATCATATTTTTTTAATGCCTGATACTTATCTAAAAATTTATCAACACGGTTTTCAGCAATGTGTTTAATTCCCGTTTCAACCAATTCTTCAGCGATTTCACTTGAAACATACTTAGTTACGGCAATTATATTGACTTCTTCGCTAGAGCGATTAGCTTTTTCACATGCTTTTTTTACCGCTTGACAAATATCATTTTTATTATCTTCTATAATCATCATTAACGGTTTTTAAAAAATGGTGGTGTCTCCAATTCATCGTCATCTTCAACATCACTTGAGAATGTAGACATTGTTAATTGACTATCAAGTTCACCTGTTTCAGGACGAGAAATATCATCACGTTTCAAATCCCAATGTCCAAAAGCTGACTGCTCTTGTTGAGATGCTGCCACAGCAGGACGAACTCCTGATTGTGACATTGAAGGTGTTTCATTGTAGTCTAAGTTCAGTTGACGTTCAAATGAAGGTTGAGAACCTGGACGTTGTTGTTCTTGAGCCACTTGCTGAGTAGGAACTGACGATTGTGAAGGAGCTGTAGTCACTTTACGTGGTCGGGCTTTCATACCAGATACCTTTTCAGCACGATCTTGACGAACCCCTGTTGCAACAACCGTTACACGAATTTCATCTTTCAAAGTATCATCGATTGATGTACCAAGCCAAATATTAACACCGTTACCAGCAGCTTGACCAACGATTTCAGATGCTTCTTCTGCCTCTGTAAGAGTCATATCAAGTCCACCAGTTACGTTAACAATAACATCTTCTGCACCATCGATAGTTGTTTCAAGAAGCGGTGAATAGATTGCTTTGCGTGCAGCTTCAACAATACGTTCTTCACCAGAACCAATACCAATCCCCATAAGCGCATTGCCTTTATTTGCCATAACTGTTTTCACATCAGCAAAGTCGAGGTTGATTAAACCTGGGTTGGTAATAAGGTCTGTAATCCCTTGTACCCCTTGGCGTAGGACATTATCTGCTTCACTAAGGGCTTCAAGAAGTGGAGTTTTCTTATCAACGATTTCAAGAAGGTTGTTGTTAGAGATAATAAGAAGAGTATCAACTTGCTCACGCAATTCTTGAATACCTTCAACAGCGAAGGAACCGCGCTTATTACCTTCAAATCCAAATGGACGTGTAACCACTGCTACTGTCAATGCACCCAAGCTTTTAGCAATACGTGCAATAACTGGTGCTGCCCCTGTACCAGAACCACCACCCATACCAGCAGTGATAAATACCATATCAGCTCCTGTAAGTGCCTCTGTAAGTGTTTCTTCACTTTCTTCAGCTGCTTTACGACCAACTTCAGGTTGACCTCCAGCACCAAGACCACGAGTCAATTTAGGACCTAATTGGATAACTGTTTCTGCTTTAGAAGAGCTGAGTGCTTGAATATCCGTGTTAGCTGCAATAAATTCAACACCAGCAAGACCTTCTTCAATCATTCGGTTGATGGCATTTCCTCCACCTCCACCGACACCGATAACTTTAATTACCGCACCCTGAACTGATGCGCTATCAAATGAAAAACTCATTTTATTTCCTCACTTTTACTAGATTCAATTAATCAAACATACTTCCGAAGATTCCACGAACACGATCTCCGAGTTTTTGTTTTTGTTCATGATTTTCTTCATCAACCGGTAGAGGTACCTCAACGGTATTCTCAACTGGAATACGATTTGGTTGTGGAGTCACTCGAGGTGCTGAAGTAGTAGTTCTATCAAAACTCAAGGTAGGCGCCTCATTGTCGATAGGTTTACGACGAAGATACTCTTCACCACACACAGCTTGCTGAGCAATAATATCAACTTCTGTAAGGAGACCAACATACTCAACAAGACTAATTACATTTGCAAACATTGGATTACGGATACCAACTTGGTTAGGTATATAAAGTTTCACATTTGTCTCAAAAATTTCCTGAGCAACTTCAACAACACCTGGCATGATGGCTGTTCCACCTACAAGGACAATACCACCAGGCAAATCAAGTAGGCGACCTCGTGTCAAGTCTTGTTTAACTCTATCCAAGATATGCTTCACACGAGCTGAGATAATCTCAGCAAGATATTTCTCAGTGATTTCAACAGGTGAATTTTCACCTACAACCTCTACCTGAACAGTTTCAGTTTCACTTGCTTCTTCAATGTTAGCATTACCAAAATTAAACTTAAGCGCTTCTGCAATTTGCATAGATGTTTTCAAGACTTTTGAAATATCCTTGGTGATATATTCGCCACCCTCAGAGTAAATATTAGTAAACTGAAGTTCTTGAGCACGCATGCTTGCAACAGTCGTTTGGCCACCACCCATATCAATAACAGTAGCACCAAATTCACGCTCACCTTCATTCAAGACAGCACGAGTCATTGCAAGAGGAGAGATGATGATATTCTCAACCTGAATACCTGCACGCTCAACTGTCTTACGAAGATTGTGAAGAATTGTTGTTGGTCCTGTGTAAATGAGACCTCTCATTTCAAGACGAATCCCCATCATTCCACGAGGATCACGAATCCCTTGAAAACCATCAACGATAAATTCTTCAGGAACTAGTGAGATAACCTCACGCTCAGGTGTAATACTCTTAGTCAAGGCTGAGCGAACAACACTTTCAACGTCTTCATCTTTGATTTCTTTTGATTCACTTGTTACAGGAATCATACCTTGTGTAGGCTCAATTTGAAGAAGATTGGCTGGAAGCCCAACATTCACTTGCTCAATCACAATACCAGCTTTTTCTTCTGCTTGCTCAATAGCTGTTTTGATTGATTTTGCTGCAGCGTCAATATCAACAATGATGCCATCTTTCACACCAGAACTCTTAACATTACTTACTCCGATGACATTCATTGATCCATCAATAAACTCAGCAACAAGAACCTTAATCGAGCTAGTTCCTATATCTAATCCTGTAAAAAAGCCATCTCTAGCCATTCACTCGACCTCTCAATCTTTCCATTCAATATCTTTGTAAACTGTATAAATACAGAATTATTCGGATACTATTGTACCATAAAAAAACGTAAAATGTCAGCATTTTACGTTTTTATTATTCAATATTAGCCTTGAATAGGGGAAGTTTGAAGAGTTCTATCTTGATTAACAGTCGGATTTCCTACTCCTTGAATATCTGAATTTTCAGCATTAGCTTCTTCCTCAGTATTTTGTTCACTTAGTGTCGTTGTTCCTTGACCCTCGTCGGAAATTTCTTTATCTTCCTTCTTATCTGTCTTGTTTTTATCTTTCTTTTTATCCTTATCAGTTTTTGATGATTCTACTTCAGGAGTTGTTGTATAGAGGCCAACCTCCATATCTACAATACTTCCATCTGAAAGCTTACTCTTAATTTTCTCGTAATAAGGTAACTTAGTCGTTAATTGAGAAAGGGGAACGCGAATAGAATTTCCATCATATAACTCAATTGTCAACAAATCTGTAGTAGCTTTTGTAGGCGTTAAATTAATAATTTGAATATTAGTCTTGATTTTACTATCAAGTTTATTCAACTCTTTTACTAAATCTTCAATTTTCTTTTCATCATCCATCTTTAAAGTGATAAATTTATCTGGTAGATTTCCTGTCGAAACAGTCCCTCCAGTCTTACCATTTTCAAGAATAGAAACATATCCATTTGATGTTTGACGATAAGCCACGATTGGATATTCTTTCACTGCAATATTAAATTGATTTGGAAAACTATAAGTTACCGTAGCCTTTTTGACCCAAACGTTGGTCTTTTCAACAGTTGATGCAACCTCTTCTTGGTTGAAAAAGACGTGAGTAATATAATCTGTATCAAGAATACCACTTGCAACTTTCACATCTTCTGGTAGAGCATTTTTTGTTCCTGATACTGTAAGAATCTTTTGCTTAGACCAAGGCGAAATAAAGAAGAGTGAAAATACGATTAAAATCGCAGCTATAAAAATAACAAGTCCTGCAAGATTTTGTTGTGCAATTGGAATATTGCTAGTCGTATTGACTTTTTTTCTTTTTTTCTTCTTGACCTTTTTTTTTACTGGTATTTTGTTCTCCTGAGATGTGGCTTTTTCTGGATAAACGCCTGTTTTGTTAGTCATCTCTTCTGAATCTTTGGTTTCTTTTTTTCTCAAAAATTCTAGATTTCGCTTCTGCCACTCCGTCAGAACTTTTTTTTCTTGTGATTTTTGATCCTTTTTTGCCATGAAATTCCTTTATTTATTTGAAATACTAGTCACTAATAGGTTGTAAAAATCATCAGGAGAAGTGATTTCCTCAGATTTAGCCATAACTTCTTTGTAAGTCTCTGCATGTTCAACAAGTTGTTCAAGCTCGTGATTTAATGTCTCCCAACTTAATTCCGGTTCCTGCAATTGACGAGCGTAACCCTTTCTTTCAAAATAGTCAGCATTTTCAAGTTGGTCCCCACGGCTAGCTTCTTTTCCTAGAGGAACGATTAAATGAAGTTTTTTCATAGCCAACAATTCAAAAATAGTATTTGAACCACCACGAGTTACAACTAAATCAGCCATATCCATAAGAGGTTGGTACAAATCTGTCACATAATCAACTCTATAAAGATGACGCTCCAGGGTATTTAATGAAGAATCCCCAGATATATTGATGATATTATAGTGCTCAATCAGTTCTGGAGTTTTGCTAATAAAATCATTAAACACCTTTGCACCAGCTGATCCCCCAATAAAAAGGACTGTTTTTAGTTTCTCATCAAACTGTTCTTTAACCTTATCTAGTTGATCTGAATTATCAGACCTTGTCATACCCACCTTAGTAATAGCACCGACATGCTTTGTCTTCACCAAAGCTTTTGATTGTTCAAAAGTCGTAAACATAGTAGTTGCAAACTTGTATGCGATTTTATTGGCTAAGCCCATAGACAAGTCAGACTCGTGAACATATACAGGAACTCTTAATAATTTAGATGCGATAACTGGCGGCACAGATACAAATCCACCTTTTGAAAAGAGTGCTTGGGGACGAATCTTAGCAATGATTGCAATTGACTGTAGAATCCCCCAACCAACTTTAAAGACATCCAACATGTTTTGCCATGAAAAATAACGACGTAGTTTACCTGTAGCGATACTATGGAAGGTTACATCTAAACCAGACTTATCAATTTGTTCGTGTTCGATACCATGTTTATCACCGATATAGTGCACTTCCCATCCATCTTTTAGAAACTTTGGAATTAAGATAAGATTTAAGGTCACATGTCCAACTGTCCCTCCACCAGTAAAAACAATCTTTTTCGATTTTGCCATAGCCTATCCCCTCAATCGCTCAACAGTTGTGATAAATTCATCACCACGCACTTCGAAATTCTTGTACATATCCCAACTTGCGTTAGCGGGACTCAACAGGACAACATCTCCTGCACTAGCTTGTTCAAAGGCAATACGTGTCGCATCGGCCACGTCTTTGGCATCCAGATGGGTCACACCAGCTTTGTCTGCAGCACGTTTGACACGAGGAGCTGATTCTCCCAAAATTACCATTTTCTTAAGACCAATAATATCAGGAATGAGTTCATCGAATTCATTACCACGGTCCAACCCACCGGCAATCAAAATGACTTTACTATTATCAAAGCCAGAAAGTGCTTTTTGTGTCGCTAAAATATTTGTTGACTTACTATCATTATAGAATTTTACATTATCAATCGTATCAACAAATTGAAGACGGTGTTTAACCCCACCAAAGCTTGAGAGAGTTTCTTTAATTGCCTGGTTGGAAACACCTGACAATTTTGCTACAGCAATTGTCGCTAAGGCATTTTCAACATTGTGACTTCCTGGAACTCCAAGTTCATCAGCATGCATTACCAATTCACCTTTGAAGTAGAGGCCACCATTTTCCAGATAAGCACCATCTACTTTTTCCACAGTTGAGAAGGGAACGACTTGTGCATTTGTTTGCGTAGCCAACTCTTTAGCCAAATCTTGATTAAAGTTTAAAATAACAAAATCGTCTGATGTCATTTTGTTTTGAATATTCCATTTGGCAGCCACGTATCCTTCAAAGCTACCATGATAGTCAATATGCGTCGGCATCAAGTTCGTAATCACAGCAATATGTGGATGGAAGCTCTCAATTCCCATCAATTGGAAAGAAGACAACTCCATAACCAAAGTATCCTGATTTGTCACTGATTGCGCTACTTCTGATGCAGGGAAACCAATATTCCCAGACAAGACACCTGACTTGCCACCATGATTTAAAACATCAGCAATCATAGTTGTTGTCGTTGTCTTACCGTTTGAGCCTGTAATACCGATAATTGGTGCTTCAGAGACTAGGTAAGCCAACTCAACTTCAGTCCAAACTGGAATTTCTTTTTCAAGCGCACGAGCTACCATTGGATTATCATACCGAATTCCAGGATTCTTGACCATTAATTCAAAATCTTCATCCAAAAGTTCAAGAGGATGACCACCACAAATAACCTTAATGCCTTCTTCAAGAAGTGATTGAGCCGATGGGTTTTCCTCAAAGGCTTTTCCGTCATTAACAGTAACAATAGCTCCTAGCTTAGCTAAAAGACGAGCCGCTGCTTCACCAGATTTAGCCAAACCAAGGACTAAAACTTTTTTATTTTCAAATTGTGTTATTGATTTCATAATTCGTCCATTCTCTCAAATTGTATCATAACCATTTTACCCTTTATCACAAGCTATTTCAAGGAGTAGTCTTTTCTAGAAACAGAAAAAAGCCAATCTGTTAGATTGGCCTTAATATCATGCTACTTATTTTCATCTTGTTGAGCTTTGTCACGATTAGGCTCTGGCATGGCGAAAAAATCTTTCAAGGTGAAATAGCTTAATGCAAGCATTCCTACCGTGACAAAGAACTCACCAGGCAAACTGAAGAATTTAATAATTGATAACACTGCTAAAAGCAAGAGCAATGCTAAGGTAGCCATGACAAAGAGAAGATTCATAGTGTTTTTTACCGACTTTGGTGCAATAAAGAAATAGAATGAAGCAATCAATATGGCAACAATCAGATAAAACATCTCTTCTCCTCTCTAAAGATTATTCAGCTTCCGCTGCTTTTTTCTTACGTTTATTAGCTTTATCACGCTCTGCTTTATTCAAAATTTGTTTACGCAAGCGAATAGATTCAGGTGTTACTTCCATGTATTCATCATCATCCAAGAATTCAAGTGATTCTTCAAGTGTCAAGATACGTGGAGTCTTAATAACAGCTGTCTGGTCCTTAGTAGCTGAACGCACGTTTGTCATTTGTTTTGCTGTAGTAATGTTAACACCAAGGTCATTTTCACGAGCATTCTCACCGACAATCATACCTTCATAAACTTCAGTACCTGGGTTAACAAAGATAGTACCACGTTCTTCAATACGCATAATTGAGTAAGTTGTCGCTTTACCTGTATCGATAGAAACGAGGGCACCACGGTGACGGCCACCAATTTCACCAGCAACAACCGGCAAGTATTGGTCGAAGGTATGGTTCATGATACCGTAACCGCGTGTCATAGACAAGAATTCAGTAGAGAATCCGATAAGTCCACGAGCTGGTACAAGGAAGATAAGGCGTGTTTGACCGTTACCAACCATTTGCATATCAAGCATGTCACCTTTACGTTCTGAGAGAGCTTGGATGATTGATCCTTGGTACTCCTCTGGAGTATCAATTTGAACACGTTCAAATGGTTCGCATTTCACTCCATCAATTTCCTTGATGATAACTTCTGGACGTGACACTTGAAGTTCATATCCTTCACGACGCATTGTTTCGATAAGGATTGATAAGTGCAATTCACCACGACCTGAGACAGTCCATTTATCTGGTGAATCAGTTGGATCAACACGTAGTGAAACGTCTGTTTGCAACTCAGCCAAAAGACGCTCTTCGACTTTACGTGATGTCACGTGTTTACCTTCGCGACCAGCAAATGGTGAGTTATTCGCCAAGAAAGTCATTTGAAGTGTTGGTTCGTCAATACGAAGAACTGGCAATGGTTCAACAGCATCAGTTGGTGTGATTGTTTCACCGACAAAGATATCTTCCATACCTGAGATAGCAATCAAGTCACCAGCTTTAGCTTCTTCAATTTCACGACGCTCCAAACCAAAGAAACCGAAAAGTTTAGTAACACGGAAGTTCTTTGTTGTTCCGTCAAGTTTTGAAAGGGTAACTTGGTCACCAACTTTTACAGTTCCACGGAAGATACGTCCAATACCGATACGACCAACGAAATCATTGTAGTCAAGAAGCGACACTTGGAATTGAAGAGGCTCATCTGAGTTATCTACAGGAGCTGGGATGTGATCAATAATAGTGTCAAAGATTGGAGCCATAGTGTGCTCTTGATCAGCAGGGTTATCTGACAATGATGATGTTCCATTAATAGCTGATGCATAAACAACTGGGAATTCCAATTGATCATCATCTGCACCAAGTTCGATGAATAATTCTAGGACTTCATCAACAACTTCTTCAGGACGAGCTGAGGGTTTATCAATCTTGTTGACAACAACAATTGGTGTCAAATTTTGCTCAAGAGCTTTTTTCAATACAAAACGTGTTTGAGGCATTGTCCCTTCATAAGCATCGACGACAAGAACAACACCGTCAACCATTTTCATGATACGTTCAACTTCTCCACCAAAGTCCGCGTGCCCTGGTGTGTCCATGATATTGATACGAGTACCTTTGTAAGCAACGGCTGTATTCTTAGCAAGGATGGTAATACCACGCTCTTTTTCAAGATCGTTAGAGTCCATTGCACGCTCATCAAGTTCCTTACGTTCATCAAGAGTGTGTGATTGTTTCAACAATTCATCTACAAGTGTTGTTTTTCCGTGGTCAACGTGGGCAATAATGGCAACGTTACGGATATCTTCTCTAAGTTTAGTCATTTTTTCCTCTTTATTATTTATTTCAACTTTTCAAGTATACCACATTTTCAATAAAATGGCAGAGATCAGATAATTGTAAACGTTTTTCAACAAAAAAAGTGCTACCTTCCCTTATCCGGTTAGGCGCACCTTATCTCATTATTTGTCAATACTATAAGCAAGACTAGCAGCTCCAATGATTCCCGCATCATTTCCAAGCTCCGCTAATTTCACTTTTGTTGTACGGCGAACTTGTGGGAATGCATAACGTGTAAAGTATCCTTCAACACGACTACGCAAGAATTCTCCTGCGGCAGAAACACCACCACCGATAACGACAGAATCTGGGTTAAGAATGTTTGAGATGTTTGCTGTTGCAAGTCCGAGGTATTCAGAGACTTTATCAACAATGCTATTAGCAAACTTATCACCTTCAGCAGCAGCTACGAAAATATCTTTACTTGTCACTTGCTCACCATTGTCTACAGCAGCTTTAATAGAAGAGTTTCCTTCGTATTCTTCTGCCAAATGATGTGCTAAACGTACAACACCTGTTGCTGAAGCTACAGTTTCCAGACACCCCTTGTTTCCGCAAGTACACTCAAATCCTGTTTCAGGTTCAACAATAATGTGACCAATTTCCCCACCAGCACCGGCAACACCATGAATTAAGTTACCATCAGCGATAACACCGCCACCAACACCTGTACCCAATGTTACAAAGACAACATCCGGATTGTTAGCACCAGCACCAACCCAACGTTCACCCAGTGCAGCCACATTAGCATCATTATCAATAGCGAATGGAATACCAAGTTCTTTTTCAATGACAGAGCCAACTTCTTGAGTTTCTGCCCAGTTCAAGTTAAAAGCACCCGTTACTGTTTTATTTTCTCGGTCAACTGCACCTGGAGATCCCATACCAATTCCAATAAAATCTTCAGCAGTAAGTCCATACATTCCCAAACGGTGTTTCAAAGATTCTACAATGTCAGGAACAATGTGGCTACCATTTTCAAGCGTATTTGTTTCAATAGCCCATTTTTCTTGAACTTCACCATCTGCAGTCAAAATACCAAACTTAACAGTTGTTCCACCAAGGTCAATACCTAAGAGTTTCTTACTCATTTTCTTTCTCCATTTCAATGCGATGTTCACGTCGTAAAATCATTTCAGCAATAAGATAGTTTTCCTTGTCTATCAAAGCATTCTGATAAAGAGCTTCCAATTCAATCTTCATCATCTCGATATCATAGAGCCTTTTACCCAAGTAAACTACTATCCCAAACTGCTTCAACAACTGTTGAACGTCATATAATGTTTTCATAGGAATATTTTAGCAAAAAGCTTAAGGCATGACAAGATAATTTTGAAAACCTTTACAGATTATTATGTAACTAGACAAAAAGCCCAAGTCTATTTGACTTAGGCTCTTATCTATTGACAATTCGGACAAACGCCATGCAAAATCATCTGCTCACGAGTGATGCGAAATCCTGTTTGCGATTCTACCTCTTCTTTAAAAGACGGAATCGGTAAATCTAAATCAGTAATTTGACCACATTTTTCACAAACAATGTTTAAGTGGTCATGCCCCATAAAATCATAATATGTTGTATTATCATTATTAACCTTAATTTCAGAGACAATTCCCTCTTCGACCAACACTTTCAAGTTGTTATAGACCGTCGCCAAACTCATACCTGGATTATCAGGAAGAAGGTCGTAATATATCACATCAGCACTAGGATGTTGATCAGACATCATCAAATAGCGGATAACAGCTTTACGAGATTCGGTCAATCGAATTCCTTTAGCTTTTAACTGATTCAGGACATCTTCATAAACACCTAGACTATGTCGATGCTCAGACATATCGCCGCCTCCCTTCTTCTAAAAGTATTTTGTGTCTATTATACACTTTTAGAGGAACTCTTGACAATTATCTTAACTCAAAATTTGATTATTTCAAGCCTGGTGCTTGTCCAAGTTCAGCAGTCAACATCCAGATCGTCTTATCAATTTCTGATTTTGCGGCTGTAAAGATATCATTTGAAGGAGCATCTCCTTCTTCATCTGTGATATCCAAACCAACTTGGAACAAGACAGACAAGTATTTATATGTATCGACCAATAACTGAATTTGATCAGACATTGATTTATCAAATGTACCAGTAGTTTCAGTCAAACCTGAATTAGATGAAAACTCTACCAAAGTTGAGTAAGGTTCACCACCAATGGTAATCAAACGCTCACTGATCTCATCAAGATGGGAATTCAAACTATCCATCAATTCATCCATTTTTGGGTGAAGATAAAGGAAACCAGGACCACGCATATACCAATGAACTTGATGCACAATAGAAGCTGCTACAGACAAATCGGCAACTGATTGATTTAATACTGCTTTGGTTTTTGTGTTTGTTGGTGCCTCTGCTTGATGGTTAACTGTTTCATTGATTGTTTCTTTAATTGAATCTGTCATATTCTTTCTCCTTATTTAGAATTATTATTGTTTATATATATATTTTAGAATATTTCTAAATAAGATGCAAGTAAAACGCTTTTTCTGTCTTTTTTCGAATAGTTAGGTATGCTTAGTATGTTATATTTTTTTCTTGGTGCCTCTTTAGGCTCGTTTATTGGATTGATTTGTGATCGTTTTCCTGAAAAGTCGATTATTTTTCCTAGAAGCCATTGCAATCAGTGTGGGCATCCATTACGTTTTTTCGAAATGATTCCTATCCTATCACAACTTTTCTTAAGGTTCAAATGTCGGTTATGTCAAAGCTCTATCCCATACCGTTACCTCTTCTTGGAATTGTTTTGTGGAGGAATACTTCTTCTTTATTTCTATGACTACCTAGATTTCGGAAGAACCTATTTGCTTCTTTTCAGTCTTTGTGTAACTATTTTTGATTTAAAAAATAAATCATATCCCCTTCTAATTTGGATTCTTGGAACACTACCTCTCTTTTGTTTGGGAAACCACTACCTCACTTTTGCCTTAGGAATAAGTTTAGCCGCTCTGTCATATATCAAACATTTAAATATTGGTGAAGGTGATTTTCTCTATTTGGCCAGTGTCTCCCTCATTGTCCCATTTTCCAAAATACTATTAACTATTGAACTAGCTTGCCTATTTGGGCTTATGTACTTCCTAGTACGTAAAAACCCTAATGAAACAGTCGCTTTTGTCCCATTTCTCTTTATGAGCGTTCTAATTCTTACCTTCATGTACTAGTATAGAAAAAAAGCCGATTATTTCGGCTTTTTCAGTATTAATTCATATTGACACGGTGCCATTCATTAATAACATAAGAGAGCATTCCCAATTGTTGAAGCCCCCAACCACTAATTTCATCTGATTCCTCAGTTGAACCACCGAGGTAACGGGTATAGATTGCTACCATATAAGGTGTATCTTCCATGACAATAGCATCAACGTTGAGTGCTTCACGAACGTAACCTGGTTTTTGATAGATGGTTAAACCAGGAAGATAAGTTTTGTAGTATTCATTTGGGAAAGACTCACCAATATAGTGGAGAATATCCTTATAATTCTCTTGGTGTTTCCAAAGGTAATCCAAGACTTGGATGTAATAATCCGTTGTTGTCTTATTACCATGCATTTGAATAGTTTTAACTTCACCTTTTGACTTACCGTATTTATCAAGCATGCCATAGAATTTTTCCATACCGCCAAGACGTTCTGCCAATGCATAGGCAGGCGTATTCTCAGAATAAACTAAAGAATATTCTTGCATCTCTGGGATGGTCATTGCACCACCAAAGGCGGCAACATAATTGTCATGTTCTCCTTGATATTCATATTCAGTATTAGTAATATCAAAACGTTCAGTCAAAGAAAGTTTCCCTTTATTAACCTCATCCATAACAAGCATGTTTAGTGGCAATTTGTAGGTCGATCCTGCAGTCATTGGCTGAGTATCATTCATAGAGAATTGCTCATTTGTCTTGATATTTTTATATGAGAAGGCGATTTGGCTAGATTCGATCCCCTGATCAGCCATAAAAGCTTCAACTACTTGGTTCAATGTCATGTTAGCATAATCATAATACAAACCATTAGAATACATCGTATCTGCATCTGCTTCCATGACTGCTTTTTTAGCTTCAGATGACTTGTTGGTTGGAGTTACCTTTTCCTCTTTTTTCTTATCCTCTTTTTTAGTTATCTTAGAGTTAGAACCAAAAATGTTCCCAAGGTTCCCAGTGTGACCAGCCTGTTTTCCTCGTCCTGCTAAGGCAATCATAGCAACAAATACAAGAATAACCACTGCACCCAGAAGAGATAAGATAAGATAAGGTTTTTTATCATCACGGGATAATTTTGATCTAGATTTTTTAGAGCGTTTGCTTCTAAGTGATAAGGTTTCAGTTTTTTCTTCTTTTCCCTTGTGTCCTACTGGTACCGATGTTTCCTCAACTGGTTTCTTTTCTACTGATTTTTTAGAAACCTTTTTCTTATCTTTTTTGTTATTCTTCTCGTCGCTTCTTTCGACATCTTTTTTACTATCTTTGCTATCTCTCTTAACGTCTTTTTGAAGGTCTTGTTTTACCGAATCTTTCTTCTTGTATTTAGTTTTTCGGCGGCTTCCACCATACTTTTCACTTGAATATTTTTTCTTTTTTTTCATAATAGTAATAGTTTAAGCTATAATAACCTAAAAAGCAAGGAGATTTTACAACCATATTACAAAAAAACACCCTCAAGACTGAGGATGATTCTAGACTTATTTAGCTGCTGCGTAAAGCTCAGCAACTTTATTCCAATTGATGATTTCAAAGAAAGCTTTGATGTAGTTTGGACGTACGTTACGGTAGTTTAGATAGTAAGCATGTTCCCAAACATCAAGTGCCAAGATTGGTTTTTTACCGTCTGAGATAGGTGTATCTTGGTTGGCAGTTGAAACAACTTCAAGTTTACCTTCTGCATTAACCACAAGCCATGCCCAACCTGAACCAAAACGAGTTGTCGCTGCCGCAGTGAAAACTTCTTGGAAAGCTTCAAATGAACCGAATGCTTCGTTAATAGCGGCTGCTACTTCTGCAGTTGGTTCTTGTTTTTCTGGTGACAAAAGTTCCCAGAATAGTGCGTGATTAAGATGTCCACCACCATTGTTAATAAGTGCTTGACGGATGTCTGCTGGAATTTTTTCTACATCAGCCAAAAGCGCTTCAAGGTCCTCACCAATTTCAGGATATTTTTCAAGCGCAGCATTAGCATTTGCCACGTAAGTTGCATGGTGTTTGTCGTGGTGCAGAGTCATTGTTTCAGCATCAATGTATGGTTCCAAAGCATCGTAAGCGTAAGGAAGATCAGGAAGGATAATAGCCATAGTAAGGGTCCTCTTTTCATTTTTTCTTTATTTTACCGTAAAATGATAGAGCTTTCAAAAATTTTGCTTACAAAATCTTGGAAAGCTCCATTTTTTAGCGGTTTGACGCTATTTTTAAAAGTGCTAAATCAAATAAATAATCTTTATCTAAAGTTCCTGTTTTTATCTGGTAGTCTGTCTCAACCAGAATCTTAATCGTTGTCTTTAAAAATGCAACTGATAAATGACGGCTATCTCTTATAGCATAGCGAACCTGAAATGGATTAACTTTCCGACTTAGATAGTCTGAAAGACTTGAAACAATTTGTTGCTCGCTTTTGCCTTGAGCAGATAACAATTTGACTTGTAGATAGGTACGGAATTGGCCCAACATAACAGCAATCAACTTAATCTCATCTTCTCCTTGCAATCGTAAATCATGAACCAATTCACGAACCCCCTGAATCTGTCCTCTCAAAAGAAGTTGAGTCATATCAAAAATGTTATCTTGCAAACTTTTAGGAATAGCCTCTGCAATGTCTTGCGATGAGATATTCCCTTCAGTTTTATAGCCTTTTAAAAACGCCAGATTTTTCTGAACATCTGAAAAATCAAAACTTGACTTGATTAAGAGCTCCTCAAAAACCCCTTTTTCAAAAATGAGTCCCTCTTGATGTGCCTGTTTTTGAAAATAAGTTCTAAGCTCTGCATCCTTTAAAGGGTTAGCTTCAAGTACCAAAGCATCACGTTTTAGGAGTTTAACCAACCGACGCTTCCCATCGAGCTTTCCAGAAGCCATTAAGACAAGACGCGTTGTTTCTACAGGTGATTCAAGATAATTTTCAAGACGTTTCAATGCTTTATCATCCAGATAAGACTTTTTAGCAGTGGTCATATCTGCGAAATGATCAAAAATAACCACCTTTTCATCGGCAAAAAAAGGCATACTTTCCAAATCGAGTTCAGCATCCTGATAATCAGTCTCAGACATATCAAAATAGGAATAGGTCAAGTCGCTCGGATCAAAACCAATTTGTTTTAAAAATTTTTCTTTAGCCTGACTATACTGCCCTAAATCCTCACCAACCAAGACAGTTATCATGGGGAGTTTTTCTCTGGTCAGTTTTTCAATCGTTTCCATAGCAATCATGGTTATATTATATCAGAATTTTCATTATAACAAAAAGCTCACCACCGAAGCGATGAACCTCACTTTATTAACCAGAGTTACGAAGTCCTGTTGCAATACCATTAATAGTAATATGAATAAGACTAATTTCGTCATCAGTCAGATTATTATTACGAAGACGTTTAATCAATTCAATTTGGATGTAGTTCAAGACGTTGAAGTATGGCAATCGGAAATCCAAACTTGCTTTAAGAGATGGACTTTCGTCAAGGAAGTCATCATGTTTTTCAATCGCAAGAATGACATTCTTAGTCAGCTGCCACTCATCCAAAATGATGTTAAAGACACTACGAACTTCTTCACTCTCTGCCAACTGTGCATAGTGGAAGGCAATATTCATATCTGATTTTGAAAGCACCATATCCACGTTAGACAAAAGTGAACGGAAGAATGGCCATGTTTCAAACATGTGCTGAAGTTTTTCAAGGTTTCCTTCTTCAGCTTCAATATAGTGATTAAAAGCAGAACCCACACCATACCAACCTGGGAACATGATACGGTTTTGTGACCATGAAAATACCCAAGGAATGGCACGAAGACCTGAAATCTCAGTAATAGTCTTACGAGCTGCTGGACGAGAACCGATATTTAAACTTGATACTTCTTTAATTGGACTTGCTTCAAAGAAGTAATCGTAGAAATGTTCATTTCCAAAGACAAGGTCACGATAAATAACATTTGAATCGTGAACGATTCCGTCCATAACCTCACGGAAATCAACCAATTCTTCTGGATCGGCAATTTGACGTGTCACCATACGGTCAAGAGCAGCTGAAACAAGCATCTCAAGATTGTAGTATGCTGCATCCTTATTACCATATTTATTACCGATAACCTCACCTTGCTCTGTCAAACGGATACGGTCTTTAATAGTACCAAATGGTTGAGATGTAATAGCATCGTAAGATGGTCCACCACCACGACCAACAGTACCACCACGGCCATGGAAGAAAGTAATTTTAATGCCACGCTCTTCACCAATCTTGGTCAATTCATTTTGAGCTTTGTAGAGCGTCCAACCTGAAGATAGGTAACCACCATCTTTGTTTGAGTCTGAGTATCCCAACATGATTTCTTGGTAGTTATTACTGTTCTTAATCCATCGTTTAACAATATCATAGCCAAGGTATTGTTTCATGATTTCATTAGAGTTTTCCAAGTCTTCGATGGTTTCAAACAGTGGAACGATTTGGACACGAGCACGCTCAGTATCAACTAAACCAACTTCTTTAAGAAGGATGGCTAACTCAAACATATCTGAGACGCTCTCAGTGTGAGAGATGATATGTTGTTTGATGACTTCTTCACCAATATAGTCCTTCAAAAGACGAGCAGTGCGGAAGATAGCCAATTCTTTTTCAAGTGTTTCAGACTTAGATACATTTGTTGATGATAAGGTACGTGGATCTTCTTGCAATTCTTTGAGAAGAACAGCAACCTTTTCAACCTCTGTCAATTCACTATAGTTGTCAACAATGTTTGCAGATTTAAGCAACTCTGCCACACAAGCTTCATGAACGCTTGAATCCTGACGCATATCAATTGTTGCAAGGTAGAATCCAAAGACTTCAACAGCTTGAAGAAGCTCTTCGAAATCACCGGAAATCAAGACAGAATCATCATTTTCGAGAAGTGAATTTTTAATTGCCAAAAGATCATCATGGAAAGCTTCAGCTGTTTCATAAAACTCGGTAGTTTGTTGTGAGACAGCTTGAAGACTTTGGCTGAGACGTTCTTGCACAAAATCAGCTACTACTTCGCCTGTTGAGACTGAGCCAAGACGAACATTTTCAGAAAGACGCTTAGCAACTCTTTCCTTGCTAAAGTTACCTTCTTTGAAGAAAAGAAACGTCTGAATCAATTTAGATTGAATGTAACTAAAAGCACGACGGTATGGTTCATTTTCACGGTAAACAGATGTATCTGGAGAAAGTTTCGCCATTTCTGCTACTGTTTCTGAAACTTCAGTCAAACGTGACGAGAGTGAGAATGAGCGGTAAAGGTTATCAACTTTTTCAATATAGTAATTGAGGATAACTTCACTTTGTACTGTCGCAGAAAGTTTAAGAGTTTCTGCCGTTACAAATGGGTTCCCGTCACGGTCACCACCAATCCACATTCCCATTGTAATAGGTGTTGGATTATTAAGTTCGATACCTTTTTCAACCGCTAAACGTTTGAATTCATGCGATAAGTTGGTAATCGCCTTAATCAATGAGGAGTTGTAATACTCCATAACGTTAGTGATTTCGTTTTTAACCTTAAGTTTCTTCTCACGAATGATATCCGTTTGCATCATAATTTCTACATAACGACGCAAATCCGCATACCATTTATCCTTGTTAATAAGACCAGCCTTAACATCACGATGTTTACGGAGAAGTTCGTGAATGTGGTTAGTCAATTCAAGCATGGTTTTACGTTGAACCTGAGTTGGGTGAGCTGTCAATACCGGCACGACATTAACATTTTCAAGAATGTCACGCGCATTGTCGCTTTCAGCGACAACATCAAAGGTTTCAGACAACTTACCTAAATAAGATTCATCAATATTATTTTTGTGGTTGACTTCATAAGCCAAATCCACGTCCTCAGAGATATTAATCAAGAGAGGTAACAAAGAGAAATAACGTGATGCAACGACCATATCGTCATTTGTCATTTCTGAAATGGCTTGTGTAAGGGCCACATAGTCACCTTCATCATAAAGTTCAACCAAATGTTGGATAGTTGTGAGGCCTTGCTCTCCAGCCATTCCTAGTGTTGCATCATCCAACAATTCTTTCAAGATACCAACTTCTTCAGAGATGATTTCCTGGTTGTTACTGCTTTCCAATTTGTTAAAAGCCAAACCGTATTCTCCTTACTTTATGTAGTACCCTTTTATGATATCACTTTTAAAACAAAAGTAAACTATTTTTCTGTAAATCGTCAGTTATTTTGCAATTTTCCGACTTTTTTGAAAAAATTATTAGACCTATTTCCGAACTTTATAAAAAAAGACTCTGAATTAGAGTCTAAAATCTTAATTATACTTTTCTTGATAGAATTTAATTTCATCACCATCTTGAACTTTAAGTTGATTAGCGGCTTTCTCACCGATTTTTCCATTGACATCAAACATCCAATAAATCCCCTTCTCCTTGTCTTGAGAAATTCCATCAATTTCAGTAATAAAACCATCATTTTCTTGAACAGGATATATTTCTTTTAAAACATCAAGGACCGTATCACCTTTTTTGAATTCTACAGATTTTTTCTTACTTTCCTTTTCAGTTTTTAAAATCAAAGTAACCTGGCCTTGAACCTTAGACTGATGATTGTTTGTGCTACTAGTAGGTTTAGCAGCCTCATTTTTTCCACAAGCAGCTAAAGTAACAAGAGAAAAGGCAAGAGCTAAATATATCAATAATTTTTTCATTTCAAAAATCTCCTAAAAATAGACTGAATAAATGGATAAAATAATAATGTCGATGCAGCATGATAGGTGTCGTATAGAAGACCAGAGATAACAAAAGTTAGACCACTCTTAAACAAGAGACCATAACCATAGTCAAGAAGCACCCCATAGAGAAAAGCAAAGATTGTGACTACAACAATCTGACAAACTAGCGATAGTCTTGGCGCAATTAAACTCCAAAGAGCCATTAAGACCCCGAAAGCAAGGATCTGATTAAAGACCCAGGGACCAAAGCCAAAGATGAATCCTGAGATTGACATGGTTAATGCCATAATCAATAGACCATCTACCAACCCCAAATAAAGAACAGCCACAAAAAACATAGCTGTAATAGGCTGAATATTTGGCAATCCTATAAATGCTGACCGCAATCCTACTGCCAGAGCTGACAGAATAGCTATCCGAGCCATTCGTTGAATCGTTAGTTTCATATATCTATTATGCCAGAAATATGTTGACTTGGCTAGGTATAATACTTACTTATTTAATTAAAAAAGAAAATAACTGCTAAAAGAAAGAGACCAATCACACGATTAGCCTCTCCCGTATTACATTTGTTTCAAACGTTCCACCCGTTCTGAAATTGGTGGGTGGGTATAAAAGAGCTTCTGCAAACCAGATTCCTTTTTAGGGTCATTGATAAAGAGGGCTGCGCTAGCATCATCCACGTGATGTTGCATTGGCGCACTATTATCAAGTTTGAGCAGAGCGTTAATCATACCTTGTGGGTTACGTGTCAATTCGACGCTAGAAGCATCAGCTAAAAATTCACGCTGGCGTGAAATAGCCAACTGAACCAAAGTAGCTGCCAAAGGCGCCAGAATAATGGCAATCAAAGAAATAATGAGAAGAATAATTTCCAAACCGCTACTTCCATTACGGTCATCATCATTTCTACGACGGCCTCCACCCCAGAACATCATATTACGAGCCATCCCAGCTAGCATGGTAATGGCAGATGCTAAGGCAACTGCTATGGTAGAGATGCGGATATCGTAGTTGCGAATATGACTTACTTCATGTCCGATAACTCCTTCAAGTTCCTCACGATTCATAACCGCAAGAAGACCTGTCGTAGCAGCTACTGCCGCGTTCTTAGGGCTTGATCCGGTCGCAAAAGCATTCATTGAAGGATCATCGACAATAAAGACACGTGGCATTGGGATTTGGGCCACCATAGCCATGTCCTCGACAACATGATAAAGGTTTGGAGCTGTTTGTTCATCAACCTCTCGTGCACCGTTCATAGCCATAACGACATTAGTTGATTGGAAAATCATGGTAACGGCATAGATAAAACCAATAACTAAGGCAAGAATCAGACCACCAAATCCTGAACCTAACCAAAGATAGCCGACACCGTAGCCAACAAGGCCCAACAAGAGGAAAAAGACCAGAAGCAAAAGCCAAGTCTTTCTCTTATTTCGAGCAATCTGATCAAATAACATATTAGTTACCTAGTCCACTGAAATCAACCTTAGGCACAGCTTTTTCTTCTTCTGGTGTTTCAAGGAATTCAGCAGCCTTAAAGCTAAACATCTTGGCAATAACATTGCTTGGGAATGTTTCCAATTTCACATTGTAGTTACTTGTCACACTGTTATAAAGTTGACGCGAATAGGCAATTTTATTTTCAGTATTCGTCAACTCTTCTTGAAGCTGGCTGAAATTGGCACTTGCCTTGAGGTCAGGGTAACTTTCAGCTACCGCAAAGATTCCAGAAACCTGACGAGTCAATTCATCACTGGCACGCATCGCTTCTGCTGGTGAAGTCGCAGCTGCTACTTGATTACGAAGTTCTGCTACTTTTTCAAGCGTTGAACCTTCATATTTAGCGTAACCTTTAACCGTTTCAATCAAGTTAGGAAGGAGATCATTTCGACGTTTCAATTGAACATCAATTTGACTCCATGCCTCCTTAGTTTGCATACGGCTTTTAACCAAGCCGTTATAACTTGCAATAACAAAAATTACAAGAACAACGATAATGGCAATAATAATCCAAATCATATTTTTATTCCTTTCTTGTACTGAAAAAGAGTCAATTAACCTCTCTTTCAAGTATCTTTAATAGTCTCAGTATATCAAATTTTCAGATAAAAGTGGTAAAATGTGAGCCGTTTTACAAAAAAACTGGACAAGATGTCCAGCTTTTGTATTACTCTTTAGACGTGTGTCGTTTTCCTTGGGCTAGTGCATCTGCTTCTGTCATAGCAACGACATTAGCCTTATTGGTATTGCTAGGCATACGTAAAAACACCTATCTAACTGGATGTTTCTTCCCTATTATTTCCCTGCTTTCTTACCTTGTTTAGTAAAATAAATTGTAGATATACTTAGTATAACAGCAACTCCGAAAAGAAAGAGAATCATTGAAGTCTGAGATTTTCCTTTTTCTTTGGAAGAATCACCCTGACTTTCAGAATACTTAACTACCTGATTAGCCTCGATTGCTTTATAAATACGGGCGATATTTTTAAGTGTGTCATCCTTCTTGCCTTCCGCCAATTCTGACAAATCACTGCCAATCTCTTTGACAACATCTTCAGAGCTTGCAATTGAAGCGACTTCTGAAGCTAATGTTTCAGATGCCATAACCGCCATGACTTTACTTGCGATTACATCTAAAGATTTCTCATTCAAAAGAAAATTAAATCGAATATCTTCTGAGGCAAACTGACTGCTTGTTACAGTGGTTTTTAGGTCGTTGTTCTAGGCGACCTGACTATTTGGCAAAAGACTGACAACTTTCACAATCTCTCCATTCTAGTCCCAAGCTATTCTTGAAACTAGAAACAGATAATCTCAAATATTAAATATATTTAATGATGCTGTTTTTAAATTCAAAACAAACCAAAGTAAATTATAAGGGATGAGAAAACAAAATAAAAGGCTAAGTAATCCAGTTTAACAAGGCCTTAAAAAATCTCATATTAGAAAGTTCAGTTATTCACCCATAAATGACAGTCTAAAAATGTCGCACAAAACGGTGATTTCTGCCATATGTAAGAAATAAAAAAATAGCATACCTTAAAAAGCCCTATTTAGTAAGAACTATCAAATCAAATTTGGGAAATACCTGAAATCCTTTTTCTCAGATTTCTGTCAAACGTTTGATAGTCTTTTTTAATTTTACGATTCAAAGTATTATTTTTCGAATGTTTTAGTATTACAAATGTTAAACAGCAAAAAATAAAAAAGAGGCAAAAATACCTCTTTCTGTTCAAAAAAATGATTTAATCGGCTAGATCTTACGATAACAATACCTCTAGCTCTTCAAGCGATAAACCACTAACATCTGACACAACATCTAGTGATAGACCTTTTGAGAGCATCTTACGAATCAACTCTAAGCGCTCCTCATGACGGCCTCGTTCCAAGCCTTCTTCACGCACTTCATCAATTGCTGTTTCCATAGTCATGTCATAATTTTCTTGAATACGTATGCGTTCATCAATCATCGCCTTTTCCTCCTGTGTCCAGCTGGATGAATCCAGTAATGAATCGGCATGCGTGACCGCTTGACTAGGTGCCATTGAAAATGGGATATTTCCAAAAAACTCTAGCCACTGCCGCCCTTCATCCTTGATATGCTTATCTTTATTATACTTATCCAACTCTAAAAAGGCAATCTGAAGAAGGTTCTGACGTTTCCCGTCCTTATAGTAAGAATACAAAGGCTTGCCCGTCCGACTATTGGCCATCCAATAAGTATTAATCGGGGACTCCTCATCTGGCAACAAGGTCTTTTCCAAGATAGCTATGCCATAGACTGGCTCCATCTGCTCGTACATCTTATGCGTCTGTCCTTGTTGGCGTAATTGTTGCACATTTTCCACCAGCTGGTTAGCCAAATAATAATGAAAACGATTGAGAAAATAATGCTGCTTACGCACCTGAATCTCAATAATGACTTCGGTTCCATCATTCAACTTAGCTCGAACATCCACTGAAGTTGAAAAGAGCTCATCCTCGTCAAAGTCCTTTTTATGAAGCTGAGTCCCCTCCAAAATCTGAGCATCCACAACATCCAAATCCAAAATATCTCGAATAAATGCGACCGTCACCTCAGGCAAGCTAAAAATCTTCTTAGCCATAATATCCAAGGTCGGTGAGACATGCTTGTGTCTTTTTTCCATCTACCTCTCCTTAAGAAAAAATAGAGGGTTAGCCCCTCTACTTTTATTATTCGGGAAAAGGTATTAGATAGTAACCGTAGAATCCATTAAGAAACCAAATAATAGTTCACTTTCAAATCTCTAAATTGATCATACCCCAAATAGTGATCATTCTGCAGTCGACCTAAAACAATGCTGGGATGAATACCAATTTCATCAGCAAATTCCTTAATCGATTGTTTATCAAAGCAAGCTTCATCTATAAATCTTTGATAGTCTTGAGGATCAATTAGTAAATCTTTCGCAAACTGGTCTGCTAGTTCCTCAGAACGTCGATAAGAGTCGCTAACTTCATCATCGGACGAAAAGTCATTCTGCAGAATATGGCCAATCTCATGGAAAAGTGAAAACCAAAAAATATCCGATGCTTTATTACGATCTGTTAATAACAACAAGACACTACCGTTTCCAAATTTCTTGGTTGCACCATTTAAATTGGCATTTGCTAAAGCAGGAAGGCCCACCAGGACAACCCCACACTCTAGCAAGATATCGGTCAACTCTTGAGCAAAATCCTTTGGATCTTGTCTCGTCAGTTCCCTCAATGTTGGCAAGCTTCTCTCTAACTTTCTACGATTAAGCTTCGTGGTCGTTTTATTACGAGCTTTTTTAGATGCTAACTCTAACATAATATTAGAATTAACAATACTCTTTTCGGTAAAGTCACGTGTATTACGATAACTCACTAAATGGTTAAAAGTCACGAGATATTCTAAACTCGATACTTCCAGAATCTTCCGAAGCTCTGTAATCTTTTCACCAATACCATAGCGCTTCTCTGGAACATAGCCTTTTTGCTTAAAATACTTGAAGTCAATCATCTCGCAGATTTCCTTCTCGCGCCCCTGATCAAACTCTCTTTGTTCTACAATTTCAGCCAATTTCACATCATAAATGTTTTGAAGGTTAAGCCAAGTCTGCATAGAAACACCACTTAGCTTGGCTAACTTATGAGCTGTCTCCTTACTAATAGACTCCTCAGCATTAACTAGCTTGCTTACAGTCTTGGCAGAAACTCCCAAGCGCTCCGCAAATTCTTTCTGAGTTACGTTATAGTCCTCAATTAAGTCTTCAACATACTGACCTGGATGAAAAGCAACCAAGTCTTTGTACTCGACAACTTTCTTACTCATAATGATTGCTAACCTCCTCAATTTTTAAGATTTCGATTTCAACTGGACTAGGAAATACCTTTTCTAAATCCTCCTCACGAAATCCTACAATCAAACGATAGGAACCCTTCCGACCATCTATATCCAAAGCAAACTGTCCCTGTCTCTTTCCCTTTAGTTGGTGAAAATGATACTTGGGAAAAGCCGTCACACTGGCCAAAGAATCCGATGCTTCCAAAAGGTTAATCAACTGATGCAACTTTAATGCAATCTTATCCGAAAAATCCTTTTTCGCTCGCCTCAGCTCAGTGCACTGTTTCTCAACAGTTTTATTTGTATAGATAAGCTTCATAAATTCCTTTCCACTCGATTTAAATTACCTTTTTGGTAATTTAATATTATCAAATTCATAGAAAAAAGACCAGCCAAAACTTACTTTGACTGATCCTTCTTTTATCATTTAACTAATAAATTACCCCTTAAATGCTTCCACAAAAGCCTTGAGTTCTTCATCTACTTCTGGAGTAGTTCCATGAAGCTGGCCAAGCATGTCGAGAAGGGAAGCTGTCTGACTTTCGATCGTCGCATTAGTCTCATTAATCTTAGCCACAATCTCGGTCAAGGGCTCCACTTCCTCTTCCTCAAAGGTATCCACATAGCGAGGAATATTAAGGTTGTAGTCATTTTCCACAATCTCTTCAAAGCTAGCCAGATGGGCAAACTTGTCCATATCCTCACGGCTCTTATAAGCATCCAGAATCTTCTCAATATGGGCATCCGTCATGATGTTCTGATTTTTCCCCTTATCAAACTCCTTAGAGGCATCGATAAAGTAAACATCACGATTGGTGCGGTTCTTTTTGAGAATGATAACCGTCGTCGGAATACTGGTGTTAAAGAAGATATTAGCCGGCAAACCGATAACCGTGTCAATAGCACCTTCTTCCAATAAAGCTTTACGAATAGTCCCTTCGGCATTACCACGGAAGAGTACCCCGTGAGGTAGGACGATGGCCATGACACCATTGTCTTGTTTCAAGTGATAGTAACCATGCAAAAGGAAGGCAAAATCAGCCTTAGACTTAGGTGCCAGTTTCCCAAATGGTGAGAAACGAGGGTCATCCATGAAACCTGAACTTGCAGACCACTTGGCTGAATAAGGTGGGTTCATGAGAACACCGTCAAAGTTAGTTGGCTCTTGAGTTGGCCAATCCTCATCCAAGGTATCAGCGTTGTGTAAAAACTGATTTTCAATCGGCACACCATGCAGAATCATGTTCATACGTGCCAGGTTATAAGTTGAGGTGTTCAACTCTTGACCAAAGTAAACCACTGTCTGTGGCTGGCGTGAATAGCGTTTGGCATTAAGCAAGAGCGATCCTGATCCCATAGTCGCATCGTAAAGGGTAAAGCCCTGCTTGTCCTCACGTCCTAAAAAGGCAATCTGCGTCATAAGTTTGGCAACAGGTTGCGGTGTATAGAACTCACCAGCTTTCTTACCTGAATCCGTCGCAAACTGACCAATCAAGTACTCGTAAGCATCCCCCAACATATCACCTACATGACCTGCCACATCTAGGACAGCCAACTCTTTCATCACAGCCGCAACCGTTTGGTTTTGCTTTTGAGGAGTCGCTCCAAGTTTCTTAGAGTAGAGGTCAATGTCTTCAAAAAGGTTTTCATAAAGCTCGTCACTCTGCTCAATATCACGGAAGCCCTGAGCCAAGTCCTCTAACTGAAAGATTCCATCATTCACTCGCTCAACCAAGGCCGTAAAGGTCAAGTCAGGATGAATGGCATAGCTCATCTCATCAGTGATAACTGCCAAGAGGTCCTCATGAGTCTCCTCGTCCTCGTAGTATTTGCGATAGACTGCCAGTGCCTCCTCCAAGCTTTCTGTCTCTTCCTCCATGGTCTCTGCCACGAAAAAGAGCATCTTGTCCGACAAATACTTGTAAAAGACCATGCCCAAGAGATAAGACTTGTAGTCGTTAGCATCCATCTTAGAGCGGAGCACATCCGCTGAGTTCCACAGAGCTTGATAAAGCGACTGGGAGGTTTGTGTTGTTTCCATAGTAATTCTTTCTGATTTCTTTTAGACCTTTTCTTGTTCCAGTGGGACGACAGCGAGGGTCTTGCCCAGACTGGCTAAGACTTTCAAAACTGTGTCCAATTGAGGACTGGTCTTTCCTGTCTCCATCCGAGCGATGACCGGTTGACTGACCCCACTGAGTTCTTCTAGTTTCTTTTGGCTAATGCCCTTTTCATGCCGAGCCTCGATCAGCTCAGTCATAATCGCGACCCGCAGATCACTTTCCAGGATTTCTTCCTTGGTGAAGAGCTCTGCTCTCACATCTTTCCAATTGCTACCGATGGCACTATTCTTCATCTCATAACCCTCTTTCCTTCAAATCTTGCAACTCTCGCTTGGCTTTCTCGAGCTCTCGTCTAGGTGTCTTTTGCGTCTTTTTGACAAAAGGATGCAGTAAGACAAAGCTCCCATCCAACCAGGCCACGAATAAACTCCGATCCCGCAAGGGTCTCAACTCCCATATCTCCGCATCCAGATGCTTGATATAGGGTTGGCCAGCACGGGTTCCCTGCTGGCTCAACAGTTCAATATAGTCGTTGAGCTTGTTGAGTTTGATCCGACTGTCCTTGCTATTACGAAGAGCTAGTTCCCTCATGTATTCCAAGATCGGTTGATTCCCCGGTTTATCCTTATAAAAATAAATAGCGTGCACAAAGCAAACCTTTTTCAAAATAATTATAACTCCAAAGTTATTAAAAGTAAATACTTTTAAGTTATTAAATACTATGAAGCACCCTTTGAAAGAATCAAAGGGGCTCACTTATACTATTCGAAAAAGGCTGTGCTTATGGATGCTGAAAAGGGGATTCTTGAAGGTTAGATAAACATATCTTGCAAGAGTTTCTTTTTGAGTGTTTCAAGCTGTGTAATTTTTTCTTGGTGAGAAGCGATGAGGTTATCTAGGTTTGAGAAGTAGGCGCCGATGGCTTGTTGTTCATCGAGAGTTGGAAGTTGAACGATTGCTTCTTTTATATCATTCGAACTAATCGATTCAAATGTTGAACCTGTACTAAATCTATTCCAGAAACCAGTCATTTTCATTTTTTCTAAAGTAAAAAAAATAAAGTCATTACCTTTTATTGCTGCAACTCCACGCCCAATAACTACATTGAAATCCGTTTTACCAATATCACCAACAGGAGCTCTCACAGTTAGAATTATATCGCCAATTTCTGCCATTTTAGTAACTTCCGTCGTCCATAATCTAGGAACGACCTGCTTATCTTTAATATCTGCATTTCCTTGAACAAGAATATAATCATTCGGATTATCTGTATAGTTTTCTGACTTGGGAGATTGTCCCATTGTAATATTTGTAACTTCAGAGAGTATTTTATTTTCCCACTTACCTTCAAATCCATCCAAACGAATCTCAGGAATAGTCTGTCCAGCTTTGGGAAACATCTTGGAGAGCATGGTCGCCTTGAGAGATTGGTAGTTGGCGAGATTATTCTTGTAGCTAGTCAGAAGGTCGTCGAGGGTGCGGAAAAGGGATCCGATTGCGGATTGTTCTTCTATACTAGGCAAATAAATTTCAGCTGATTTTATGTCATTTGAATTAATACTCTCAAAAGTTGATCCCGTAGAGAATTTTGACCAATAGTGAGATTGTTTCATTTTTGTTAATAGTTGAAACAAAAATTCATTTCCTTTTATCGCTGCTACCCCACGACCTAAAACAACATTATAGTCTGTCTTACCTATATCTCCAACGGGTGCTCGAACACTTAAAATTAGGTCACCTTTTTCGGCTAACTTTGTAATCTGTGTTGTCCAGACTCTTGGGACAACCCTACCATTCTGCATATCTGCATTACCTTGTACTAATATATAATCATTTGGATTATCAGTATAGTTTTTACTATCAGGTGATTGCCCCATAATTATTTCGACAGTTTTTCCAAGGCTTTGCTTTACCCATTCATCTTCAAAATTTTGAAACCTAATTTGTGGAGCATTACTTTGCTTTTTCATATACCTTCTTTTCCCTATACCCATTTAGAATATTTTTTACAACTTTGGTTACTGCTATTTCTTCTTGATCCCATTTGCTTCGTTTCTCATCCCCATCATAATTATACCCCAGGCAAATGTTTTCACTTTCCCTTTTTATTTCCACAAGAATAGCAGATTTATTTTCTTCAATATATTCTTCAATAACACTTCTTTCTTCATCGTCATAAAAAACAGGAATTAGACCTAAATGTCTTCTCCATGCTTCACCGTCTTGTTGAAGTAATTCTTTTAACAAATACATCAAGTTTATTTCAACAGAATCAGATAAGTAATAGTAATACATAGATGGGGATTTCATATCATCCATCACGTCGAATAATTTTAAAAACTTTGACTTTGGTTGCACAGACAGTCCTCTATATTCGTCAATATAGTGTGAACTAAACTCCAATAAGATTGTTTGGTGATATTTTACGCGTAAAATCTGCCATGTTGTTCTCGCATTGGGATGGATAAGTGCATAAACTGGAGCCCTAAGTTCATCATTCTGTGGATCATCAACTAATTCCATTGTATATTCAGGAAATTTTTCATAGTACCAAGAACGAGTTTCATAATCTCCCTTCATCTCAATCCAATGATCATGATCACATATATAATTAACCACACGTTCTTTAGGAAAAGGTGTTAATCCAAATCTAAATTCGAATAGCTTTTCAATATCGCCTATTTCTGCCTGACTATCAATTGCAGTATTCTTAGAACCTTTTCGAACATAAATTCGATTTTCTCTAACTTTACTATACTTTTTAGTTATGTAAAATGGAACCCTATTTGATTTTTTTATAATTAAAACATCTAACTCTCCATTATGAATAGTACGAAATTCAACTTTCGGGATCATATCTCCAGCCCAAGTTAAATTTTGTAAAAAATCTTGATAATTTTCTTGTGTCCACTTATTAGAAAAATGCTTAACTCCTGTTATTTTAACAGGTTTATCTTGAATACCCATGATAATGTATGCGTCACGATTACTTAAATTATTTGCCATACAAATAATATCATGGAGAAGGTCTCCCTTTTTCTTGTTTTTATCCTTTTCGCTTTGACCTTCATAGAAATATGGTTTTTCTTTAAAATCCCAATATTCCCCTTCCACTCCAAGATAAAATAATTCCCTTACGATTTCATCTAATTGATCATTTGTTAACAATTATAATTACTCCCTATAAACTGTAATTCCTTTTTTGAAAATCCTAATTTAACGTTTCCGATACATAGAGAAACAAGGAATTTCAAAAACCAATTCACTTTACATGTATTTTCATTCTAACTTCGTTATCTTACATTCTGTATAATCAATTAATATTCCTGGAGAAACATTTGGAATAAAAACATTAATAGACAGTTCTTCATCAATAGAGATAGCTTGAATTTGAATACCTAATGGTATTTTATCAGTTGGCACTTTATAAATTAATTCTGATTTATACAAAATATTGCTTCCACTTCTTATAGTATCTTCAAGTTTACTCTCAAAATAAAACTGGCTTTTAGTATTAAGACTTTGAGAATTCATGTTACTCCATGCTGTCTGGACAAAAAGGATTCTCTTATTTTTATTTTTTATTCCTCTAACAAGTTAATTAGCTAATGAATGACCAATTATATGTCCTCTATGAAAATATTTTTTAGCAAACATATCAGAAGTAACACATTCCCAATGGATGGGATCTTTTAATTTTTTTCTCTTCTTACTTTCCAAAGTATCTAAACTATCTCTTGTTAGAAATGCTTCACAAATATAAGGACGTTCATTTAAATCTGTTGGCAATTCAAGCAATTTATGTTTTTTATGTTCAAACCCACTACGTTCAAGCAATGGAATTCCATACTTTGATGTTCCACGATTAATTATAAAGTAATTTTCTTCAGAAATTTCATCAGCATATTCAACTGATTTACAATCCAACAAGCTTTCCAATTCAGTTTCATCTGATACTCCTAGTAATCTAAATATTTCTTCTTTTCTCATAGTTCAACTCCACAATTCAGTCAAAATAACATCATCACTATTCGGTCTAATGACTTCTTCTTTATCTACTTTCACAAATACTGGAACTTGAATTGCATTACCTGTAATTATAACTTCTCCTTTACCTAAACTCGGAATTTTATTAAAGGAAGTTTTATCCAACGTAGGCATGGTATTTACAAGCATACGCAAATCATTATCATTAACCAATCTATGGATGAAATAATTATGAACTTGTGAAAGAATAGTAGGTGAAATATCTGCTGGTCGTTGACTAGATAAAGTTAAGTAGAAACCAAATTTTCGTCCTTCCTTAATGATTTCCTCAAAAATATTCAATCTGTAGTCCTGCCAAGTATCTCCTACTGAATGATTCTGAGCATTTAAAATATTATGTGCTTCATCAATAATCAAATGACTAGTACATGTAACAACTTTTCCTGCTATTTTCGTTTTCTGTTGATCATATATCATCTTAGAGATAAGCATAGGAATTAATCTAGTGATTTCCTGATTAGCATGTACGAGGTTAATAATATTTAGACTAGAAAAATCAGTAGTTATATTTTTCTTAACTTCAACAACCTTTTTCAAGCTATTCAGAGCTGTTTCAATCCTATGAAATAAAGGATTAATATGCTCAATATTAGTCGATTTCCATGCTGATTGGTGAACTTTTTGAAAATCAAGGTGAAATTTCAATTTATCGAATTCTGATAACAAATCAAATTCAACTTTTAATGCATTTTCGATTTTATCAATTTTAAGATATTTTATTTTAGAGTCAGCAATAGGTGTATTCGGATTAATTATATACTTATTACTTCCGTTAACTACCGTATAATAAGATTCTCTATTATAATTGTAATATAAATTAGTATTTAAGACCGACAATAACGTACCATCAATGTATTTCTTTGCAACAGATATCCAATTATCTTTAGAATCTAAACTTGCAGAATTTCCAGTAGTTAAAATCCTTTTCAAGGTTCCAATAACAAAACGGCTAATACTTGCTCCATCGAACTGTTTCTCTTTCCAAATTTTTAGAGATTTTCTTAAAAAAGGAACTTGGGTAGCCGATGTCGCTCCAAATAAGATTGACAAAATATCTGGATCAAATAAATAATCTGAAGTTATAGGAAGTTTCATTGCCGTTTCACTTCTAGTATTAAGTTCAAATACCTTTTTTTGTTCGGTTAAACCAAAGCTGTCATCTTTTGTATATTCACCATTAAAATCAATAACATAGAATTTTGAATGTTCTATAATTTTTTCTAGATACTCTGACCGAAAAAGTTCTAGGAATAACTTATGCAAAGTATTAGATTTACCGCTACCAGTATTCCCAAAAACACCTATATGAGAAGCAAAAATTTTATTAATCGATAAAGGAACAACTTGACCTTCCAAGATTGACTTGCCAATAGAAATTGTCGGCTCTGCGTCATTAATCCCATATATTAATTCTAAGTCCTTTTTTGAGGTAATACATACCTCATTACCAATCATCGGCACATATTGACTTGTGACTTGGAATTCACCATTTTCAATTACGCCTTTAGTTTTTAAATGAACGATTCGATTTATCGAATTTTTTGAAAAACGATTATCAAATTCTGTACTTCGAATTGTATTTTGTTGATCAGCAACTCTTTCAGTAACAACAGAAGCGATAATTTTTACATTATTCTGTAAAATTGTCAGATATGCTCCGATTTTTGCTCCTTGTAACACATCACCATACCATAGATATTCTGCATCATTAGATAAATGATACATTCCAACTTGAGAAATATCACCATCAACACCAACAATGACACCCAGTTTTTTGATATTTGACTTCATACTAATTATTCCTCAAAAGACACATCTCTAAGTAACTCAGTTAGATTGCTAAGATCGAAACTAAAACATTCACTTCCATCTTCGCTTTTTTGCTTTGATTTATACTTTTCCTCTAATTCATTAGGTGTAATGACATTTAGATTTCTTGGACAATCACTGAGGCCCAAATTTGTTAATATTGTTTGTTTATCAGATTCAAAATAACAAAATATAAAGACATTTAGTTCAGGATTTTTCAAAGATCTGTTCAGCATTTTAGCAATATGTTTATCTTGAAACGAGAATCCAATAGCAATAAGAATAGATTGTGGTTTATCTAGCTCAAGTTGAAATACTCTTAGCATGTCATGAAAATGGTTATTTAGAAATGTTTCTTGACCTTCTAAGCCAGTTGGTTTAACTACCACTGGATCTTCAACTACACTTTGCTTTATTAAAATATTGCCCTCTTTATCTCTTTCCCAGTTCATCGAACCATGTGGTTTAATCAAAGATAATGTAGGAAGTTCATTAAGGTAGTTATCATTTAATCCTCTATATGCGACAGACTTATTATAATTAGCACTATCTAAAATCCTATTAAAATATCCATTACTTCCATCATTGAAAACAAATGATTCATATTTCATCAATTCATCCAATGACTTCTCAATGAAGAGATCGTAGTTAGTAGTAAATATATTAATATTTTTTGTCACTTGTCTAGAATTTGCATGGTAAAGTAGTTGAAGTATAACTTTAAGAAATTCAGAATATCTTTTTAAAACTGCTTTAATATCTTCCTCATCACTAGCCTTACTAGTATCTTCAAGAACTTTCTTAGAAACCTCTTTAACCTTATCAGATAAAAAATTATTAGCTTCCTCATCTGAAATATCATTACTTCTGAAAGAAGACATTAAAGGTATTGCTGGAACTGAAGCCCCTGATCCAATTAAAAAATTAAGCCTCTTAGTCATTGCGAAATAACGCAACTGTTTTATATCAAATTTTTCAACCATATGTATATTCCTCAAGTAAAATCAAATACTACCATCTACCTCCCCACTCTCAATGGTTCAATAACCTCTTCAATGAGTTTGGTGTAGGCTTCTTTGATGTGTTTTTTGTAGCTGAGCGGGTTGAGAGCATCAGCTGTTTCTGCTTTGTAGTCTTTGTAGCGTTGGCTCTTGGTGAGCTGGCTTTCTCCTGATTGCTTCTTAGCACCCTTACGATAGTGTTGGACATAGTAACGAAGTTCATCGAGTCCGACATACCATTCTCTGGCAAAGCGTCTGAGATGGTCGTCGATAATGGCTTCAATCATGCTGTCCAAGACGCCAGTGATAGATTGTCCTTGGTAATCTTTAGGATTGGCTTGGACTTCTTTCCACAGGTTTCGGATGATTTCGGCTAGTTTGGGATTGGTGCGTTCCAGACTCTGGATATAGTTATCAACCGTTTCGATATCCTTGTCACTGAGGGTCTGTGGACTATCCTCTTCCTGCTGAATCATACTTTGAATCAGGGTCAGAATGTAAGCATAGTTAATCTCATCGACTTGGACGGATTCCAGTTCGTAGTGGATATCAAAGAGATTATCATCACCATCGTCTTCAGCTCGGCTTTTGAGCTCTGCTAGGATATTTTGATAGATTCCGAGATAAGTTTCCAGCTTTTCATCCGATAGTCCTGTCTCTCCATAGATAGCCGCTTCATCGTATTCGCTATAGACACGGATAGATGCTAGATACTTGTCTAAGATTTGATAAGCCTTGGCAATGCGACGAAGTTGTGGGCTAGTGGCCTGCTCAATCGTGATGACATAGTTTTCCACATCTTCCACCTTTACTTGAAAGTCTATCCAGGCTTGGATGAAGTTGGCTTTTTCTTCATCCCAATCTGGGGCAGTGACATCATTTTCACCACCGTTTGAGTAGAGCTTAAGGGCGTTATCCACAGCCTCTTTAAAGGCCTCTGGTCTTTGGAAGGTTATGATATGGCCATAACGCTTCTTACTGTCAAAGATGCGGTTGGTGCGGCTAAAGGCTTGAATCAAATCCTGTGGACGCATAGGTTTACGGTCGATAAAGAGTGTGGATAGACATGGGGCATCAAAACCGGTCAAAAGACGGTCAACGACGATAACCAAATCCAACTGCTCATTGCGAGGAATGTATTTATCTAACTTTCTGGCTAAACGATTATTGATATCCGTGTTAAAGCCACGCAAATCAGCCATATTAAAATGGGTCCCATACTCCTGATTGTAGTCGTCCATGACCTGTTTCATGTGGTCTTGGTAGCCGATAGACTCTTCTTCATTTTCCGACACAGAGTAAGTGACCGTCACCTTTGGAAAGTCGGGTAGCACGCGCTTAGCTCGCTCTGACACTTTGACACGTTCGTGTCCTGCCTTGATACTCTTGAGCAGATTGTAATAGGCCTGAGCCTGTGGAATCGACTTAACGGTTAAGATAGCCTCGTAGGTCTTGCCCACACCATTTGGAAAGCCCAGCTGTTGATAACTTTTGTTTAGGATAGCATCCAGTACTTCCAGCATGTGTTCTTTATCTTCATAAACAGAGTCAGGAAGATCTTTTTCAGGAATCGGCGAAATGATGGTATTCCGATAGTCCACCTTGAATCCCAGAACTGCTCCGTCATGGATGGCTTCTTTGACCGTATACTCGTGCAGGCGTTCGCCATATTGTTGGTGGGTGGTTTGTGCCAAATCGCCTAATTGCTTGCGTTTATTTTCCTTGAAAATTGGCGTGCCTGTAAAGCCATACCAGAGCGAATTGTGAAAAAAGCCTTTGATGTCTTTTTGGGTCTGAGGTGTGACTGCTCGGTGACATTCATCCACAACGAAAGCCACACGGAGGTTCTTGATTTTTTCCGAATCCTTTTGGTATCTACCTTCTCCAAACTTACGCATCATGGTTATGATTTTCTGGATAGTCGTCACAATCACTCGCTTATCATTTCCTGCCAAACGCTTGACCAAATCATGGGTATTGTCCGTTTCGTCGATGTCAATGACATCATTAGCAGCGTAGGAAAGAAAGGATGACGTTGTCTGCTGGTCAAGGTCCCTACGGTCCACGACGAAGATTGTCTTTTGAATGGCTGGTATCTGCAAGAGGTTGCGAGCCACCTTGTAGGAGGTTAGGGTCTTACCAGAACCCGTGGTATGCCAGATATAGCCTGATTCCTGACGGCGAGAGGCATCCTGGACAGACTCAATGGCATGAATTTGATAAGGACGTAAGAGGATGAGGGCTTTCTTACTATCATCAATAACGGAGTACTGCATCACCATCTGATGGGCACGTGGAATAGACAGGACTTCGTGGGCAAAGTCCATGAGACTGGTCATGGGTTTATTATCTTTATCCACCCAAGATGTTAAGAATTGTTTATTGAGCTTATCTTCTCGTGCAGCTGCGATATAGCGTGTGTCCACCTTATTAGTCACAACAAACATCTGCAAACTGGAATAAATGCCCCGGAATTTTCCTTCACGGTCATACTTTTTGATTTGATGAAAGGCATCCAAAAAGGCCACACGAGGACTTTTGAGCTCGATATGGATAAGAGGAAGTCCGTTAATCATCAGGGTTGTATCTAAACGACGGTCCTGATCTTGAGGATAGGCCTTATCACGTTCGACTTGATTGACCACTTCGTAACTGGATTTTCCAGCAGCAATATTGTCACGCCAGATGACAGAAAGTCGGATAGTCCCAAGGCTAGCATCTTCACGCTGTACCTCGACTTTGGCAATACCATTTTCACCTGCCAACCACTTAGCAGCTTCATAATAGTTAATGAAGTTAAGCTGGTTCTTGATTTGGCGCTTCTCCTGCTCGGTCAAGGGATGGTCAGCAAGTAGGGCAACATTATTTTGCGCTAACTTTTCAAAAAAGTTGTCCCATAATTGACCTTCATTTTTTAAGTCTGGGCGATAGGTCCACTGGCTCTCACCAGAGGTTAATTGCTCGATTAATTGACGTTCTATCTCAAGTTCTGGAGTAACTGATGGCATGACTAATCCTTTCAAAACTGTCGTAATCCCTTACATTATAGCATTTTCACGGTTTCTTTCATAGTTTTGGGAAAATTCGAATAAAAAAACACAGCTTAGTGCCATGTTTTTATTAGCTATTTACTCTCCCCTATGAATCGTAAACCCTGTGGCTTGTTGGTTAGCCATGATGGTCATATCTGAAATCTGGACACGTCTTGGTTGCTTGGTGACATAGAGGACCGCCTCCGCAATATCTTGGGCTTGGAGAGCTTCCAAACCTTGATAGACCTTGGCTGCCTTGTCCTTGTCACCGTGAAAGCGAACTTGAGAAAAGTCCGTCTCAACAATACCTGGCTGAATGGTTGTCACCTTGATATCTGAGGCGATGGTATCAATACGAAGGCCGTCGCTAAAGGTCTTCACTGCAGCTTTAGTAGCTGAATAAACAGCGGCGCCCGCATAAGCATAGATGCCTGCTGTAGAGCCCATATTGATGATATGGCCCTCATTGGCAGCTACCATGCTTGGCAAAATCTGACGTGTCACCATCATCAAGCCCTTGACATTGGTGTCGAGCATGGTCAGTAGATCCCACTCTTCATAATCTTGATAGGCTGTTAGGCCTAGTGCCAGGCCTGCATTATTGACCAAGACATGGACTTGCCCCACACTTTTGAGAATGGTTTGGCAAACATCCTTGACCATGTCCATATCGGTAACATCCAGTGCAAAGGTCCAAACTTTTTGGCCTGGATAGGTTGCTTTGAGATCTTCTTTCAAAGCTTCGAGTCGCTCCACACGGCGGCCTGTTAGGATGACATTTTCCCCCTCTTTGGCAAAAACACGCGCCGTTGCTTCGCCAATTCCTGATGTTGCTCCTGTAATAAGTACGTTTTTTGGCATCATATTCTCCATTTCTATAGTTCAGCTACCCCTAATCGCTGTTAGTTAATTCACTCAATTTCTTGATAAAATCAGGAAGTTCTAGCTTAGGCAGGCTAGATTTCTTGTTTCCTGACTTCCAAAATATCCAAAGTAACTGGTTGAAACCGTCTTGAAGAACCTTCTTTTGTTGGTCAGTAAGATTGCTAAATTCTTGCAACAACTGACCTAGCTTAGGGAGAGTTTTTATCCCAAGATCGTCTAGACTTTCAATACCAGAATCAAGGATGGTATCAAAGAATAAATCACAGACTTGCTTGAGTTGTTGATTTGGCAAGGTCTCAATCCATTCTTGGAAAGTTTCTTCCAAGCGTTGACTCATCTCTGTAGGCTGATCCACATAGATAAAGTCCCTGCTCTCCGGGTCAACCTGCCAAAGTAAGGCATTATGTTGAGCGATACCTATACCTTCCGACGCTACTAGCTGAGCAACCTGTTCCCAGCAGAGCATGACTCCTACAACAGAATCTTGAGGTCTGATAACTGTCATCTTGGCTTTCAACTCTTGGTAAGCAGGATTTTCTAAGAGTGGTTTCATCAACCCTGGAGAATCTAGGAGCAAGAGCTCTGCTATTTTCTCACGTAGAGCAGTCGAGCTTTGAACAGCCGAATAGAGGGCAAGATTACCACCCTTGGAATGACCAGAAACAGTGATATGGCCACTGAGATTAGGCAAGTGCTCAGACAGAAAGGCAATAGCTGAGCGATGGGCTGGAATTTCCCTACTGTAGGTCAGCTGAAAATCCTCCTTCCAGCCAATGACGCTATCATCCGTCCCACGAAAGACAAGCTGATGATAGTCTAATTCAGGTAAACTGAAAATCATGGCTGCAAATTGCTTTTCGACTTCCTTGTCCAAGACACTATGGTAGTCACTTAAATTAAGTCCAGCAAAACGCCTCGACCTGACCATAGCTTCAGCTAGTTCCACCCGTTTTTTAGTCACCATGAAGCTGTAGTCCGGATTCAGGTCCTTACCCTCGGCATAATCATGTAAATTGATGGTCTTCTGTAAATCACTTGCTGTGAGCCATTTTTCATAAGTCAGATAGCCGATTTCGTTGATACAAACCTTATCCAAGATATTGAGAGGTTCTTGATCAAAGGTAAGCTCCTTCACCTTTTCAAGATAATCGATTAGATTGGGCATAGTAATCTCCTTGAAGTCTTTCTTACTTTGATTTTACTAGAATTTTCACAAAATTGTTAGTGAAAAATGTGATATGATAAGAGAGATTATTTATTAAGAAAAGGAAACTTATGACTATTTCACGATTTTACCGTATCTTACTAGCTCTTTGTGGACTTGTGGGAGTCTCTATCCAAATCCATGACGATGGTTGGGGTATGCTGCTCTACTACACCGTTTTGTCCAATATTCTGGTCTTCTCTAGTTTGATTTTCTTTATCATCCATGACTTCAAAAAAGGAGATGCTACAACTAACATCAAACTCCTGCGCTACAAGGGTGGCATAACCATGGCCATCCTCATCACAGGAGTTATTTACCACATCCTGCTAGCACCTATTACAGAACCTGAAAAATACTGGACAGTAAGGAATTTCTTGGTTCACTATATTGTGCCTTGGGGGTTGGTACTTGATACTCTCATTTTCGATGCTAAGAAAACCTTTCGTCTGCGAGAACCACTTTACTGGTCCCTATTTCCACTGTCTTACTTCGCCTTTGCCCTTCTAAACGGACTGGTTCTAAAACTGTCAATTCCAGGTGCCAAAGATAGTCCTTTCGCCTACTTCTTTATCAATGTCAATAAATTTGGTTGGAACAAGGTCATGATAAACGTCCTGGTCATCAGTGCTGGATACATTGCTGTTGGCTATCTCTTGTTCCTCTTGAAAAACTTTATCGGTCGTAAACCGGCATAAAATACAAACTGAGCTCCAAAAGGAACTCAGTTTTTTTCTATTTCAATAAACCTAATCTATCAAAAGCCTTATAGAGACCATCAGATTCAACATCGTCTGTTACAAAGTCTGCCATAGCTAAGATTTCTAGACCACCATTTCCCATGGCCACACCAATTTCACAGTATTTCAACATAGGGATATCAATCTTGGCATCATCAAAAGCAATAGTGTCTGATCGCATAGCCCCCAAATGCTCCAAAAAGACATCAATAGCATGAGACTTGTTAATATCCTTAACACCCAAGTCACCAAATAAGGCTGTTTCACCTCTCCCCTCCCCAAGTATGGGCTTCAAGCTGTGGAAAAACTTCTTTTGAATCCAAGTGATCCTGATAGGACTCCAAAACGAAACTGACCTTGTTTAGGTTGTCACGATAGAGCTCCCCACCATACTGAAGGCCTTAAAGAAAATCTTCTGGTTCCTTACCAGAGATAGACTTTTCTGACTACCCCTTTTGAATGACGTAAGTCTTAAGTGTCTCACATGCTCGCTCACGAAAATCAGAACTAGCAAAGAGACCATTATTACTTTCAAGATAAAAGACTAGATGACGTTTGGTCAACCAATCCACAATCTTAGTAGCGTCTTCCTTGGAAATCAGCTCATGCATAAGAACCTCGCCATGATGCTCCACATAAGAGCCATTGCCACCAATCATCCCATCTAAACCAATCTCCCATAATTCTAGTTGCATTACTGCCTTGATACGGCCAGTACAAACATAGATCAGATGACCGTTTTCACGGGCCTGACGAATAGCCTTTACGGCTGATTCTGGAATGTGATTATGATAATCCACCAATGTCCCATCAACATCTAAAAAAAGAAATTTTGACATGATATTACCTCAAGTATTCTTTTAGCTTATTATAGCCTTATATTGATTTAAGAGATACTATTGTTCTTGAACAAACTGATACTATTCTACGATAGTATGCTTCTCAATCCAATGCATTGCCATTTCTCCTGAAAGAAGCTATGATGAAGGTATGAATGATTTAAAAACACTACTGAATCACCTATCCTATAAACTAGCAGCCTATGATGCTACAGGAACCTTTCTCTATGACAATGGTGGTGCTGACGGTAGCTTCTTCCCTCGTGAGTCTGAAAATCTTCCCGATTGGATCATGTCTGAAGTTCTAGCGTCTCCTACCAAAGAAAGAAGTTATCAGATTCCAACTGACAGTTTTGATCAAATACTCATCCAGACCTACCAAGCTGCTATCGACAACGAAGGAAAGGTCCTAGGATTTTGGGAAACTATTTATGATTTGAAGCAACCTCTCAAGACCTATCTAGATAACTCTGCTCAAGCTCTTGTAGCTTGGTCTGATTCCACTAGTGGTGCTAGTTTTAAGGAAAAATCTGACAAATAAGGCTAAAAATCCGTCTTAAATAAATGAAATATTCACTCAATTCACAACTAATCACCTAGTAATACCTTCATTAAATCAGTTTGAGCTAGTATTACTAAGCTTTTAAAAAATAAGTCACTTTAATATCTCTCACAGAATTTACAAACACTCTATTTTGCATTTTTACGCTATTTAATGTAGAATGGGAAGTGATGAGAAAAAGAATTAAACCGATCGTTGTTTACGTGGTTCTAGCTCTTTTAGGATTAGCATTAGTTATTTCAAACATTCACAATACGTCTAAACAGCAGGCGCATCTCGAGAATGTGAAATCTGCTATTCCTTCTGCTACTACACCAAAAACAACAACCAGTAGTACGTCTGACAGTTCCGATGAGGAGCTGATACTTAATCCCATTATTGACCTTTCGGGTTGGCAACTTCCTCAGGATATCGATTACGATGTCTTGTCAAATCATATTTCTGGTGCTATTATCCGCGTCTTCGGTGGATCACAGATTAGTAAGGATAGCAATGCCGCCAGCTCAA
>ERZ773083.254-NODE-254-length-47385-cov-10.121255_pt1 | contig 47385 bp, 40 predicted proteins | sample MGYA00511465_ERZ773083 | MGnify/ENA primary metagenome ERZ773083 (study PRJEB29015, sample SAMEA2738001) | human oral metagenome | biome: human oral; feature: human-associated habitat; material: dental | place: China | collected 2060 ... | reverse complement strand
TTCGTCCTTATACCCCAAGACATAACGGTAAGGTAGAGCGTTCTCACCGAAAGGACAACGAGGAGTTTTATGCCACGCATACGTTTTACTCGTTTGAGGATTTCAAGGTGCAGCTTGCACGGAGAAACAGAGAGTATAACAATTTTCCTATGCGTCCCTTAGGCTGGAAGTCTCCTCGTGAGACCCTTGTTCTTCTTCTCTCTTGTGTAACATATGTTTGACAAACCTACATCTTTTGTATCTGCGATATTCTCATATCTTTCCGGCCAATCGTTCGGCGAGGAGTGTATAGCGGCGGCGCGTGCGATCGTTGCTGACCGCAGCATACAGCGCCGCACGGTCACCGACGAGAATGACGCGCTGCTTTGCTCGTGTCACTGCCGTATAGAGCAGGTTCCGCTGAAGCATGATATGATGTGCACGCACAAGCGGCAATAGAACGATGGGGTATTCGCTGCCCTGGCTCTTATGGACACTCATTGCATAGGCAAGCGTCAGCGCGCGCAGCTCATCGCGTGTATACGATACATCCATTTCCTCAGAAAAGTTGACAGTAATGTGCTCTGTATCGATCCATGTAATCCTTCCAATATCCCCGTTGAAGACCCCTTTCGTATAGTCGTTTTGAGTCTGCATCACCTTATCCCCTATACGAAGTCCCGCGACTTCTTCCTTGCCCTGGCCCGGCGGGTTCAGCGCTGCCTGAAGGCGTAGGTTGAGTATATCAACACCGCATGCTTCGCGCCGCATAGGAGAGAGCACCTGTACATCCATGATGGAAACATCATTTTTACGCAGCAAAAGATCTCGGCACAGCGATACAATCTGCTGTGCCGCATCCTCGCTCGAAACAGCAGGAAGGAACGAAAAATCCTCTGCCGTAAATGATGGAATGCGTCCTGCGTTGATTGCGTGTGCATTCAAAACAATTGTGCCTGTGCTGTCCTGCCGAAAAATCTCTGTCAGTCGTACGCTCGGAATGACCTCTGCACGCAAAATATCCTTGAGCACGGCGCCAGGACCAACAGCAGGAAGCTGATCCACATCCCCAACGAGAATAACATGCGTCCCTGGGAGAACCGCCGTCAAAAAATGCTGCATCAGCACAATATCCATCATGGACACTTCGTCCAGAATAATGACATCTGCTTCAAGCGGTGTCTTATCATCGCGGGCGAAGCGGATCTGCCCTTGCGTTCCGCCCTGCGCCTCAAGCATTCGATGCACTGTGACGGCAGGATGCCCTGTTGCCTCCGCCAGCCGCTTTGCGGCACGTCCCGTCGGTGCACCGAGCAGAATCTCCAGTCCCTCTGCGCCCAAGATGTCAATCATGCTGCGGATGACTGTCGTCTTTCCCGTCCCAGGGCCTCCCGTCAGAACGAAGACTCCATGGGTCAGCGCAGCTGTCACCGCTTCCCGCTGCTCTGCGGCAAGGGTCACAAAACTCTTTACCTCCCACTCAGCAACGAGAAGATCCGCATCATTCACGTAGATATGTTCGGCCTTCTTTTGCAGGAGTCGTAAAGTCCGTGCTGTTTTTTCCTCTGCTTGATAAAGATATGGCGCATAGATTAGACGCTCTCCTAGTTCATCCACATGATAAAGGCGCTGCGTCTTCACCTCATGCGCAAGAACCTCCATCACCTCACTGCGCGCAACGCCAAGCCGCTGTGCGCTGCGGTCGGCGAGCAAAGATTCTGGAATACAGCAATGCCCGCCGGAAGAAATTTGAGAAAGCTCATAGGAAAGTCCCGCTGCGATACGCTCGGAAGAATTCTTCTCCCAACCAGAGGCGGAGGCAATCGTATCTGCTGTGATGAATCCGATGCCATCCACTTCCTGTGCGAGACGGTAAGGATCCCGTTCAAGAACCTCCACGGAAAGTGATCCATAGGTTTTGAATATACGTGCGGCATAAGCGCCTGTAACGCCATGTGATTCGAGCCAAAGCATAATGTCACGCAGCTCAGACTGCTTCGTGTAGGAGGAGACGATTTTTTCTGCTATTTTCTCTCCAATGCCTGCGACTTCCCTCAGGCGATGCGGTTCATTCTCGATCACTTGAAGTGCATGGGCCCCAAAACGCGCAACGATGCGCCGTGCCATCGCAGCTCCCACGCCGTCGATGGCGCCGGAGGAAAGAAACCGCTCAATTCCGTCAGCACTTGTCGGTGCGCTCGTCTGTACGCGCATAGCATGGAACTGGCGACCAAAACGCGGATGTGTGACCCAGCTTCCATCAAGCCGTACATCCTGCCCGACCAGAGGAGATGCGCCGTTCAGCGTAACAGTACAGCGTCCTTGTTGCTGCATGCGTAGCCGAAATACAGAAAAACCGCCATCATTTGAGGTAAATACGATACTGTCAACAACACCCTGAAGCACGCTCATCTCTGCTGTAAAGCCTAGGTTTTGCTGCTGCATCTCACGCCTCCGCCAGCCGTTCCCACTTGGCATAGCGCTCCATCAGTTCTTGTTCTTTGGCGGCGTATGCGTCCGCAATCGCGCGGCTGCGTGCAGGGTCACACTGTGTCTCCGGTTTGTTCATCTCGTATTCAAGCCCTTTTAGTTCTGCTTCTCCCATAGCGATCTCTGCCTCTGTGCGGTCGATAAGCTCCTGCCGCTTTGTATCACTCATCGCCTGTGTGCTGCGGGTATCTGGTTTGTGCACAGCAGGAAGAATGACAGATTTCTGCTCCTCCTGATGCAGTGATACCGCAGAGGTCGATACATCCGGCTCTTTTCCCCGTCTTTGCGTCTTTTGTGCGGCTACCGGTTCCTCCGCTTCTTTTTTCATTAAGTAGTAACTATAGTTACCAAGGTATTCCTTGATTCTCCTATCTGCAAGCTCCAAGGTGCAGTTTGCAACTTTATCGAGAAAGTATCGATCATGTGATACGGCGATAAAGGTTCCTGGAAATGCCATCAGAGCCTCCTCCACCGCCTCTCGTGCAGGGATGTCCAAGTGATTTGTTGGTTCATCGAGCACGAGAAAGTTTGCGCCCGTGAGCATAAGCTTCAAAAAGGCAAGACGCGCCTGCTCCCCTCCGGAAAGTGCCCCCACAAGCCGCAGCACATCATCCCCATGAAAGAGAAACGCCCCGAGATAATTCCGCGCTGTCTCCTCATCTGTCCCATATGTATAGCAAATCTCATCAAGCACCGTACGAGATGGGTCAAGTCCCTCATGATGCTGAGAAAAATACCCAATCTGAACACGATTACCGATTTTGATACGCCCAACGGCTCCCTCCAACACACCGACAAGAATTTGTAGGAGCGTTGTCTTTCCTGCACCATTTTCGCCGATGAGCGCAACGCCGTCCCCTTTGCGAATAAGAAGAGAAATCCGATCCAAGACAAGACTGTCGTGATAGGAAAAGGAAATGTCCTCCAGCTCTGCGACACGTTGGGCGCATTCCCCCGGAGGGTGAAATGCAAAATATTTGAATGCCGCTGCTTGCGGCGGGAGAACGATACGCTCTAGACGATTGAGCTGACTCTGTCTGCCGCGTGCCTGCTTTGCCTTGACACCTGCCTTATAGCGACGAATGAACTCCTCCGTCTTTTGAATCTGTGCCTGTTGTTTTTCATAAGCACTTTGCAGGGCGCTGCGGCGCTCTGTCTTAACGCGCATGTAGTGTGTATAGTTGCCCGTATATGTTGTTACCTGCTGGTGATCCAGCTCTAGGATACGCGTTGTCACACGATCGAGAAAATAACGGTCATGAGAGATGAGCAGTACACCGCCGCTGTATGTCTGTAAAAATTTCTCCAACCACTCGATCATACGTATGTCGAGATGATTCGTTGGTTCATCCAGAAAGAGGAAATCAGGCTCTCTCAAAAGGGCCTTGGCAAGACAGATCCGTGTCATCTGACCACCTGAGAAATGGCGTACATCTTTTTCAAGATCGCTCTCTGAAAATCCAAGTCCAAATGCCACGCGACGGATACGGCTTTCAAAATCATATCCATCTGATGCTTCAAATCGTGTCACAAGATTGCCATAGGCTGCAAGTTCCTCTGCACTCGCACCTGAGGCAATACGGCGCTCCATAGCCGCCTTTTCCTCTCCGAGTGCAACAATATCGGCAAAAGCACAACGCAGTTCTGCGTAAAGTGTATCTTCTGAGAATGTCGCCTGCTGCTCTACATATCCCACCGTATCCGCCCGATCAAGTGTGACTTGACCGCCATCGCTCTCTTCACGGCCGAGCAGAATCCGCATCAGTGTTGTCTTCCCTGTTCCATTCGCCCCCACAAGACCAACCTTGTCACCGTGAGCAATTTCAAAACTCACATGCGAAAACAGTGTGCGTATTCCATAGGATTTTTCAAGCTCTATTACCTTTAGGCTCCCCATATTAGTTTTCCCTATCTTTCTGCTCGCTCCCGCGGTAATCATGTCCAATGTATAAAATTGCCTGATGCGCTCCCGCACCGTCCACTGGCATAATGACGCAGGGGAATGGCATGCCGTAAAAGAGATCAACATGTTCCTCTGCCGTCATGACAGCAGTTTTTGGCCGATCAGAGGAGCGCCCTGTCTCCACACTAGAAATGTGGAAGCCTTTGGCGCGAAGAATGTCTGCCGCGGCAGCACCAGCACCATCAATACCACTGGAATTGATGACCATGACAGAAATATCCTCTGGCACTGAAGCCTCCTTATCGTGTATCAGCACGTTGGATGTACCATCATATTTTTCTGCCGCATGTGATTGCTTGCTTTCATGCATGCGGTCTCCCTCAGCCAAAAGTTCTTCTGCCGATGGAAGTCCCGTCTGCTGTTCTGAATCCGCCATTACACGCAGACGATCCGGCATACCTGCGCGATAGCCTGCATCGTCCTGTTCTGCACGTTGCAGCAGAGACTCAGAAAATATCTTTCCTACACCCTCAAAGAGTGCTATTCTGGTTGCTGTAATATCTGGAATCCAAAAACTTACATCTCCAAGATATGCAGGAGTCCCTGTAACAGTCTGCATCGTTATTCCATGGGGTGACGCATCCTTGAACCGCTGCACCAACGTGACCAGCTGGCGCACGGACAAATCTGTTTCAACTGCCTTATAGAGCTCCTCCACGATGACGGGCAGACGCGGCAATACCTGCGGTGAAACGATCTGCGTGGAAACCGCCTGCATAAAATGCTGCTGCCGTGCGATGCGCCCAATATCACCCTCTCCGTCACGATAACGTACATATTGGATGGCATGTGCTCCATCCATATGCTGTGTACCCGGTTCAAGATCAATGACAAGACCGCCATGATCATCCCATGGATCCTCATAATACATACGTTTTTCCACTGTAATATCAACACCGCCGACGGCGTCTACCATACGCTCAAATACCGTCGTATCAATCAGAATGTAGTGCTGAACAGGGACACCCATCAGATCCTGAACAGATGCAAGCGTCAGCGCATGCCCCCCGTATGCATAGGCATGGTTGATTTTATCATATCCATAATCTCCAACAAGAACACGCGTATCACGAGGAATGGACAGGAGTGTCATACTGCCCTGCTCTTCATCAATGGCTGCAAGCATCAGCGTATCAGTGCGGCCGACATCTCCCTCCCGACGATCAACCCCCATAAAGAGAACAAATGCCAATCCATCTGCATCATCTTCGGCAAATCCGGAATTCCCTCGTAAAGAGCCGGATAAAAAATATGCGTTTATATAATAGGCGGCACATACCAAAACAAAGGAGACGAGAAATACAGCACACGCATATTTAATAAACACACCATCAAGTTTTTTTTGAAGATCCATATGACTGTCAGACGTTTTTTCTCCCAACCTCTGTCGCGTCCTTTCCCTTTCTCTGACCGTTGTTTCAGTATAACAGAAACAACAGTTCTATGCAAATAGACCAAGTGTAAGTAAGTCGTTCATCTGCCTGCACAATAAAACTATCATTCCAGGCCATATACAAAAACGCCCCCGTTTTCATGAAAAAACGAAGGCATGAGTGCGTATATTCAATTCGTGTGCGGTTTTTCCATCCACAGCGTAAAAATACGATCTGCCATACAATCAAGGGACGTGCAGTCATGTACATCATAACCGGCGTTTGTCAATTTTTCTCCAAGCGTCAACAGATGCGGTGCCGCAAGCGACGCCTGTCTAAGCAGGTCACTCCTGCGAAACAGATCTATCGGCGCTCCCTCAGCGATTACGCGCCCCTGTGCTAGAAGGACAAGGTGCGATGCAACGCGCAGGATATCCTCCATGCTATGTGAAACGAGGATGATGGTAACGCCATTCTCACGATGAAGCATCGATAGCATTTGCAGGAGTTCTTCACGTCCGCGGGGATCAAGACCTGCCGCCGGCTCATCTAAGACAAGATACCGCGGTGCGAGCGCAAGCACTCCTGCAATCGCAACACGCCTACGCTCTCCGCCGGAGAGGGCAAAGGGCGAACGGTCACGATATGCTTCTCCCAGATGCACAAGCTCCATAGCATCATGGACACGCTTTTTTACTGCTTCCTCTGTCAGCCCTTGATTGCGCGGACCAAATGCAATATCCTCGTAAACAGTTTCTTCAAAAAGCTGATGCTCAGGATACTGGAACACCATGCCCACATGGAAGCGTTCCTCGCGTGCCGCCTTTCGTTCCTGTGCTGTCGTCCCATGCAGCGAAATACCATCCACCTTGACGCTTCCACTGCGGGGGACAAGCAGACCTCCGATTAACTGCATAAGTGTGGATTTTCCTGCACCGGTCTCTCCGGCAATCGCTGTAAAAGCCCCCTCCTCCACAGTAAGGGAAACATTGTTCAGAGCCGTATGAACAAGTGGTGTATCCTCCATATAGGTATAGGAAACGGACTCTATCTGGATAGACAATGAATCAACTCCTCATCTGTTAGAATTTCAGTGGGAAGTTTCATCCCTTTTTTCCGCAGCCGTTCAGCAAGATCCACTGCCAGTGGAACATCCAATCCGAGTTGTCTGATCTGATGGGGGGATGAAAAAACCGCATGCGGTGTCCCATCCATGACAATTTTTCCTTCATTCATCAAAATGATGCGTTCTGCGGCAACCGCTTCTTCCATAAAGTGTGTAATGTATATAACGGTAATCCCATGCTCTTTATGCAGGTATTTGATCGCTGCAAGAACCTCTGCCCGCCCCTTCGGATCCAGCATCGCAGTTGGCTCATCGAGCACAAGACATCGTGTTTGCATGGCAAGGGCACCTGCAATCGCAATGCGCTGTTTCTGTCCGCCTGAAAGCAGATGCGGGGCAGAAAGCCGATATTTTTCCATCCCGACAAGCTGAAGTGCATGGTCTACCCTCTGACGAATCTCCTCGGGGGGAACACCGAGATTCTCTGGGCCGAAAGCAACATCATCCTCAACAACAGCAGCAATGAGCTGATTGTCAGGGTTCTGGAATACCATGCTGACTGCCTGACGAATATTCCAGTGGCAGAGCTCATCCATCGTATCATATCCGTCAATAATACACCTTCCCTTTGTCGGGAGCAGCAATGCGTTTAAGTGACGTGCCAATGTCGATTTCCCTGAGCCGTTTGCCCCCAACACAGCAACAAATTCTCCTGAAGCAATGGAGAGCGTCACATCTCGCAGAGCAGTACGTCCTTCAGCTTCTCCTGCCCGATAGATATGCGTGAGATTCTCAAGCACAATCAATGGTTCTGATGAGATCATATGCTTGCACATAAATTCGATCAACAACCCTCTTTTCAAAAAATATTTCATCATGACAAGATCTGCATCAATGTTTATATTTCGATTTGAGTGTGACATAGAACGTGGTTCCCTTGCCATGCTCACTCTGAACGGAAATACGCCCATGATGCGCCTCAACAATCTCACGCGCGATGGCAAGTCCAAGCCCATTGCCGCCCATACGGCGCGAACGTGCCTTGTCCACACGGTAGAAGCGGTCAAAGATCCGCTCTTGATGCTCCGGCTCAATACCGATGCCGGTATCGACAACGCTGAAACAAATATCTCCCTTTTCCCCAGCTTCGATACGGATTGTGATCTGTCCATGCTCCGATGTGTACTTCACTGCATTATCAACAAGAATTAAAATCAACTGTCGAATCTTTTGCTCATCCGCATAAATCTCTGCTCGTCTTGGCAAAATCTCCTCTATAACAATGTCCTTTTTTTCTGCGAAGGGCCGCATGATGCGCACAGTCTGCTGCGCGGCGGCAACCAGATCCATACGAACTGGTTTTAGCTGATTTGCCTTTCCATCGGTACGGGCGACAATTAACAGATCGCTGACGAGTTTCGTCATCTTCTTGACCTCATCCCGCACATCTTCAATTACCTGCTTTAGAAAAGGGGAAGTGATCGAGGCATCACTGCGCAAAAGATCCGCCGAAGCGAGTACGACGGCAAGGGGGGTACGCAGCTCATGCGAGGCATCCGCTGCAAACTGGCGCTGCCGTTCATACGCCTCACGCACGGGCTTCATGGCCCCACCGGAAAGCACATAACCTACACCGGCAGCAAAGACAAGAGACACCACACCAAGAACTGTAAGTGCTGATGTTGCTTTTTCCATGCCATTATACATCGCCGTGACATCCTTGCCGACATACACTGTCTGGATAGGCATGGGTGAGCTGAATACCCGCTCGGCGGTCATCATCACTTTTATCTGATGACCGCCGATTGTCTTTGTGAATACACGCACCTCTCCCTCAGATGGATTCCATGTTCCTACAATATCGAGAATAAAGGATTCAATACGAAATGAGGCGCGTGAAAATTTTACCAATCTGCCACGCTCATCAAAAACGTAGTAAAAAAGGCGGTCATTGGTGCTCCGGTACAATTTCGTTTCATCCAAATCCCCATCCGCATGGAGTTCAAAATAGGCCTGTGATTCCGCTACACTGTCCGCCGTATCTAAAAGCTCACGCGCCTGCTCCGATGTAATTGCCCACTCCATCGTCTTATGCATCGCAAAGAGGAGGACGATGACAAGCCCTCCCATGACGAATGCATAACGCAGCATAAGCCGAAGTCTGCTACGGCCAAATATATTATGCTCATTTAACAATGCGTCGTCTCCAGCTTATAGCCAACGCCGCGCACAGTCTTGATGACCGATCCCTCTCCTTCCGCATCGAGTTTTTTACGCAGCATTTTCATATAGGAGTCGATATTATTGGAACTTACATCGGCTTCAAGCCCCCATATGCGATCTAGGATAATATCCCGAGGTACCACAATACCGATATTCTGGGCAAGCAGATCGAATAATTGGAATTCGCGTGGTGAAAGCTGAATCAGCTTTCCGTTTTTCTCCAGAATATTGGCTGTGCGGTTTAGTTTAAACCCGCCAATCTCATCTACCTCATGCTGAATCCGCTGTGTTGACCTGCGCCCAAGTGCACGCAGACGTGCGAGCAGCTCGGAAAACTCAAATGGTTTGACGAGATAATCATCTGCCCCTGCATCAAGACCTGCTACACGGTCCTCCACCGAATCCCGTGCTGTCAGCATAAGGATTGCACGGTCATAACCATTCCTCCGCAGCCGCGCACATGCCTCTACACCTGTTTCCCCCGGCATCATCCAATCTAAGATGAGAATATCATATTCTGTGTACATTGCATATTCATATATATCATCACCATCGGTCACCCACTCAACTTCGATCTCGTTTTGCTCGAGCATATACTGAATGAGTTTCCCAAGACGCAGATCATCCTCAGCAAGCAGAACGCGCATCTCATCATCTCCCTATTCTTGTTCTGTATGTTATGAGAATTATATGCAAAAGGGGTGAAAGATAGCTGAAAACCAATCACTTACGGTGCATGATCTACAGCGATCATGCGATAAAAGACCAATGTCCCAAGACCATATCCCGTCACCATGATAATCCCCATCGGCAGTGCTGTTTGGTCGCCCGCAATCCCGGTCAGAGGCATAGCACAAGCACCCAGCAGCATAGAAAAGCAGCCGATCAGCGCAGATGCACTTCCTGCATTTTTCCCCTGCCGCGACAGTGCAAGCGAGAAACTCGACGCCCCCATTACTGAGAGCGGAACAATCGTGATAAAGAGCAGAACGAGAATCACCGCAAGAGATGCAGAAAAATAAAATCCAAGCAGAAGCAGCAGACTTCCAACAAGCGGAACGAGTACGGAATATTTTAGGATTACAATGTCAGGAATGCGCCCTGCAAGTCGTGCCGGAAGGACCCCGGCAATCATAAGGCCTGCCCCGATGAAAGCAAAGATCATGCTGTAAACCTGCGGTGAAACAGCATAAATGTTTTGAAAAACAAAGGAAGAGCCGGAGAGATAGGAAAAAAATGCCCCAAACACAAAGCACTGCAGCAGACAGTGTCCGAGGAAATACCGATCGCGGAAAAGCACCGGGAATTTCTTCAGTGAGTCTGTCATATTCTCGCTGCGAGATTCTTTCGGCAATGTCTCCTGATAAACAAGTGTTGTTCCCGCAAGAAAAACGCCGATCACTGTCAGTAGCACAAAGGTCGCACGCCAGTCAGCAAAAAGCAGAATCTGACCGCCAATAACAGGCGCGATAATCGGAGCAAATCCATTCACCATCATGAGTACAGCAAAGAACCGCGTCAGTTCCGCCCCCTCGCAGACATCACGCGCAATGGCCCGTGCAATGACAATGCCGCTTGCCCCCGCAAACCCCATGAAAAAGCGAAAAAAGAGAAAGATATATATGTCCTCGGCAAGAACACAGCCAAAGGATGCAGCGATAAAGACCAGCATACCGACAAAGAGCGGTCTGCGTCTTCCGAGCAGATCACTCAGGGGGCCCGCAAGAATCTGACCGAGCGCCATGCCGAGGGTCGTCATCGTCAACGTCAGCTGCACAAGCGAGGTGGATACATTCAAATCCCTCTGTACCTCCGGCAGAGCCGGCAAATACATATCTGTTGAAAGCGGTGCAATGGCTGTCATCATTCCCAGGAAAATGATCAGCCATAGACGGCGGCGTGCACTCATTTCCATAAATCCCCTCCTACGATTCATGCAAAGCATCGCAAGATTCCAATGTATCGTCTTTTTTCCTACGCATCATCATCCAATCTTTGATTGTCTCCCAAATTGCTGTTGCAATGACAATGCCTGCCGCAATGGATACTGCATAAAGGAAGGTTTTGATTCCCTGTGTGCCAAATCTCCCCCATTCACCTAATACAGCATAGAACATCGTGCGGTAGAGCGAGCCGCCGGGCACCATGGCGATTACTCCGATGATGAGAAAGATGGTTGCAGGACACTTATAAATGCGTGCCAGAAGCTCTGCCGAAATCGTGGCAAAGACTGCTCCTGCAAAGAAGCCTGCAAACTCGTTCCATCCGAGCGCCGGAAAGAGCAAGGTAAATCCCCAAGCTCCCATACAAACAACCGCCCCCATAACGGCATCCTTGATGTGCCCATGCCATAGGAGATGAAAGCACAGCCCCCCGATAAACGACGTCAGCAGATAGACCCACCACAGCGTTTCAAAGGCAATGATCGTACCGGACGCGCTGAATGCAAACCCTGCAGCAATGAGCAGACTCAGAATGAATGCTTCGGCGCATTTTAAAAGTCCGGAGATCGTCTCCTGACTAAACATGTCGCGAAGCGAGTTCATCAAGGCAAGCCCCGGAATCACAGGCATAATATTTCCCATATTGATCGCAGCAGGATGAATCTCCATACCAAACCACATGAAGGAGTTTGCAAGCATTCCTCCGACAAAGCTAAGAAGAACAAGAGCAAAGTATGGATTCAGTTTCGTTTGGCTCAGCAAATACTGCAGAAGACGCAGAAGCACACCAACGAATCCTGCGCAGACGGCATCCTCAAGGCTTCCGCCAAAAAAAGCGCAGAAGCTTGCCGCGATCAGGGCCCAGTAGAAAACAGACTCCTTGAGTGAGATCGCATCCATTGTGTCAATTGCATGAATGCGCAGCTTGATCTCATCTGATGAGACCGGGTGCTTACAAATCTCGCGGGAGAGCTGATTCAGTGCTTTGAGACGCTGAAAGTCAAAACTCTGTCCCGGCACGCGCCGCATCTGTGTTAATACGCCAATATCATTCCCGCGGATGGTCACAATAATACTAGATGTAATGACCATGACATCCACATGGCGCACACCGTAGGCATGGCAGATGAATTTAATCGTGCGCTCCACACGGCTGACCTCGGCGCCTGTTACCAGCATGCGCTGCCCTATATCAATCGCACGCTCCAGAATGTTGTTAATGTTGATCCTTTTTGTTTCGTTTATCATAATGAACATAGTTATAGCACGACTCAGCCCTCTTGTCACCTTTTTCATCCAAAATAATGCTCCCTTATATTGAGAAAACAAAAATGCAGCTGCGGATGCAACTGCATTCAAGAGTTTTTATGCTTGACTTGCTTTTTTCTTTTCACGTTCATTGACAATATGGTTATAGATCAGGACAAAGATCAGCAGGCCGCCCCAAATAATCTGACGATAGAAATTAGAGATGCTCTCATACATATTAAGCCAGCTTGAGATCATCTGAACAATCAGCACAGCAACAATGACGCCCTTCATATTGCCTTTTCCGCCATAGGGATCAATTCCGCCTAATACTGCAATCAGGATCGCCTCCATTAAATAGGACGCACCATAATCCGCCTTTGCAGAGTTGAATCGCCCAAGCATAATAAGACCAGCAGCTGCACTCAGCACACCACTGATCATATAATTGGCTAGATAGAGTCTCATATTGTTGAACCCGGAGAATACAGATGCCTTCACACTGGTTCCAAGCATACGAAGTTTATAGCCAAGCGTTGTCCTCTCCATGATGAATGCCGCTGCAGATGCAAAAACAACAAAGACGACCAACGGCATTGGAATGCCAAGAACCTTAGCAGACATTGTTTCTGCAATTTGAGGTGGAAGCCCTCCAAGTGTACTTCCATTTGTCAGAACAATTGCTGTCCCCATAAAGAGGGCCTGCGTACCAAGAGTTGCAAGAATCGGCGTAATACCGACAGCCCCTACAAGAAAGCCGTTCAAAGCACCGCACAACATACCGAATGCCAGCGCTCCGAGGAAGGAGAGAAGAATCATGGTGACAACAGTTCCCTCCGACGTTTCCGGGGTAATCAGTACAGGAAGTACCTTTGCAACAAGCACAGCAGATAAATTCGCAACAGCTACAACGCTGAGATCAATACCGGCTGTATAGAGGGTAAATGCCATTGCAATGGCCATCAGTCCAAATTCAGGAAACTGTTTTCCCATGGACTGAAAGTTTGATATACTAAGAAACAATGTGCCCTTTAGAATGGAGCAGAAAGCAAATACGACGAGGAATACGATAAGCATGCGCATGAGGTTTTTATCTCTGCGGAACAGTTGTTGCAAAGCTTCCATTATTGCTTTCCTCCTTCCACATCAGATACTTGAACTGTAAGTTTTCTGCTGTTCCGTTTCATTTGTAGCGCCGAAACAGCAGTTCCTATAATGATAACGGCTCCTGTAAATACTTTTTGCCACGTCGTTGAAATATCAAGGAGAATGAGGCTGTTGTCCATTACGGTAAGTAGGGCCATCCCCAGGAGTGCGCCCCATATGGTTCCCTTTCCGCCTTCCATACGGACACCTCCCAACACACAGGCCGCAATGACCGTCAGCTCAAGTCCCTCAAGATTGTTCGGGTGGACCGCAAGGAGCATGGTAGAGCGCAGAACACCAATGAGCCCCGCCATACATCCTGAAAATGCGTATATGAACACAATCGTCTTAAAAACTTGAAATCCGGCACGCTGTGCAGCTTTTTCATCTCCGCCGATCGCATAAATTCCTCGGCCAAGCATGGTACGATTTAAAATGAACCAGCCCACAAAAATCAAAAGTATCGTGAGAATGATCCCGACAGGCATGTCCGAAGTTAGTCCCGAGACCGGATTGGTTACGGAAAACAGTTTCATTTGTCCAAGCTCATAAAGAGGCGCACAAAGCGGGTACTCTCGTGACTTGAACACTCCCTGCATAATACCGAAGCAAATACTGCTTGTCCCAAGTGTGACAATCAGCGCCGGAAAACGGAATCGGGCAATAATATACCCGTTGACAAGACCGACTGCAAGACCAATGAGCATTGCTGCCGCAAAAAAGAGGAGCGGATTATCCGTCACTTGCTCCATACGCGAACAGACAATAAACATCGACATGGATGCAATTGCTGGGAAGGAAACGTCAACCCCCCCCGTGATGATGACAAACATCTCACCAATACAGAACATTGCCGGTACAGAGAAGGCACGCAAAAGATCCACAGCATTATTTCCCGTAAAAAACTGGCCGCTTTTTGCCTGGATCATAAAGCAGAGGAACAGCAATACAAGACCTACATAAAATTCGGTCGATGTAAAAATTCTCTTTTTCATGCGACATTCCCTCCTTGGTGAGCAAGCTCCGCAAGGGTACTCTCTTCAAGATTCTCTGTAGAGAGAGATGCAGCAAGCCGCCCCTGGCGCATGACCATCACTCGATTGCAGTTGGTCAGAACCTCCGGCAGATCATCCGAGATGATAAGGACTGTAAGGCCCTCTCTTGCGAGCTTGCGGACACGTTCATAGATATCGAACTTAGCGCCAATATCCACACCTACAGTGGGCCCATTTAGAATCAGCACATTCAGATCAATCGCGAGCCACTTTGCAAGCACACATTTCTGCTGATTTCCGCCCGAAAGTGTTCCAACCGGATCCTCAACATCATGCAGCGCAATAGAGAGCTCCTTTTTCCAATGATGTGCCATCTCGTCAATCTTACGCCGATCGACTGCTCCAAATACATTTGCGTATTCACTCCATTTTTCGGTAGAGATATTATCCGAAATCGGTTGGCTTAGAAACAACCCCTCCGTAACGCGGTCCGGCGGCAAATATCCAATACCGTTTTCTATGGCATCATGAATGCATGTGATCTGTACAGACTTTCCATTGATGTAAATTTCACCGCTCTGCGCCTGATGATATCCAAAAAGCGCCTCAGCAAGTTCCGTGCGACCGGATCCTAAAAGGCCTGTAACTCCTACGATCTCCCCTTTCTTTAAATGAAAGCTTACTTTTTTGAAACCATTTTCAAGGCATAGGTCCTTTACCTCAAGAACGGTAGGCGCATTCTTCTCTTCATAAGAGAAACGCTGCGTAACAATCTCGCGGCCGGTCATATAGTAGGTGAATTTATCTTGATTGAGATCTTTTGTATTTCCTTCCGCAACATTATGTCCGCTGCGGAAAATCGTGAAACGTTCAGCGATCTCAAACACCTCATCCAGTTTATGTGAGACAAAGAGGACAGCAATGCCGCGCGACTGCAGCTCTCGGATGAGACGAAAGAGAGTTTCCACTTCTTTTTTAGTCAAACCGGTGGTCGGCTCATCCATAATGATCAAACGAGCATCATTGAGGAGTGCCCGGCTGATCGCAATCATCTGCCGCATGCCAAAGGTGAGATTTTCCACAAGCTCACTCAGATCCAGCGTCAGATTGATTTTGGAAAGTGCCGCAAGAGCAGTCTCCTTCATGCGTGCCTTATTCACAAATTTACGACCGGATGCAACCTCCATATTCAGCGCAAGATTTTCCTGAACAGTCAAATTAGGAAAGAGGGACAAATCCTGATAAATGACCTGAATGCCGCTGGTAATCGCTGTCTGCGGAGTCATTCGGTCAAATTTTTTTCCGTCAATTTCCAATGTGCCGGCATCTGGTGTATAAAACCCGGAAATAATATTGATAATGGTCGACTTCCCGCAGCCATTCTCCCCTGCGAGGCAGTGAATTTCTCCCTTTTCTATAGAGAGGTTTACGCCGTCAAGGGCCTTGACGCCGCCAAAGTATTTCTTAATACCTGTCGCCCTCAAAATGTAGTCAGACAAATTTCGCTCCTCCTTCCAACATGCAGCAAATACAGCAAAAGCGCAGAAGCCCGCCATGGACTGCCGCGCTTTTGCCGGGACATCCCAAAAATCAGAAGTTGTAGTTATCTACATTATCCTTGTTGATTGCAATCCATCCTGCACCCATGAAAATCCGCGGATTCTCTGGGCTGACCTGGAGTTTGTTATACGACTTCAGTCCAAGATCCATGCCGTCCTGCGGGGTTTTGCCCTCGAGAATCTGACGGGCAAGAACACACATTGCATAGCCTGCCTCGGCCGGATCCCAAAGAGTGATATAGGAGAGCGAACCGTCCTTGATCAGCGTACGGCACTCATTCGGCATGCCTGTTCCGACAACGAAGACCTTGCCCTTCAGGCCGAGCTCATTGATCGCACGTGCAATCCCCGGCGTATCCATGGAGCTCGTTCCGACAAAACCAGTTACCTCCGGATGGGCCTTAATGACTTCCTTGGCAACCTGATACGCCTTTTCCGAGTTGTTCTCAGACTCAACGCGCTTCGGGGTATCGAGCAGCTTGACATCAGGATATTTTGCCATCTGCTGTGCAACAGCGCCATTTGCCCACTCATTCTGTGAAGCATTGGTCAGATGAGCGACCATCGTCGTATAGATGCCCTTGCCGCCCATTGCCTCCTGCAGCTTATCCATGATGAATGCACCGTATCCGGCGTTGTTAAATGCCTCAAGATCATAGTCCGCATTTTTGCAGGTCGATCCCTCGTGGGTGATAACGAGAATTCCTTTGTCGCGCGCTTCCTTGAGAACAGGATCACAGGCGGCGGGGTCAACCGGAACCACACACAGCGCATTGATGCCCTGGTTAATAACATCCTGGATGACCTGAACCTGCTGCGCCGCATCGGTTGCCGCAGGCCCTTTCTGGTAGGCGTTGATCCCGGTGTCGGCAGCATACTGCTTTACGCCTTCCTCCATACGGGCAAACCATCCGTTGGAGGAGTCCTTAACAACGACAGCGATCTTCCAGTCTTTTTTCTCGCCCTTCGTTGCAACATCTGTCGTCTCGACAACACGCGCAACGGATGCCTTGTCCGTCGAGGAGGCCTGCTTTTCGCCATCCCCGCCGCATCCGGCAAAGGACAGGCAGCAAGTGATCCCGAGAGCCACTGCCAAGAGTTTCTTCTTCATGTTCATGATAAAATCCTCCTTGCTTTATTCACCAGGAAGTACGAAAATCGTACTTTCCCTACATAACACCTTTTTGGAGAATCACACAGCCGTAAGGCTGGCGCTCCCCTGTGGAGATTGTTATAAAAGCAGTCTTTGCCTTATCATAGAAACTAAAGCGGTCAATAAATCCAACGCAGTCCTCGCCTTCGGGCACGTTGTCCTTGACAGCAGCAATAAAATCATCCCACACCTTTGGGCGGCCAATCTTCTCGCGCATCTCATCCATCACATCCATGATCAGCACAGGATGCTTTTCATACTCGGTATCAAGTGGCATAAGCTTCAGGATACCGTCCAGCATATCTGCAGCACCAATGCCGTCGGCATTGATTGTAATACCATTCTTTGCCATGGATACGGCCGGATAGAAATCATCCGCAATCACGACGAGATCACCATGTCCCATATCTGCAAGAGCCTTTAGAAGATCCGGACTGATACACCTTGGAATACCTTTTAACATGATAATTGCCTCCAATCCAATATCTGCTTATGGATGTGAAAGAATACTGCACGCTTTTATTATTCAATGTTGCGATGACGAGCCTCCATCGTTTCATGCGTCTCACGAAGGCGATCCATCAGCATCATTGCAAGAAGATCAAAGAGAAGGAACAGATGCTGTTCAAAAAGATTCCCCATTGGCTGAGTGGATGGAATGGTGCGCGGATCATTCCCTTTATATACCATCGCAGGAACAAAGAGACAGGCTTCCGCTTCTGACGGCGTACGTTCCTTCGGTGCTCCTGTGATGACAAGACGTCGGGCTCCGGTGCGTCCGGACTGGTCCAGCAGATAATCAATATGACCGATACTTCCGGAGCCATTGATCGCGATAAAGAGATCACCTGGCTTCATTCCGGGAGTCGTATCATCCCAAAGCCAATGCACCTCCTTGCCAAGATGCATGAGCCGCATGGCAAATCCGCGCGCGGCAATTCCTTCACGCCCTGCACCAGTGATAAATATGCGATTGGCAGAGGCGATTTCCTCCATCGCAGCGTCGAGCTCTTTAATGTCCTGTGCCGCAAAAACTTTCTCGTGCTCAAGAAGTATCGTCTGATAAAGCTTCTCATAGATTTTCATCGTTAGGATTCTCCTCTCCACTTTTCAGACCCGCGCAGGATCAGCCGTGTCGGTAAAAAGATCTCGTGGCGGCCAGGTTCTTCCGTTATCTTTCCAGCAGCAGCCTCGATTCGCCGGGTAAGAAGACGGATTGCATCCCGCCCCATTTGATAGACGTCCCGATCCACAACACTGAGTGAAATGCCCCCGTAATGGAGCATTTCAATCTCGTCAAAGCCAATCATAGAAACGTCTTTTCCAATCTTCATTCCATTTTCTCTGAAGTAACGAAGGCATCCAAGCGCCGTCATATTATTTGCTGCGAACACAGCAGTGGGAGGCTGTTCCTGTTCCATAATCTGATGCATGACCGCATAGGCGCGCTCTTGGTGAAAATCTCCTTGTGCAGCATATCGCATATCCGGTTTAATATCCCATTTTGAAAATGCGGCTAAATATCCAAGCCAGCGCTCATTGCCCGGACGCGAATTCTCTGGTCCGCGAATGGTGGCAATGCGGCGATGTCCTTCGCGGAGCAGACACTCGACTGCATCCATTGCACCACGAAAATCTTCTGTAAACACACCATCGAATCGACCGTGTTTTAAACTGCGGTCAATGAGGACCACCGGTACACCGGCCGCCTCGAGTGCAAGGAGGCGTTTGCACGTTTCTTCATTTTCGGCATCTGCCGGGATGACAAGAATACCGGAAAGACGTTCTGTTTTTACAGCGTCAAAAAAGCGGTGTTCCTTTTCAATGTTGTCATCTGTTCCGTATAAGAAAATATTGTAACCACTTTCATCGGCTGCATTTGTAATCCCGCGCAGTAATTGCGAGAAAAAAGGATTCTCTATGTCCGGAATCAGAAAGCCAATATTCCCCGTGTTCCCTGTACTGAGTTTTCTTGCCAGGGCATTCGGCGTATAGTCCAACTCTGCAATGGTCCGCATGACCCGCTTTCGCGTTGCTTCGCTGACGTGAGGACTACCGTTCAATACACGCGATACCGTTGCCGAGGAAACTTTTGCGCATCGGGCAACATCATAGATATTAACGCTCATCGCTGCGGCTCCTTTTAGGGAATCCAGGACACTTTCGGATGGTAATCTTGCTGCACATCGAAAATATACACAGGGCGTCCATAAAATTTGTAACCGATTACAGCTTTAGTTTATTTATTTTTTTTAGAATTGTCAACACAATGTTGTTTTTATGAATATCGTTTTGATCACGAAATTCGAGGTTGCGGATTCTTTTTGAGGAAATCAGACAATTCATCCGGCGTCGGATAGGACATTTGTGTTCCTTTTCGTGTAACGCTAAGAGCCGCAAACGCACTTGCCTTCTGCATTGCTGCAAGGACATTAGAGGCCTGAACATAACAGCTGGCAAAACACCCGATAAATGCATCCCCCGCACCGGAGGTATCAACAGCGTTTACCTGATAGGCTTCGACATATTTCTTCTCTGTCTCCGTCATCCAAAGTGCTCCTCGCCCGCCTAATGTGACGATTACGTTCTTCAGTCCACGCACAATCAAAGATGTTGCCGCTTTTTCTACATCTTCCCGTGTTTCTGTCGGCATCTCAGTGAGAATAGCCAGTTCCGTCTCATTTGGAACAAAGAAATCACATTCACAAACTTTTTTTATATCAAGATTTTTTGTTGCAGGTGCAGGGTTCAAAAGAACAGGGATATGGTTTGTTTTCCCAAACGCAATGGCATGGTAGACGGTCTCAAGCGGAATTTCCAACTGAAGAATGATCAGCCGGCAATTCTTCAGGTCTTTTTCCGCAGCATCAATATCTGCCGGCAAAAGCTTATTATTTGCACCTTTGATGATCAAAATGCTGTTTTGGCCCTTCTCATCCACAAAGATCGGCGCAACCCCGCTGGACACCCCAGGAACCTTTTGCACATACATCGTATCAATACCGTATTTCTTGAAGTTATTTATCGTGTTATCGGCAAAAATATCGCTGCCAACCTTGGTCATCATAAGGACATCCGTTCCGCAGACCGCAGCAGCAACTGCCTGATTTGCTCCTTTTCCTCCGCATCCCAGTGTAAAATCAGGCGCCTCCAGCGTTTCTCCCAAGATTGGCATACGTGTAATATAGGAGGTTAGGTCCACCATGTTCGAGCCAATCACCGCAATTTTCATATCGCATCCTCCTTTTATCCCGCAACAATCTTAACGCCGCTGCTCGTTCCGAGCCGTGTGGCTCCCGCTGCGACCATTGCCTCGGCATCCGCACGACTTCGTATCCCTCCGGATGCTTTGACGCCCATTTCCGCTCCGACTGTTTCCCGCATGAGGCGAACATCCTCAACGACGGCCCCACCCGAAGAAAACCCTGTCGATGTCTTCACAAAATCAGCACCTGCTTCTTTTGCAAGGCGGCAAGCCATGCGCTTTTCCTCATTCGTGAGAAGACACGTCTCAATGATCACTTTTGTAAGCGCTTTCCCTTTTGCCGCAGCGACAACACTTTTGATATCCTCGCGTACATAATCATAATCCTGGTCTTTCAATCTCCCCACCGAAATCACCATATCGACTTCTTCAGCACCGTCCGCAATCGCCTTTTGTGTCTCGAAAGCCTTTACAACAGAGGGGGTTGCTCCTTGAGGAAAACCAATCACCGTACAGGTCTTAACACCGGTTCCTTTCAATTTTTCTGCAGTATATGAAACCCATATCGGACTGACACATACGGAAGCAAAACGATATGTTTTTGCTTCGTCCAGGAGCTTATCAAGATCTGCTTTTCCTGCCTCTGTTTTGAGCAGTGTATGGTCAATCATTTTTGCAAAATCCATAAAATACCTCCTAGAAATATTAAGAATTGTCAATGACAAAATTTTAACACTCTTTTTCTGCGTTGTAAAGCCTCAAAACATCGCTCGCTACCTGCTCCACAGGAAGTGTTTCAAGATAACGTTCAAGGAAGCTGGATGCACCTTGGACACCCTCTGCACGGGGGAACAAAATGTGTTCCTTCTTCTCCGTAAACACCTCCTCTGCCAAGAAGTCAGCAAGATCTCGGACATCTCCCCGTACTGCATATAATGCAAGAACAGCCATCCCCCACGCACCGCCTTCAGAGGCTGTCTCCATAACGCTTATGGGAAGATTCAGCAGGTCAGCAAGGACCTGCTGTGCAATCATCGGCGTGCGAAACAATCCACCGTGAGCAATCATACCATCCATTTCAATGCCTTCATCATGAGTAAGAATATCAAATCCAATCCTAATCGGCGCAAATGCCGAATAAAGATGGGTCAGCATAAAATTTGCCAATGTAAATTTGCTTTTCGGAGTACGAACAAAGAGAGGTCTTCCGTTTTGTGTACGCGTGAGATTTTCTCCTGAAAGAAAACTATAGTTCATCAGACCGCCGGCATCCATGTCAGCATTCGAAACCTGCTCAAAGAGAACTTGGTAGAGCCGATCGGATGAAAGGTCACAGCCTATTGCAAGAGCAAATTCGCTAAAAAGAGATGCCCATGCATTGATATCCGAAGTACAGTTATTGCTGTGTACCATAGCGGTTGTATGACCATCCGGCGTCATGACAATATCAATATCTCGATACATATTCGTCAGTGGATGCTCAAGAACATTCATAGAGAAAATAGAGGTGCCAACTGAGATGTTTCCCGTTCTTTTTCGAACGCTGTTTGTTGCGACCATACCGGTCCCTGCATCCCCCTCCGGCGGACACAATATACAGCCGGCCTCAAGATTTCCGCTTTCATCCAGCAGAGACGCACCCTCCCGTGTCAGCCTGCCGGCTTTGGTCCCTGCAGTTTGTACACGGGGAAGTATCTCTACAAGTTCTTTGCGAAGTTTTTTAGATGCAGGCAATGCTGAAAAAATTGACAGCATCTCTCTATTATATGTTCTAGTGACCGGATCAATTGGAAACATTCCGGAAGCATCATCAATGCCCAGTACCTTCTTTCCCGAGAGACGCCAATGGATATAACCGGAAAGAGTCGTCATAAATTCAACATGCGCTGCATGCTCTTCTTTTGAAAGAAGTGCCTGATAGAGATGTGCGGCACTCCATCGTTCTGGTATATTAAAAGAGAAGGCCTTTGTCAGATGGTCTGCTGCTGCTGCTGTCGTGTTATTTCTCCAAGTACGAAACGGAACCAGTAAATTTCCTTCCACATCAAAAACAAGATAACCGTGCATCATGCCGCTGATACCAATTGCATCAACATGTCGAATGGTTATCCCGTATTGCTCCTCTGCATTATTCCGCAGGGCTGTATATGCACTGCGCAACCCCTGCCATATCTCTTCCTGATGATAGGTCCAATAACCGCCCTCAAGACGATTTTCCCAGCCATGACTTCCCTGTGCAAGCGTCCGGCACGCGTCATCAATCAATACGGCCTTGATTCTCGTTGAGCCAAACTCAATACCAAGAAATAGCCGTCCATTTCTAATCAACTCTGCCGCAGATGAATTTTTCATCAGAACTCCTCCTTATACAGAATATAGGCAACAGATTCTAAAAAAATACAGCAGAATGGTTTCTATGCTCCAATTCTGCTGTATTTCATTTGTTCAAACTTACTCTACGGTAACGGACTTCGCAAGGTTGCGCGGTTTGTCCACATCACAGCCGCGTGTGATCGCAGCATAATATGCAAGCAGCTGGAGAGGGATGACAGAGAGGATCGGCATGATAAATTCATCCGATGCAGGCACATGCATCACATGATCAACATATTTTTCAAGTTCGGCATCTCCTTCTGCAGCAATGCCGATGACAACGGCATCACGCGCCTTTACTTCCTTAATGTTGGAGAGTGTTTTTTCATACACACTGCGCTGTGTTGCCAGAGCAATCACAGGTACGCCCTCAACAATCAGAGCAAGCGTACCGTGCTTAAGCTCTCCTGCAGCATATGCCTCGGCGTGGATGTAGGAAATCTCCTTGAGTTTGAGTGCCCCCTCAAGAGAGACAGCATAGTCTAGGCTGCGTCCAATGTAGAAAACATCCTCATTGAAGCCGTACTGTTTTGCAAATGTCTTGATCGGATCGACATCCGACAAAATCTCCGAAATCTGTGTTGGGATCTCCTGCAGCTGAGCAACAAGTTTTTCCACACGCTCCGGTGCAATATTCCGCTTAATCTCTGCCATGTAAAGAGCAAGCATGAAGAAGATAACCAGCTGTGTTGTATACGCTTTTGTCGATGCAACAGCAATCTCAGGACCTGCCCATGTATAGACAACCTGGTCTGCCTCTCGTGCAATGGAAGACCCCACCACATTTGTTATGGCAAGAGTTTTTGCACCGCGGCGCTTCGACTCCTTCAGTGCTGCCAACGTGTCGCTTGTCTCACCGGACTGAGAAACCACAATCAGCAGAGTCTTTTCATCCACAATCGGATCGCGGTAGCGGAACTCTGAGGCAACATCCACCTCAACGAGAACACGCGCCAACTTTTCGATGTAGTATTTGCCGACGAGACCAGCATGGTATGCCGTCCCGCAGGCAACAATATAGATTTTATTGAACGAATTGAGATACACTGCATCCCATACGAGCTCTTCAAAAGATACGCCTTTCTTATCACTTGTAATGCGTTGGCTCATCGTATCGCGTACAGCCTTCGGCTGTTCGTGAATCTCCTTGAGCATAAAGTGCTCATAGCCGCCCTTCTCCGCAGCCTCCGCATTCCAAGTGACTTCAAATACTTTTTTGTCCACAGGCTCTCCTGTGCGATTGCTGACAGCAATGCCGTCCTTTCGCACTACAGCAAGCTCTCCATCGGCAAGAATATAAGTGCGCCGTGTACGAGAGATGATAGCAGGTATATCGGATGCAATAAAATTTTCTCCATCACCAAGCCCTATGATAAGCGGATTATCCTGCTTCGTACAGATGAGCATATCCGGGTGTCGCCGGCTCATGAACACAAGCGCATACGATCCCTCAATACGATGCAACACCTCTCGCACAGCCGCAATAAAATCCCCTGTATACACTTCTTCCAATAGGTGAACGACGACCTCAGTGTCTGTCTCTGACTGAAACACATGTCCCTTGGCGATGAGTTTCTCTTTAAGTGAAAGATAATTCTCAATAATACCATTGTGTACGATTGCAAAGTCATTGTGGCAGTCCGTATGCGGGTGTGCATTAATATCAGACGGGCGTCCATGCGTTGCCCAACGTGTATGGCCGATACCAAGGCTGCCAGACGGCATATGACCTTTGATCTGCTCCCGCAGTGCCGCAAGGCGCCCGACACTCTTTTCTACACGAATGCTGCCACCCTCATAGACAGCGATGCCCGCCGAATCATACCCACGATACTCCAGTTTTGAAAGACCGTCCAGCAAAAATTCTGCCGCCTGGCGGTCGCCGACATAACCAACGATTCCACACATAAAAATACCTCCTGATCGAATAACACATCGTTCAGGGATCTCACTCCATCTGCAGCTTTGTCCACGAAGTCACCCTCATGCTTTGACCACAGACTCTCGACAGAGCGTGCCGGAAGGCATCCGCTGACGGCTCGACAACCTTCTCCTCGTCCTCTGGCATACAACCGCATGCCAGAGCCAGCGCTAAGAATCCTTTTCCATATAAGAAATCCCTATGCATCCTTGACGCACAGGGACATTCTATCTGATATTACAGGATAAGTCAATATTGTGTCTTACTGTGTCACGTAGTGGCTGAAACTGCCCATGACAAGCTGCGGGAACTCTGAACGAAGTATATTCATGAACTTTCGCGTCCCAATGGGTGCCCCCTGCTCAGGCGGCATCGTATGTAAAAATAGAGTTGGATCGATGTTCAGATTTCGCATTTGGATCATCTGAACAGGAAGTGTACGAAAAAAATCCTGCCACGCCGCGAGCTCCTCTGTGCGGTCATTGAACCCCGGAAAATATAGAAGATTAATGGATACATAAACGTCATGCGCAAGTGCATAGCGAATCGAGGTTTTTACAGCATCCAAATCATAACTTGCCCGATAATATACGGAATAGCTTATGTCACGTGCGCTAATCATAGATACCCGCAGTGAGTCTAATCCGGCATCTACAATCTTCTTCATTCCATCTGGAAAGCCTGCATTGGAGTTCATATTGATCTGTCCGCGTGTCGTTGCTGCACGAATTTTACGAATCCCATCTGCAATACAGTCTGCTGCAAGTGATGGCTCCCCCTCGCAGCCTTGTCCAAAACTAATGATTCCATCCGGCGCCATACTCAAATGGTAGATCCCTACTTCGGCAATTTCCTCCGGCGTCGGACGAAATGTAATACGCTGCTGTGGAGAGGGGCAACACTCCGAACTCTGCAGCGAAATACATCCAAGACAGTTTGCATTGCATACAGGCGAAGTCGGAACCCCGCATTCCCAGCGCCGATAAAAAAGATTCTGCGCCGTTAGGCAGTGATAGTTCAGCGAACAACTCCCCACTTGCTGTACGATACGATTGTTGGGAAGTTCCTTCATCACCCGGCGCACAAGTTTTTTTAACTCTCTGCCATTGTAGTTCTCCGGATCCCACTTTTCATTTTCATCTGTATAAATTGCAGCCGCATGGAGTTCTCCCCGGTAGACAGCAACAGCCGTATATCCATACAGTGGGAGCGGTGCAGCACCATCCTCTCGATAAAATCCAGGCAGATGTGTACGTGTGTACCCCTGCGGGAGTATCGCTGCAACTGCCATTCCTCCAAGAATCTTGAGGGAACCGTCCCCTTTTTGTCCAACGGCATAATGAGCGGGCAAAAACATAAGGTCAGCACTGTCTGGTAGAGGGATAAGATCCTCCGTTGCAAGTGGAACATGGGCCTCTCCTATGCGTCCAAGGGCTTGCAGTCCATCTGCTTCACAAATATTGCCATTCTCGTCTGCATAGAGTGCTGTAATGCAGCTGTTATACTGGATGGTCTGCTGCTTTTCCTTCTGTCTGCTGTGCTTCATATTTCTCCCTTTGTCCCTCGCTTTTTTTCTTCTGCGGATTGTAACGGTTCATCGCAAGATCGACTCCATTCGTTACCATCGTCGATACAGCTGGAAGCAACATCTCTATTGCCGTACGAATATGAGGGATATCCTCAGATGAAAACGGCGCGAGCACGTGATCGATCACCGACCATCCAGACAGAGGTCTGCCAATTCCTATGCGAATACGTGGAAAATTTTCCCCTCCAACATGTGCAATAATGGATTTAATGCCATTGTGTCCGCCAGATCCTCCCTTCTTTCGAATTCGTATCATGCCCGCCGGAATATCCATATCATCATGTACAACGATGAGATCCTCCAGTCCGACTTTATAATACACCAGCATTGGGCCAATGGCAGCACCGCTTTCGTTCATATAGGTCTGTGGCTTCACTAGAAAAATCTTTTCCCCATCGATACGCACCTCACTTATGAGTGAGGTAAACGCTTCCTTCCATGGAGATGCCCCTAAATGCTGTGCAAGTGCATCTAGGAGCATAAAGCCGACATTATGTTTCGTCTTTGCATATTGAAGTCCTGGATTTCCAAGGCCTGCGATGATTTTCATAAAAGGCTCCTTAGGTTGGATCACCAACGATGAAGAGATAACCAAGCACGACGATGCCAAGTGCGATACGGTACCATCCAAATGCCGTGAAGTCATTGCGCTTAATATAGCGTAGGAGGAACTGGATCGAAAGGATGGACACAACGAACGCTGTCACCATCCCCACGGCTAGAATGAAAAGTTCTGCACCCGTATAGTGGAAACCAAATTTAACAATTTTCAAAAAACTTGCACCGAACATGACAGGAATCGCGAGAAAGAATGTAAACTCTGCAGCTACATAACGGCTTGCACCAAAGATGATACCGCCCAGAATCGTCGCTCCTGAACGGCTCGTTCCTGGCACCAAAGAAAGCACTTGGAACATACCAATGATGAATGCCGTCCGATAATCTAGTTCCGATAGGCTCCCTATCCGTGGGATGCGTGTACGGTTCCAACGCTCGACAACAATAAAGAGTATCCCGTAGAGAATCAGCATGGAAGCTACAACAGGAGCATTCATGAAATGCTCCTCCATATAGCGATTAAAAGAAAGACCTATAACGGCAGCAGGAAGGCAGGCAACAAAGACCTTTCCCCACAAGTTCAAAGTCTCACGTCGCTCATCTCTCGATTTGCGTTTGAGAAAGGGATTGAGCTTTTCTGCATTAAGCACAACAACCGCGAGAATCGCGCCAAGCTGAATGACAACGAGAAACATATCCATAAATGCGGTTGTTACATCAAGCTGGATAAATTCATCGACCAGAATCATATGACCTGTACTTGATACAGGCAGCCACTCTGTTAGCCCCTCCACGATGCCAAGAAGAATCACCTTCACCAGTTCTGTCAACGAAATTGCCACGATTCCGTACTCCCCTCACTCTTAAAATCTCGCCTATTATAGCACAGTTCCAGATATTGTGCACAATCCACGAAAGAAATATTACATATCCACACAAAAAAGGCTGCATATGCAGCCTTTTTAACAATCTATGGATTCACTTATACCAAACCATGCGCAATCATAACATCCGCTACCTTAGCAAATGCCGTGATATTGGCACCGGCAACGAGATCATCAGGCTCAGCATAAAGCTCTGCATTCCGCTTGGCATTTTTGTAAATGTTTTCCATGATCCCCTTGAGGCGTGTATCCACCTCATCAAATGTCCACTGCAAGCGTTCCGAGTTCTGCGACATCTCAAGTGCCGAAACCGCAACACCGCCGGCGTTTGCCGCTTTTGCAGGTGCAAAGAGTACATGGTGTTCTTTAAAATAATCAATAGCATCAAGAGTAGACGGCATATTGGCCCCCTCTCCCACGGCTTTTACGCCATTCGCAACGAGCAGTTTTGCCGCGTCAAGATCAATCTCATCCTGTGTTGCGCAGGGAAGGGCAATATCACATTTAACAGACCAAATGCCTTTGCATACTTCATGGTATTCAGCCTGTGGATGCGTCGCCACATATTCCTTAATACGCGCACGCCGGACCTCTTTGATGTCTTTGAGTGCTGCGAGATCGATGCCGTTTGGATCATAGACATAGCCATCCGAATCAGAGCAAGTAACGACCTTTGCTCCAAAGGACTGTGCTTTTTCAATGGCGTATGTTGCAACATTTCCCGCGCCGGAGACGACAATGGTCTTCCCTTTGAGATCGATCCCCTTTGCATCGAGCATATTCTTGACAAAATAGAGAAGTCCGTATCCTGTGGCCTCAGTACGTGCAAGACTCCCCCAATAGTCGATGCGCTTTCCTGTCAGAACACCTGCATCATAAGAGTCACGAATGCGCTTATATTGTCCAAAAAGATAGCCGATCTCACGACCGCCGACACCAATATCCCCTGCCGGTACATCCACGTTTACACCAATGTGACGATAGAGCTCTGTCATAAAACTCTGACAGAATTTCATCACTTCATTGTCTGATTTTCCATGTGGGTCAAAATCCGAACCGCCCTTCGCACCGCCAATTGGAAGACCTGTCAGTGCATTCTTAAAGACCTGTTCAAAGGCAAGGAATTTCAAAATATCCAATGTGACGCTTGGATGAAAACGAAGTCCGCCCTTATAAGGGCCAATGGCACTTGACATCTGCACGCGGTAACCGCGGTTGATCTGGATTTCCCCTTTGTCATCAACCCATGGAACACGAAATGAAATCACGCGCTCCGGCTCGATCATACGCTCCAGCATCTTATACTTTTTATACTCCGGATGCTTTTCTAAAAGCGGAACAACAGAGGTGAGTACCTCGGCAACCGTATTCTTGAAATGCACCTGTTCTGGATCGCGCTTGGATACGAGTTCGAGAATATCATTGACATACTGTTTCATGTTGGACATGAGGGTTCCTCCTTTTGATGGTGCGCTAAGCTTTCCAGCGAACGCAGATGAGTATAGCATACCGAACAGAGCTTTGTATAGAGATGCACAGCATGAATACAATATGCACTAAAAATACAAACTTCTCCAGTCTGCTCCATCAAAAGTTAAAGTGAGGTACTCCATGGTATTCTTCTGGAAAATCATTAGGGTTCATGTAGCCTAAATCCCTCACCATCACAGATTTTTCCTTTGGAAATACATACTTGATTGAGGTAGTCAATGAAATCTCCTTCAGAATAGCATACGCCTCCTCTGATTCTGTACTTTTCAGCATGTGGACTATGATGGAGCCAATGATTGGAAAATTCCAGACAATATTTTTCCAAATTGTCAGCAACGAGGTCTGATACAAGATACAATACGCGATCACCATCTGCACTCAATATGACATGTTTCATATCAATGCAATCACTGTTCCTTTAGATAATTCCTTTTTCTCATTTTATTCGCCACACTCCTTGCAGCTGAATTTATAGATGATATGGTTCTCCTTTGCTAATCTTAAAGGATCGATAAATTTGTTCCATAAGAAAGAGACGAAGGAGTTGATGCGGAAATGTAAAGCGGGAGAAGGACAGGCAAAAATCGGCCTCCCGGAGCAGCTGCTCCGAGAGGCCGAAAGGACCACCGATGAGAAAGACAATATGGCTCTGTCCCTCAACACCAAGATGATCGATCTTTTCCGAAAGCTCCTCCGAGGAATATGCTGCGCCTCTAGCATCCAGCACAATGAGATATGCATTGCGCGGAACCTGCGCCAGGAGACGTGCCCCCTCACGGCGGATTGTCTCTGCCTTTTCCGCTGCAGAGGGCTTGTCCTTCATGCGCTCCTCGCTAATCTCTATCGTACGTACATCGGCATAGGGACGCAGACGCTTTTCATATTCGGCAATCCCATCGCGCAGATACCTTTCCTTCAGCTTTCCCGCGCAGATAATTGTGATCTTCACCGATCTTCCTGCGGCATTTCTTCAAGAGTAACTTCTGCTTTTCGCTTTGTATCATTACGGTCATAGACAATGGTTATCTTATCACCAACCTGATACGAGGCAATTTTGCCGCGCAGCTCGGACACGCTGTTGATCTCCTCACCATTGATCTCCAGGATAATATCACCGCGCTGGAATCCAGCCTTGCCGCAAGGACCATCAAGTGTCAGGCGGAAGATATAGACCCCCTTGTCAATGTTGAGCTGATATCCATAACGTGCCGCTGTTGTTGGATCAAAGACGGAAACACCAAGATAAGGGCGTGCTACATATCCTTTTTCAATAATTTCATTGATGACAGTCTGAACAGTATTGATTGGAATGGAAAACCCCATGCCTTCCACACCGCTGGCTGCAACTTTTGCACTGTTGATGCCGATGACTTCACCGTCTGCATTGACAAGCGCACCACCTGAATTACCGGGACTGATGGCTGCATCTGTCTGAAGCAGTTTCACGCGGCGATCACTGACATCAAGGGTACGATTGAGCGCACTGATGACCCCCGCTGTAACACTTCCCTGGAATTCAAGTCCCATAGGGTTTCCAATGGCAATGGCAGGTTCCCCAACGACCACATGGTCAGAGTCGCCAAAGACTGCTGTCGGAAGATCATCGGCATCCACCTTGACAACAGCAAGATCGGTGAGTTCATCTTTACCGACGAGTTTTCCCTTGAGGCTTCGCCCATCGGACAGAGAGACAATGATTTCCTTTGCTCCACTGATGACATGATTGTTCGTAACGATATAGCCATCCTTTCGGAAAATAACGCCTGAACCGACGCCCTCCGTCTCAACCGGATTGTTGAACCAATCGCGTGCAACGGCTTTGTTGGTAATGCCAACAACAGTTGGTCCAACAGCTTTTGCCGCCCGAACAACAGGTGTATCACGGTTACTGGAAAGCCCCGCGACATCTACGGACTGTGCCGGTTTTGCTGCACCAACTGTGTTGTCTGCTGCCGCCCCCATGGAGCATCCGCCAAAAACAACAACCGAAGCGGCAACGGCAAAGGCCATCAAAAGGGTTCCTTTTCTATTTTTTATTTTAGAACAGATGTTCATAAGACCGATCTCCTTTACATGATGGTTCTTGTTCCGCCTTGCGGCAGACATGTTTCAATATCCAAATGAATGCCATGAGAGGAGAGAATCCTGGTCACTGTACTGTGGGCAAGCTCTGGACGGTTGTTCTCCTCTGAAAGATGAGCAAGATATACTTTGCGTGGACGCCTACGCATCCGCATGAGCGCCCATGCAGCTTCCCCATTGGCAAGATGTCCACGGCTCGATAGTATGCGTCGTTTCAGCGACCATGGATAGCTGCCGCATTTCAGCAGATCTGCATCGTGATTCGCCTCTAGGACCAGCACATCCGCTCCCTCCATAGCATCCTGCACCGTCTCAGTGACAACACCAAGATCCGTGGCAATGGTGCAGCATGCAGAACCGTGTATGCGGAATCCACATGGTTCTGCGGCATCATGCGAAGTGGCAAATGGATGAACTTTGACATCGCCAAATACCAATTCATCCTGAACGCGCTGCATTGTATTCACGAGAGGCCCATCTATGTGGCTGAGGGTTCCTTGTGTCGCAAATACGGGCATATGGTATCGCTTTGTGAGTGTGGCCAGCCCGCGTATATGGTCAACATGCTCGTGTGTCACAAGCACCGCATGCAGAGTATTCAAACCAACACCGATCCCATCTAACCTGCTCTTGATACGCGCAGCGCTGATCCCCGCATCAATCAGCAGCCGTATGCCGTCCATCTCAACATAAACGGAGTTCCCTTTGCTCCCACTCGCTAATATAGATACCTGCAACACCGAGCCTCCCTCCTACACATGTCATCATATTCCCTGTTTCTGTAAATATTCTGCAAAAACAAGCTCCTATTTACAGTTTAATTCATCTCTCATACACGCAATCTGTTGCATAATTTCATTACTGAAAAGTGCCAAATCCTCTTTATCTTTACGATCGCCTTGAAAATACAGGGGCTTCCCATACATGATGCGGAGTGCCGGCAGAATTCCACCATTGGCAAAAACGCGATGTGTATTGAGAATCGCAACAGGGACAACAGGAGCACCGGTCATTGCTGCGATAAGTGCCACGCCCCCCTCTGCCTTTTGAAGTGCTCCTGTTTTGCTGCGTCTTCCCTCAGGGAACATGCCAAAAACACGCCCTTCTTTTAGAATATTGACCGCAGCTTTAATTGCGCCGCGGTCAGATGCACCGCGTTTTACGGGAAAGGCATGACAGCGGCGAATGAGCCCACCAAAGATAGGATTTTCGAAGAGTTCACTTTTTGCCATATAGCTGACGGGACGTTTAATTAAGCTCGCCATAAGAGGAGGGTCGATGTTGCTGGCGTGATTGGCTGCAAGAATCACAGCACCTTCCTGTGGGATATGCTCACGTCCAAAGATACGCACACGGAACACCGTATAAAAAATAATGCGAAACAAGTACTGAATAAAAGTATAGAGCATCTTGCATCCTCGCTATTTACACAAAGCTAACAGCCGTGCAGTGACTTCATCAATAGACATCCCCGTCGTATCGATGAGAACAGCATCCTCTGCTTGACGCAAGGGAGCGATGATGCGCTCGCTATCCTGTTTATCACGTGCAGAGATCTCATGCTGTAATGTATTCAAATCAATAGGATAGCCTTTCGCCTGCATTTCCTCATAACGCCGCCGGGCACGCTCCTCAACAGAGGCCGTGAGAAATATCTTGACATCAGCATTCGGCAGAACATTCGTCGCAATATCACGACCATCCATAACCACGGCGCCATCAGCCGCCATAGCACGCTGCAGTGTTACCATCTGTTCACGTACAGCACCGAGTGCCGCAACGCGAGAAACGATTCCGGTGACCTCTGGTCTTCGAATCTCCTCCGTCACGTCGATGCCGTCAACAGCAACCCGCGCCTTTCCGTCTATGCAGGAAAGCCGTACATCTATATCCTTCGCCGCCTCCAGTATGGAGGCTTCAGTCACATCTCCTTGGTGCTTACAGAGCGTTTTCCACGCAACTGCACGATACATTGCCCCTGTATCAATATAAGTGTAGCCAAGCTTCTTTGCCAAACGTTTTGCAACGGTACTTTTTCCCGCACCCGCTGGCCCGTCAATCGCGATAATCTTCTTCATACTGAAGTTCCTCTCTATGAGATGCAAAGCCGATAAAGCTCTGCAAAAAAATCCGGATAGGAAATCACAACACTGTCTGGGGAGGCAATTGCAGCTCCATGTGCTGCCGCGCCAAGAACAGCAAGTGACATTGCCATGCGATGATCTCCGCAGCTGCTCACCTGTGCTGCACGAAGCGCTCGCCCTCCGTGAATGACAAGTCCATCCGCGTGCTCTTCTATACTGCCAGGCGAGAACTTACCTAGTTCCACAGCGATGGCATGCAGGCGGTCAGTCTCTTTGACACGCAGTTCTCCAGCCCCCGAAATCACCGTATCCCCCTCCGCGCACAGGGCGGCAACTGCAAGAATCGGAATTTCATCAATGAGCCGCGGCATAATATCTGCGCCAAAGCAAACCCCGTGCAGGTCTGCCGCCATTACCTCAAGATCTGCAATAAGCTCACCGCCGCTCATACGCTGATTCCTCCGCTCGATATGGGCACCCATATCTGCAAGCACGTCCAAAATTCCTGTGCGTGTCGGATTCACTCCTACGTCTTTCAGCAAAAGACGGCTCCCGGGAACAATGCTCGCCCCCACGAGAAAGTAGGCTGCAGAGCTTATATCCCCCGGTATGGTGATCTCCTCCGGCGCCCGAAATTCATCCTGCTCTGCTGGAAATATGCGTACCGAACGGCCACTCCGCTCAACGCGGACACCGAATCCCAAAAGCATCTGCTCTGTATGATCCCGTGAGATATATGGTTCTCTCACCGTTGTCGGTGCATCGGCATAAAGCCCTGCAAGCAGGATAGCAGACTTCACCTGTGCGCTTGCGACCGGGCTTTCGTAGTCGATGCCAGAGAGCCTCTGTTCCACAGGCACAATGGCGAGTGGGAGATTTCCGTTTTGATTGCGTCCATAAATACGCCCCCCCATCTGCATGAGTGGCTGCAGCACACGCCTCATGGGGCGCCCAGATAAAGACGCATCTCCAGTAAAAGCAGAAAAAAAAGGCTGTGCTGCAAGAAGCCCCATCATGAGCCGCAGCGTTGTCCCAGAGTTCCCCGCATCCAGCACAGTCTCAGGTTCGCGCAGTTCGTGCAGTCCGTTCCCCGTTACAAGCAGTTCTTGCTTTGAAATAAACTCAATATGTACGCCAAGGGCACGCATGACACCAACGGTTGAAAGACAGTCTGCTGCATGCAGAAAATTCTTTATATGTACGGGCGTACGGCCAAGTCCTGAGAACATAACACTGCGATGTGAGATGGATTTATCCCCGGGAACAGCGACCATTCCCACGAGACCATGCCGCGCAGGCTCCACTGTTTTCACTTCAGTCATATATCTCACTCGCTTTCTAAATTCCACACACTATAACAACCTGCTGCATGCCCCATCGAAAATGCGGCCTGCAAATTATACCCGCCTGTGAATCCGTCCACATCAACGACCTCTCCCGCAAAGTAAAGCCCGCGTATATGTTTGGATTCCATTGTGCGTGGATGGATTTCGCGCGTATCAATGCCTCCCGCTGTTACAATTGCTTCAGAAAGGGGGCGTGTCCCTATAATCGTGAGCGGCAGTGCATGCAGTGTATGCACAAGACGCTCCCGTGCTTTTGCAGAAACCTGCCCGACGGGGGACGCTGGGCTAAGGTCTGCATGGGCCAGCACAATATTAATCAAACGCTGCGGCAGGAGATCTTTCATCCCATTACAAAGCTGTTTGCGTCGATAGAGCGCAAAGTCCCTGTCAATCCGCGCACGCAGTTTTTCATGTGTAAGAGCAGGCTTTAAGTTCAGATGCAAAGCAAGCTCCGCAGCTCCTTCTAGGAGAAGCTGCGAAGCGCAGCGGCTCATGGATAGAATGATGGGCCCCGTAACACCAAAATGCGTAAACATCATCTCACCAAAGCATTCCTGCACTTTTTTCCCCGCATGAAAAAGTGTTGCACGGACATTGCGCAGTGAAAGCCCCTGCACATCCTTAACCCACTCCTGCAATACAATCAGCGGTACAAGTGCGGGAAATACAGGCGTAACATGGTGTCCTGTGCGGCGCGCCATCACGTATCCATCACCCGATGAACCGGTGAGGGGATAGGAAGCCCCTCCCGTGGCGAGAATCACGGCATCTGCCCGCACATGTTCCCCGCTGGATAGCTGTACCCCGCGTACAACAGAGTCATTAAGCATAATATTTTCTGCTGTTGCACCCGTTCGAATCTCTACACGAAGATCACGCAAGTGCCGAACCATAGCATCAACAACATCAACAGCGCGATCACTTTGCGGAAAAACGCGGTTGCCACGCTCCACTTTAAGCGGAACCCCCTGCTCCTGAAAGAACGCCATGACCCGCGTGTTGTCAAATGATCGGAGCACGCTGCTGAGAAAACGTCCATTGCCAACCATATGCTCCACTATACTAGGAATGTCATCTGCGCTTGTGACGTTGCAGCGCCCCTTCCCTGTAATCATCATCTTGCACCCGACACGCGGCATCTTTTCGAGAAGTACAACACTCCCGCCGCACTCTGCTGCTGCTGTTGCCGCCATCATGCCCGCAGGCCCCGCCCCCACTACCACAATCCGCTTCACTTTGCTTCACTCCTGCTAGGATCCGAAGACCACGCACCTCATCCGCCGTCAAATGCCGTGAAAAACCACACGCCAGTCCCTTTAATGTCAGTGCCCCAAAGCGCACACGCCGCAGCGCACATACACGACAGCCAACGGCAGCAAACATGCGGCGTACCTGGCGATTGCGTCCCTCATGGAGGATGACTTCAACCACTGTTTTATCCTGCCGATGAGAAAGAAGGCGAACGCCTGCAGGTGCCGTCATCCCATCTTCAAGCAAAATGCCGTAACGGAGCTGATTGAGTTTTTCCGCTGTAACGGATCCAACCACCTCGGCATGGTACACTTTATCAATCTCAAAGCGAGGATGCAGCAGCCCTTGCGTCATCTCTCCGTCGTTCGTGATCAGCAGCACTCCCTCCGTATCGGCATCGAGACGCCCGACCGGGTAAAGACGCGCAGAATTCGGCGGCAAGAGATCGAGTACTGTTCTGCGTCCCCGCTCATCATATGCAGTAGAAATATAGCCGCGCGGCTTATTGAGCAGAATATAGACATGCTGCTCGCATCCTTTGATCGGCACACCATCCACCGTAATCTCATGCTGCATCGCATCATATCTGCTGCCAAGCTGCGTCACTACCGCCCCATCGACCGCCACGCGTCCTGAACGAATCATTTCCTCAGCAGCACGTCTCGAGGCAACTCCCGCATGACTGAGGATTTTTTGCAGCCGTTCCATTGCTTCCCCCTACCGTAGTTTTACAGCTGTCTCACCAATCAACGCTGTAAGTCCGTGCACGATCTCCGGTGTGCCATCAAGCCAGTAATCTGGATCAAGTCGACGCCAACGGCCGCCGCTTTGAATGTAGACAGGATGCTCTCCCCGATGCTCCTCAAACAACGTTTTCATCTGCGTCCAAAGCACCTGACGGTCAACTTCAGGGGAAGGTGTCAGATAAAAAGAACTGCGATACGACGCAATCGGCCAAATCTCATCGGCCAGAAGCTTCGGCTGATCTCCGGACAGATCCACGCGCCCCTCCACAACAATCATCACATCGGTGGTGAGTTCTGACATATGTGCATAGAATACGCGTGGGAAAACGGTCACCTCAATGTGACCGCTAAAATCTTCCAGTTCCGCAAAGAGCATCGTATCGCCCTTTTTCGTCGTGAACCGCTTCGTACTTGTAAGAATCCCACCCACCCGCACAAGCTGACGGTCTTTGCGCACCGTGTCTGAAATCTGTCCAATGGGCAAAAGGTGCGCCATCGTCTCGCGATAATCATCCAGTGGATGCCCTGTGATATAAAACCCTGTCGCCTCCTTCTCCCATGCAAGCCGTTCCCGCATGGAGACCTCCGGCACCTCAGCCATATGAACTTGCTCCGCTTCTTCGATTGTGTCCTGTGCAAAAAGCCCTGTCTGCCCGGTCTGCAAATCACGCTGCCAACGAGCTGCCCGCATCATTGCATGTTCCAAGGAAAGAAGCATTTGGCTGCGCTTCATCCCAAAACAGTCAAACGCACCACATTTTATCATGCTCTCAATGGCGCGTTTATTGACTGTACGCATATCGACGCGCGTGCAAAAATCGACCAGAGAACGAAACGAACCGCCTTCAGCGCGTACTTGCTCAATCCCTGCAATAGCACTCTCACCAACGTTTCGTACAGCCGCAAGTCCAAACCGTATGGCACCGCCTTCAATCCCAAATGCTGCGACACTCGAATTGATGTCCGGGGGCAGAATATCGATCTTCATCTGCCGACAAAGCTGAATGTACACGGGGATCTTATCCGCCTTGTCCATAATACTCGTGAGTACACCCGCCATAAACTCCACGGGATAATGGGCTTTGAGGTATGCCGTCTGCCACGCTAGCAAACCGTAGGCGGCACTATGAGATTTATTGAATCCATAGTCAGCAAAATGCGTCAGAAGATCGAAGATATGATTTGCAAGCGATGCTTCAATGCCATTTTTTTCACAGCCCTGCAAGAAAATTTCCTTCTGCGCCATCAAGAGGTCATGCTTCTTCTTCCCCATCGCACGCCGCAGCAAATCCGCCTGCCCAAGTGTAAACCCTGCAAGGACTTGTACAATTTGCATGACCTGCTCTTGGTAGAGTACAACACCGAATGTCTCCTTCAGAATCGGTTCTAGGAGCGGGTGCATATAGGCAACGTCTTTCTTTCCATGCAGTCCTTCGATGAAGTCTGTCACCATCCCACTGCCCAAGGGACCCGGGCGGTAGAGCGCAACCGTTGGAATGAGATCGATAAACCCCTTGGGTCTCAGATCCTTAACAAGGTTCGTCATCCCCGCAGACTCCATCTGGAATACCGCGCCCGTATCACCGCTGCAGAGCATTTTCGATGTGCGTTCATCGACAAGTGGAATTTGATCTATATCAAGCACAATTCCACGAGACTGACGGATATGTTTTATCGTGCCTTCGATAATGCTAAGTGTACGAAGACCGAGAAAATCCATTTTAAGAAGACCAAGTGCCTCAACATCATCCTTGTCAAACTCCGTAACAAGTGTTCCGTCAGATACCCAGACCGGTACATGGTCGGCGAGCGGTTCTTTTGCAATGACGACACCTGCAGCATGAATCGATGTGTTGCGCGGCAGGCCCTCAATCTTGCACGCAAGATCAACCACACGGCGCACTGTTTCATCTGTGTCGTAGACACGACGGAAATCAGCCGACTCCTTTAGCGCACGCTCTAGTGTAATATTGAGATCAGATGGTATGAGCTTTGTAATGGCGGAAACTTCACCGAAGGGCATCTCCAGCACGCGTCCTACATCACGGATGGCCCCCTTCGCCCCCATCGTACCAAATGTTGCAATCTGCGCAACATGATCCTCGCCGTAGCGTTCTTTCACATAGGAAATAACCCGTCCGCGATTGACATCGTCAAAGTCTATGTCAATATCCGGCATAGATACGCGTTCGGGATTGAGAAACCGCTCAAAAAGAAGTGCATATTTAAGAGGGTCAATATTGGTAATGCCAAGCAGGTAGGCTACGATGCTTCCGGCTGCCGATCCGCGCCCGGGGCCGACAGCGACACCGTGATTCCGCGCATAGTTGATAAAATCCCAAACGATGAGAAAGTAGCTGGCGTACCCCATCCCACGGATGACATCCAGCTCATAGGAAAGGCGCTGATAAACCTCTCCATCTGCCTGTGGATAACGCATTGGCAAGCGTTCTTCGCAGAGACTTTTTAGATATGCATCATCACTCTCATAAGACGACGGGATGGGATAAAACGGAAGCTGAAGTTCACCAAAGGTAAAATCCACCTGACAACGCTGTGCTATTTTTACCGTATTTTCAATGGCATCTGGAAACTCCGCAAAGAGTACCGTCATCTCCTCTTCGGACTTCATATAGTAATCCGGTCCTGAAAACCGCATGCGGTCTGCATCATGAATCGTGCGCCCTGTCTGAACACAGAGCAGTATGTCATGAAACTCGCTGTCCTGTGCATAAACATAATGAATATCGTTGGTCGCCACCAGCCCGACACGGTATTGCTCAGATAGTGTGCGCAGGATGCGGTTGACTGTTTTTTCCTCCTCTAATCCATGATCCTGAATCTCAAGAAAAAAACAATCCCGTCCGAATATATCAATATATTCCTGGACGAGTGTTCCAAGCTGCTCCATATCACCCCGCAAGGCGGTCTGAGGAATCTCTCCTGCAAGGCAAGCAGAAAGAGCTATAATCCCCTCATGATGCTCCCGCAGAAGCTCTTTGTCTACACGTGGTTTATAATAATACCCTTCGATATTCGCACGGGATACAAGCCGTACGAGATTGCGGTACCCCATCTCATTTTCTGCCAGAAGAATCAAATGGTAATAGCGTACGCCATCGACTTCGGCGCGCTCATGTCGGCTTCCGGGTGCAAGATAGACCTCACAGCCGATGATGGGGCGGATTCCCTGCTTCTTCGCCTCCTTATAAAATGCAATCGTACCGTACATTGTACCATGGTCTGTTATGGCAATCGAGTCCATCCCTAGTTCCTGCGTACGCTGCACAAGTTCTTTGATGCGGCTCGCTCCATCGAGCAAACTATACTCCGTATGTACGTGCAGATGGGCAAAGGCCACGCGCCCCCCTCCTTTCGATGTGCTGTGTGCTGCTCCGAAACGCTTTAAGGTTCCTCTGCATCACAAAATTCCTGCCAGATGCGCTGATATGCAGCTTCTAACTCACGCATATACCCCTTCATATCCATCAGAGGAGAACGCTTCATATTATCGCGCAGTCCCATATGGTATGCCTCAATGAGAGACGGAGACTCTGCTAGTTGAACAGCACGCCGTACATAGTTGAGACCATTTTCGACAACGAGTTCCCGCACACCTGCATTGGTCAAAATTGATGCGCCAAATCGTGCACCGTGTGTGCGTCCACGCAGGGAGATCACAGGAACACCCATATAGAGCGCCTCACATGTCGTAAGGCCCCCATTATAGGGCGCTGTGTCAAGCGCAATGTCAATATCTCGATACTGTTCAAGATAATCCGGACTATAGGGTCGAAATTCGATGCGTGATAAATCACAGCCGACCACAGAAAGCCGCTGTTTTACAATTTCTATGCCAGAATCGATGCTGCAAATTTTCCCCTTGATAACAAGACGCGCATCACTGACTGTTTCTAAAATACTGCGCCATAGCAGCAGGATCTCATCTGTCACCTTGGCAAAATTGTTAAAACTGCCGAATGTTACATAATGATTCGTCCGTACAGGCGCATCGCGCCCATCCATCGGCATTGTGCGGATCTCTTCCGGTGCATAACAAAAATGAGTGTGCGGTAGCCGTAAAATCTTCTCTGTGAATCCAGATGCCGCCAAAGTATCCCCTGGCGGAACACAGACCTCATCTGAAAGAAAGTAATCAACCGTACGCAATCCTGTTGTATTGGTATACCCAATACCTGAGACCTGAACAGGCGCCGGACGATATGCCATGATCGGCAGTGCATTATCCTGCGAGTGCCCTGATAGATCTACTAAAATATCAATCTTATCTGCCACGATACGCTGTGCTGCTGCCTGTGGCGGATATGCGCGCAGATCACGCCATGTAGTGCGGCGCGTCCGGAGTTTCTGGGTAACCGCATCAGTGCGCCCCAGTGCATAACAGAACACGATAAACTGGTCATCATTAAAATATCGCAGCAAAGGCGGCAAAAAGTAGGAAACAGAATGCTGACGGAAATCTGGTGATATATAGCCAATCCGAATTTTGCGGTGGGTCATGCGATTTACATTTTCATGCGTGTACGGGGTTACATGCAGCATATCCGCATAGACCTGCGCTGCATCCCGCCCCTCTTTATTCCCAAGAGACCGATAGTTCCGCATAAAAAGATATTTGCTGTAAAGCTCTGCCGCTTCCTCCGGATGCTCTGTAATCTCGCTGTACATCAACAGCTCACGGGCAGCACCTGTAGGCTGTCCCGCCAGATAAAGTGCATCGGCGAGCCAGCCTCGGGCACGCTTTAGCATCTGGTGATAGACAATATACATGGGATCCTCTTTGCCGAGAATCCCGATCTTATGGGATAGTTCTTCGATGAGTTCAGAAAGCTGTGGAATCTCCTCATCCAAGCGGAATTCGAGCGCTGCAAGACCGGCCTGCACCATACGGGCACGCGGGTGCCGTTGGTATACCTGCAGAACCTTTAAGGCAAGCGCCTCAGCCTCATTGACCCGCCCGCTATAAAGAGCCGCCTCAGCACTGATCGCTGCCGCATCAATATCCCCCTCCGCAAGTTTGTCAACCTCGCGTGCACAAGCACGCATTCCTCTTAAATTTCCATCCGAGGAAAATTTTGCTGCGAGCTTCAGCCAGTTAATCTTTTCTTCCGCTGCATGTAAAGGACGCGGCGACCGTTTGCCCCTTCGCATAATCCACGTCCTTTCAACAATATATTCTACAAAAGCCCATGGTTCATGCTAAACTTCGGGACTCAGTTCTCCCCCATATTCACGCAAAAAAACCTTTTGATACCGTTTGTACTCAGGCGCAAGCGGTTTCTCACGCGGACAGTGGATGCACCAAAAATCCTCCTCTTGATTTGGAACCACCACACGAAAGTCATGCCGCCGCATCTCCATGCACATAGATGTATCATAAAAGTGCCAACCGGTAAACAAATCCTCACGCCAGCGAATGCCGTACTGTGCTGCAAGGAGCAGTCCATCTGCTGCCTCAACGTCGATACAGTCACCATCCGGCTCCATGCAGTGTGAGTCCACTACGCTCTCAGGTTCTGAATGATGAAGAACCCGCCCATAGGTACGCAGCCCGTCCCACCAGACCCCCGAGCTTGGAAGACTGCGGCAGCCGATCATGCCGACAAGTCCAATGGTCTTGTCCTCAAAAATCGAGAGCAGATCAGCAATGATATTCTTGTTGACAATAAGAACATCCTGATGCAGATACACTTTGTAGCGTGCATTTGTTTTGCACGCCCCCATATTATACCCTGCACACATAGAGTTTGCACCGCGTATTGGCACATACTCCACGCGCATACCATCGGGTACATGAAGTGCCTTAAGATAGAGACTGCACTCATTGTACATATCTTCATCATTCACACAGGATATAAAAGCGACTGCCTTACTATCCAATGCATCAGTCATCGTCATCCCCCACAACCTCCGCATTCTCATTGATAAGCGTTTCATATAGCGATTGGTAGCATGCGCGGTCAGATGAGTTAACACTTTCATCATAGCTTGACTTCAGCATGTCCGCAATAAAATCAATATGTTCTGGTGCTTCTTCCACAAGACGCTGATAAAAAGAAGCTGTATGCATAACAGTTTCTCTCGAAAAAGCAGCCAAATAGTCAGGAAAGACACCGAGACACTCTACCGTTTCCCATAGCTGATATACCGCATCTGACGCTGCTACCCCATATTCGACACGATGGATGAGCCGCGCCATCTGTGCACGCTCGGCAGATGTATACATAGATTTGAGCAGAGATAACTCAGGCATGGAGCGGTCGGCACGGACGAGATAAAACTCCGTCTCAAGATCGCCCTGACGATTGGCAAACCCCGCAGCAAGAAGCCTATCAAGCAGCTCTTGAGGCGCTGCTCGCTGCTGCACGCGAAAATAAACATTTTTATAAAATGAAGCATAGAGCAGACTCTCAAACTCAGGACGTGCAAAAAGGCGCGAAACAACATTGTAATAATGGCCTTCCATAAGATTCTGCAAAACAGACCAGTGTCGAATGTTGCGAAAGCTCGTGAGAAGAGATCCTGTCTCCTGTAAAAACATGGAGAATCCTGCGGCAATATCCTGCGGATTCTCCGATTGTTCTAACACAAGATCTGCAAGAATATAATCAAAATAACCACGCATATAGGGAAGCGGCACCTGCAAATAATCTAAGATTTGCCAGTGTATCCCATCGAGATCAATTTCATCCCTGCGATCCGGATCTGCAGTCACAGCATACAGAGCTGCACGCGGAAACATCTGCCGCAGCTGCGGCAGATATGACAAACTTTCCACAACGAGTATATGCAGCGGTATTGTAGTGGGTTTTAGAAATGTATGCAGTTCGGGACGAATCTCCTCGGCCACCTGACGCATCCCCCTTTTACGCGGCATATTCTTACTACCTGTCGACAATTTGTTAAATAGAATCCATAACTGTATTATAACATAATCCGCAGAGAAGTTGTATATCTGCTTCTCCATCAGACGAGAGGCTTTTCCTCTCATGTGCAGAGCGGTAAAGCAAAAACAACCAGTTCTTCATAGGGATGAACCGCATGTATGGCAGATAATGTCTTCTCCAGATTGGCTGCCTCAATACGGACTTCAACTTTAAGTTCCGCCCCTTCAGAAATCTCTCCCACATCTCCCTGATATGGCTCTGTCCCTACAAGAGGGCGCCACATCCCCGTCACACGACTATAAGCAAGACAGGAATCATAGCCCCCAATACGACCGGCATTCACCTGCTGCAGAACCTCCTGCAATTGATGAAAATGTGTCTCAGGAATAAAAATCTCCAGCTTCATATATTGTGGTTCCGTCATTCGCAGAAAACCTCCCCCACACAACCAGAATATAATGTAGAATCTTCCATATATCCCAATTATTCAACATGCAGACCAAGATCACTGTGCAGCTGTATTGCCTCAGCGATATGCGCCGCCGTGATGACAGGACTTTGCCTGAGGTCGGCGATGGTTCGCGCCACCTTTATGATGCGGTCATGAGAGCGCGCCGATAGATGAATGCGATGAAATGCTGCCTCAAGCAAGCTCTCTGCCTCCTTTTCAAGCTGACAATATTTCTTTATCATGCTGTGATTCATCTGCGCATTACAAAAAAGCCCGTGCTTCCCCAACCGTTTCTGCTGGATGGCACGCGCAGCTACGACGCGTTGACGAATCGCTTCGGAGGACTCCGCCCTACGTGTGGTGTGAAGATCCGCATAGTCGACACGCGACACACGAATATGCAGATCAATGCGATCCAGAAGCGGTCCCGACAGCTTACGCGTATATCGTTTGATCTCGCCCGCAGAGCATTCACATATATGATCCTTATCTCCGTGAAATCCACAGGGGCATGGATTCATTGCCGCTACCAAAATGATACTGGAGGGAAAGGTCAGCGTCGCATTCGCACGCGACACGGTAATCTGGCGATCCTCAATCGGCTCACGCAGAACCTCGAGCGTCTTCTTGCTGAACTCCGGCAGTTCGTCGAGAAAGAGCACGCCGTGATGCGCAAGTGTCACCTCGCCCGGACGCGGGATGCTCCCGCCGCCGATCATCGCCACCGTCGAGGATGTATGATGCGGACTGCGGAAGGGGCGCGTCGTCACAAGCCCTGTATCTTTACCCAGCAGCCCCGAGATGCTGTAAATCTTCGTAATCTCGAAGGCTTCTTCCTTCGTCAGCTCCGGCAAGATCGAACTCATGCGCCGTGCCAGCATCGTCTTGCCCGAGCCGGGTACACCCACCATAAGGACATTATGCCCGCCAGCCGCTGCAATCTCAAGTGCACGTTTCGCCTGATACTGTCCCTGCACATCTGCAAAGTCATCGGTGAAAGCGGCGTCCTTTTTCTGTTCTGTTGCTTGTGGCACAGCAGGAGTCAGCACCTCTGTGCCAGTCAAATGACGCACAAGCTGTGCCAGATTCTCGACCGCATAGACCTTCAGCCCGTCAATCAGGAGTGCCTCGTCTGCATTGGACGGTGCAACGTAAAACTCTGTCAGCCCATGTTCCCGTGCCGTAATCGCCATCGGGAGAATGCCGCTGATCGGACGGCAGTTCCCATCAAGGGAAAGCTCTGCCGAGAAAAGCGCACTCTGCACCGCCGCCTCCGGAACCATGCCGTAGGATGCAAGGAGTCCGACGGCAATCGGCAGATCGAGCCCGGAACTGTCCTTTCGCACATCGGCAGGTGCAAGATTCACCGTCACCCGCTCCTGCCGCAGCTGAATGCCGGAGTTGCGAATCGCCGTCCGTACCCGCTCCTTCGACTCCTTCACCGACGTATCGGGAAGCCCCACCAGTTCAAAGCCCGGCAGCCCCGGCGATACATCCACCTCAACGTCGATAATCCGTCCGTCAATCCCGAGGGTCGTCGCACCATAGGTCTTTGCAAACAACGGCCTTCCCTCCTACGTTTCAAATATAAGAAAATTATAACACAAGAGAGGCAGGTTGCCTAATGATTCTTTGCAAAAAGAAAAGATTCCAAACGCTGGGTAGGGCGAATGGAATCTACGTTATGTATATTGTACAGAAATGACGTTCAACTGAAGGAAAATATGCTCCGAGGTGCATGTGACTATATACTTCATCGATAAAATGAATTCCGCCTTTCGCTTTTTCTATCACGAGTTTTAAGATTTGGAGATATCCCTTAACAAACAGCCTCATTCCCTTCTTTAAAATGACCTCTGTCGAGAAAATATCAGCAAGAAGAAAGTTAATACAGCAAATTTTCCACTACATATGCTATTACATGGATGGCGCGGTTTCCACTATGCTATCAGGGGACTTTATAAAGATTTTCTTCAATAAATTGCTGACAAAAACCATGTTACCTGCTATAATAATTGGCGAAAGGGATGTTTCACCGATATCGTTCCAAAAGGAGTTGATATACGTGAACAACATTCGTTCAGAAACGACGTATCCCCTGGCAAATATAAAGAATAGACTTCGAAAAAAGATTGACGAAGTCTTGAATTTGCTCGGAGAAACCGATAGTGAGATTCACTGGATCATCACAGACAAATATAGCCTCCATCATGGTTTTTATGGTTTGTTTCGTAGAGGATCTCCAGCGTGGGCATTCCCTAATCAGAAAGAAATCTACATTGACATCTGTATTCTCTGGAGACTTTCTCTCCCCACTTCGACATTATATGATTTTATGAATGTTCGGTTTCATAATGATTTTTTAGCCAATGTTATTATGGATGAACTTGCCCACATAAAAACAGGAAAAGATCATGGAAGCAAAGAATATGACGAGAAACTCACAAGCTATGTTGATCGCTATTATAACAGGAAATACTGTGATCTTCTACCTATCAGTTCTATGAAGAAATTATACCCTATCTATCAAAACAAATAAATTTTGACGAATGAATCGGTACACGCCCTTTCACTATCCTCATATACCTTGAGTGAAGATCAAGCTATATGAGGATTTTTATTATTTTACAAATATTGTATGATCCCCCTTCACAATTCTGAATGGACAGCTTATCCTCCAACACCAATCTCAATCCCACCCTTGAAAACAACTACTACCGCGCCGTCCCCCTTGACCACGGTGTGATCGAGCAGCCCGCCCCATAACTCCTCGTCAAACGCAACCTGCTCTCCGTTGATGCCACATACAACTTGAGTCATGCTCTCCAAGGTTTTTCTCTTGCGCTCCCTCTCGGCGATTTGGTCATCTAGCTTTTCCAAATACCCCTGCTGTTCCAGATAGCGTGCGCGAATCTCATTTTCCTGTTTCAGATATGTCGTCTGATCCTGTGCCACCCGTGCATTCTCGCGAATCAGCGTTTCTAGCTGTTCTGCCAAAATGCCGAGTTCCTGCTCTGCTCCATTACGCTCCTCAGTCAGCTCCTCCATCTGGCAAACGCTGTCAATCAGTGATCGCAGTTCGGCAATCACGTTCTCTTTGACTTCCACCAAGGAGTTCAGAGCCTTAACGAAAATCCGCTTGATTTCTTCCTCCGTCAGATGTCTTGTATTGCATGGCTTCCCTTTGTGGGCATATTTCTTGTTGCAGCGGTAGATGACTCTGCGGTACTTATCGGTCGAGTGCCAGACCTTCGCACCGTAGTAACCGCCGCAGCAGCCGCATTTGATTTTGTTCGCAAAGATACTCACGCCGCTGTGCTTGCCGTTCTGCTCTCTGCGTTTTATCTCCGATTGCACAA
>ERZ773083.253-NODE-253-length-47453-cov-7.455800_pt1 | contig 47453 bp, 62 predicted proteins | sample MGYA00511465_ERZ773083 | MGnify/ENA primary metagenome ERZ773083 (study PRJEB29015, sample SAMEA2738001) | human oral metagenome | biome: human oral; feature: human-associated habitat; material: dental | place: China | collected 2060 ... | reverse complement strand
AGAAAGGTACCAATACATCGGTGTCGTAGATCTCTATGCCGTTTATATCGACGCTCTCGCCTGCCCCTACGGCTGAACTAAGCTTGCGGATGAGAATTTGATCGTGAGAAATTTGATCTGCTTCTGTTTCTTTAAGGTTGGAGAGACTAGGAGACACTTTTTTGACACTAAGAGACATATTATTTTTTTGGCTAAGAGACACACTAGGAGACGCACCGTCGTATAAATTTTTTATTTCTACACCTAGCGCATTGGCTATTTTGGATAAGTTATCATTTGTCGGATTTGTTTTACCGTTTTCATACCTTTTTATCGTCTCTATAGATACGCCAGCAAATTTTGCTAAATCTCCTTGTGTCCAATCTTTTTCAACTCTTAATGCCTTAATATTCTCAAAAAGTGTCATAAGAATTCCTTTATCCTTGACAAGGTGTCAAATATGTGCTATAATTTCGACATTTATACCAAAATTATATCAAAGGAAACTTAAACGATGATAGATTTAATCGGTAACGTCAAAAAAGGCGGAGTAGCGGAACAGGTTCAGGTAAAGACGGGCAAGACGCTAAAAAGATTTTGCCGAGACAATAAGCTTAGCTATGGTAGCATCCTAAACGGATACTACTCAAAAAAAGCTCAAAACGCTTTTAAAAAACTGGGCGTAAAAGTAGCGTAATATGTGGGTAAATTCCAAGCAGGCCGCTGAAATTTTGGGTGTAAATAACAAAAGCGTGGAAAAAGCCGCTTTTCGAGCCACAAAAAGCTGTAAAAAATTTTGCACTATTAAGTGTCATTTATGCCACTTTACATACACCGACGGTATCGGCCGCGGCGGTAAAACTCTCCAAATTTGGATCGACGACGACCTGATCAACAGTAAAAACAGCGAAATTTCACAGGCGGGCAAGGCATCTAGGGTAAATTGGGAAAACGACGCCCGCGCCCGCCTCTTAAATTTCACTAACGGAGAGAGCAATGGAGATACTAAGTTGGACGCTAGCGATAGTGTCGATATTTGGAGCGGTAACGATGGCGTTTTTGGCGCTGGCTTCGCTAGTACAGGTGATCGACGAGATCAAGAGCAGACGCAAATAAATCAAAACGAAAGGGTAAACGATGCAAATAGAAGCGATGGACGTAACCAAAGAAGCGACGCGAGCGATAGCTCATACGCAAAAGACGATGAGCAAGGAGAAGCAAAAGCATATAGCGATGCGTATGCGAGAGATGGGGTTTACGAATGTGCGAATAACGAGCAACGGGGTCTACGGCTTCAGGCTGGGGGCGAGAGCCAAAGAGGCGCAAACGGCATAGCCGTCAAAGACGAGGCGGTAGAGTGCGAGGTAGTAGAGAGTGACGGGCTAAATTTAAGCGCTTCGAGCGCCGCAAATTTGCCCGCTATCGCTACTTGCTCGGACAAAAAACGCAAGGCCGCGTTTGAAAAATACGACGTAATCAAGGCATGGGAAGACGCAAAAGGCAAGATCGGCGAGGCCGCTTTTCTGGAGTATATCAACGCTAGAAAGATATGCTGCGTAAAAGTAACTGCAAATAAGCTCTACGACTGGCAACGTAAATTTAAGAAAGGAGGCCTTGACGCGCTAGTGGACGAGCGGGATAATAATAAGACCCTAAAGCTTGACGCGCTAGGTCTTGCGCCGCTTTGCGTGGAACTGATACTCGCATGTGGCGGTATGGGCAAGGTAGATATAACAAACATCTACAAGGCGCTAAATTACCACGCGGTAAAAAATTCTCTCATAAACTTCGAGGATTTTCAAGGCAAAAGAGACGAGATAGTAAGCTATGAGGTCGTAAATCGCTTCGTAAACAACTACCTAAGCAAAAACAAGCTGGTAAAAAACATCATCCTTTACGGCGAGGATGGAGCGGTCGGCCGCGGCTTGCCTGCTCTTGGTATCAGCAACTACGCCGTAAATACGATAAACGAAGTCGTGGAGATAGACGGCAGCCCGCTTGATCTAATCTGCAACGCTAGCGAGCTTTGCGATCTCATCGGCTGGCAAAACGTTAGCACTATCTTTAAGGACAAAGACGAATTTCAAAACTATGTCAAAGAGTGGCAAAAGCGCTACACCATCATTGCCCTAATCGATACGTATAGCGGAGTAGCGACTTTTCACATCAGCGATAGTGAAAATTCTCTCTGCATCGCTAGAGCCGTCGCTAAATATATCGTGCGATACGGCAAGCCAAAGATAATCAAGGGCGATAACGGCAAAGCTTTCAAGAGCGAGTATATGCGCGAAGTCTTAGGCGCGCTTGAGATCGAGTATAAAGCCGTGCGTGCTTATAGCGGCTGGCTAAAGCCCTACGTAGAGCGAAATTTTAGAGCCTTGCAGCATAGTTTCAGTGCAAATTTGGCGGGCTTCATCGGTCATAATATCTCGCAGCGCCAAGCTATAGAGTTTTTTCGCTCTAAAAAAGAGCGCCGATTAAAAAGAGGCTACAAGACAAATTTAACAAGGCTCAAAAATCTAAGCGAGGTGCAAGAGCTCATGGATATGTATGCGGAAAAATTTCTAAACACCCGCTACCTTGAGCGCCTTGATACTACCTGCGCAGCTGCGTATAGCGCAAAGATAGGCGATGCTGTGTATATGGACGCTCTAAGCATCAGCGCGCGTCTTGGCGGACGAGAGCTGAAACACGTGCATAAAAAAGGCATTAGCCTAGATGGTGTGAGGTTTTACAGCGTGGAGATGTACGGGCTTGAGCGCGTATGGGTTAGCAAAAACGTCAATAATATAAACGAGTGCTTTTTATGGAGCGAGGATAATAAATTTATCGGTGTCGCCTCTACGCTCGATTTGGATGAGGGAGTAAGCGCCGAGGAGGCTAAAAGCGCGCAAAAGCTATTTAATAAGCGCCTAAAAGAGACCAAAAAGCAGATGGACGCTGCATCGATCGCACATCGGGCGGATTTTGAGCAGATAGTGCGCATGGTAGAAGCAAAGCCCGCCGCAATGCCTAAGCCGCAAGCGGCGAATAACGAAAGCAGGCTAATAGATGCTGCGTTAAAAGGAGCTAAAAGTTTGAACTCTAACGCAGCTTTGAGCGATGAAATTTTAAACGCGCAAGCTACGCAGCGCAAAATAGAGCGCAAGATAAAGAGCTTTGAGGAAGTAGTCTGCGGATAAGGTACTTTTAAAGGGCATAAAATGTCTTTTAAAAGCCCCTTACGGGCAAAGGAGAAAATATGCAAGAGATTATATCTAAGCTAAACGAATTCTTAGAGGGCGGAAGCGTGAGTATGAGCGCGCTTGCGCGGGCTTTGGGCATTAGCCCGGGAGCGATCAGCCAATTTCGAGCGGGCAAATATAAGGGCGATAATGCGGCGATCGCAGCCAAGATAAGCGCCTATATCGATGCTAGCGCCAAAAAAGCAAAAGAGTTTGCCGCCTCACCCGCGCGAGATGAAATTTTTAACTCGCGGGATTACAAGATGGCAAATTTCGTCATCTCCGAAGCCGTAGGCGAGCGCGAGATAGCTTTGCTTTACGGCACGGCTGGTAGCGGCAAGAGCACGATACTACGCGACTTTGCCGCAAAAAATCCTAACGCGGTGCTAATTGAAGCTACTTGCCACACCAACGCTAACGCTTTGCTTGGCGAGCTATGCGAAGCGCTAAAGCTAGAAGCCGCGGGCAGCGCGAATGCAAAATTAAAAGCGATTTCAAGCTTCTTAAAAACCGCTGATAAGGTGCTGCTAATCGATGAAGCCGAGCATCTGCCTCTAAGAGCGCTTGAGGATCTACGTAGAATTTACGATTTTTCGAGTACTCCGCTAATTCTAGCAGGCACGGAGATTTTGCTAAAGAATTTAGTGGGGCGCAATAAGGAGCTTAGGCAGCTATATAGTCGCATTTGCGGCAAGTGGGCTATGCAGGGGCTAAGCAAAGAGGAGAGCGATGCCTTTTACGGCACGGGGATCTTCGCTCACGCCAAAGGCAACTTCCGCGCGTCCGAAAAGTTACACAAAAAGTCGGTCCGCCTAGCGGCTCTTAACGGCTGCGCCGTGGGCGAGGAGATCATAGCCCAGGCCTGCGGCATGGTAATTTTATAAGGAGGAATAAGAGATGAAAGCGTATAAGGGTATGAAAATGAGCGATCTAAAGGCTTGCAAAGATGAGATCATAATTGCGCACTCATTCATTCTATTTCACACCCCGCGAGGTTGGATCTCAAAGAGGAGACGACGTGAGAGCATAGCGGTGCCGGTGCCGAGATTTCATAGAGGACTAGGAACGATTTGGAGTTAGGCAGCTTTGATTTTAAATGGCGCCCGCACGGGCGTCTTATAAAGTCAAAATTTAAGGAGCGGATATGAAATTTCCTAAAGAACTTGAAGCCAAACGCACCAAGTGCATAGTATACACCCGCGTGATGGGCTACCTGCGCCCGGTAGAAAGCTTTAATATTGGTAAAGTGGGCGAACACAAAGAACGTGTGCTATTTGAAGAGAAAAAAAGATGAGAGCCACACTAAGTAGGCGCGATAAGCGGAAGCAAAAGGAAGTGTGAAATGCAAAGAATTCAGGGCTACCGTACGGACAAGGTATGCGCCGAGCGGGTGAGGATGCTAAAGGGCGATGCGGACGTAGCTTACCGCGAGCTTGCGGCGATGCTAGGCATCAGCGTCGAGCGCGTCGCGATGATAGAGCGCACGGCGCTTGCGAAGCTTAGGCACCCGAAAAATCGCAAGAAGTGGATGGAGATATTTGAAACCATCGCCGAACTTGAGCGCTGCGAAGCTCAAAGGCTCGGTAGCGGCTGGAGCCTGAAAGGAACGAAGAGTTGAAGCTAAAGGATCTAATCAATCTAAGCGCCGAAAACTACAGCGCGAGCTCACTTCGCGAACTACATGCAAAGATGAGCGCCGCCGTGCCTGATATGGTAAGCGTAGGTCTTCGCTCGGTGCGTCGCGACGAGATAAGGGGCGGGCAGCTCATAAAAGGCTGGGCGTTTTACGTGAGCTTCTGTTATGGCTCTAAAAAGCCCTGCGCGGAAATTGCGAGCTTCGGTAGGCTTCACATCTGCGCCGATGAGACGATGGCGGCAGATCCTTATATAGAGAAAATTTTAAGGCATTTAAAAGAGCCTTAATAACGCCCAAAGCTTTTAATGGAGTTTTTAAATTTAAAAACTCCATTAAGCGCTTAATGAGCTCAAAGTGCGGCAGAGGAGCTATCAATAGCTCAAGGTGGGCAAAGCCCTAAAAAATCAAAAGAAAGGTCGAAAAAATGACAATAGTAAATAGCGATATAGATGTCTTAGTTGACGCCTTGCGAAGCTTAGGTGCAGGAGCGCTTTTAGGCGCAGCCGCAGAAAATTTAAAAGAAGCCATAAGGGCGGTGCAGATTACGGGGAAAACAGCCGGGGTAACGATAAAAATAAGCGTGAAATCCGATCCCAATTCCGAGGGTGAGGTGCTGGTTTTTGGAACTACTAGCGCAAGCCTTCCAAAAGAGCCCGTAAAAGCTAGATTTTATGTCTCAAACGAGCTACTTCCGGTGCGAAATGCGCCTAATCAGCTCGTAATGAAAATGTAAATTTTAAAAAGGATAGAAAATGCAAGAAAAAGAGAGTAAATACGTAGTACCTAGCGTAGTGCTGGACGAAGACAAAAGAGCCATACTAAGGCACCAAGACTACGGAATATCCGAGGTTTTACTAAAAGAGCCTCTAAGAAACAAATATACCGTAGACGCTCTTGACGTAGATAGCTTCGTTGATCTAGTCAATGAATATAAAGAGCCTAACTCAAAGCTGTTTTTCGACGATAAAAGCATAAAGTGCATCGTCGATTTTAATTCTAAAGATAAGGCTGAGTTTTGTGAAAAGCGCATAAATCTGGGCTTAGGCGTTACGCCGTTTTTCAAGGCCTTTGAGGGTAGCGTAGGCAAAAATCTAAGTCAACGCGACTTCGTATTTTTGCTTAAAAGCCTGTTTATGTTTATAACCGCCATAGACGGTAAGCCGAACGACAATATGGACGTAATCGAGCTTGCCGAAAGCTTGCAGGCGGTCAGGAAATTTGACAGCGTGCAGAAAAATACCAGCTCAAAGATCAGTCTGGACGTAGAGATTAAATCGGGTGCGAAAGAGACCATCTCTATACCAAAGACGATCACTTTTACGCTACCGGTTTACGAGGCCGATACGGAGATCAGAGGCGAATTTAAATGCGAGCTTTTCGTAAGTATCGATGAGGAGAGGTTTGGGCTAAAGCTAGTGTGCTATACGGCGGAGGTTTCAAGACGTGAGGTGCTAAGCAAGATAGTATCAAAGATCAGCGAGCGCTGCGAAGGGGTGAAAGCTTTTAAAGCCAGCATAAATTGATTTTACAGAGCCCTTTTTAAGGGCTCGATAAAGTTAAATTTTAAAAGAAAGGAGAAAAGATGGACAAACGAACGGCAAGGCTTTGTTTCGTAAGCTCGCCGTATGCAAGTATCAAATGCGAGCATGATCGAGATCGCGGCTACTACGCTCGCAAGCTTGCCGAGCAGGCCTGCGCCATCGTGCGCGCTAATGGCTACGAGCCTATATCGCCCGTGCTTGCATGGATGGGGGTGTATAGCGAGCTGGAGCGCGAGCGAATAATGAAAAACTGCGAGGAGCTCCTCTCGGTATGCAGCTACTACTACTTTTTTGCCTGCGAAGGCAGCGAAAATAGCAAAGGTATGGCATACGAGCGAGAGCTTGCAAGGCAGCTCGGCGTGAGGGAGCTGAAATTTAGTCTTTTTGATGAGTGAGAGGCATGCGGTGCGGATCGTAAAGAAGAGTAAAAACACGCTTCCGATCTGCCTACGATACGGCTATGTCATAAAATACGGACTAGCTAAAAAACTTAAAATTTTAGAAAGGAGAAATAGATGATAAAAGCCATGTCGATGCTGGCGGGGCTAAGCTTAGCCATAAGCGACACCAGCACACTTGGCGGCGTGCCAATGCAAACCAAAACCAGAAGAAGCAGGATGGCTTTTGCTAAGAGCCAAATAACAAAGGGCGCGAAGCATAAAAGCCAAGTAATAAGAGCAAACAGAAGAAAATCAAAACTAAGGAGTAGAAAATGGAAATAAAAAGCTTTAGCGATATAGATAATGCGCTAAAAAAGGTGTGCGAGCTAAGTGTAGGCATAGAGAAAATCAACGGCGAAGTAACGCTTGAGTGCAACCGCATAAAAGAGAGCAGAAAGGCCGAAGTGGAGAGGCTCGAGAGCGAGAAAAACTATATCGAGCAGCAAATCACGTTTTTTTGCGAAGAAAACAAGCACGAATTCGCCGAAAAACGCTCGAAAGAATTTACCTTTGGCGAGATCGGCTACCGCCTAACTAAAAGTGTGAGCTTGCCTCGTATTAAGGCTAAAGTAGAAAGCCTGCTAAAGGCGATCAAAAGCTACGGGCTAGCCAAAGAGTGCATCATATACGAAGAGAAACCTAACAAAGACGCTCTAGCGGAGCTAAAAGATGAGGATCTCGTAAAGCTGGGACTAACAAGGACCATAAAAGATAGCTTCCGTATAGTGCCAAAAATTGAGAGTTTGGAGGCAAGACAATGATAGAGCCAAAATATAGGATAAAAGATAAAGCCGATTTTGAGAGAATTTTTAAAAGAGCCGCTGAGCTTGATAACGAAGAACTAGGCGATAGCTTTATAGTGGAAGGCAACCACGATATAACCTACGGCAGCATAAAAGCTACTTGCGAGCTAATCGGATATGATTTGCTTCTTTTATCGCAAGAAATGGTAGACGATTTAGAAAGAGGCAAGTATTCGCATATCGATACTTTTTATATCGATATCGTCAATTTAACCATGCTGGATCAAAATTTTAAGGGCACTCACTCTTTGTTCGGTGGGGCCATCCCCGATGAACTGGACATAGATGACGACGGCACGCTTAGGCTATGGTTCGATTAAAGTTAAAAGGGCGTTAAGCCCTTTAACAAGCCTTTAAAGCGATTAAAAGGCTTGTTAAAGAGTTTAAATTTAAAGGAAAGAGATGACCTATATCGCAACCCTTTCGGGCGGTAAGGATAGCACGGCGATGCTAGATTTGCTACTGCGCGACAAAAAGCCGCTCGATCATATCGTTTTTTACGATACTTTGCACGAATTTGCAACTATGTATTCATACATCGCCAAGCTCGGCGAGTATTTCAAGGCGCGATACGGCAAGGAGATCACAAAGTTAAGACCTGCAATGAGTTTTGAGGAGTGCATTTTCGGGCGCATAAGCAGAGGCGAAAACAAAGGTGCCATTCGGGGCCTCCCCGCTCCGCAGACGCAGGGCTTTTGTGCGTGGCGGAGAGAGGCGAAAGTTGCGCCATTCGAGCGTTGGCTCAAGGCCCAGAGCTTTGACGAGTATAAGATCTATATCGGCTACACCACAGACGAAACCCATCGCAGAATGGACGGCAATGAGTTTCTTTATCCGCTCATCGACGACTACGATATGAGCGAAGTAGACTGCACGATATATCTGAAAGAGCGCGAGATGGAAAATCCACTATATAGGTTTTTCAGCCGCATGGGCTGCTACTTTTGCCCCGCGCAGTCAAAGCGCGCTTTCTATCAGATATGGAAAAATTTCAAGCCTGAATGGGAGTATATGAAGCGGATCGAAGCCGAGCTTTTGGCCATGCGAGATAGTGGCGAGGCTGTGCTTAATACGTCGTGGTTTGCAGGTAATTTGACCTGCGCGGATATGGAGGCAGAATTTAGCCGCATAGACAGGCAAGGCTCTTTAGCGTTTGACGACGAGCCGCTAAAAGATTGTTTTTGTAAAATTTAAAAAGAAAGGATAAAAAATGGAAAAACAAATAATACAAAACGCAGAAACGCTTTATGAAAGCTTAAAAGAATTTCGCAAACTAGATAAAGATATAAGCGAATTATATAGAAAAAAAGAGGATGCCTATACACGTTTTATTAATGAAATCTCTAAAGATATTCAAGAAAAATTCCCAATCTTTAAATTTCGCAAAAATAATGGAAACTACAATATTAATATCTTATTTTCTACATCAAAAGTTTTTGAAAAAGAAAGAAAACGAGGCGGATGCATAGGTTTTTGGGGAGTTTTACGTATGCCACGTAATGATGAAGGCATATACATTAAATTCTTTTATTCTTCAAAAGCCGGTAAAAAAGAAGCTCAAAAAGCTGAAAATTATTTAAAAAATATAAATTGGGATTTAAAATGAAGGACAAGCGATGACTAAGTCTCAAGAAATTTATCGCAAGCAGCTTCTAACCCGCATTCACACTACCGCGTTATATAGACAAATAAAGGCGGCGGATGCGTGGGAGGATTGGCTCGGCTTCCGCTTCGGCGTCTATAGCTGCAAGGAGCTAAGCATAAGCGAGCTTGAGCGCGCACTTGATATTTTATGCGGACGTGCGCAGGATGGGACGGACTTCAAGCCCGACATATTGGGGCGAAATTTGATCTACAATGCAAGCGGTAAGCTCGGCAAGGCGAAGCCCGTCGTCAAAAGGATAAGCCCGTCGCAGTTTGCTCGCATAAGCGCGCTTGCCGCTTGCCTTGGTATGGATGAGCGAGGGCTTTTGGGCTTTACGATGCGACAATGTAAAATTTTGCTTGGCAAAAAAGAGCAGCTGGCAAAATTAAGCGCAGCAAACGCAAGCAAGCTAATCACCGGGCTAAGCAAGATCGCACAATTTCGTGCCAGCAAAGGGCAAGTATGATCTGCCCGAAGTGTGCCTACGAAAAAACCTGCGTCATAGCCACGATCAAAAGCACTACGGTGCAGCGTTGGCGCAAATGTCCGAAATGCGGCACCAGCTTCTGCACGATAGAAATTTTAAAAACCGATGAAGAGCTAAACAGATATGCAAAAGAGGCTCTGAAAGAAAAATTAGACCGCCCCGAATAATCCCATAAAATCACAAAAACTCTACTTTACCGCCTTTTCTATTTCACGGATTAGATAGCTTTCTATATCGTTTTGCAACGAGGGCAGCAGCGCTCCGCTTTTATCTATCGGCAGAAACGGACGAGCAGGGATATAGATGCCCCGACCCCAGCCGTTATGTGAGCCGAATTGATGCGTTAGCCCGTAAGGAAATCCATCGCGCGAGCTATTATTGCTTATCGTAACGCTAGTTTCGCTCGGATCCACACTCCAATTCTCTGCCAAATGTCCGGTTAATCGCAAAATTTTCTTGCTACCGCCGGCGCCGAATTTTGCTAAAAACACGCGGTTCCGCGCCCTTGCACTTTTAGGCAAGCCGCTTTTTCTCATATATGCTATGGCGGTGTTTGCGCTAAGAGGTGCCCACGCCTGCCCGAATGGGCTGCGCTCTCGCTCGAAGCTTAGCTCTATTCGCAACCTTACCTTTTCGCCGATACTTGATAGCTTGCTTTTCATCTGCGCTCCGCTTAAGCTATTTTGCAGCGCCGTGAGCTTCGCCTCTATCTCCTCCATCCCCGTGATTTTTATTGACATTTTTCCGCCTTGGTGGTATAATCGCCTTAATAAAGCCGCTTATGCAAGTAACGTTGGTAACTTGGCTAATTTATTAGCGGATGGCGGGTTCGACTCCCGCAAGCGGCTTTATTTTATCTCCTCTAAATCATACGTTCCTAAATCTTTTTTGTCTATCTTACCTAGAGTAACGATTAAATTAGATATTCCAAATTTCTTTATCGTGTAATCTAGCGTTATAACCGCCTTATTAATCTTGCTTTTATCCTGCTCGTCATCCCAAAAAATCAAAATATCTTTTTTGCTCTTTTTATCAAAAAAATATCTTTTAGTCTTATCTAAAATTTTAACCAACTCTTTAATTTCATCTATGCGAAGTGCCTGATCGTATTTGCTCTTGCGTTCGGGCGAAAAGTGCAAAATTTTCTCTTTATTTAAGACTATACCTATATCTGCTAGCTCGGTTTGCATCGTTTCGTTATAAAATTTCACTATATTCGGTTTTAGGGTTCCCACTTGAAAGGTATTTATAGGGCTCTTTATATTTTTCTTTATCAATAGTTCGCTTACGGCTTCAAGTAACGAGGCCTGCCAAACGTAAAGATCGCGCTTATGCGAAAAGTCCTTTAAATCATCTTTAACCGCCTTTTTAACGCTTTTTGAAACCGCACGACTTTTGTTAAGCTTAGCTAACTTCTCCGTTAAAATTTTATCTAAATTGTCCGTCTTGCCGACGTTATAAGCCCAGTCAGGATGGATTTTAGTGGGCGGAATTTGCTTAGCTATGCTCCAGCCCTCTCGCCGCAGATCATCGTCATCTACCACCTGCACCTTGCAGCGGCAATTCCAGCCGTTAGGTGGATAGCCCTTATCCCAAAACGGATGGTTTTTCGGCAGTATCAGCCCATGCAGCGCGCGGTGGCTCGCCCTGGTGCGATCATCCAGCACCGCGACATAACGAAAATACGGCAGATCCGAGTTCATCTGGCTTTGGTAGCGCGCAGCGGCATAGGCTACTCGCATATTGGTGTTATAGATATTTCGCAGCCTGCGATCGCCCACGTAAATTTGCTTTTGCTCGCCCGTTTTAGGGTCAGTTACCGCTACGTCCCCTAGCCAGCCTTTGCGCGCTAGGGTATCTTTAATGCCGCGCTTCCATTCATCAAATCCTTGCCCCTTTTGTGCGGCAAGGGCTAGGCTATCTTGAATGTCTTTCAGTAGATCGAGCCGCGTGATCTTTGCGACTGTAAAGACGCGATGATGAGCCTCGTGCATAATCTCGTCATAGTCGAAATGAAGCTGCGGCCGTTTGTCTTTGATATACTTTACAACCTGCTGCGGCGGAGCAAAAAAGCTAATATTCATGATCGTCCGCGCCTAAAATTTCAGCGTTTGCTATGACCCGAAATAGCTCCTCCTCCAGGGCATCGAGTTTAAAACCTAGCGGATTTTTTGCAAGTATCTCATAAGCCTGCTCGTAGGTTTGGGCTTTATCCACCACGCTTCTTACGTATGATGAAATTTGCGAGCTTGCGGCGCTAAAATCGTGCTGCGCGGTTTGCCTCTCTATCTCGGTGAGATATTTAGCTGCACCGGCAGAGTTTTTCTCTGCGCCTATGCGCCCGTTTGATCCGTCGCCCTCTTTCGCGTCCGTAGCTTTTGCGCTTGGCGGCAGGTCAAATTCCTTTGCCATATCTTCAGGGCTCATTCGGTATCCCATATCGTGCAAAATTTGAAGCATCTGTGCGCGCTGGAGCAGATCCACATCCTTTTCGATTTGAATGTTTAGATTTGCCCTTTTGCCAAGACGCGCATATATTCGCTCGACTAAGCGGCTTGCGAATTTCACGTCCGCAGCGACTATCTCGGCGCGGTTTTGCTCGTGGGTTTTGCTCATTGCGTAGCTGCCGCTTTGTGCGGTGTTTGCGTTGGAACTAAGCACTGAGCCGTTTATTACTTTGGCTATCTCGGCGTCGCAATAGCGCACAAACTCCATAAAGTCGGCTTGGCTTCCTCTACCCTCAAGCACTTTGATAATGTCGTTCGGACCTAGCACCGCGTAACTGCCGCTTTTGATACCCTCAAGCGCTTCAGCCATTTGTGTGATGACGTTTTCGTCTCCGCTTGAGCTATTGCCGATAAGCGGCGGCACGCCTAAGAATTCCACAAATTTAAGATAATGGCTAAGCACGAAATGTTTAGCAAACACCAGCCACAAAATTTTAAGTAGCGCCGGATCTTCCTGCCTCACTACTATAAAAAACGGCTCTTTGGCTTCAATATCGCGTGAGCCTATCCGCAGATAGGGCTTGTTTTCTACGATATTAATATATATTCTATCTACTACGTCAAATTTTATATTTGCGTCCTCGTCCGCATACACTTCTAAAACGCTAAGACCGAAAATCCTAGCGTTCACCGCAGCCTTTATGATTTGCTCGATATTTTCGTTTTGATCCTCGCCCAGATCGTGGGTAAAAAATTTATTCTCTACCGAGCTTAAACGCTTTTCTATTTCAGCCCCTACGGCGCTATCCTTATCCATTATGAGCGAAAATGCAGGGAATAAATAATTCTGCTGCTTGGTAAGCAGTGCGGCGCGGATCTTAGAGGGGCTTAGCTCTACATATCCCGCTACGTCGGTCTTGGAATAAGCCCCCTTGGGTCTTAAAAACTTAATGAGCGATCTTAAATCTTGTTTTTTCATCCATCATCCTTAAATTTCATTTGCGTGCGTTTTAAGCGCTTTTAGCCTCTTGGGCGGTAAATCACACGTCCAAAAATATTTAAACGCTTTTAAACGGCTTTTAAAAGCGTTTAAACGGCATTGTTCTTATCAGCTTTGTAACATATCTTTTATCATATCGCGTTTGCGTTTCCGCTCTTTTATTATCTGCCTAGCCCTTGCATAATCAAACGCCGGTACTTTTGCGATGCGCCATGCCATCTCTAGCGCATCCAGCCCGTCATCATGCGCACTTTTAGGGTAGGTATCAAGCTCGTCTATGAAAACGAGCGAGTTTTTATCGCTTAGGATCACGCCGTTATTTATAGGCGGGGTTAGGCTATCGATACGAAGCTGCTTAGGCACGCTATTTTTAAGCTCTATGATAGGCAGATAAAGCCCTAATTCGCGGGCTTTTTTGTCGAGCATATCCTTAAAAAACTCCTGAAACTGAATAGTTTCGATCGCGATTTTAAGCGGGCGGTTAAGTCGTAAAATTTCAAGCGCCGCTGCTATGATACGATCCATCATAAGCTCGGGCTTTACTTTTGCCATCTTAACGCTTGCATAAAATTTGCCCTCATAAGCCCCAAGCGTAGCTACGGCGAAATAATCGCCCTTGCTTTTTCCTAATGCGGGGTCAATCCCCATATAATAGGCGTCGCAAAGAGGCATCTGCTCGAAAGTTTGATATCCGCTAAAGCTTGCCTCCTCTTTACTTAGCGGCTCGTTTTGATATTCGCTCATAAAGGCGCCTTTGGAGCTTAGAAACTCCTGTTTTATGCGCTCTTTATCCAGCCTGCTATCATCTAGCAGCAGCTCTTTCATATCCCACTTTTGCTCATCTACGTTTGCGGGAAAAGCGCGCACTAGCGGATAGGATAGAGTTTTGAAATCCGCTCTTGCTTCGATGCGAAAGAGCAGGCTATCATAATGCAGCGTCGTGCCGACTACTACGATATTATAAGCGTTATCGCCGCGGGCAGGCAGCTTCATAATGGCCTTTTCAAACCACTCATAAAGTTTGTCGCGCTGCGCTTTCGTTTTGACGTTTTCGTCGTTTTCGAGATCGTCGCAAATAATAAGATCTGGACGGAAGCCGCGCCAGTTTTCGCCGCGGATCTTTTTGCCTGCGCCGTAAGCGGAAATTTTAAACGCCTGCTTACCGCTATAAAATACGATCTCCTCCTCCGTCCATTTATCGCCCTTGCTGATACCGAAGTCCCTAATCAAAAGCTCGTTTTCCTCAAGCTCGTTTTTTATAAATTCGATCGTCTTTTTGGATAGATTTATCGTAGCGCTAATGATTACGCAGTTGCGTTTTCGTGCGGTTACAGCGGTGTTAAAGAGTACCCAAAGCCTTGAAATCAGGGTAGTTTTGGCAGCTCCTCTGTAAGCCTTAAAAAGCAGATGCCTATTTTTCGTGCTTAGCTTCGCCTCATTTTTATAAAAATCCGCTCGAAATTTTGAGGTTTCGGGCAGGCGTACGTGAGCGCTAAAATAGATCCGCACGCACTCTTTAAAGCTTGCGCGCGCAGCCTTTATCCTAGCGTCTCTTTGCGGATCGATGGCGCGCCTTAGGGATTTGAGCTTGACGCGCAATGCTTCGATATCTTCATTTGCGATCATTGCTTAAGCACCCGGCGTAAAATTTCATCCGCATTCGCAGCTAAAAACTCCGTCACGGCATCGCATTTTTTCTTCGTGGCAAGATCGGCGATCTCATTTATCGCGCGGCTTGCGGCGTCTAGCATTTGAGCCTTCAAATCCGTTTTTAATGGGGCTTTAAGGCTATAATAGGTTTGCGTATAATCTTTTAAAATTTCTAGTCTCTCTTGAGGCGGCAGCTCCTGCATCTGTGAAAACGCCCGCTCGAAGCTTTCTATCAGCGCAAGGATAAAACCTTGCTCGCTTTTGATGGTATTACTTTGCTCTCTGTTTTTTGCAAGCGCTAGCTCATCCCAGTCCTCGCCCGCGGCTTTTGCTCTAGCCTTGGCGGCATAGATACTTTGGCGACTTACGCCGCAAGCAGTAGCGATGTCGGTGATTGAGTAGCCTTTGATAAACATATCGCGTGCGGTTTTAACGTCCAAGGCTTACCTCCTTAAATTTGCGCGTCGTCTCACTTTGCTATGCGCGACGATTTTATTTTTATCTCGCATTTTAGCCCGAATTTTTTTCCGTTTCACTCTTGATAGCCCCTAAATAGAGTGATTTTAACGGCGTTTGTCCGTATAATACCGCCAAATTTCGAGACGGAGGCAGTATGAGACAAGGCATAAATAGCGTTTTAGAGCTAAATTTTAAGCAGGACGAAAAGGTAAAGGTTTCGCCGGTCGGCGAAGTGATAGGTCTTGACGGGCGCGCGTTTCGGATTGACGGCGCCGCACTGATAGCCTCCATAGAAAAAAACGCCCTTGATATCGCCCTTGATGAAAACCACAGCTTTGGCGCGGCTTTAGGGTGGTTTGATAAGGATAGTTTCGAGCTTAGAGATGGCGGGATTTACGCTAGCCTAAGCCTAAATAAAACGGGTGAGGAGCTTATCGGCTCGCGGGCGTATCGATACCTAAGCCCCGTTTTTGATATGGGAGAGAATAGACGGGTGATCGGGCTTGATAGCGTAGGGCTCGTAAATCGCCCAAATTTGCTAAATAATGCAATCAACTCAAAAGGAGAGGAAGAGATGGATAAAGAAATTTCGGAGCTTTCGGCAAAAATAGACGCCCTAGGCAAGCAAATAGAGGAGCTTAGCGCAAATTTTGCCGAGCGCAAGAAGGCGGATGAAGTGAAAAAAGAGGAAGGGGCGCCCGATGCAAACGCTAAAAAAGATGGTGCGCCGGATAAAAAAGAGGACGCAAGCGCCAAAGAGAGTAACGCAATAGTCGAAAAGATTGCGGCACTAGACGGACAGGTGCAAAAGCTTAGCTCCCTTTTGGGCGCGTTTTTCGGCAAAAAGGAGCTTCAAAAAAATAGCGCGTCCTCCTTGAGCGACGAGCAGAAAAAGGTGGCCTCTCTTTTAGGGCTTAGCGAAGAGGAATATGCAAAGGGGATTAAATAATGGCAAATTTTGAAGAGACATCGATCGGCTTTAAGGCGGTCTTTCAAAAGACCTTCAACGATACCAAAAGCGAGGCGGATGTTCTTGCTATGCGCATAGACAGCAACGATCTAAGCGAGAAATATGTTTGGCTGGGTAACTTTCCGATGATGAAAGAGTGGGTCGGCGATAGAGATATCAAAAAGTTCAAGGATTATGGCTATGCGCTAGAAAATCAGCCTTTCGAAGCTAGCGTTACGGTGCCAAATACTCATCTTGAATATGACAAAGTCGGGCTCTATAAACCTGCGATCGAACAGATGGCGTTCAATGCGAAAAAATTTGGCGGCGCGCTAGTGGCGAAAATTCTAGCCAATGCGGCCGACTCCACAAAGGGCAAATGCTACGACGGCAAGGCGTTTTTTGCCGCCGACCATGCATCTGGTAGTGATACCTATGCAAATAGCGGCACCGGCGCGCTGGATACGGCACATCTTTTAGCTGCGGAAGCCTATATGATCAGCATCAAAGGCGACACCGGGCAAGCCCTGGGCGTAAGTCCGACACATCTAATCTGCGGTCCTAAAAACCTTGCCGCAGCAATTACTGCGGTAAATAAGGAGCATTTAACCGCAGGCGAAACAAACCCTACTTTTAAGCGTTATAGCTTGCTCGTTTTGCCGGAGATCGCGGGCACTGAGTGGTATTTGATGGATCTAGGCAAACCGGTGCGCCCTTTTGTGCTTCAAGTTGCGAAAGATGGCGTCTTTGAGAGCAGCGACGACCATAAATTTATGAAAGACGCTGCACTATTTGGCTGCAAAAGCTTTATGAACGCAGGATACGCATTGTGGCAGCTTGCCTATATGTCTACGGGAAAATAAGGAGATAAGATGCATTATTGTGCGGAGGATTTTTTAGAAAATGGACGAGGAATTTCTAAGCAGAGCGAGACAGAGTCTATTCAACAAGGCGGAAGTGAGCGAGGCTCTAGCGAAGCAAGCGATGGAGGAAGCCAGAGCACTGAGCAAGAAAAAGCCGATTCCGAAACCCTCGCTAATGGATCTGGCGATGTTTCGACTCAAGCTACTACTGAAAATAGAGCCGACGCAGCTGGATCAGATACTGGCAAACGAAGCTCTAAGAGAAGCGGCAGCGATAAAAAATGACGACGGCAGCGGCGGGATAATCAAGAGCGGGCAGCGCAAAAGCGAGCTTAGTCAAATCTAAAGATTCCCTCGCAACGCCAAGCTTACGCTCGCAGGGCGGGCTTCGCTCGCCCGAGAAATCAAAATATAAAGGAGAAAGAGATGGCTAGCAGCGATTATGTCACCCTAGGCGGCGGTAAGCTCTATATCGACGTCTATAAAGAGGGTAAGCCTACGGGTAGATTTGAATATTTCGGACTAAGTTCCGACGTAAGCATAAAGACCGAGCTTGAGAAGCTAGAGCACACCAACACTGAGGGGGCAACGCAGGCGATAGATAAGACTATCGTAAAAAGCCAAAGTGCGAGTATGAGCTTTAAAAGTGATGAAATTTCGATAAAGAATTTAGCCCGGGCGTATTTTGGCGAAACGTCGCAAAGCGAAAAAACGGCTAACGTTAAAATTACCGACGCCAAAGCGGGCGAAATCGTCGATCTAGGAGCGGTAGGTGGCAATCTGAGCGCCACCGTAGGCGGAGGCGGCACCGCTCCAAAAAAGGATGAGGACTATAAGTATCACGCAAATAGCGGTATAGTCGAATTTCTAAAAGATATTTCCGGAGAGGTTACTTTGGCGCTGAGCGCCGGTATCCAAAAGGAGAAGATGAGCGCCTTTAAAAACAGCAAACTGGAGTGCGCGCTTATGTTTATCGGCGAGGCGGCGACGGGAAGCGCAATGAAAGCGACTTTTTATAAATGCTCCTTAAGAGCGGACGGAGATTTTGCACTCAAGGGCGATGATTGGCTCTCTATCAGTTTCAGCGTCGATATCCTAAAAGACGAAACCCGTGCAGCAGGGAATCAATTCTTTGAAATTTGCGCTCTTTAAGGAGAGGGTTATGCCTTTTTTGAACGCGCGGGCTTTGGGTTACGCTCTAATCGCAGTCTGCATGCTAAGCGCAGCGTGGATTACGAAGCTGAAATTTGAAATTTCGTCTCTTAATAGCGCCTATGCTTCAAAGCAGGCGGAGGCTCAAAGCTGCGCGGCAAGCCTAAGCTTACAAAATGCAGCGATAAAGTCGCTGCAAATCAGGGCAAGCGGGCTAAACGAGGATAAAATTAAGAGCGTTTCAAAAATTTACATTAAGGACAAGAGCTGTGAGAGTGAACTGCGGGCATATAAAATGCTTTTTGATAGCGCTTTTTAGCGTCTTTGCTCTTGACGGCTGCGGGGCAAAAGAGCCGCAGATAAAGCAGGTATTCATCCCTGTAAAATGCAACCTAAAAATGCCTCTGCGCCCTGCTGAGAGTTCGGACTTTGAAGCGCACAAGGCGCTAATGGCATATTTTCTAAAGTGCGAGCAGATCGCAAAAGATTGCACGCAAGGGGCGAACGAATGAAGCCTTTTTTGCTCTATCTACTGCGCGCGGTGCTTTTGGTAATTTTTAATTTAGAGCTTTTTACGCTACTTGAGCTTTTTATCCGCAATACGAATGCGCTATTTTTGGCGTGGTCGTGCTGCATAGGCATTAGCGGGGCGCTTACGGCGTCCCCTAGGCACTTGAGCCCGCATGGCAAAGTATGAGAAATGGAGTATCTTGCTTATGTTTGTGCCGTCGGCGTCGCAGGCAGTATAGTAGCATGGTTTAGGCAGCCTTCCGCAACCGAAAAATCGCTGGCGGTAGCGCTACGTTCGTTTTTTACAAGGCTTTGCGATGGATGTTTTAGCGCCTATATCATTTATGAGATCGCATTTTTTTATGCCAAGGATATGCGCCTTAGCCTCGCAATCTGCGGGATAGGAGCGTTTAAGGGAAGCGGGATTTTGGATTTAGCGGTCGGTTTTTTTAAAGAGAAATTTTCGCTAAGAGACGATGAGGAGCCGAAATGAAAGAGACACTAGAGTATTTAAAATCTAAGCTAAATCTTACGGCGGTAGCGAATACGGCGCTTATAGATCAAAACGGCGATTATCTGATTTTTAGCGGCTTTGAAAGGATCAGCGCGAACGAAACTAGCCTAAAATTTCAAATCATTTTAGCGCGCAACACTTTAGATTGCGAAATTTACGGAATTTTAGATGAGATCATGGCGCTTAGCGACAAGCTTTTAAAAGATGAGGCCGCAAGCCGCGCCGTCATTTTAAAAAGTGCCGAAACGCGTTTTATAAGCGAGAGCTTATATGCTTACATATTTGAGTTAAATTATCCCTCAAGGCGAGTTAGATAGGAGTGAAAATGGATCTGTTTAAGAAAAAGGTCTTAAAAAACGGCATTACGATTAGAGAATTATCCATAGGGCTGATTTATAAAATTCAATCCGGCATCATCAAAAATGAGGACGTAGCCGAAATTTTAAAGCAGTGCTGCGATCTTAGCGCGGATGAGATCGAAAACCTAGGCTTTAGCGCCGCAAATGAGCTTTATGAGGAGATTTTGCGCCTAACCTACGGTGATCTTACCGCAAGCGGCGAAGGCGGTAAAAAAAAATAGCCTTTTGGATCTGCTACCTACTAGAACACGGCTTAGCTAGGGCGTGGGAGTTTCCTCTTAGTTTTGCAAAAGAAGCGATAGAGGGCTTTTCGCAGATAGAGGGCCAAAGGCTTAAGGAAATTTCTGCAGCGGTTAGAATTGCGCGCTTCGCGGATGACCGGGCGTTTAAAAAATTTATGAGCGAGGGAAGGGATGAAAGAAGCGGTATCGAAAGGCTTAAAGAATTTGCTAAAGCTTGATTTTTATGAGGCGCGAGCAAAGCTTATTCCGCTTTTTCGAGCAAGCTCACGCACAAAAGGCTCGTCTTTAGGCGAAATCCTAATTTCGGCTCGCTGCTCGCGGCTAAATTTATCTAAATTTTTAAATATAAAATCTATCTCCGAGCGGCTTAGGCGCTTTTGTGCTTCGATTTTTGCGGCAATCCTTTGCGCCTTTTTGCGCGCAAAATACTCTTTTATCTGTGCCGCTATCGTAAGGCACATTAAAAAGCCAAACAAGCCTTCGCCGTTTTTATCTGTAAAACCGAATAGATCCATTTGCTCGTCTCCTGAAAGCATATTATATCAAAAATTAAGCAAGGATGATAAAGCAAACGAAGCTAATGAATTTAAAAAGACTGCTGAAAATTTTAAATTCCTCTGCGCAGAATCGAATTCTGCTGCAATTCTCGGGGGACAAGAAGGGAGCTACTTGCGAGGCGCCCCCTTCTTATCCCCCAAACCCCCAATTAGCCCCGGCACGCTCAAAGTGGCGAGCCTGTGGCTCGCGTTAATGCGCTGCGCGCGAGAAGTAAAATATAGGATTAAAGAATGGCTGATTTAAAAATAAAAATAGGCGTCGAAGCGGACGCCAGCGGCGCCGAAAAGGTCAAAAAAGGGCTATCGGACGTAGAGGCTGCTGCACAAAAGGCAAGCAAAAGCACGGGCGTGCTGAAAAGCGCGCTAGATGGGATTAAATCCGACGCGTTTGCGAATTTGACAATCTCGCTGCGAGGACTCAGCTCGGTTATATCTAGCGCTACTCAGGGCGTTAGAGAGTTTATCGCCGCCGGGCTAGAAAACAACACCACTATAGAGAATTTAAATGCTCGGCTAAGAAGCCTGATAAATGTCGCGGAAAAAAGCGGCAAGCTAGATCCTTTCGAGAAATGGAAGCTAAGCGGACAAAAGGCAAGCGCGACGCTTGCAGAGCTGAAAAAGCTTGATAGCGAGCTGGATTTCAGCTCTAGCGATTTAGCTGAGATGTTTGCCAGCTTTTATTCTACGGCTAGCTCAAATATGAGTCTAGAAAAGGCTCTTGCGCTATTTCGCAATATCTCATACGCGGCTCAAAGTTCGGGCGCGGACGTAAGCTCGCTAAAAGCGACGCTAGATAGCGTGGGCGCAGGCATAATTCAAACAAATACGGACTTTGGGCGATTTTTGAAGTCCTTGGGGTTGCAGACCGAAAGCCTAAAAAGTGCGATAGAAAACGGATCGTTTTTCGATGTGATGAACGAAAAGCTTAAAATTTTCGGCGAACAAGCCTCCTTTAGCGCTCCGAAATTTGAAGCTTTGGTACGCTCGTACAAGGCGGCTATGGCGGAGCTGCAAGGAGAGGCTACGAAGCCGCTATTTGAGGGGCTTAAAAATTCCTTTGCCGAAATAAACGAGTATCTCTCAAACGATACGACGCTTAGGCAGGCTTTAGCGAACTTCGGCGAGGGCATAAATGAGATCGCAAGCGGTATTTTCAACAAAGATACCTTCGAGGCTGCCGCTAATGCTGCGGCGCTGCTTGCAAACTCTATAGGCTCGCTCGTTAAGGCGGCATCTGCGCTAAGCGATATAGCTATGCCCGACTGGCTCGCTGGAGAAAAAGATGCGGGAGTTTTCTCTACCGCGGCGCGAGGATTAGGAGAGCTTGCCGAGGCGCTTAACAACATATTTTATATCCCCGCAAATCTTAAATTTGACCTGCCTTCATATATGCTTAAAGCGACGCAAAATACCAATGATTTTCGCAACAGCTTAGCAAATTTAGGCGTAGAATTAGAAAAGACGGGCAACGTATGGAACCTAGGCAAAAATGAAAATTTAAGCACGGAAGCTGCCGCAAAAGGGATAGCCGCCGCAGATGAAGCGCTTAGAGGACTTAGAGCAAGCCTTGAGGGGTTAAAAGAGGTAAGGCTTGATAAGGTTGTAGAAGCGGACGCAAAAAATCAGATTGAACTGCAGATTAATCAAATAGAGAGACTTAAGCAGGGTCTTACCTCTATGGTGGATGCGCGCGAGGCTGCAAATAACGCGATTATAAACGATAATAAAAGGGTTTTAAACGAGTTTTTAAAGGATGCCGATGCGCGTATAAAAAGCCATGACCGCACGATCGCAACGCTGCTTGCAAAGGAGCAAAGTTACAACTCGCAGCTAGAAAAGATGGCGCAGCAACGGGTGGGTATAGAGGAGAAATACGCCCGCAGCCGTGAGAGCTTGGAATTTAGCGCTGCAGAAAAAATCCGCCTAGCCAATCAAGCCGGGATGAGCGAGGAAGCGAAATTTAACGACGATCGCCTAGCCCTATCCCGCTCGCTTAGCGCAGCAAAAGAGGCGCTGAATAATAAAGACTTGGAGAGTTTCAAGCGCTACGCCGATCAAGCCTCTAAAATCAACGATAGCTTGGGCGCACAAAAGAGCTTAGGAAGCGGCAAAAACGCGCAAACTATCAATAGGGCGGCAGATTATAAAAATACCGTAAATGAAATTTTGGCGCTAAACTTGAGCGCCAATGAGATGCAAAAAAATGCCGATCTTGCCGCTCATGACGCCAAGATGGCGAATATCGCCGCCGAAAAAGCAGCGGTAGAGTCTAGCTTGCAGAGCGAAAAGGCACTCTACAACGAGCTGATTGCACTAAAACAGAGGGCTGCAGAGGGTAAGATAGATTTTAGTGCCGAGGGATTTGAGGATGTAAAAACCAAAATCGCCGAGCTTAAAGACGCAATGAACGGAGGCGCAAGCATCAAAATAACCGCGGACGACGCGGCGGCGCAGGAAGCGAAAAAGAGCCTGCAAGCTCCAAGCTCAAGCATCCATACGATCGATCCGGACGCCAAGGCGGCGCAAAAGACGATCGAGGCGCTTAAAAGGCCCACATCATCGGTTCATACGATCCACGTCAAAACCATAGGCGGAGGCAAGATAAAAGGCACGAATGCCGCAGCTTTCGCTAGCGGCGGAGCGGTGGAACTTTTTAGGCGATATAGCGGCAAGATCGCCGGACATGATACCGCAGGCAGGGATGATGTGCCTGCGCTACTAAGCAGGGGTGAGTTTATTCAAAACGTCAGAGCCGTGGACTACTACGGCGCTAAATTTTTTGCACGGCTAAACGCTAGAGCGATCCCAAAAGAGAAGTTAGCCCGCTTCGCTAGCGGCGGACTTGTATTAGCTCGCCAAAACAGCGAGTTTATGCAAAGAATAGATATGAGCGTAAGCTCCGCAGACGTTAGGAGGCTAGCCAATAGGCTCTCCGATAAATTTTATGAGATGATCGACAAAAAGCTTTTTAGAAACGGGCTTGACGCCGTTAGGTCATGGAATAAGCAATATCCGGGATTTTTTAGGATTAAGGGAAACGATTATTTTACAAACTTCCGCGCTCTTGCCGAGGATCTATTATCCAGAGCGAAGCAGGGTCTAAACATAGAGGGTTATGCCGCCGAGTTTATAAAGCCGAATGCCGCTGCTGCTAAAAACGTAAATTTAAACTTCAATCTAGGCGGGGCGAGCTACAAAGCTCAAACCGACGAAGATACCGCAGCAGCGCTTCAAAGGTATCTAAAAGGAGCCGGAGTATGAGATTAAAAGCCGTAGAAAACGTAAAACTCGACGAGCCTTTGTTTTTACAAGACGAGTTTAGAAATTATTCGCTAACCGCGGCAAGTGAGGCCGCTATAAGCGGAGCGGAGATAGTATTTTTAAGGGAGCGTAAAAATAGAGCCCTCGTATTTTCCAGTGATGAGATCGCATGGCAAAGCAAAGCCTGCATAGACGCCCTGATCACTCTAGCCGAAAGCTCTGCCGATAGCGAGCTTGTGTTGCTAACTGATACAGGGCAAATCAGAGCAAGATTTGATTATACGGACGCTGCGGTGAGCGCCGAACCGCTCTTTAAAAGCGCAGAACCGCTCTTTTATCTGACGCTTAAATTCAGAGAGGTTTAAAAATTTTGAGAAGTGAAATTTTCAAAAGTGGTGGGGCACTTCCTAGCCAGCCCGAGAAATCAAAATATAAAGGAGTCAAAAATGGCGGGAATTGAATTTTATAAGGACAAAGAGTGCACGCAAAGAGTGGGAACAGGGGATAAATTACTTCCAAGTCCTAGAATTTCGATCTTTACCCCCTCGACTAAAACCGACGAAATGACGATTTATGCAAAGATTACGGATCTTGCCGCTACCTTTTATCCGCACGTAACGCTACTTTATGATAAGCGCGATATCGAATATCTAGGCTTAAACGCCGGGGGCGTCGATATGAAAATATTTGAGGTTACGGGCGAAGGCAAGGATGCGCTCGAGCTTAGCCCGCTAAGCGGCTCTGCGCCGCTTGTCGTTGGTGAGTGCTATGCTTTTTCCGGCTCGCAAAATCCCCTTCGGGTAGATAGGATAGAGGGAAACAAAGTAAAATTTACCGATGCGGAAGATCTCTCATATATCAAAAAGGGGGAGTTCGCTTTTAAGCTACTTCCTTTGGTTGCGGACAAAGCTACGGCGAGCGAAGCGGTACATGCCGTTAAGCTCGTTAGGCGAGTCAGTTTTGCCGATGTCTCAAAGGGCGTTAGCTTTAGATACTATATAGCGGCATATTGGAGCGGTAATGCATAAGTTGGATCTAAACTATAAGGTAGAAATCTCGCAAGACCGCGTATATACGAGCTATATTAAAAGATATACGGATTTAAGGCCTGAGATATATATACCAAAAGGGGTCATTCGCCAAGATAGTGTTGCCGCGAATTTTTATCTAGCTACCAACGGCAACGCTAAAGGAAGTGCGAGATGTGATTTTGCTCTAGCCATACTTAAAGCAAAAATTTATAGCTTTAAAATCGAGGAGAGCTCCATTTTGAAGTCCGATATTCACTCAAAAACGCTTGCTTTTTGCTGGAGAAATAGAGCTTACCGCCCCACTTCTTTGATTTATAAAAGGGTGGAGCAATGGTAGTAGAATACGGTTTTAAGGTCTTTGCTTTCAGGGATGGCGCAAAAAGCGAGCTTGAGGGCATTAGCGAGCTTAGCATTTGTAGCGAGGAAGGCGAGCTGCAAGCGACGGCATCTTTGAAAATCGCCTCATCCTCTCTATCCGCCCCAATAGATGAAATTTTAATAAGCTGCTCGCATTTTGAAGATCGTCTCTTTGAGGTGAGCGAGGTTTTAAGCATAGACGTAAATTTTAAAAAGTTAATCGCCAAAACCCCGCTTCATTTGCCGCAAAATATATCTAGCCTAAAGGATCTTACCTCCCTAGAAAGCAAAGTAAGCTTTCTTTGCGATGCTCCGCAAGATACGCCTCTAACGGGGCTTTCGTATTCGGATGTATCGTCGCTAGCCTCGGCGCTAGAGAGCATAGGGCTTAGTTTTTGGGCGAACGATCGCGGGATTTTTATAAGCGATAGATTTTATATCACTCGTGAGGCTGCGCCCATAATGGAGTTTAACGAGGATAACGTAATAGATTTTAATCTTAGCCTTGGCGCACCGCAAAATATCGATACGATAATTTTTAACGATAAAAACGAGGATATCTATTCCGAAGCTGGGCTTACTGCGGTAATCGATCCCGATCCCCATCCGGTAACCCCGAGGGAGGTTTTAAGATATAAAGACGATGAAAACGGCGATGTTTACGTAATCTCTCCACTTCGCGCGGTAGGTAAAATTTTCGCAACCCCCGCTTGGGAGGCGAAAGATATTAGCCTAAACGCACCTAACGCCTCTTTTTTCGCGGATTATCGCGCGGTGGAGGAGTTTGAGCTAAGCGATGACATCTGCATTAGGCTTACAGGCTTTATAAAAAAGCTAATCGCCGTGAGCCTTGACGGTACGCCGATATACTTTAGCGCCCAAACAGCGCAAGAGCAGAGGGGCAATATCTATAAAGATAATGTGCTTTGTTTCGAAAGCCCTCTAAGTGGAACGCTAAAGGTAGCTTATGAAAGCAATATCTATCTTTTCGTATGCCCTGCTCGCGACCTACCCTCTGCATTAAGCATCAAAGCGGAGTATAAAAATTTGCAAATAGATCATTTGCATAAATACGAGATTACGAAGTTTTATCCTAAAGGCTATACCCATACCTTTAGCCTGATGCGTGATTTTGACGTAGATAGTGCGCTTATCGCGCATGCCGGCTTTAAGCTCGGCACGCAAAGCTTTAGTGCCGATCCTTTCGGGGAAGTGGAGATTAAATTTAGCGATTACGGAGCTTATAAACTAGAGCTATATTTAGACGAAAAGCTAGAAAAAACGATGAATATCGGCTATTTCGCAAACGAATTTAGCTGCGATTTTAATGAAATTCAAAAGAAGGATTGAAGATGGCTGACGTAGTATTATACAAAGATGCCGCCTGCGAAAAGGCGCTAAAAATGGATTCAGGAGATATGAATTCAGACTTTAGCCTAAGCTCTAGTATTTTTAGTCGCAAACGCAGCAACGGTACTTCAAGCCCTAGGGGTCGCTTTACGGTATGGGCTAAGGCAACAAACCCCGTCGCTAGGGTTTATTGTGCCATAGTAGCAGATAGATTTTCGACCATACTGAGCTTCGACGAAGACGCATGGCAGGGCAAGCTTTATATACCCGAGGGCGGGAAGCTGGGCGGGCAAGATATCGAAGCGATATTGAAGCTAATAAAGTATTCAAGCGCCCCGGATACTACCGATCCCACAAAAACGCTTCATAGCTTCAAAACCCCGCTATTTTTTGTGAATGATAGAGGTAAGGCATATCGCCTTGAGGCGGTAGATAGTGCGGGCAATCCTAGCTGGTCCAGCGAGAAACCCGATGAAAAAAGTAGCATATACCATCTAAAAGATATAGGAGATTGCTCCAGACCTACGCCCATAAATATGGAGCTTACGGATGATAGCGGCGGGATTTACGCACAAATGGGAATTTTACTAATGTGGGGCTAAGATGGAGTTTATAGCAGACGAAAGCAATGGCGGATATAGGGGACAGACCAAAGAGTGGATCAAGCTTGAACTTATTAATGGCGCGGTTAGCAGGAAATACTATAAGGCGCTTGAAGGCTCGTATCTGGTGCCCCTAAGCGGTAAAAAGCCCGGACACAATAGAAAACCTGTGGGGCAGAGCTATGATACTTATGCCCTTGGCGATTATCGCATCTATCTCGACGATCAAAAATTTGTACCGTTTTATAATGATAATTCAATCATAGATTTTGTGTCGATTCAGGCGTATCCTGACCGAAAGCAACAATATCACGATACCTATGATGTAAGAGACGATGAGCTTTTGATATTCTGCGACGACGGCAAAAAGATCCGCGTAAAGGAGATGTTTCGCTTCGCTTTAAGCAGAGAGTTATATTTTGCAGTTCCTAATAGCGATGGAAGCAAAACAAAAACTACGCCCTTTTTGGATTTTGCAAACAAAAGAGGAAAAAGCGATTACTTCAAAACCGTAAAAAACATGCTGAACGAATATAGATTATTTTTCTGCCAAAATCCACAAGGCAAAAGTGAAAAATATATCAAAAACGCCTTCGGCTTTGAAAGAGCTAAGCGCGCGTTAAAAAAGAAATTTTTAGCCGCAGTTTCTCTGCACTCGGTTTGGAAGGGGGAGGATGTATTCAAAGGTCCTGCACTGCCCGGGTATACGACCGCGCTTAGCCTATTTATCAAAGAGGGAAATAGACTAAAAATGGAGGTATATTATATTGGATTAGACACGGAATATTACCCAGATAGTCGTCGGGTCCGTGAATATACCTATAAGGAGGAGATCTCCCTTAAAGACGAATTGACCGAGATAGTATTATGGGCGGATGATAGAGCCATAAATTATTACGAAAGATGGTGGGGTATAGGGATTTTTTCGCAAAGCAGAACCCCTAAAAGGAAGGCTATAAAGCCGCCCGAGTATTGGCACTTTGCTAGGTTGCAAGCCCCCGGTCAGTATAAAAAGATCCGCGAAAAGCTCTATGCGGACATCTTTTTAAACGAATTTAACGCCCTGGCATATGTCTATAATATGACCGGCGAACATCCGCAAGAAGGCGATTTAGAAGCATTGAAAAAGTGGTATTGGTATTCTTGGGAGGAGGAGAAATGACGCAGATCAAAGGGAGTGAGAAAAAAAGCGCCAGGGGAGCAGTGAAGTTTATATTTGACCGAAGTGATGAGCTGCACGGGCAAATAAAGCTCGATTTGGATCAGGACGAGCGCGTCATAGAGGCTTATGCCCGCAGGTATTTTTTGGACCACGGCGCGCGCGTAAGCGAGGTTAGCCTGCGCGCTCCGCTTCAAAGTGTGCGCATAGGCGATATCATAAAGATAGATATGCCCCGTTATAGCGTGCCTGCAGCACCCGGAGAGGATAGATTTATCGTCACGGCGGTAGAGACTCGCGTCACGGCTAGCGGCGCATTCATAAATATAACGGCAAAAAGGTGGGATTTTTAATGCTAAAGCAGACGATAAAAAATATGATACGCGCGCAAATAAAAAGCGATACGCCGAAGCAAGGTAGCGGATATAAGGTGCTAGTGCGCAAAACTGGCGAGGCGGTAAACAAAGTCAAATTTATAAACAAATTTAGCTTTTAAATCAAAATTTAAGGAGGATTTATGGTCTTAGAAATCGTTAGATTTAAGGAGATTGATGATATGACACTAGGACGCTTCATATTGCGCGACGGTGAAAGAGAGGTACTAAAAGGATATACCTGCGAGCCTGCGGGCCCCGACACGACGCAAAGTGGTATGGATAGACGCATACCGCAAGGAAGGTATCAAATAGCCTGGCACGACAGCCCGAAATTTCGCGCCCGCTTGCCGCTTTTATGGAACGATCAAGTACCGAAAAGTCGCTGCATATTGATCCATTCGGGCAATAACGGACGCAATACCGAGGGCTGCGTGCTACTGGGTTCATCTTTGGGCGCGCACGGAGTAAAAGACTCCCGTGCGGCTTTGAGCGCGCTACTTGCTGCCGTAAAAGAGCAAGAATTTGCAGTGAGAATTGTGAATCATATAGAAGAATAGCAGTAGGTTTTTTGCGTATTGTTGAAGCAGTTAAAGGCCCTTTAAACGGTCTTTAACCGTCTATACGCCATATTCTAAAGCTCCGCGGCTATTTCGTCTTTGATGATCTCTTTGATTTTGTCAAATTTGCGGCTTTTGACGTAGCTTTCGATCAAAAACTCAAGGTATGGAGGAAACGACGTAGTGGATCCCCAGCCGCGCACCGTCGGGTATGGGATTTTAGAAATTTCGGCGAACTCTTTTTTGTTGAGCCCCGCAGCATCCAGCATTTTTTGAAATTTTTCTTTATCCATTTTGCATTACCTATATTATATTTTTCGGAATTGTAGCAAAAAAATACAAGAAAATCAAGGTTTTGTATTTTTAAGATACATCATTAAGAAGTTTTTAAGTATTGATACGATACAATGATGCCATAAAAAGAGATTGAAACGATACAATCTCAAGAGATGCGGCGAGACCCAATGAAAAAAAACAATCTCGCCGCAAGTTGCTCCCAAAGGAGCCTTTATTATACCATAAAGGATAAAAAATGAAAAGCTACTACAACAAAGGCGAAGCAAACGCGATCCTCTCCGGCATCGCAAGATGGCGAAACGGCGTACACGGTGCCATAGACACCACTGGAACTTTCCCGTCAAACACTACGCTAGAGAGGATCGAAGTATTCATCAATACTATCCTCTCCGCAGAGGACAGAGAGGCTATAAGACTAAACGATACCGACAAAAAGGTTTTTTCATGGTTCGTGCACAACCTAAAGAGCGCTGAAAAGCGGGCGGAGTATCAACGCGCGCTCGATATGGATGTCGATATCAATGCGCTTGAGCGTGTAATAAGGGGTAAATAATGGAAAATCTAGCTTTATTATCGGACGCAGAATTGCTTGAGCTCATCACCCAAGCAAAGGCTATCATAGAGAGCCGCAAAGCGGACAAACAGTTTATTGTCGAGACGTTTGAGAGTATAGACCCTAGAAAAAACGGTCACGCATATATGGCTCGCCTCAGCTTTACGGACGGCAAAGTTCAAAGAGAGTTTATCGATTGCAACGGCAAGAACTGGGATAGCAAACACAAGTATTATGACACCTCTTTTACCTTCAGAGCAAAAGAAGGCGACAAATTTGAGGCTAGGCTTGATGACGGCAGCTGGAAAAGCGATAGCAAGGTTTGGTATATGGTCGTCAAAAATGAGAGCGGCGAGTTGGAGCTGAAACGTTTCGGGTCGCTCAAGGCAGTGCAAGAGGCGTGATATGACCCTCACAACTATAGCCCGAGACTATCTCGAAGATCTCGGGCAGATAAATTTTGAACAGGGCCGCAAGCAAAAGTTCGCGTTCTCACATACGAAATATCTGCCGAAAGATGCCGCCTGCATCAAGAAAGTGGATATTCAAAAGTGGCTGGCGGGGCTTGAGGAAGGTCTAGCCCCGAGCACTATCAAGCGCGTCGTGCTGTGCTGGCGTAGAGCCTGCGAGCAAGCAGTAGAGGCTGGAAAACTTGTAAAAAACCCATTTGTGGGCGCAAAATATCCGAAGATCCCGCGCAGCAAAACAGATCCGTTCTCGGCGGAGGAAGTAGATCTGATGCTTTCAAAGGCTAGCGGGCGGCTTGAGAGTTTTCTTGCTTTTGCGTTCTATACGGGCGCGCGATGCTGCGAAATTTTGGCTCTGCGCTGGGATGATATAGATATGGAGGCTATGAGTATATCGATCAGCAAGAGCCTCACGGACGGGCTTGTTAAACCTCGCACCAAAACCGGAGAGGATAGGATCGTGCCTATATTTACGCCGCTGCTGCCATACATCGCCCGGCTTAAAGAGGATCGGGATTGCGAGTGGGTCTTTTCGGAAAGGGGAGATCATCTTTTCGGCTCTACGTCGCTTTTCGGCAACGGCAGGTGGCGTAAATTTCTAGCTGAATGCGGTATCCCATACCGAAGCGCCAGACACACCCGCCACACATTCGCAACCCATATGGTAGAGCGCGCGGTAAGGGGCGAAATCCCACTGAAATGGGTATCTCAAATCCTCGGTCACGCAAATTTGGATATGACGATCAAGGTGTATGCCCGGTTTCTACAAAACGAACATATGAAAATCGATCGCTCGATAAATCTCTACTAAATTCTTTTTTAAACTCAAATATATTAAACTTTTAAAGGGTATTTAAAAAGCCGTTTTAAAATAAAAATTTACGTTTCAAATCAAAGTGGAAAACCGCCGAATTTACTCCACTTTGATTTTAAGCGTAAATTCACTTTGATTTGAAAAGCGGTTTTACAAAATTTCACGCCGAATTTTAAAATTTCATTTTGAAATTCTATTTTTTAGCCATTCGTCTGCGCGTCGTAGGGTCCAGGTATCGCTTACGCACGCGGATATTTACGGGCGTAACCTCCACAAGCTCGTCCTCTTCGATCCACTCCAGCGCGCGCTCTAAATTTAGCGCACGCGGCGGCACGAGCTTGATCGCATCGTCGCTGCCGCTCGCGCGGACGTTGGTTAAATTTTTGCCCTTGATCGGATTAACGTCCAGATCGTTCGGGCGGCTGTGCTCGCCGATGATCATGCCTAGATAGACCTTTGCCTGCGGAGCGATAAAAAGCACGCCGCGATCTTGCAGGTTCCACAGGCTGTATCCTAGCGCCACTCCGTTTTCCATACTCACGAGCGCGCCGTTTTGTCGCTTCTCGACCGCGCCGATGAAAGGGCGGAATTCCAAAAAGCTATGGTTCATCACGCCTTCGCCTCGAGTATCGGTCAAAAACTGCGAGCGAAAGCCGATAAGACCGCGCGCCGGGATCTCAAACTCCATACGCGTCTGTCCGTCGCCGGTAGGGTTCATCACCTTCATCTCGGCCTTTTTGCGACCGAGCTTTTCGATGACGGTGCCGGTGCAATCATCGGGCGCGTCGATAACTAGATGCTCGAAAGGCTCGCATTTGATGCCGTCGATCTCTTTGATGATAACTTCCGGGCGCCCGAGGCAAAACTCAAAGCCCTCGCGGCGCATATTCTCGGCCAAAATCGTGATCTGCAGCTCGCCGCGACCGCTTACTTTAAATTTGCCCTCGCCCGCGTTTTCATAGCGCATCGCGATGTTAGTTTTCATCTCCGCTTCTAAGCGCTCGTCGATCTTATTTGAGGTTACGAATTTGCCCTCCGTGCCGGCTAGCGGTCCGTCATTTACACTAAAAATTACGCTAAGGGTCGGCTCTTCGATATGCAGCGCATCAAGCGGGATCGGGTTATTGGGATCGACGATGCTATCGCCTACGTCAAGCGCGTCAAAGCCCGCGATCGCCACGATGTCGCCGGTGCCCGCCGCGTCAATGTCGGCGCGCTCAAGCCCGTTAAAGCCGATGAGTTTTGAAATTCTGCCGTTGATGTGCGTACCGTCGGCTTTGGCTAGCATAACGCTTTGGTTTTTGTTTATCGTGCCGTTAAAAATTCTAGCGATGCCGATCTTACCGACGTAGTTGTCGTAATCAAGCGTGAAAACCTGCAGCTGCAAAGGATTATCGTCGCTACCACTCGGAGTAGGGACGTGAGAGATAATCGTCTCAAAAAGCGGCTTCATATCGGTGCTCTCATCGCTTAAATCGTATTTTGCATAGCCGTTTTTAGCCGCGGCATAGATGACGGGGAACTCAAGCTGCTCGTCGTTTGCGTCAAGCGCTACGAAAAGATCGAAAATTTCATTTACTACGCGGTCCGGATCGGCTGCGGGCTTATCGATTTTATTTACGACTACGATCGGCCTGAGCCCCAAAGATAGCGCCTTTTTCACGACAAATTTTGTCTGCGGCATAACGCCTTCTTGCGCATCGACGAGCAAAAGCACGCCGTCGACCATCTTTAGCACGCGCTCGACCTCGCCGCCGAAATCGGCGTGGCCCGGAGTGTCGATAATGTTGATTTTAACGCCGCCGTAGTGGATGGCGGTGTTTTTGGATAGGATCGTAATACCTCGCTCGCGCTCTATGTCGTTGCTGTCCATCACGCGCTCGCCGACTTCTTGGTGATTACCAAAGGTGCCGGACTGTTTTAAAAGCTCATCTACGATAGTGGTCTTGCCGTGATCAACGTGCGCGATAACCGCGATATTTCTGATATTTTCCAAATTTCTCTCCGTTTATAATTTCAAAAACTGATGATTATACTAAAAAAATTCTTAAGATAAAAATTTACGAGTACTCTTTGACTTCGCAGACAAAAAACTCATACACGCGCTGTTGGATCAACGCGTCCTCGTCATCGTCGCTAATCAGACGGCGAAGATGTGAAAAATCAATCTTTTTGATATATTTTTTGTTATTTTTGATATCTCTGTCGATCTCTTTTAGAAGCGAGTCTAAATTTAGGCTTTTATAGGTCTTTGCCTTTAAGATATACTCTTTTACGATGGAGACCAGCACGCCGATGCGCTGCTCGTCGCCTACGTAAATTTCGCCAGCTATATCTTTGATCGCATCATAATCCTCGTCGGTCTGCTTTTTTTTAGCAAGTAGCATCGCGGCAAAAATTTTAGCTCTAAACTCGATAGAGCGATGATGAGGGATAAAGACCTCGCGAAATACGGATAAAAGATGATTTTTGAAATTCATTTATAACCTTACTTTAAGAAACATTTCCATATAATCCCGTTTGCCCTTTCTTAGACCTGTGCAATGCTTTTTTTAGGCACCGCTTCAGGGTAGGAATACAGCAGAGCACTTAGATCTCGCATGTGCCGCAGCCATCTGGGAAGGGGTTTTACAAATCGATCCTATTAAGCCCGAAATGCTCTTTGAAATCCTCGCAAACACTCTGAAAATCGACGCCTTCGATTTTTGGCTTGGCTTTGAAAAACTCTAGCATCGAATTATACCCGCTAAGCAACTCCTTGCTCTTTACGCCGTAGCTAATCGAAATCCCCGCCTCAAAAAACGCCGCCAGTTTGTCGCAATACTTAAGCGCCTTGCCGTCGATTGCGCGAAATTTATCTTCGTTAAACATCTTTAGGCTACCTTCTGCAAATTTAGGCTCCTTGCCTAGCTCGAAGGTGCGGTTTTCAAACTCATCTTTTATAAATTTACCACCCTCTTTGCGGATGCCTAAAATATAGCTAAAATCATCTCGCATATGTTCCGGCACGAAGGGTAAAATTTTATCGTCTATTAGCCGCATCTCATATTCGCCGATGATGTCGCTAAGGCCCTTGACGCCGTATTTTACGGGGCTAATAATGTCGCGAGTTAGACTTTCTGGTAGATCGTGAAATAACGCGCAGAAAAAATTATACGCCGTGCGCGAGCGGCACGCACCAACTTCAAGTGAGAAAAAGTAACTTAAAATTGCAACTACCAGCATGTGCCCTAGCACCGATGTCTCAGGGATGCGCGGCGTCTGCGCCCAGCGTCTTTGAAAACGAAGTCTGCCGCTAAGATCGACTATACGGGCGAGCTTTTTATTCATCACGATCTTTCGCACGCCGATGAGTTCGTAATAATCCTCGAGCTCCTCCTCGACCTTGGCTTTTAACTCCTCGATGTCATTTAAAAACTGGCTCGTTTGATAGACGATGTTAAATTCCCATCGCGTAGAAAGGTAACTTGCCGCCTTTAAGATTACGGCTTCTTTCTTATGATCTTTGGAATTTAGATATTTTTTAAATCGATCTAAAAACTCGCCATTTTGAATAGGCAAAAGATCGCTTTCCAGGACACTTAGAACCCATTCGTTGATCTTTTTTTTCTTGGTTTTTTGGATCTGATGAAAGACGTCCGGACGGATGTCGGTTACTACGATACGCGCTAAAAACTCGAAAATCCCCGCTTCGATGACGTAGTTGATATCCACGTCGCGCTCAAAGCTAGCGATAAAATAAGCGATAATAAATTTATGCGCCTGCTTGTCGAGCTCGACTAAACTCACCATCTTTGGGTAATCATTCCAGCGACTAATGCTTGCGGATTTAAAAATTTGTTCGACTAAATTTGAGCTTATCATCGGTAAATTTGATCCGAATTTATTTCGATTACCGTGTGGACGTTGCCGCGCGGATTAAAATCGCCCCTGATTTTCATAAATTTAGGCTTTAGCTTGCTTTGCAGCGCGCCGTAAATTTCATTTATGCTATCTTCGTGGCTGATGTAGCGATCCATAAAGGAATTTATGTAAATTTTAATCGCTTTAAGTTCAACTACGAGCTTATCGGGGATATATTCCAAATAGATCGTCGCAAAGTCCGGATAGCCCGAGCGCGGACAGCGGCAGCAAAACTCAGGTAGGGTTATTTTTATAAGATAATCGCGCTTTTGTTTATTGGGCCAAACTTCCATCTTTTCTATGTCAAATTTCTCAATTTCCTCTTCGCCATATCTCACTATGATCTCCTTAAATTCGATATATCGTTCGGCTTTTCGACGCAAAATCCCTGAATATAATCGATACCCATTTTATAAAGCTGCATTTGAAATTCCTGCTTATCTACAAAGCGCATTACGGTTTTGATGCTCGATTTTGCGCAGGCTTCGTTGATGCCTATAAATATATTTTTAATCTTTTCATCGTCTAAATTTTTGTTAAATTCTATATCATAAACGATAAAATCGACGTTTAGAAACTTTAAATACTCAAAGCTAGCGTTTGAGCCGCCGAACTGCGACAGCGCAAAACCGAAGCCGAGCTCGTGAAATTTTATCAAAATTTCTTCAAACCGCTTGATCTCCGGGTAGATGAGCTTTTCGTTAAACTCGAACACGATCTTTTTCGGATCTATCAGATTATTGTCGATGAGCTTTAAAATTTCATTGCGAAACTCGTTATTTCGCAGAGTCTGAGGCATGACCTCGATGAAAATTTTAGCGTCGATATCCTTAAAATAGATGATCCTAGAAATCTGCCTCATCATCGAAATATCGTATTTAATATCGTAATGATTTAGAAGCAAAATATCTAAAATTCTACTTTTTGTGATCTTTTCGCCGCTTCTTAGATCAAGCTTCGGAATTAAATTTATATGAGATTTTACCCCGTTTTTATCCGCGACGTGCTGATATTTAAAGCTGAAATTTTCACTATCGATCGCTTCCATAACGTCGGCAGAAAATACGTCTATTAATACTTTCTCTACGTCAATAGCCTTCTCGCCGTGCTCTTCGTCGTCCAGGTGATTTATCTTATAAAATAGCGCATTTACAATATTATTTAGATTGCGATCATATGAACTTGGAAGCATTGCAAATTCGCTTTTTATCTCTACATTTTTAATCGTTTGACTTGAAATTTTATGCTCAAACATTCGCAAAATATGACTTAAATTTGTAGCTTTTGATTCTACGCCGAATACAAAGTAGCCGTTTATAAAGCGCCCGATCGGAAGGTCCTTAAAACCCTGCTCCGCCATAAAATTTGAAAGTTCCTTACAATACTCGTATAAAATTTCATCGCCGTTTTTATAACCGTATCGATCGTTTATGTCGATGATATTTTTAATTCGCAAAAGAACGATATTTATTTGACGATTTTTGGCTAGATCATTACTTAAAATTTTCTCGATCTCCTCGCGCACGAATACGTGAGTAACGGGATCGATCAGCGTCTTTTGAAAGCCAAAGTAAATTTGATAGATGACATAATAAACATAGCAGATCAAAAGTATCAAAAACAAAATTACGTCGTCAAATTTAAACTCGCCGTTTCGGAATAAAATAATTCCGAAAACAATCAAAACGCAGGTAAACGGTACCGAAATTTTAAGTGCCGTTATGAAGCGGTTTTCGCGCTCTTTGGTCTCACTAAATAGAACAGACATTATATATCCAAGTGTTTAACATCTTTGGCATGATCTTGGATGTAGTTCCTACGCGGTTCAACCTCGTCACCCATAAAAAGATTAAAGGTATCACTAGCACTTTGTGCGTCTGCAATGCTAATTTTTAAAAGCCTTCTATTTTCAGGGCTCATAGTGGTTTCCCAAAGCTGCTCCGGATTCATCTCTCCAAGACCTTTATAGCGCTGAATATAAGCGCCTTTTTTCGAGCTTTTTTCGATTTCGTCTAAAATTTCAATAAAATCCTTGCCAAAGCTTACATCCCGCTCTTTGATCTTAGAATAAACTCTGATCGCCTCTTCAAAGATATAATTGCCGAATAAATTCTCATCTATCACGAGCTGTTCTAGACCGCTTGGCGTCTGAACGTAAATTCTAATGCCTTCATCATTTACGTAGGAATTTAAGATATTAAATCCTTCACTTTCTAGGCGCGGTTTTAAAATTTCAAATAGCTCCTCGTAGCCGAGGCTTCGCGCTTCGTCGTTTTCTATCAAAAATCTGATCGCGCTAAGCACGCTGAAGCGCTTTTTAAGCTCATTTAGAAGTGAGCGGTAGTTTGAGACGATTTTTAGATAATCGATCAGATCCTCGTTGCCGATGCCTTCGAACTCGCCCATATCGATGCCGGTTTCGATCAAAAACTCGCTAAGCGCCTTTTCGTCTTTTAGATAGATCTCTTTTTTGCCCTTTTTATATCTAAAAAGCGGCGGCTGTGCCAGATAAACATAGCCGTTTTCGACAACAGGGCGCAAAAATCTAAAGAAAAAAGTTAGAAGCAGTGTCTGAATATGGCTACCGTCAACGTCCGCATCGGTCATAATGATGATTTTGTGATAGCGAAGCTTCTCTTCGTTAAATTCCTCTCCGATACCGCAACCAAAGGCCGTGATCATATTTTTAATCTCTTCGGATTGTAAAATTCTATCTAGGCGCGCCTTTTCTACGTTTAAAATTTTACCTCTAAGCGGCAGGATCGCTTGAAACACGCGGTCTCTTCCCTGCTTCGCCGAACCGCCCGCGCTATCGCCCTCGACTAGATAAATTTCGCTAATGTTTGCATCTTTACTCTGACAATCGGCTAACTTTCCGGGAAGGGTGCCTACGGAATTTATATTGTCTTTTTTGCGTGTTAGATCGCGTGCTTTTTTTGCCGCTTCACGACCGCGAGCGGCTAAAAGAGCCTTATTCATAATGGCGCGCGCTTCGATCGGATTTTCTTCAAAATATTTACTAAGCACCTCAAACGCCATCTTTTGCACGATCGGCTTAACGTAACTGGAACCTAATTTCCCCTTCGTCTGTCCCTCGAACTGCGGTTCGGGAACCTTTACGCTAATTACCGCGATGAGTCCCTCGCGAACGTCGTCGCCGGTGATCTTCGTGTCCTTTTCGCGTGCAGCCGCATTTGCCGCGACGTAATTTGTTATCGCTCGAGTAAGACCCGCTCTAAAACCCGCCTCGTGCGTACCACCGTCCGGAGTTTTGATATTATTTACGAAGCTTAATAAATTTTCACTATACGTTTCGTTATACATCAGCGCAAAATCGACCATAACATCATCCGCGCTATCACTAAACGATACGGCTTTGGATATGGCAGGCGCTTTATTCATATCATTTACAAAGCTCTCCAAACCGCCTTCGAAGTGAAAGTGCTCGTCTCTGCCCGTGCGATTATCTTTAAAATTTATCGTAATTTTTGGATTTAGATACGCTAGCTCGCGAAATCTTTTTGATAAAATTTCATCGTCAAATTCTAAAATTTCAAAAATTTCGCCGTCGGGCCAAAACTCGATCGTAGTGCCCGTGCGATTAGTAGTCTTTATCTTTTCAAGCTCGGTAGTAGGAATTCCTTTGGCAAATTCTTGTCTATAAATATTTCCGTCACGTTTGATCGTAGCAACGAGCTTTTTTGAAAGCGCATTTACAACGCTAACGCCCACGCCGTGCAGACCGCCGGAGACTTTATAAGTGTCTTTGTCAAATTTACCGCCTGCGTGAAGCACGGTTAGAACCACCGTCGCGGCAGGAATTTTTTCGGTCGGATGTATATCAACGGGAATCCCACGACCGTTATCGCTAACGATACAGCTTCCTTCGCTAGTGATCTCGACATCGATCGTGTCACAGTACCCTGCCATCGCCTCATCGATCGAATTATCTACAACCTCATAAATCATATGATGAAGTCCGCCGATGTTGGTGTCTCCGATATACATTCCAGGGCGCTTTCTAACAGCCTCAAGACCTTTTAAAACTTTAATATTACTGGCGCCGTAATTTTGTTTCATATTTTTCCTTTAAATATTATTTATCGGCATGACGACCGTTTTTAAACCATCCGCGCTAAGCACAAACGCCGTATCGGAGCTGTTAAAATCAAGCTCAAAAATTTCGCTCTCGATGCTACTTAAAAAATCGAGCAAAAAGCGATTTTTCACGCCGAAAACTATCTCGCCGTTTATCTCGATCGCTGCTTCAATTTCGGTTTTTGCCTCGGAATTGTCCTCGTTGATGCTCTCAAAAACCATTACGTCCTTCTTAATGGTAACCTTCATCTCCTCGCACATCGCGTTTATCGCTCGCACGCCGCTTACCATCTTATCGCGCGGAATTAAAATTTTATATGCCGTATCGTTTGGGATCACACGCTCGTAGTTTGGAAATTTGCCGTTTATAAGCTTCGTAAAAAACTCAAAATTCTCGCTCACAGCTAGCAGCACGTTTTCGTCGTAGTAAATTTTAATCTTGTCTGAAAATAGCTTTTGAATTTCGCCTATTGCCTTTTTAGGGATTAAAATTTTAGTATCTAGCTCGCCCGCTTTTGACTGAGTGATTAGTTTATAAACGCTAAGTCGCTTTGTATCGGTTCCGACTAAATTTAAAAAGCCCTCTTTTACGTCGATTAAAGCGCCGTTCAGCTCATATTTTGGATTGTTCGTATCGATCGACGGATAGATCTTTTTAAGGCTTCTGCCTAAAATTCCAGCATTTATGTCAAAGCTGTTTTTACCATCTATTGTAGGAAAGCTCGGAAAATCCCTCGTCTCAAACATCGGAAGCTTGTACTTGGATTTTTTTTGCTTTACAAATAGTGCTCCGTTGACAGTTTCTAAAGTAACGTTATCGTCGCTTAAGCCTTTAATAACGCTAAGAAGTTTGCCTCCGTTTGCTGTAGCTTCTCCCTCTGTTTCTATCGAGACATTTTGTAGATTGTAGCTCAAACCAATTTCATGATCGGTAGCTTTTATACTAAAAATTCCATCTTTAGCGCTCATCAAAAGATGCGAAGTTATCGAGCTTAGATCTTTCTTATCGAGATAGGAGCTGGTATTGGAAACTATCTCTTCTAAAAGTTTTTTAGTGATTAACACTTTCATATTTTTATCCTTTTAAATTTTTATCGTTGTAATAGTTGGTAAGAGGTTTTTGTGAAAAACTTATCCTAAAGCTTGTCTTTAGGTAGTTTATCCAGTGAGTAAGTAGCTTTGTTTTATTCACTTTCATTCACCTTTTTTGCTTTATTTTCATAAAGTCTAAATTTCATTCTTATCCTTTTTGGTTATTTTGTTTTTTAGTTCTTCGATCTTTATCTTTAACATCTCGTCGGTTTGAATGAGCTCGTTGATTTTTTTGATATTTTTGCTGATGGCGCTGTGATCTTTTAGATTAAAAAATGCGGCGATTTTAGGCATTGAGTTTTGAGTTAACTGTTTGGTTAGATATATGCAAATTTGGCGTGCTTTGACGACGTTTTTAGCTCGCGTTTTGCTCTTTAGTTCGCTAGGTTTTACGTTTAGTTCTTTCGAAATCACCTCTATGACGTGTTCAAGGCTCACGCTTGAATATTTTTGGTGAATTTGATCTTGCAGCGTACTTTTGGTAAATTCCAGCGTGATCTTTGTGCGAAGTATCGAGGAATAGGCATTTAGTTTGTTTATTGCGCCTTCGATCTCGCGGATATTATCACCCATATTTGCAGCAATATATTCTACGACATCGTGTGGAATTCTAACGCGATTTTCCTCACTTTTTTTATTGATGATGGCGATTTTAGTTTCTAGATCCGGCGGAGTGATATTTGCTATGATGCCGCTTTCAAAACGCGTCGTGAGGCGATTTTCAAAACCTTTTAAAAATTTCGGCGGCAGGTCGTTGGTTAGCACGATTTGGCAGTTTTTGTCTTTTAGCTCGTTGAATGTATAAAAAAGCTCCTCTTGAGCTTTGTCGCGCCCGATCAAAAATTGAATATCGTCGATGAGCAAAACGTCGCAGTTGCGGTATTTTTGTTTAAATTTATCGATTGAGTTGTTTTTGAGATTAAAAACAAAATCATTAGCAAACTGCTCGCTGGTGACGCAAATGACGGTTTTGCCTTTTTTAATGCAGTAATTTCCGATCGATTGAAGCAAGTGAGTTTTTCCAAGCCCGCTAGGTCCGTAGATAAAGAGCGGATTAAAGCGAATTCCGGGCTCTTTCGCGACGGATACCGAACACTCGAAGGCAAATTTATTTGAATCGCCGATGATAAAATTTTCAAAATTATAATTTTCGCTTAGAATCGTGCTCTTTGGCTTTTCCGAGATGATTTTTACCTTTTCTTTCGGCGAAATTTTAGCTTTTGAGGTGATTTTGACGATTACGTCGTTAAGCCCGAACTGTTTTTTGATAAGCTCTTTTATCTTAGTGCCGTATTTTGTCTGGGCATATTTGGCTATAAACTCGTTAGTTGCGTTATAAATGAAAAATTCCGGGGTCGAGTTTTTATCGTTAAATTTCAAATTTTTAATGTATCTAGAGTATTCGGTAGGTAAAATTTCCTTCTCTAAATTCGATAAAATTTCTTGTGCTTGCGACGTCGCCATTGAATTCCCTTATAAATTAAGCCGCTATTTTAGCTAAATTTCACTAAATTTGCGGTAAATTTCAGTTTATTCACCGGTGATTAAACTGTGAATAAGTGCGAAAGGTGGTTATGAAAATTTTAGGAATTGATCCGGGAACTAGAAATTTAGGCTATGCGATTTTGGAAAAAGATGTGAATAAAATTACTCTCATAGAGGCGGGACTTGTGAAAATGAAGGCCGAAAACGTTCAATTTCAAATGACGCAGATGAGCGAGGCAATTGATCAAATTTTTAGCGCTCATAAAATCGATGAGGTCGCGATAGAATCGATGTTTTACGCCTATAATCCGCAGTCTGTTTTAAAGCTCGCTCAGTTTCGCGGCGCGCTGGCCCTTAAAATTTTACAAATTTTTGGAAATTTTGCCGAATATACGCCGCTTCAGGTAAAAAAATCTGTCACAGGAAAGGCAAAGGCTGCGAAAGAGCAAGTTGCGTTTATGGTGAAGCGGATTTTGGGGATTAATAAGGAGATTAAGCCGCTTGATATTACGGATGCCATAGCTATCGCGCTTACGCATGCAAATGTTATGCGCTTAGCGCCTAAATAGGAGGTTTTATGAAAATTGCTATTTTGCAAATGGACGTGAAAATGGCTCAAAATTCCGTAGATTGCGAGCAAAATTTTATCCGAGCGCGCGGGCTGATCGATCGCGCGTTAAAACGCGGCGCGGACGTAGTAGTGCTGCCAGAGGCCTTTAACACGGGCTTTTGCGTACAAAATTTCAAGCGCTTAGCCGACGCGGGATCTGCGCGAACGAAGGGATTTTTAAGCGAAATTTCGCAAAACTGTGGCGCTGTTTTGATTGGCGGAGCGATAAATTCTAAGCAAGATAAAATTTACAATTCCGCTTTCATCTATCAAAACGGAGCCGAAATTTTACGCTACGACAAGATCCACGCCTTCTCGTTCGCTCGCGAAAATGAGATCGTAAGCGGCGGTGATAAGCTAGGCATTTGCGAGATTAAATTTAAAAATCGCGCGGTCAAAATCGGCGTCGCGGTCTGCTACGATCTGCGCTTTTGTGAAATTTTTCGCGCTTTAGCGCTTCGCGGCGCGCAGATAGTTTTTGTGATCGCGCAGTTTGCGCAGAGCCGCATAGAGCATTTTATCACGCTCGCTAAGGCCCGCGCAATCGAAAATCAAATTTTTATCTGCGCGGTAAACGGCTGCGGCGATACGGGGCAGGGCGAGAGTTTCGGCGGAAATTCCATGCTGATCGGTCCGGGCGGTGAGATCGTCGCGCGCCTAGGCAAAAAAGAGGCCGTGAAGATTGCTCGAGCGGATTTAGATGAAATTTTAAAATTTCGCGCTAAAATGGATCTTTTAAAAGATATGAAACCTGAAATTTATAAGGAGTTTTGATGAAAACTTTGGTATTTGTGATCGATATGCTAAACGGCTTCGTAAAATTCGGCGCGATGGCCGATCCTAGCATAGCAAAGATCGCTCCTGCGGTGCTTAAACAGATTGAGGCGACGAAAAACGTGCATTTCATCTGCGACGCTCACGCCGAGCGGGATTTGGAGATGAAGCGCTACCCGGTCCATTGTCTAGTTGGCTCGCCCGAAGCGGAGGTGATCGAGGAGCTCGCACCCTACGTAAGCGAGCAAAACGTCACTTTTAAACGCAGCACGAACGGCTTTCATAATTTGGATAAGAAAATTTTGGGCGGCTTCGATCGATTTGTGATTACGGGCTGTTGCACCGACATCTGCGTGATGCAGTTTGCGCTTAGCCTGCGCACCTATCTCAACGAAACTGACGCCGATAAGGACGTCATCGTTCCGCGAGGTGCGGTAGCTACCTACGATGCGCCGAATCATGAGCGCGGCTACTACGACGAATGCGCGCTAAACTTAATGCAAAATGCGGGAATTTTAGTGATTTAAGCTGTACTTAGATTAAACATAATTTCAAGCCAAAATTTCTAGCTTATAAATTTTAAAATTTAGAGCCGCTCTTAAAATTTTTGGAATTTTTTGAGCGGTAGAATTTTGAAATTTTGTGTTACTCGTAGAATTTTAAGACTCTAACCCTTTACGGATTTTAGCTTTGTTTTACCGCGACTGCTTTTGCGACGAAAAATCCAATTACACCGGAAATTATTGAGCCTAAAAATACCGCAAGCTTGTCCGTGTAATGATACATATCGCTACCGCCGTATGCGAGGCCATCGACGAAAAGCGCCATCGTAAAGCCGATACCACAGATAATTGCTACTGCGTAAAGCTGCGGCCAGCCCGCGTTTTCGGGCATGTAAGCAATTTTAGCTTTGATTAAGATCCAGCTGAAGGCAAAAATTCCTATCTGTTTACCGAAAAATAGTCCGAGCATAATGCCCATCGGTACCGGGCCGAAAAGGAAGCTAGGACTAATGCCCGCTAGCGAAACGCCTGCGTTTGTAAAGGCAAAGATCGGCAAGATGAAAAAATTTACTGGGTAGGCTAGTCCGTGCTCCATATCCTTTAGCATAGAGCCCGAGCGGGTCTTAAGCGGGATACAAAAGCCCGCAAGCACTCCTGCGATGGTCGCGTGGATACCGGAGTTTAGTACCATCACCCACAGTACGACGGCTACGATGATAAACGGAAGCTTTTTATCAACGCCAAGTCTGCTCATCGCTAACATTATTGCGACACAGGCAGCTGCGCCGCCTAGATAGATTGCGTTTATGGTAGAGGAATAAAACAAAGCGATGATTAAAATTGCACACAGATCGTCCATTATCGCAAGCGTCAAAACAAAAATTTTAAGGCTAGCCGGGATTTTTTTGCCTAAAAGTGCCATCACGCCCACGGCAAAGGCTATGTCGGTCGCCGTTGGGATCGCCCAGCCCTTCATCGCGACGGCATCGCCCCAGTTGATGATCGAAAATATGATCGCAGGCATCATTACTCCGCCCAGAGCCGCGAAGCTAGGAAGTAAAATTTGAGAGAAATGGCGCAGCTGCCCTTCGATTTTTTCGCGCTTAAGCTCAAGTCCAATGGCAAAGAAAAATATCGCCATAAGCACGTCGTTTACTAAAAAATGCATCGATTCGTCGAGCTTCGCAGAACCCACGCCTATGGTAAAACTCAAATGCAAAAACGCTTCGTAATACTTTGATAAAAATTCTATGTTTTGAGCTATGATCGCAAAAACCGCGGATAGAAGTAATATAACGCCGGCGCTACTTTCACTTGATAAAATTTTCTTAATGATATGTTGCACATGCTTCCTTTAAAATTTTGCTCTAATTTTATGCAAATTTTAATTAAATTTTTATCAAAACGGGCTAGTTGCTCGGTAAATTCGGCATTATTAGCATCGCATAAAGTATTATAAACATTATGATCGTAGGGCCTTCGTTGATCGCACGGAAGTATTTTCCGCTCCTGTGGCACTCGTTTTTTTCAAATTTATACATATAATAATACAGCCACAAATGATAACAGATTAGCAAAACTCCGGCTAGTAATTTTATATGAAAATATCCCATTTTCATAAGCCCCTGATTTAAAATGATAAGCATCACGCCGCTAAAAACCGTCACTGCCATTGCTATCCAGCCGATCGCGTGATACAGCATCCGCTCCATCTTTTTAACGACCTTTACGAAATCCGGCTTGTCTAAATTTTCAGCGTGATAAACATACAGACGCGGCATATAAAATAGCATCGCCATCCATGAAATAAAGCCCGCAAAATGGACAAATTTAAACCAATAGTAACTCATTTTTTCTCCTTAATTTCTCATTAAAATTTCTTTTCTCGCTTCGAATTCTTCTTTAGAAATCGCGCCTTTTTGATACAGCTCAAAGAGCGCATCGACTTTTTTTAGACGCCCCTCGTAGTCGTCTTCCTCGGTCTCGCTTGCAAAAGCATTTAAATCTTCCACCCAAATTCCTACGAAAAATATATCTAGCAAAATCCAAATTCCCCAAATTGCCCAAAATAAAAAGCCCACTAAAAACCATAGTGTGAAGCTCCCTAGCCAAAATAGCGCGATTTGAGCAAATCCGCTGATAAATTTACCGCAATAAATTCTATGCAGTCCGCCGCCGATCGGCATAGCTGCGATCCACGAAAACGCACCTAAAAACCAAAGCGCGTAAGCGATGTAATTATTTCTCTTCATTTTTCTCCTTTTTTGCGGTGCGTAAGCCCTGAAAAATAAAAATCACGACGGCTAGATCTATCATCACATCGGCGAAATTAAACACTGCAAACTCAAACCATTTATGCCACGCGACGTAATCCACGACGCCACCGCGAATGAAGCGATCGAGCAGGTTCGAGCAGCCTCCTGCGAGCATCAGCGCAAATGGCATCCAGTGCTCGCAAAAGAGTTTTTTATGACAAAATACATACGCTGCAAGCGCTGAGATCAGCGCGATCTGGATAAATTTTAAATTTTCGCCCAAAAACGCAAACATCGAAAACGCAACGCCGCGATTAAGCGTAAGCTCTAGCGAAAAAAACTCCCCCTGCCATGAAAAGCCGTTTAAAAACAGAATTTTGATCGCTTGATCGATTGCAAAAATAACCGCGAAAAGCAGGACAAATTTAATACAGGTCTTAGCCATCTTGCAATCCAAATTTGAATATGTAAAGCCTGCCTTTTTTGCCTGTGCTTTTCGTGTGGAGCTGGCAGTTTGCCGCGCCGTAAAATTTTATAAAATCGCTATTCATTTAGGGCTTTGGTAAAAAATTTCTCGACCTCGTCCATGCGCTTTTGCAGCAGTTTTTCGTTTTTGCCCTCGATTAAGAGGCGGATAACGTTCTCGGTGCCGGAGTAGCGAAAGAGCGAGCGGATTTTGTCCGCTTTGAGGCTTGCTTCAAACTCCTTTAGCCCTTTTAATTTTTCAAGCGGCTTTTTATCCGCGATCTTTAAATTTCGTAAAATTTGAGGATACGGCTTAAGCATAGCCGAAAGTTCGCTTGCCTTCTTTTTCATATCCAGCATGCAGGCGGCGAATTGCAGCGCGCTTGCGATGCCGTCGCCCGTTTTGGCGTAATCGCCAAAGATCACGTGCCCGCTCTGCTCGCCGCCGAAATTTGCGCCTAGTTCGTGCATCGTCTCAAGTACAAATTTATCGCCGACGTTGCAGCGATGAAGCGCGATATCGTGTTTAGCTAAAAAATCCTCCAGCGCAGAATTACTCATCACTGTGGCTACCATTTTATTGCCTGCTAAGCGATTTTTTCCTTTCAAATAGACTGCTAAAATTCCAAGCAGCGCGTCGCCATGGATGATCTCGCCGTTTTCGTCCACGACTACGAGCCTATCGGCATCCCCGTCGAAGGCAAACCCGACGTCGGCGCGTAATCTTTTGACCTCCGAGGCTAAATTTTGCGGGCTTAGTGCGCCGCAAGCATCATTAATATTTTTGCCATTAGGTTCGTCGCCGATGACGATAGTTTCGGCCCCTAGCTCGTTAAATACGGTAGGTGCGACCTTGTAGCTTGCTCCGTTTGCGCAATCAAGCACGACGCGAAGCCCGTGCAGCGTCTTTTGTTTAGGGAAGGAATTTTTAATATGCACGATATATCTGCCGATGACGTCGTCTACGCGTTTTGCGGCGCCTATCT